>Ga0105046_10011697_pt1 | contig 13633 bp, 9 predicted proteins | sample MAT03_FD_78385 | JGI IMG/M metagenome (GOLD analysis project Ga0105046, IMG submission 78385) | Freshwater microbial communities from Lake Fryxell liftoff mats and glacier meltwater in Antarctica - MAT-03 (megahit assembly) | ecosystem: Environmental > Aquatic > Freshwater > Ice > Liftoff... | reverse complement strand
CTTTTTCGCCTCGCGGAAGAACTCCGCGTCCTTCGGATTCGAGCCTGGAAAGCCGCCCTCGATGTAGTCCACGCCGAAGGCATCGAGCCGTTCGGCGACGCGAATCTTGTCCAGCACCGAGAACGAAATGCCCGTCCCTTGCGTGCCGTCGCGCAGGGTGGTGTCGTAGATGGTCAAGGCGGGCGGGCGCATGGGAAAAGGGCGGGCACGCTACGGTAGCCGTCCGGGCGAGGCAAGACGGCGCGACAGCGCGGCGCGCGGCTCCTGCACCAGGGCGATGGGTCGGGCGTCAGCGGGAGCCCGCGAAGCTGGCCTTGGGCGTCAGCTCGTAGCCCGCGACGCGCGCCTGCTGCAGGGAGCTGGTGGCGCCGGCCCCGCCAGGCAGGGCGAGGCTGCCCGAGGTCGCGGAGAGGCTGGCGAGAGCGCGCGCGGTGTCCGCGGTCTCGGGCGAAAGGAGCAGCGGCCGGGCATCGCGACCGGGCTGGGCGACGAGCACACGACCGTCGGTCGTAAGGGTGAGCTTGGGCGGTTTGGCCGGATCGGCGGTGTCGAGCACGGCGCGGATTTCCGGGGCGTCGAGCAGGTCGGTGCCCAGCTCCAGAGTGCGTTCCCGGCGCATTTCTGCCGGGGACTTTTCTGCCGGGCGGGCGGCAGTCGGCGCGCTGCTCGCCTCGAGCATCTGGCCAAAGGAAGCGTCGGGCGTCCGGCTCGGCGGCGGCGTCGCGGCGCCGCGGGCCCAGCGGTCGAGGAAATGGCCCGCGGTATTTGCCACGGCGCCGACGAGGAGAGGATGCATACCAGTGCGGACTTAGCAGCGACGGTGCCATCAGCCCGAGGCACGCTCCGGTTTTCTCTCCGGAACTGGTCCGGAGCAAGGGGGCGCAGGGGTTGGCAGGGCAAGAACGGACGCTACCTGAGCAAGGAGCGGTGAGGCATCGATTGACTGTCAGGCCATGCTCACCCACGTCGCCATGAGCACCAATCCCTCTCCCTCAAAATCGATCCTGTTCGGCACCGACTTTTCGCCGAACGCCGCACAGGTCGCGGAATTCGCGGCCGCCTTCGCCTCCAAACGGGGCCAGCCGCTGGTGGTCCTGCACACGGCGGATGAATTCGACGCGCAGCGCGACTCGCCAGAAGATCTCGACCGGCTCTGCGAGCAGGTCCGTATTCGCCTCGATGCCGAGGCCGATCGGCTCGGTCAGCAGGGAGCGCAGGTCCGCGGAGAGCTTCGCCACGGGCGGCCCGCGGAAGATGCCATTCTCGACTACGTCGCCGCGGCGTCGCCGGGGCTCGTCGTATTGTCCGCGGTGAGCAAGACCGCCTTCGATCGCTGGACGCTGGGCAGTGTCTCCGAGCGCGTCGCGGAGGCCGCGCCGGTGCCGACGCTGATCGTGCGCGACGCCACGCCGCTGGGCGCCTGGCTCCGCGGCGAGCGTCCGCTCAAAGTCTTCGTCGCGGCCGATTTTTCCGATAGCGCCGAGGTCGCGCTCCGCTGGGTCGCCGAGCTTCGCGATTCGGGCCCCTGTGAAATCACCGCGGGCTTTGCGGACTGGCCGCCCGAAGAACGCCGCCGCCTTGGATTGAGCGGCCCGGAGCATTTCTCGAAAAATCTTCCCGAGGTGCAGTACATCCTCGAGCGCGACTTGGAGGAGAAAGTGACGGCGATTCTCGGATCCGAAGCGGTGAGCGTGCGCGTCGGCGCCACCTGGGGACGGGCGGATGCGCATCTCATCGAGCTGGCGCAAAAGGAGGGCGCGGACCTGATCGTCGTGGGCACGCATCAACGGAGTGGGTGGAAGCGTTTGCAGCACGGTTCGGTCTCGCGCGGCATCCTGCGTCACGCGCCGATGAATGTCGCGTGTGTGCCGATCGCGGCGGCCTCTGCGACCGCGCCCAGCATGCAGATTTGCCGTCGCGTCGTCGCGGCGGTGGAACTCTCCGGGCAAGGCGCACGACCGCTTCCACTCGCCTACGGAGTCGTGGCGGAAGGCGGCACGGTGACTCTCGTGCATGTGCTCGAACCTGCCGGCTCAGGGCATCGCGAACCGGCTTTGATCGCCCACACCTCGGAGCGCCTGCGCCAGCTCATCCCGGCAGAAGCGGCGACGCGAGGGATTCACACCGAAGTGCAGATCTTCGAGGACAAGGACGCCGCGATCGGAATCGGCCAGGCGGCCGAAGCCGCGAATGCCGACGTCGTCTGCATCGGCGCACATGCCCGGCCGGGGGCGGTGGCGCGCGCCATGGGTTCGGTCGCGCTGCGGGTGCTGCAGCAGTGCCGGCGCCCGGTCCTGATCGTGTGGCCGTCGGAGGGATGAGACCGCGCGAGACGGTGGGGAGCGCGACCGCCGCGGCGGAAGTCGCGTGGCATCAGTTGGCGGCGGACGAAGTCGTGCAGTTGCTCGAGGCCGATCTGCAGACCGGACTTTCCAGTGAGCAGGTGCGCGAGCGGCAGCAGCGCTACGGCCCGAACCGGCTCAAGTCCCAAAAAGGCCGCAGCGAGTGGGTCCGCTTCCTCCTGCAATTCCACGCGCCGCTCCTCTACATCCTGCTCCTCGCGTCGGTGGTCACGGCCTTCCTCGGCGAGTGGGTCGATTCCTCGGTGATCTTCGCGGTGGTGTTTCTGAATGCGCTCGTCGGTTATCTCCAGGAAGCCCGCGCGGAGAAGGCGATCAATGCGCTCGCGGAAATGGTCGTGACCAAAGCCACGGTGCGGCGGGACGGGAAAAAGCTGAGCGTGCCTTCTGCGGAACTCGTGCCCGGCGATCTCGTGCTGCTGGAGTCGGGCGACAAGGTGCCCGCCGACCTGCGCCTCTTTCAGGTGCGCAATTTGCAGGTCGATGAATCCGCGCTGACCGGAGAATCCGTGCCCGTGGAAAAAAACGGGGACACCCATGCGTTCGAGACCATCCTCGCCGAGCGCCGCAATCTCGCCTACGGCGGTTCGCTGGTGACTTACGGCCGCGCCGAGGGCCTCGTCTGGGCGACCGGCGACCAGACGGAAATGGGCCGCATCGCACGGCTCATTTCCAGCGCCACGGATCTCGCGACGCCGCTCACGAAGAAGATCGCGCACTTCAGCAAACTCATCCTCTGGGCGATCATGGCGCTCGCCGTGGCGACCTTTGCCCTCGGCATCTGGCGCGGGGAAAAGCCGGTCGAGATGTTCATGGCCGCGGTCGCGCTGGCCGTCGGGGCGATTCCCGAGGGGCTGCCGGCCGCCGTCACGATCACGCTCGCGATCGGCGTGTCGCGGATGGCGAAACGGCGGGCGATCATCCGCAAGCTGCCCGCCGTCGAGACACTCGGCAGCACCACGGTGATCTGCTCGGACAAGACCGGCACACTGACCGAAAACCAGATGACCGTGCAGGCGATCTTCGCCGGCGGCGTGCTCTATGAAGTGACGGGCGGCGGCTACGAACCGCGCGGCGACATCCTCGCCGGGGGCCAAGCCATCGACGCCGCGCCGCGCGCCGCGCTCACCGAATGCCTGCGCGCCGGGCTGCTCTGCAACGACTCGCAGCTCGTTCGGGAAAAAGAACGCTGGGCCGTGGTCGGCGATCCCACGGAAGCCGCGCTCATCGTCGTCGCCGAGAAAGCCGGGCTGGCACACGCCGAGGTCAACGAACTGCTGCCGCGGCTCGATGTCATCCCCTTCGAGTCCGAGCACCAGTTCATGGCCACGCTCCACGGCGGCGGGAAAGCCGGCCACGTCATCTACAAGAAGGGCGCGGTCGAAGGTCTCTTGAAGCGCTGCACCACGGCGCTCGACGACCGCGGCGAAGCGATCGCCTTCGACCCCGCGGCCGTGACCCGCGCGGCCGAGGAGATCGCCTCACGCGGCCTGCGCGTGCTCGGTTTCGCGCGCCGCCTGGCCCCGTGCGAGCAGCGCGATGTCGCGCCCCAACACGTCGCCGAAGGGCTCACCTTCCTCGGCCTGCAAGGCATGATCGATCCACCGCGCGCGGAAGCCATCGCAGCGGTGCGCCAGTGCCGCGCCGCGGGCATCCGGGTGAAGATGATCACCGGCGATCACCTGCTCACCGCCGCCGCCATCGCCCGGACCATCGGGCTGGAAGGCGCGTCGGACTGTTTCGCCGTCGGCGGTCACGAACTCGAAAAGCTCAGCGACGAAGAGCTGTCCGGCGTGGCGGAAAACGCCGCCGTCTTCGCCCGGGTCGCGCCCGAGCAAAAGCTCCGAATCGTCCGCGCGCTGCAAGCCCGCGGCCACGTGGTGGCGATGACTGGCGACGGGGTGAACGACGCGCCCGCGCTCAAGCAAAGCGACATCGGCGTCGCCATGGGCATCAACGGCACCGACGTGGCCAAGGGTGCCGCCGACATGATCCTGACCGACGATAATTTCGCCTCGATCGAAGCCGCCGTGGAAGAGGGCCGCAACGTCTTCGACAACCTCACCAAATTCATCGTCTGGACGCTGCCGACGAACATCGGTGAAGGGCTCGTCATTCTGGCCTCGATCGTCATGGGCGTGTCGCTCCCCGCGCTGCCCGTGCAGATGCTCTGGATCAATCTCATGACCGCGCTCCTGCTCGGTCTGATGCTCGTCTTCGAGCCCAAGGAACCCGACCTCATGCGGCGTCCGCCGCGCGATCCGAAGGAGCCGATTCTCACCTTCCCGCTCTTCATGCGCACCGGCCTCGTCACGCTCATCATCCTTTCCGGGGCCTTCGGTCTCTTCCTGTGGGAGCAGGCGCACGGTGCCACGCTGGCCGAGGCGCGCACCGTTGTGGTGAACGTGATCGTGATCGTGGAAATCTTCTACCTCCTGAACTGCCGCTCCCTCATCCACTCGATGCGGTCGGTCGGCTTCTTTTCAAATCTGTGGGTGCCCGGCGGTGCCTCCGCGATGCTCGGCGCGCAGTTGCTCTTCACCTACGCGCCGTTCATGAACCACCTCTTCCATACCGCCCCGCTTCGCGCCGGAGTGTGGCTGCACATCTTCGGCGTGGGCCTCGTGGCCTTCGCCGCCGTCGGCACGGAGAAGTGGATTCGAGCGCGGGTGGAACAAGCGCCCGGGGCAGCGGCCTGATGCGGCGGCACGCCGTCCGCAGCACTCGCGCGTCCGTTTCTTCTCCGCTCAGAAACGGCAACTCGCGGCGGCGCCCGTGTCGGTCGGCATCCGCCCGGAGGGCAGGACAAAGACCCGTCCGCCTCGTTTGAGCACCAGCTCGCCTAAATCATCCAGGAGGTCGTCGCCCTGCGGTTGGCCGGCATTCTCGAAATGCAGGTTGCCGCTGCCGGCATGGATGCGTCCGGCGACCTCACGGTCGGCCTCGACCAGGAGCGTCGCCACGCGACCGGCGAAGGCGGCTTCGGCCACCTGCGCCAGGTCTTCCAGGCCGATCCCTTTGGATTTCGAGACGGCAAAGGCTTCGGCCAATCCCGCGAGCCGCGATTGATACTCGGGCTCCATGATTTTCCAGGCCCGTTCGCGGAGCTGGTCCAGCCCGAGCGCCTCCGGGTCGATCTTGATCCCCTCGGAAAGCAGTGCGGAGTTGTGGCTGATCTGGCGGAAAAGGCCGTGATATTCCGGCAGCGCCGCGAGGATGAGCGGCAGCCCGGACGGTTTCGAATGGTGCGTGAGCACTGCCCGGTCGATCGCGCGGAAGAAGCGGGGGGTGTCGATTTCGGATTCGTCTTTTTGGCCGCCGTGGCCGTGGCTCACCGCGTGGCCCGCGCTGCCGTAGGAGGCGATGGTCTGATGCGGCTCGGTGAGCTCCTCGCCGAGGGCTTCGGTGAGGGTGCGCGGCACGCCGGGGGCGAGATCGACCTCATCGAGGGTGTTGCGATTGCCCGCGAAGAGCCGGACGTGATCGCGGCTGAGCGCGAGCACCTGATACCGATCGGTCGATTGGAGGAAGCGCCGGAGCGGCTTCGTATGGTAGCTCTCCGCGACGATGACCAGCGGCTCGACAGCGCGCTGCAGCCCGAAGGTGCGGAAAGTTCCCGGCCCGCCGAAGACGGCCAGCCCGTCCAGGGTGTGGTTCCAGAATTCGTGGTCCTGGGCGAGCGCCTCGAAAGGTTGGAGGAGGGCCACGACCTCCGGCTTCGGCAGATTCTGGAGGAGTGATTCCTCCAGCTCCTTCACCAGATTCCGAAAGCGGATGGGGTCCTGTTGATTCTCCGGATGATGCCGGTGGGTGGGTTGGTAGAGCGAAAGGCAGGGTGGCTGGTGTCCGCCGAGCAATTCGGTCAGGCAGTCGTTGGTGATTAGGTTCATCTCCATCGGATCGGTTGCCGGAGCGCGTCAGGCCGTGTTCGCCTCCGAAAATCGCCCGGCGTCCTCGTCGCGCCCGCGCCCTTTCCGTCATCGCGGTCAGCGACGCAAACTCTGGCAACCGCCGCGACCGTCTGCCGCGAATCCCCTGTGCCATGCTCATCCCCTTCCATACCCTCCGCGGCGCGACGCTTGCCGCATCCGACGGCGAGATCGGAAAAGTCCGCGAGTTTTACTTCGACGACGAGCACTGGTCGGTGCGCTATCTCGTCGTGGACACCGGTTCGTGGCTGACCGGCCGGGAAGTGCTCATCGCACCGCGGGCGCTGGGCGGAGTGGATCGCCAGGGCAGCGCGATCGCGGTCCACCTCACTCGCGAGCAGGTCCGCGAGTCGCCCCCGGTCGAATCCGACAAACCCATTTCCCGGCAGCACGAGGCTGAGCTTTACCGCCACTACGGCTGGGAGCCTTACTGGATGCCCGGCAGCCCCGGGGGCATGATGCTCCCGCCCCCGGCGCTCGCTCCACCTCCCGCCGTGGCGCCCCCGCCCGTCGTCACGGAAACCCTCGATCTCGAAGGCGCTGTCGAGCCGCCGAAGGGTGACCCGCACTTGCGCTCCAGCGCCGAATTGATCGCGGGCTACCACCTGCACGCGCAGGACGGCGAAATCGGACGGGTGGAGGATTTTATCGTCGATGACGAAAGCTGGCAGGTGCGTTATCTCGTCGTCCACACCGGCGTCTGGTTCCTCGGCAAAGATGCCCTGCTCGCGCCGCGCTGGATCGAGAAAATCTCGCATGAGCGGGCGGAGGTCTTTGTGAACCTGCCGCGTTCGGCGATTCAAGACGCGCCCGCTTACGATTCCACCGCGCCGCTTGGCCGCGCCTTTGAACAGCGCCTCCACGATCACTATGGGTGCAAAGGATATTGGGTGGCCGTGGAAGGTGCGGGAAAAGCGTAGGAGCGGTGCCGTCGCCCGCCTCCCGGGGGCCGGCTCACGCAGGACACCCCGAACAAAAGATTGAAGCGGCGACCCGCGCGCTGAGAGGATCGCCAAGCATGATTGAAATCGCCACCTTCGACACCAAGCCCTACGACCGCGAATACCTCGCGCAAGCGCCCGGAGCGGAGCGCGTCGGGTGGCGCTTTCACGAATTCCGGCTCAGCGCCGAAACCGCGCCGGTGGCTAAAGGGGCGCAGGCCGTGTGCGTTTTCGTGAATGATCACGCGGATCGCGCCTGCCTCGAGATTCTCGCCGCGGCGGGCGTGAAGCTCCTCGCTCTACGCTGCGCGGGCTTTAACAACGTGGATGTCGCTGCCGCCCGCGCGCTCGGCCTCGCCGTGGTGCGCGTGCCGGCCTACTCGCCCTATGCGGTGGCCGAGCACACCGTCGCGCTGCTCCTCACGCTCAACCGCAAAATCCACCGCGCTTTCAACCGCGTGCGGGAGCTGAACTTTTCGCTCAGCGGCCTGGTCGGATTCGATCTGCACGGCAAGACCGTCGGCATCGTGGGGACGGGAAAGATCGGGCGCATCACCGCGCAGATCTTCCGGGGCTTCGGGAGTGTAGTGCTGGCCCACGATCCTGCCCCAATGCTGGACTGGGCGGCCGCCCATGACGTCCGCTACGTCGATCGCGACGAGCTGCTGGCCGTGAGCGACATCGTCTCCCTCCACGTCCCGCTGCTGCCGGAGACGCGCCAGTTTCTCAACGAGCAAACGCTCGCGCGGATGAAGCCGGGGGTGTTCATCGTCAACACCAGCCGCGGCAAACTCATCGACACCAGCGCGCTCATCGCGGCGCTCAAAGCCGGCCGCGTCGGCGGTGTAGCGCTCGATGTGTACGAGGAAGAGGAGGGCATCTTTTTCGAGGACCTCTCCGGCCAGGTCCTGCACGACGACGAACTTTCGCTCCTCCTCAATTTTCCCAATGTGCTGATCACCGCGCACCAGGCCTTCCTCACCCGGGAAGCGCTCTGCGAAATCGCCCGCGTCACGACGGCCAACGTGCTTCAGCTCGAAACAGGAGGGGCATTTCTCGACGGAACCGCGCTGTGAAATCGCGCCTCAAGAGCCCGCCCCGACCCGATCAAAATCACCCTGCACGGTACCGCCGGCGAAGTAACCAGCTCCACCTGCCTCGTCGAAACCGGCAAGCCGCGGGTCGTCCTCACCCACGGCGAAGCGCGCGGACGCGAGCCGCTGGCCGCACTCATCCACCGCCGCCATCATCTCCAATCCGTGCTGCCGGTGCAGGGCGGCGTCATTGAGCTTTGATGCAAACAATTCCGCAAGGGCCTGCCGCTCGCTGACATGGCACGAATCAAGATCGCCGTGCTCGGCGCGGGCAATATGGGCACGGCCATGGCCCATGCGCTGGCTGGGAATGGCCACGAAGTCACCGTCTGGGATCATTTTCCCGAGGTCGTGGAGGACATCCGCAGGCACCGCGAAAACCGGCGCTTCCTGCCCGGCGTCCGTCTGCACGCAGGCGTCCGTGCCACGGCCGGCGCGGACGAGTGTGTCGCGGGCGCGGCGCTGGTGGTGGTTGGCGTGCCGTCGATGTTCGTTGCTTCGATGCTGGCTCCGGTCGTGCCCGCACTGGAGAAGAATGCGGTGTTGTTGAATGTCTCGAAAGGGTTCGCTCCGGGCACCCGGCAGCCGTTGCTGCTCACGCTGGAACGACTGGCGCCGCTGCACGCGTGCCTCCATCTGGCGGGTCCGGCGATGGCCAACGAACTCGCCCGGGGCGTTCCCACTTCCATCGTGCTCGCAGCGGCGGACGAACGCGTGGCCTTGCGCGCCGCGGGTTGGTTCGCCGGGCCTTCCTTCATGCCAGGCACCACGACCGATGTGGCGGGCGCCGCGCTCGGAGGAATCCTCAAGAACGTCTATGCCATCCTGCTGGGCGCGCTCGAAACGCTGAGCGGCGATGCGCGCAATCTTGAAGCTGCCGCGCTCACCGCTGGCGTGCGGGAGATGGCCGCCATCGCGAGTGCGCACGGCGGCCAGGCAGCCACGCTTTACGGGCTGGCGGGCTTGGGGGATCTCATCGCCACCGGCTTCTCCACGGACAGCCACAACCGCGGATTCGGGCGGCAGCTTGCCTCCGGGAAAACAGCGAGCGAGATCGAAAAGGAGAGCGGGTGGCTTCCGGAGGGCGCACGCGCGGTGGTCGCGACCTGTGCGCTCGCTCGTGCCGGACAGGTGCGAGCGCCGCTGGCTGGATTGGTGCGCCGCTGGGTCGGAGGCGCGACGCCCACCCTGGATGCGGTGTTGCACGCATTGCGCGCCGCCGCCCGGACTGCCGGACGGACCACTCCCGACTGATGTCCGCCGCCGATCTCATCTTCGCCGCCGGGCCGATTCTCCTGCTCATCCATTGGATGACGAAGAAGACGCCGATGCCTTCCGCCCGGGCGCTGCCGCTCGCGGCGGTCGTGGCTTATGGCATCCGGCTCGCATGGTTCGGCACCGAGGCCAATCTCGTGAACGCCTCGGTGGTGGCGGGATTGCTGGTGGCGCTGACGCCGATTCTCATCGTCTGGGGCGCGATCTTTTTCTTCCGCACGATGGAGCACTGCGGGGCGATGGAAACGATCCGCCGCTGGCTCAATCATCTCTCCCGCAACCGCGTCGCGCAGGTCGTCCTCATCGGCTGGTCGTTTCAATTTCTCATCGAGGGAGCGAGCGGCTTCGGCACGCCCGCCGCGCTCGCCGCGCCGCTGCTCGTCGGTCTCGGTTTCCCGCCGCTGCGCGTGGCGATGGCCTGCCTCATCCTGAATAGCGTTCCGGTTTCGTTTGGCGCGGTGGGGACCCCGACGTGGTTTGGATTTGGGCAGCTCGGGTTGAGCGCGGAGGAATTGCGCGCGGTGGCGTGGAAGACCGCGCTCATCCACAGCGCCGCCGCCGCCGTCGTCCCGCTGCTGGCCTTCCGCCTCCTGGTGAGCTGGCAGGAGATTCGGCGCAATCTCACGTTCATCGCCCTCGCGTTGGCCGCGAGCGTGGTGCCGATGTTCCTGCTCGCGCTGGTGGATGATGAATTCCCCGCCGTCGCCGGTGGATTGATCGGACTGATCCTCACCGTCTGGCTGGCCCGTCGTCGCATCGGCCTGGCCCGCGAGGATGAGGTGGCGCGGGAAGATGCCGGCGCGGCTCCGTCCGCCCGCGCGGTGGTAAAGGCACTCTTCCCCCTTTGGGCCACGGTGCTCGTGCTGCTCATCACGCGCATCCCTGCGCTCGGCCTGCGCGGCCTCCTCACCGCTGCGGCTCCAGCCTGGGAATTTCCCCTCGGCAGTCTGGGTCGCTTTTCCATCAGCCCGGCTCTGGTGCTCAATCTGCGCGGCATTTTCGGCACGGACACGGACTGGACGCACCAGCTTCTCTATGTGCCTTCGTTGATCCCGTTCGTCCTGATCTCGGTCGTGTCCTGGCGGGTCCTGGCCGCGCCTGCAGGCACCGCGCGGAAGGTGTGGCGGGAGTCCACCGAGCGGATGCGCAATCCCATTTTTGCCCTGCTCGGCGCGCTGGTTTTTGTCCGCCTGCTGATGGTCGGCGGGGATCGATCGGCCGTGATGCTGATCGGGCATTCACTCGCCGCAGCCACCGGCGGCTGGTGGCAATATCTGGCCGCGTATCTCGGCGCGCTCGGCTCGTTCTTCGCCGGCTCCTGCACCATTTCCAATCTCACCTTCGGCCCGATCCAAGACTCCATCGCCACGCGGATGGGCCTGGAGCGCACGACCCTCCTCGCCCTTCAATCCGTCGGCGCCGCGATGGGCAACATGGTCGCCATCCACAATATCGTCGCCGTCTGCTCCGTGCTCGGGCTGGGCAATGCCGAGGGCGAAATCCTCAAGAAAACCGTGGGACCGATGCTCCTCTACGGCGCCATCGCCGCCGCCATGGCCGTGATCCTATGACGGCACCCGGATCGCTCTGGCCGAAATAAGATGTCCACGGCGCTGCTCATCATCTTCCTGCTCGCGCTCGGTGCGCCGGCTTTGCACCGCGTGCTGCGCGGTGCGACGGGGTGGGCGATGGCACTGCCGGTGATCGCGGTGACCGGATGGTTCGCCACGCTGGTGCCGGCGGTCTCGGGCGGAAAGGTGATCGTGGAAACCCGGCCGTGGGGGCCTGCGCTCGGCGTGGAGTTGAGCTTCCGCATCGATGGCTGGAGCCTCGTCTTCCTCCTGCTCATCGCCGGCATCGGCGCGCTCATCCTGATCTACGCCGGCTCCTATCTCCATGGCCACCGGCAGGCGGGGCGCTTCTTCGGCTTCCTGCTGCTCTTCATGGGCGCGATGCTCGGCGTCGTCGCGGCGGACAATCTCCTGCTCCTGTTCGTCTTCTGGGAGCTCACCAGCCTCTCGTCCTATCTGCTCATCGGCTTCGATCACGAACGCCCGGAGTCCCGCGCGGCGGCGCTCCAGGCGCTGCTGGTCACTGGCGGCGGCGGGCTGGCGCTCCTCGCGGGGTTCATTTTGATCGGCCAGATCGGCGGCACGTATTCCCTCACGGCGCTGCTCGGCCAGGCCGGCGTGATCCGCGACCACGCGTGGTACGTCCCGGTGCTGCTCCTCGTCCTCGCCGGAGCCTTCACCAAATCCGCGCAGGTGCCGTTTCATTTCTGGCTCCCGGGAGCGATGGCCGCGCCGACGCCGGTGAGTGCGTATCTGCATTCCGCGACGATGGTGAAAGCCGGCATCTTCCTGCTCGGCCGGCTGCATCCGCTGCTCGGCGACACCGATCTCTGGTACCAGCTCGTCACCGGCGTGGGCGCGGCCACGATGATCACCGGCGCGCTGCTCGCGCTGCCGCAGACGGATCTCAAGCGCCTGCTCGCCTACTCGACGGTGAGCGCGCTCGGCACGCTCACGCTCCTGCTCGGCCTCGGCACGAAGCCGGCGATGACCGCGGCCGCGGTCTTCATGATCGTCCATTCGCTCTACAAGGGCGCGCTCTTCATGGTGGCCGGCGCGGTCGATCACGAGACCGGCACCCGCGATGTGCGCGCGCTCGGCGGCCTCCGCCGCGTGATGCCGGTCACCGCCCTCGCCGCCGGCGCGGCCGCACTGTCGATGAGCGGATTCCCGCCGCTGCTCGGATTCCTCGGCAAGGAGCTGCTCTACGAAGCCACGCTCGAGGCGCCGCGCGCCGGGATCCTCCTGACGGTGCTCGGCGTCGCGGCCAATGGGATCATGGTCGCGATCGCGGTGATCGTCGGCTACCGCCCCTTTCACGGCGGACCGGCGCGCCCGGCGGAGGTGCGCCATGAGGCGCCCCCGGGGCTCTGGATCGGACCGCTGCTCCTCGCCGCACTGGGTCTGGTCGCGGGAATTTTCCCGGCCCTGATCGATCGGCCCCTGGTCGCCGCCGCGGTGAGCGCGATCCGCGCGGGGCCGGGCTCGGTCGAGCTGAAGCTCTGGCACGGCTTCAACTCCGTGCTCCTCCTGAGCGGGATCACGCTCGCCGCGGGTCTCGGCATCGCCTTCCTGCAGGGCTGGGCGCAGACGCTCGCCGCGCGGCTGGGGCCGCTCGCGCGCTTCGGCCCGGAGCGCGCCTACGCCCTCGCGCTCCGCGGGCTCACGGGCTTGGCCACCGCGCAGACGCAGCTCCTGCAGCGAGGTTACCTGCGCGGGTACGTCTTCATCACGCTGGCCTCGGCGGTGGCGCTCGCGGGCGTGGCCCTGGCGCGATTCGGCCCGGTGCCGCTCTGGGTCGGGTTTGAAGATGTGCGCCTGCACGAGGTCGCGATCGGCGTGCTGATCCTCGCGGCCGCGCTGGTCGCGGCGAGTGCCCGTTCGCGGCTCGCGGCGGTGGCGGCGCTCGGGGTCGTCGGCTACAGCGTGGCGCTGATCTATGCGCTCTACGGCGCGCCGGACCTCGCGGTCACGCAGATCCTCGTGGAGACGCTCACCCTCGTGCTCTTCGTCCTCGTGATCGTGAATCTCCCGCAGTTCTCCCAACTCTCGAGCCGCCGCCGCCGGATCTTCGATGCGCTCTTCTCCGCGGTGTCCGGGGTGGTCATCACGCTGCTCGTGCTGAAGGCGCTGCACGTCGAGCCCGGGAAACGGGTGGCCACTTACTTCGTGGAGAATTCGCTGCACGCCCAGGGCCGCAACGTCGTGAATGTGATCCTCGTCGATTTCCGAGCGCTCGACACGCTCGGGGAGATCGCCGTGCTCAGCATCGCCGCGCTGGGCGTCCTCGCGCTGCTCAAGCTCCGGCCGCGGCCGCCAAAGGAGGACGCCTGATGGACTCGCTGATCCTCCGCACCGCCGCCCGCATCATCACGCCGCTCCAGCTCACCTTCTCGGTGATCCTGCTCCTGCGGGGGCACAACGAACCGGGTGGCGGCTTCATCGGCGGCCTCGTGGCCGCCT
>Ga0105046_10011695_pt1 | contig 13634 bp, 12 predicted proteins | sample MAT03_FD_78385 | JGI IMG/M metagenome (GOLD analysis project Ga0105046, IMG submission 78385) | Freshwater microbial communities from Lake Fryxell liftoff mats and glacier meltwater in Antarctica - MAT-03 (megahit assembly) | ecosystem: Environmental > Aquatic > Freshwater > Ice > Liftoff... | reverse complement strand
GCGCAGCAGCATGCGGCTTTGCAGTTCACCGAGCGTGAAATGCAGGGACCGGGACGCGCCGTCCTCGCGCACAAACGGCTGGACGTATTGCAGCGACGTGAAGTGGCCGCAACTGCCGGCCCCGGGCTCGGCATCCCATGAGGTGGCGGCCCGGGCTGTCACGGCGCTTGCGCCAGTTTGCGCAGGTCGATCACGATGGCTGGCAAGGCCATCGCCACCAGCAGCAGGGCAATCGGCAGCGTGGCGCTGAAGCCCAGGGCCTTGAAGGCCAGCGCGCCGGCGATGCCGCCGAAGAAAAACAGGCCGAGCAGGCTGGCGTGGATGAACAGCTTGTCGGTGTTGGCGCGCACGATCTGGATGTCGTTGGCCTTTTGGGAGTGGTTCCAGTAAATCAGGCGGCCCAGCTCGATGCCCAGGTCGGTGATCACGCCGGTCATGTGGGTGGTGCGGATCTCGGCGTTGGAGATCTTGGTGACGATGGCGTTTTGCAGGCCCATGATGAAACACAGCAGCAGCACGGCCGTGGGCACCAGCAGGCTGGCGAAGGACGTCAGGTTGGCGCCCACCAGGCCGAAGACCAGCAGCAGCGCGGCTTCAAGCAGCAGTGCCAGCGCGTATTTGCTGCGCAGCCCATGGCGCCGCGCCCAGCTGATCAGCAAGGTGGTGGTGATGGCACCGGTCAAAAATGCCGCCACGGACACCAGGCCTGCGAGCGCCAGGCCGATGCTGCCGATGACCAGGTCGTCCGCGACGGACGAAACGATGCCCGTCATGTGCGAGGTGTAGCGGTGCACCGCCAGAAACCCGCCCGCGTTGACGGCACCGGCCACAAACGCCAGGATGCCGCCGAATTGAAGGTTGCTGCGGCGTGTGCGCTCGCTGGCAGTGAGCTGGAGCAGGAAGGTCAGGAGCATGGCAGGATTTGATTATCGGCCTCTGGCACCAGCGCCTTGTGCCCACGTGTCCACCGGTACCGGGCTGGGGCGCAAATTGAAGGACAAACAGGCCGTCAGCCCTTTTTGCGCAGGCGTAATCAGCTATCAAATTAATAGCGACTAATGCGCGCATTGGAAGCGTCAGATCTCGATCTTGCTGCCCAGCTCCACCACCGCATTGTTGGGCAGGTTCAGGAAGTCGGCCGCGCCGCTGGCGTTGTGGTGCATCTGCGCAAAGAGCTTTTCGCGCCAGGGCGCCATGCCCCCGCTTATAGAGGGCACCACCACGTCGCGCGAGAGGAAGTAGCTGGTTGTCATGACTTCAAGGTCACAACCGCGCCCGCGAATGCGCTCGAGTGCGCGTGGCAGATCGGGGTCGTTTTTAAAGCCGTAATGCACGATGACCTGCCAGCAGTGGTGGCCCAGGGACTCGATTTCCAGCCGCTTTTCCATGCCTATCCAAGGCACCTCATGGTTGCGCACAGTCACGAACAGGTTGTTCTCGTGCAGCACCTTGTTGTGCTTGAGGTTGTGCAGCAAGGCATTCGGAACGGTGCCCGGCTCGGCCGTCAAAAACACGGCCGTGCCCTCGACACGCGCCGGTGGGCTGATGAACACAGCCTGCAGAAAGCTGGGCAGATCAATGGCGTCCGTGCGCAGTTTCTCGTTGAGGATATGCCGCCCCTGTTTCCAGGTCATCATCAGCGTGAAGATGACCCCGCCTATGGCCAGCGGGAACCAGCCGCCAGCGAACAGCTTCATGAGGTTGGACGCCCAGAACATGAAATCCACCACGAAGAAGAAGCCCGTGGCGGCGATACACAGGCTGAGCGGGTACTTCCAGCGATAGCGAATGACGAAGAACGTCAGGATGGTGGTGATCAGCATGTCGGTGGTGACGGCAATCCCGTAAGCCGCTGCGAGGTTGCTGGACGAGCGGAACATGACCACGGCCAGCACGATGGTGGCAAACAGACCCCAATTCACCAGCGGAATATAGATTTGGCCAGTTTCGCGCACGCTGGTGTGCTGGATGTTCAGCCGCGGCAGGTAGCCGAGCTGGATCACCTGCTTGGTGACGCTGAAAGCGCCGGTGATCAGCGCCTGCGAGGCGATCACCGTGGCCAGGGTGGCCAGCAGCACCAGCGGCATCAGCGCCCATTCCGGCGCCATCAGGTAAAACGGGTTCTTGACCGCTTCGGGGTTGCTCAGCAGCAGGGCACCCTGGCCAAAATAATTGAGGGTCAGCGCAGGCATGACCACCGAAAACCAGGCCAGGCGGATGGGCTTTTTACCGAAGTGGCCTAGGTCGGCGTACAAGGCCTCGGCACCGGTGACGCACAACACCACCGCCCCCAGAATGATGAAGGTGGTGCCCGGGTTGAACCACATGAACATCACTGCGTAGTGCGGGCTCAGTGCCTTCAGGATGACCGGGTTGTCGATGATTTGAGCCACGCCGAGCAGCGCCAGCACCGCGAACCAGACCAGGGTGATGGGGCCGAAAAACTTGCCGATGCCGGTGGTGCCGCGCTTTTGCACGGCAAACAGCGCGAACAGGATCACCAGCGTGACCGGGATCACGTATTGCTTGAAAGCCGGTGAAATGATCTCCAGGCCCTCGACCGCCGAGAGCACTGAAATCGCCGGGGTGATGACACCGTCACCGTAAAAAAGCGCGGTACCGAAAATGCCGATGACCAGCAGCACGCGCCGCAGCTCGGGTTTGTCCTTGACTGCCTGCGAGGCCAGCGCCAGCATGGCGACCAGCCCGCCTTCGCCATTGTTGTCGGCCCGCAGGATGAGCGCGACGTATTTGAGCGAGACAATGACGGTCAGTGTCCAGAAAAAGATGGACATGATGCCAAAGACGTTGTCGGCGGTGAAGGCAACGTGCCCGGAGCCAAAAACCTCTTTGACGGCATACAGGACGCTGGTGCCGATGTCGCCGTAGACGACACCGATGGCGCCAAGGGTGAGCGCCGCGAGAGATGATTTTTTACTGGACACAAAAAATTCGCGCTGGGCCCGCGGCGGGCCCGTTTGGCGGGAAGGAAGAATGGTGGAACGTTATTTTGCGCCACCCGCCCTGACAGGCAAGTCAGCCGAAGCCGCTAGATGCAAGAATTCGGTGTTTTGTTGCGATGCAACAACTTGTGACGGGGTGCCGGGCTGGCCCGCCCCAGGGGCAGGATCGGCAGGCGCTTGGGGCGCTATGTTTTTATAGCTACCTACGCCCGTGGGTCAAGGGCCAGGGGCCAAATTCGCTTGAAATTCTCGGCGCCCCCTGGCTTTCGACGCCGCTGGATCAGTCGTAAACCTCGGCGTCCGGGTCGGTGGCTTCGAGCTCGTAGCTGGCGGCCAGCATGGCCAGGCGGCCGATCACGCCGTACATGTAGAAGCGGTTCGGCCCGCTGGCCCCGGGCGGTACGCCCGGCTGCGGCAGGCGGCCGCTGTCGGCAAAGGCCAGCGGCACAAAGCTGGCGCCGGGTGCGTTGAGGTTTTCGTCGATGCCGCGGTCGGCATGCACGCGGTAAAAGCCGCCCACCACATAACGGTCCATCATGTAGACGACCGGCTCGGCCACCGCGTCGTTGATGCGTTCGTGAGTCTGCACGCCTTCCTGGATGATGACTTCGGACAGCGCCTGGCCGTCCTTGGTGGTGCTCATCTTGTTTTTGGTCTTGCGGTTGAGCTCGTCCAGGTCCTTCACGTCGCGCACCGTCATGATGCCCATGCCGTAGGTGCCGTTGTCGGCCTTGACGATCACAAACGGCTTTTCGTTGATGCCGTATTCCTTGTACTTGCGCTTGATCTTGGTCAGCAGCGCATCGACGTTGCTGGTCAGGCAGTCCATGCCCGCGCCTTCGGCCATGTTGACCTCACCGCAGCGGGCGAACATCGGGTTGATCAGCCAGGGATCGACGCCCAGCAGCTTGCCGAAACGCTTGGAGACTTCTTCATAGGCCCGGAAATGGCGCGACTTGCGCCGCACCGACCAGCCCGCATGAAGCGGCGGCAGCAAATGCTGCTCGTTGAGGTCTTCCAGCATGCCCGGCGTGCCGGCCGACAGGTCGTTGTTCAGCAGGATGGTGCAGGGGTCGAAATTTTTAAGGCCCAGGCGCCGGTCGGTGCGCACCAGCGGCTCCAGCGTGATCTGCTCCCCGGTCGGCAGGGTCAGCGTGGTCGGCTCGGTGATGTCGGGGCTGAGCGAGCCAAAGCGCACATGAAGCCCGGCCTGGTGGAAGATGCGCTTGAGCTGCAGCACATTGGACAGGTAAAAGGTGTTACGCGTGTGGTTCTCGGGGGTGAGCAGCAGGTTGCGCGCCTAGGGGCAGATTTTTTCAATCGCCGCCATCGCTGCCTGCACCGCCAGCGGCAGCATTTCGGGCGTCAGGTTGTTCCAGCCGCCGGGGTAGAGGTTGGTGTCCACCGGCGCCAGCTTGAAGCCGGCATTGCGCACATCGACCGAGCTGTAAAACGGCGGCGTGTGCTCCATCCACTCCAGCCGGAACCAGCGCTCGATGGCCGGCGTCATGTCCAGGATGCGTTGCTCGAGTTCGTTGGTGGGGCCGTTCAGGGCGGTGATGAGGTGCGGAACCATGCGGCCACTTTCAATGGGAAATGTTGTTATCTGCTTGGGTTATATCTAAGCGGATTTTAGGGATATTGGGGTCCGGCGACCCAGTTACAAGGGGTAACTCGTCCCCTCTCCGGTTCAAGAATGCGCCTTCGCCGCGCAGGCCTCAGCCCCGGACTTCGCCCTGGCCCAGCACCACGTACTTGAGCGAGGTCAGGCCTTCGATGCCGACCGGTCCGCGCGCGTGGAACTTGTCGGTGCTGATGCCGATTTCGGCACCGAGCCCAAACTCGAAACCATCGGCGAAGCGGGTGCTCGCATTCACCATCACGCTGGCCGAATCGACCTCGCGCAAAAAACGCTGCGCATGCATGTGGTCGCGCGTGATGATCGCGTCGGTGTGGTGGCTGGAATACTGGTTGATGTGGGCAATCGCTTCGTCCACGCCAGCGACCACCTTGATGCTGATGATGGGGGCCAGGTATTCCTCGTACCAGTCCTGCTCGGTGGCGTCTTTCAGCATACCGTTCGGGCTGAGCTTGTCGAAGCCCTGCGCGAGTATGGCTTTGGCTTCGGCATCACAACGCATCTCGACACCCTTGGCCGCGTAAATCGCGCCTATTTTGGGTAGAAATTCAGCCGCCACACCGCGCGCCACCAGCAAGCCTTCGCTGGCATTGCAGGGGCTGTACTTTTGGGTTTTGGCGTTGTCGGCCACGGTCACGGCCATGGCCATGTCGCAGGGGTCGTCCACATACACATGGCAGTTGCCGTCCAGATGTTTGATGACTGGCACTTTGGCGTCACGGCTGACGCGTTCGATCAGGCCCTTGCCGCCGCGCGGAATGATCACGTCCACATACTGCGACATGGTGATCAACAGGCCCACGGCTTCGCGGTCGGTGGTCGGCACCAGCTGCACCGCATCCGCCGGCAGGCCGGCGCCCGCCAGCGCCTGCTGCACCAGCGCGGCCAGCGCCTTGTTCGACTCGATGGCTTCCGAGCCGCCGCGCAGGATGCAGGCGTTGCCGCTCTTGATGGCCAGACTCGCCGCTTCGATCGTCACGTTCGGCCGGCTTTCGTAAATCATGCCGAACACGCCGATGGGCACACGCATCTGGCCCACGCGGATGCCGCTGGGCTGCTGTTTCATGCCGATGATCTCGCCGATCACGTCGGGCATGGCGGCCAGTTGCTCGCAGCCGACGGCCACGGTGTCAATGTCTTTGGGCTTGAGCTTGAGGCGGTCCAGCATGGGTCCGGCCAGGCCGGCGGTTCTGGCGCGTTCCAGGTCCCGGGCGTTGGCCGCCTGCAGCGGCGCGACCTGGCTGCGCAGCAAGGCGGACAGAGCCAGCAACGCTCTGCTTTTGATAGCTGCTGGTGCACGAGCCATCAGGGCTGAGGCCGTTTTTGCCTTCACACCCATGGCCTGCATCAGGTCCGGGAGTGCACTGTGGCCAGCCAGGGCGTTTTGAGAATCGGGCGCGTTCATGCCCCCATTTTGCCCGTATTCATGAGCCGCGCCACCACCCTCACCCCCTCGCGGGCACGCCCCGGCGCTGCATCATGTCTTCACCCATGGCCTGCAAGTCGTCCCCGGACAGCAGCGCCCGGGCCGCCGGATAGGCCAGCTGGTCCTCGTTGTCGAGGTGCTGCCGGTACAAAGCCGCAAATCGGTCCAGCGCCGCTGTCTGCGCGGGCGTCAGCGGCGTCCAGCCGGACGCGGGAGCGTCGGCGGCGGCCTGAAGCGTCTGGCGCGCCAGCGGCCAGGCGCTGTCCATCTGCCTATGGTCTTGCAGCAGCCGCTGCACCAGCGCGCGCAAGCCGGCATCCGGACCGGCCAGCAAGAGCGGAAACACGTGCAGCTCTTCGTCCTGGTGGTGCAGCGGCGCGGCCAGGTCGAAGTAACGCATCACATCGCTGGCGGCCTGCCGCGCGGCATCGTTGCAGCCATGGTCCAGCAGGTGCTGCTGCAGGCGCGCGATCAGGACCAGCATGCGCTCGACCCGCTCGTGGCAAGCGGTCAGCATGTCGAAAGGCGCTTCAAAGCCCGCCGCCGGCGCATGAAAGCCCGGCGGCACTTCGGCTCGCAGCGTCCGGCGCACGGTGCCCATGTCAGCCGAACTGCACCGGCTGGCCCTGAGGGTCAAACGGAATGAAGGCGCTCGTCTTGCCCTGTTTGATGGACTCGACCATGCGTTGCAGCGGCTCCTCGGCATCCTCGGTGGTGGGCGCACGGTTCACCGAGCCCGAAAGGGCAGCGGCAAACACCAGGCCCCAGTTGTGGCCGAACTGGCCGGACTCCTGCACCAGCGCCGCAAATGAGCTCAGTTCCTCGGGGCGCTTGTCCACGCACATCAGCGGTACCAGCGCGCCGCCCTGCCCGGCCTCGAAGCGTTCACGCTGGGCCGTCGTGCTGTCCTCGGGCAGCTCGACGCCGGCAAACACAAAGAGCAGGCGCTGCGGTTCGGGCTGTGCCCGGGCGGCTTGCAGAAGGTCGTCAAAACTCAGAATATCCATGGGGTTCTCCTTGTGGGGGTTGCCATTGCGGGACCGACCCGCCACCCGTGTTTCGTTGACCACTGTCTTGACCCGCGAGGCATGGATGCCGGGTCAGGCCCGGCATGACAATTACGCCAGTCACCAGGTATAAAAAGAATCCGGCGCGGCCCCATCAGCGGAAAGGCGGGTCACAAAATCAGGCGGCGTCGGCCGCAGGCGCGCGGGCTTGCGCGATTGTGCGGTGCCGATGCTGACAAAACAAAGCGCCTGTTCTCCCTCGGCCAGGCCGAACAGGGCGCGCAGTCCGGTGGATTTCAACGCTTTACCGCTGGTCAGCGCCGAACCAAACCCGAGTGCCGTGGCCATGAGCAGCAGGTTCTGCACCGCGCAGCCGGCCGACACGATGCGCTCGGGCAGATCGATCTCTGCGTCACCGCGCTGCCCATCGACCACCACCAGCAGCAGCAAGGGGGAACGGTACGCTTTTTCGCAGGCCTGCGCGACCTGCTCGGGCGTCGCCTGGGCGTCGCGCGCGATCAGGGCCGCGCCAAAAACATCGGCCAGTCGTCCACGCGCCGCCTGCGGCACGAGCACAAAGCGCCAGGGCAGCAACTGGCCGTGGTCGGGCGCCGTGGCGGCGGCATGGAAGATCATGCCGAGCTGCTCCGCGTCGGGGCCGGGGGCCACCAGGCGCTTGGGCAAAATCGTCTGGCGCGACTGCATGAGCGCTGCCGCCAGAGTCGCCGGCGCATGCTCAACCAGCGGGGACTCAAGGGAAGGAGCGGCACGCATGTCCATTTTCAGAAGCTCTCAGCCTGGACGGCCGTCAGCACGCAGGCGGCCGTACCAGCTTCCCAGCCGCACGCCCCACACCCCCACGACGGCCATCCACAGCAAGGCCGCCGCCAGCAGCAACCAGGGCGCAAGCGCAGTCTGTGCGGCAGCGACTATGCGCAGCAAGGTCGCTGCCTGCAGCAGCCAGAACAGGGCCCAGGCGATGTTGTCCGCCACCAGCGCCCGCCCGCTATGGCCGCAGGACACCCGCGTGACCATGGCCAGCATCAGCGAGGCCAGGCAACCCATGGTCAGGGCATGCAGCGAACCCAAGGCCAGCACGGGTGTGCCCTGCACCCCGCCCAGCAGCTGTGAAACGCCGCTCAGCACCAGCGCCAGGCCGAGCCAGAGAAAGCCGATGTGCAGCATGGCCAACAGCCGGTTCTTGAGGCTTTGCACCAGCCCCCAGACCACGGCGAGCCAGAGCAACACGCCGCCCGCGACCAGCTCAAACGCACCGCGGACAAGCATCCCTATCGGGCCTGCGGCACCCTGAAGCGGGCCGTCCAGCTCGACCCAAACAGCGATGACCTCTGCTGCCGCTACCGCCAGCATCAGCCACAACACCCAGAACGGACGCCAGGCATTGCCCAAGGGCAAGGCACTGGATGTGAAAAACGGGATCATCCGGTGCGCCACGGTCACATACACCACGACGATAAAGCCCCACAAGCCGGTCAGCACACAAGCCAGCGCCGCGGCCGGGGTGCCCAGCAACAGACTGAGCGGCAAACCTGCCAGGCTCAGGCAACCGACGACACAGGCCACACCTACCACGCGCGCATGCACCTGGTCTTCGGCCTGGCTGCGGCGGATCAAGCCCCAAAACAAAACCGTGACCCAGGCCAGTCCCGCCCAGGCCAGCAGCAGCGCCGCCAGTGCCATCAAGCCATGCAGGTGCGCAGCCGCCAGGTACAGCAGCCAGCCGGTCGTCTGCAACAGCAGCGGTGCCACGATCTGGCGCGGCTCCAGCGGCGGCACGCCCAGCCATTTCGGGCCGGCTGTAAACAGGAAACCGGCGAAGAACAGCGGGATAAAGCCAAAGGTCATCACCGACCCGTGGACCAAGGAGGGCGACAGCGCATAGGCCAGGCTCAGCACCGGGCTGATGCGGTCCAGCTGCACCAGCGCCCACCACATGGCGGCGCTGACCAGCACCACCATGGCCAGAAAAAATCCCAGCCGGTGCGGCGCAAGCATCAAGTGGCGGGCGCGCCAGCGCGAGTCAATTCTGGCGCGTTCGCTTGCGGAAGGCTTGCCCGAACGCAACTGCACGGCAATGACGGGGCGCTCGCTCATCCGCACACACCCAAATGGCCGCACTGGGTGCAGTAGTCGCAACCGTCCTTGCGGATCACGGCGTGGGCGCCGCACTCGCTGCACTTCTTGCCGGCCATCACGGGCGGCGAGAGCGCGGCGTCAAGCTGGGGCTCCAGCAAGCGCGCCGCATGGGCCGCAGGCTGGTGAGCGCGCTTCGCAATGATGTTCTGCACTGCATAGGCAATGGCGGCGACCTCCGAGTCGTGCCACAAGGGCACACGCGTGCCGTCGGCCTTCTCGTAGGTGCCCAGGCGCACCGGGCCGCGGTCCCAGGCCACCTTGCGCATGTCACTGAGCGCACGCTCCAGAAAACCGCCGCGCGCCGCCAGCGACAACATGCGCATGCTGGAGGTGATCCATTGCTGCGACTCGCCGCTCTGACCCACGGGCATGAAGAACTCGATGGCGCGCTCGACCGTGCCATCGCCAGTGGCCGCCGGCACCGGCAAAAAGGACACCACGATGTACAGCGTCTTGTGACCCTCTTGTGTCCAGTACTCGACCTTTTCGGCGACCGCCGACAGCGCGCCCTTGGGCCGGCTTTCGATCACAGTACGCATCGGATCCGCCGTGGCCGCTGCTGCTGCCGATATGGCCTCGGGGTTCGCATGAACCTCAAGCACCGAGCCCAGAATGGCATTGGGCCGGTAGGTTGCCAGGCCCTTGAGCCGTGCGCGCCAGGCCTGCTGGTACAGGTTCTTGAAGTCGTCATAGGCGTAGTCGGCCGGCACGTTGACGGTTTTGGAAATCGCCGTATCGACGAAGGGCTGCACGGCTTGCATCATGGCGATGTGGCCGTCCGCAGACATCTCGAGCGCCGAGACAAAGTAGGCAGGCAGCTTGTCCACGTTGCCGCCCAGCTCCCGGTACAGGCGCCAGGCATGGTCTTCCACTGCGTAGTCGGTGGTGCTGCCATCGGACTCGCGCTTCTTGCGCCGGTACATCCACGAAAACGAGGGCTCGATGCCGTTCGAAGCATTGTCGGCAAACGCCAGGCTGACGGTGCCGGTAGGCGCAATCGACAGCAGATGGCTGTTGCGGATGCCGTTCGCACGGATGGCCTGCTGCAACGCGTCCGGCAGCCGGCTGGCAAAGGTGCCGGTGGCCAGGTAGCCCTCGGCATCGAACCTCGGGAAAGCGCCCTTTTCCCTGGCCAGCGCCACCGACGCGGCGTAGGCCGCATCGCGCATGCAGACGGCGATGCGCGCTGCCATCTCGCGGCCCTCGGGCGCGTCATAACGCAGGCACAACATGGCCAGCGCATTGCCCAGACCCGTGAAACCCACGCCGATGCGGCGCTTGGCGGCCGACTCGGCCTGCTGCTGCGGCAGCGGCCAGAAAGTCAGGTCCAGCACATTGTCGAGCGCGCGCACCTGGGTCGCCACTGACTTCGCGAAGGCACCGAAATCAAAGTCCGGAACGCCGTTGAAACCGAAGGGATGAAGCACAAAACGCGTGAGGATGATGGGCCCGAGGTCGCAGCAGCCGTAGGGCGGCAAGGGTTGCTCGCCACAGGGATTACTGGCCGCTATCGACTCGCAATAACGCAGGTTGTTGTCCTGGTTGATGGTGTCCAGAAACAGGATGCCGGGCTCGGCAAAATCATAGGCCGAGCGCATCACGCTGTCCCACAACTCGCGGGCCGCCACGGTCTGGTAGACCCACAGGCCGTCGGCACGCTGGAATGCGCCCTGCGCGATCAGGGCGGCGCCGGGTTTGCTCTTGTGCACCAGCTCCCAGGGTTGGTCCTCGGCAAGCGCGTGCATGAAAGTATCGGGCATGCCGACCGAGACATTGAAGTTGTTCCAGCGCCCAGGCGTGCGCTTGGCAGTGATAAATTCCGGCACATCGGGGTGGTCGATGCGCAGCACGCCCATTTGCGCACCGCGCCGCGCGCCGGCGCTCTCCACGGTGGAGCAGGACTGGTCAAACACATTGATGTAGCTGCACGGGCCAGAGGCCATGGACGCCGTGCCCTTGACCTCGGCACCGCGCGGACGGATGCGCGAGAAGTCATACCCCACGCCGCCGCCGCGCCGCATGGTTTCGGCCGCTTCGCGCAAGGCCTCGTAAATGCCGGGGTAGCCGCCGTCGTCAAAGCCCTGGATGCAGTCGCCGACGGGTTGCACAAAGCAGTTGATCAGGGTGGCCTGGATGGCCGTGCCCGCCGCGCTCATGATGCGGCCCGCGCCTATCGCGCCAGCATGCAGATTCTGGAGGAACAGCGCCTCGTACTTCGCGCGCTCCGCTTCCGGCTCGACCGAAGCCAGCGCCCGTGCCACACGCCGGTACAGGTCTTCCACACCGGTTTCGCCGGGCTTGAGGTATTTTTCCTTCAGCACATCGTGGCTGATGGGTTGGGTGGCCGTCAAATCCTGCGGCCGGCCAAACTGATCGCGTTGCATATCTGCGCTCCTTTGAGCATCCCTAAACAAGCGCTGCGGGACGCACACCGCCCAGCAACCATTGCATTAATTCTTGCACCGAACGTATCTGCTCGCCAAACGGCAGGCGGGCGGCACCACGAAAGAAAAGCCCTTTGCGGGTGTTGCCGTCAAACGCATGGCCAAGCTGCTGGTCGATGCAGAATTGGCCCATGCTGGCGACACCATCGCGCAGGCCGCAATGGGCCAGGCAGTCAAACGACATGTTGCATTTGCCCTTCACATGAGCCGCCGCCTGGAGCCGCGGCTCAAGACGGATGTATTTGTCCAGCCAGGGCGTGCGCACCGCGCGTGCCGGCAGGCCGGCCACACTGATGAACTCGACCATGTCCTCCGGCTTCGCCTCGGCAAGCACTTTTTTGAAAGCCGGGTCGGCATCACATTCCTGGGTGACCGCAAACGCCGTGCCCAGCTGCACGGCCGAGGCACCCAGGGCCTGCAGGCGCAGGATGTCGTCGCGGCAGTTGATGCCACCGGCCGCAATCAGCGGAATCTCGCGCTCGATGCCCGCTGTCCTGAAAAATTCCAGCACCTGGGGAATGACCACCTCGAAATCAAATCTCGCGTCATGCAGGTCCGCGACTTTCGCGGCGCCCAGGTGCCCGCCGGCGAGACCGGGATGTTCAATCACGATGGCGTCGGGCAGACGTCCCTTCTTCTGCCACTTGCGCACCAGCAGCTGCACCCCACGTGCATCTGACAGGATGGGAATCAGCGCGATGCCGGGGTAGTCACGTGCCAGCTCCGGCAGGTCCAGCGGCAGGCCGGCACCAACCACCAGCGCATCAGCCCCGCTGGCGAGCGCCTGACGCACATAGTCCTCGTAGGCGCTGAGCGCCTTCATCACGTTCACGGCAATCAGGCCGCGCCCCTGTGCCAGTTCGCGTGCCCGGCGGATTTCACGGTCCAGCGCGTCAAGATTGGCCGCATCGATTTGCGCACGGGCATCGGGCTCCTTGTCAAGATGGGCTGTTTTGGTCATCAGGTCCGGGTGCAGGCGTCGCAAGTCGACCGACGAGACCGTCCCCACCCCGCCCAAACCCGCCACAGCGCCCGCCAGCCCCCCCGCAGAAACGCACACGCCCATACCGCCCTGGACCACGGGAATCAGCGTCTTGCCGCCCAGTTTCCACGGCTTGAGACTCGAATCGCGCGCGAGCGCCTGCAAATTCGCGGCGGCCGCAGCCGAATCGACGCTTGCCCCGACAGCCGGGTCAGTTGCTAAAGAATTGTCCATCGTGTTCCACATAAGGTTGGTACAGGCAAAGTGCCACTGCTGGAGGCTATCGCAGCAGTCCGCACGCTACTTTGCTGTACATCAAGGACATGGAGTTTTTCGTTCCTGAATCACGTGGCGTCAGCGACGCATGGCGCATCCGGCCCGGCTAGGCCTCCCCGGCCTCCCCCGCCTTTTACCCCGGGCCTTTCTTGGTGTGCCGCAGCACAGAGTGCCGCTCCCTGCGCAAACCTCGCGCCGGCCCACGCCCTCACCTGCGCTGTGACAGACCGTGGAATCCCGGAGAAAACGAGGTCCTTTCGTTGTCGGGACGAAGTCATCGCGCAATCGGATTGCGGCCGCCGATCAGAACTTGTCGGCACGCGGGCCTGCGACATCGTGAACGTAGGCGACAAGGCCGTAGTTTGCGCTGTACTTCGTCTCAACCACATCGACGATTCGCCAGGCCGCCGCTTCACTACACAAGACCTCGATGCGCACGTTGCTCGACAGCAGCCAGGATGCGTCGCGCACACCGCGGTTGCCGCGCCCGCGGGCGTCGCACACCGTGTAGCCTTTGGCACCGGCGGCAATGATGTCCGGGCCGACCAGCTGCTCCAGCGCTTCCTCGCAGATCAGCACCACCAGCTTGATCGGCCCAGCGGGGGTTGGGTTCATGGCATCACTCCAAAAAGCCAACGCGCCATCGCATGATAGAGAGGCACCCCCACCAGCACGTTGAACGGGAAAGTCACGCCAAGCGAAACGCCGATGGACAGCGCTGGATTGGCTTCAGGAATGGC
>Ga0105046_10011694_pt1 | contig 13634 bp, 8 predicted proteins | sample MAT03_FD_78385 | JGI IMG/M metagenome (GOLD analysis project Ga0105046, IMG submission 78385) | Freshwater microbial communities from Lake Fryxell liftoff mats and glacier meltwater in Antarctica - MAT-03 (megahit assembly) | ecosystem: Environmental > Aquatic > Freshwater > Ice > Liftoff... | reverse complement strand
TGAACACAGTGACCTGGGATGGCACTTCTGACGCGGGGTTGCGGCTGGGTGCAGGGGTGTACTTCGTGCGCTTGAACACCGAGGACGGTATGGTGACGCGGAAGGTGGTGCTGCAGCGGTGATATCTGCAAAAAGATAAAGAAGAAGATAGTTTCTATACCGCCCGGCGTTGCAAAACGCCGGGCGGTTTTTGTTTCCCCGTACAGCGCACAACGATCATAGCCTTCCCTCCCCGCTGTACTGGTTTTTCAGATAAACCCCTCGAACCTGCTACTTTTGTCCAAAATACCGTTTAACTGTGCTCAGACTACTCTCCTGCTTGCTTTTTCTGTGGATGGTGCAGCCGCCACTGTTGGGGCAATCTCCATTGGAGTTGACCAGGATCACTATCGAACATGGGCTGCCACAGGGTTATGTGGTATCTCTATGTCAAGACCGGGACGGGTTTATGTGGGTGGGTACCAACGATGGCCTCTGCCGTTACGACGGGTACGAGTTTCTGGTGTTTCGGCACGATCCCTACGACCCTTTTTCTATTTCACACAACGGCATCCAGCAGGTGGTGGAAGTGGGCGAATTCTTGTGCGTCCACACCAGCGCAGGCATTGACTTGCTGGACCGGCAAACGCGTCGCTTTTACCATTTGAATATCGGCAAAGTAGGGAGCGTAGCCAGTGACCGGCAGCAGCGGCTGTACTTTTTTAGTGGTGGAACATGGGTCCAACGCTTGGTACTGACCGCCGAAGTCATCGCTCGATTGCAGAATACTGGCCCTGAACAGCCCTCGCTGCCATCGGAAAACTTGGTAGCGGAAACAGCCCTGTTGGACATGAAACTGAGCGAAGACGGGCAAACGCTCTGGCTCTTGAAGTCGGGCGGACGCGAATTGAGCCGCCTGGACCTCGCTTCCCGCCAACTTCGGCAGTTCGCTGTGCCCGGTCAAGATGCGCTCATGCAAATGATGCCCGATGGCGCCAACGGAGTCTGGCTGAGCGGCGACCGCATCATCGCGCACTTCGACGCGACCCGCCTGAGCGACCCCTGGCACCTGATCCGCAGCGCGCAGCCCATCAATACGATGTGGCATTTCGACCCGCGCCAGCGGTTGCTCTGGCTGGATATGGATGCTACCTATGCGTTTCAATTCGACTTGTCGCGGTTGCCCGCGACCCTAGCACCAGTGCAGGCCAAAGTGCGCCTGCACATACCCGAAGGCGTGGTGCGCAGCCTCACAGACCAAACCGGCATCACCTGGTTTGGCACCAACGCGCACGGCATCCGCCAGTTCAACCCGCGTGCCGCCGCTTTTAAAAACTACCTGCCGGGGCTTTCTATTTATAGCCCACCGTTCATTGACAATCAAGGAGATGTCTGCTTGGGGCGCATCAATCAGCCTGCCGTCAAATCTACATCAGGCCATCGCCTCCGCTTGGCCACCGGGCAATTGATGCCTTACCCGTTCGCAGCATCGGCGCTGGATATGTTCGCACTTTACACCGTGGCCGATGACGCGGGCGACCTGTGGACGAGCGGCCAGGACATTCGCAGATCGGCGGGCAAGTTGATCCACTACCAGCCCGTTAGCGGCTACACGGAGGTATTCCATTACCCCATTGACCCGCAGCGCTACTTCGACGTGCTCGCGCTGCGCTATGAAGCCCCCGATGCGGTATGGCTCTACCTGCCTTACCGGATGCTGCGCTTCGACCGCAAGACCCGTCAATTCGCAACCTACGATTACAGCCAACTCACCGAGGGCGAGCAAAGCGTGATGTCGGTGGCAGTCACAGCAGACGGCAGCCAATGGATTGCCCTGTCCAAAAGCATCATCCGGGCGCAGCCCGACGGCGCGGGCAACTTCCGCTTCAGCAAGTTGGAAAATGACCCAGCCAAACGCAACAGCCTGCCCATCAACAACATCAAAACCCTGCTGACCGACCCCACAGATGCCCATATCCTCTGGATCGGGACGGGCGGTGGCGGGCTGAGCCGCCTGGACACGCGCACCAGTCATTTCACCCTTTTCAATACCCAAAATGGCTTGTCGAACGATGTGGTGTACGGGATTGTGGCGGAGGCCCCCGCCGCCCCCGGAGGAGGCGGGAGTGCTTCGCCCTCAAGTCCGCGTCGGGCATCCGAGAGCCGAGCATCCTCCCCCCCGCTGGGGGGGTCGGGGGGGCCAGCGCTCTATGGCTCAGCACGAACAAGGGCCTCAACAAATTCAACCCTGCCACTGGGCAGTTTCAGTATTTCCTGCAATCGGACGGCTTGCCTGGCAATGAGTTCAACACCTACGCCTACGGCAAAATGCCGGATGGCAGGCTGATTTTTGGCGGAGTGAACGGGCTGACGATTTTTGACCCGAAAGACCTGTCTCCCAATGCAGATCCGCCAAAAGTGCAACTTACTTTCTTGTCTGTCAATGGCTTGCCTGCCGATCCGCGAGACCCTGCCGCGCTCCTGACACGGGGCATCGAATTCACCGAGACGCTCGAATTGTCCTACGTCCAAAACAACCTCGTCTTGCAGTTCGCCGCGCTGGACTACGCCAAGCCGCAGCGCAACCAGTTCCAATTCTACCTCGAAGGTGCCGAACCCGAATGGGCGCACCGGGGCTTTGAGCACACCGCGCAGTACCTCAACCTCTCTCCGGGTGCCTACACCTTCCAAGTGAAAGGCAGCAACAGCGACGGCGTGTGGAACGAGGTGCCGACGGCCCTGCGCATCGTGATCCGCCCGCCCTGGTGGGCTTCGTGGTGGGCCTACGCGTTGTACGCGCTGCTAGCGGCGGGCGCGGCCTACGGCTTCTACCAAATCCAGTTGCGCCGCCGGCTCGAACACGCCGAAACCCTGCGCCTCCAGGAACTCGATCAAGTCAAGACGCGCCTCTACACCAACATCACCCACGAGTTCCGTACACCGCTCACCGTCATCCTCGGCGTGACGGAGCAGGTGAGGCAATACTTGGCCCAACAAGGAGCCAAAGCGCAGCAATCGCTGCTGGAAATGGTGCAGCGCAACGGCTCGCAACTCCTTCAACTCATCAACCAACTGCTCGACCTCTCGAAACTCGAAGCGGGCAGCATGACCCTGCAATTGCAGCGCGGCGATGTGGTGGCATTCGTCAGGTACATCACCGAATCCTTCCACTCCTACGCCACCGGGCAAGGGGTGCAGCTGCATTTTCAGACCGACGCGCCCGCCATAGACATGGACTACGACCCCGATAAAATACAGGTGATCGGGAGCAACCTGCTCTCCAATGCCATCAAATTCACCCCCAGCGACGGACATATCTATGTGCAAATCAAGCAGTTTGAACAAAAGAAACAAGCCTGGCTGTCGCTGCGGGTGAAAGACACGGGCGTGGGCATTTCTCCAGAAAAACTGCCCTAAGTCTTCGACCGCTTCTACCAAGCCGACGACTCGGCCACCCGCCACAGCGGCGGCACGGGCATCGGGCTGGCCCTGGTGCGCGAGTTGGTCAGGCACATGCAGGGCGACATTCAGGTGAGCAGCAAGTTGGGCGAAGGGGCTGTTTTTACTGTGCTGCTGCCCCTCAGGCGTTCATCGGAAGCCGCCGCCCTGGCTGGGCAGTCCAGCCCGCCGCGGTTGCTGCCTTACTTGGCGCCGTTCCCCGCGTCCGAGCCGCCCGATCCTTCGCACAACGAGCACCTGGCCGACGGATCCGATCACCGCCCCTGGGTGCTCATCGTGGAAGACCATGCCGATGTGGCCGATTATGTGGCGGCTTGTGTGCGCGAGCACTACCAAGTCATACTCGCCCGCAATGGTCAGGCGGGCATCGAGCGAGTGCTCGAGGCCGTCCCCGACCTCATCGTGTCGGATGTGATGATGCCCGAAAAAGACGGCTTCGAAGTATGCGAATCGCTGAAAAACGACGAGCGCACCAGCCACATCCCCATCGTGGTGCTCCATGCTTTCGCCGACCGCTTTGAACGCTGCAAAATGGATCACGCCGCCAATGTTCTCTTCTTTGAAAATGCGCCGCAGGGTATCTGCATGGTGGCAGTTTTCGGCGTAGCAACGCGGCTCTTGCCCAATAATTTGGCGCAGCCCCTCCAGCACCGAAGGCTGCGAGGTAGAGAAGTCGTCTATGATGACGGGGGTAAAGCCCGCTTGCGTCAAGGCCACTGCGGTGTGGCTGCCGATGAAACCGGCTCCGCCGGTGACGAGGATGTTCATTCGCTGTAAGGTTTCGGGTTTCGGGGCCGTTGGGGGTAAAGGAACGACAGAATCTGCGCGAGCAAGGAAAACGGGCGGCCAAAACTTCTGCGCGCCGATGCTTGGATGTCAAATCCCCGCATCCCCAAATCCCCAAATCCCCGCATCACCGCATCACCCAGTATAGCGCTCAGAAAACAACAAGCCTTTGCATACCCACGCTGCCGTCGCTCGCCACCAGCACCAGATAATAGCAACCTGCCGGGAGGCCGCTCACCGAGAGCCGCGCTTGCGGCTCGCCGCGCGGCCACTGGCCTGAGTGCGCCACCTGCCCCAATGGGGAATAGAGCAGCCATCGCTCTAGCGGCTGCGCCTCTTCGCACCGCACCGTCACCTCCCCGCTCGCCGGGTTGGGCCAGATTTTAAAGCCCATAGACCCGCCAAGATCGGCAGTGCCGCTCGATGGCGCGTTGATGCCCAGCGTGTCGCAAGGGCTGTTGGAGAAGTCGTAGAGGCGGAAGTTGGGGAAGTTGGGGAGGGTTCGGGCATTCAGAACGCCTAAGGGCAGTGCCCTGAACACGAAGGTCGGGCTGCCGCCGCCAGCGGGGAACTTCATCGCGCTGAGGTAATTGGCCCGGCTGTGGGTGCTGAAATAGAGGTTGCCGTCTGGCCCGTATTGCAGGTGGTGCAGCGTGGTGCCCCAGTCCCAGTTGTCGAAAACATAGAACACCGTGTCCCATTTCGGCGCTGCCGCCTGCAAGTCGGCCGAGTAAAGCGTGGATTGCGAAGTGGCGTAGACGTAGCGGCTGTCGGGCGAGAAAGCGGTGCCGCCGCCCTGCAAGAAGGAGAACGGGGCTTTGATAAAGATGGGCTGGCTGAACGCGCCCGTGCACCGGTCGAAATCGGCCACCACCGCCCCCTGGTCGCAGTGGTAGCGGGAAAAGCGGGCGCCGTCGAGCGAGAACGCGGTAGCGCCCACCCGATGCCCGGCCAGCGGCGGCCCTATCGCTTGGGCGGGATAGGCCGCCGCGCCCGAGGGAGAGAGCAGCACCGTATGCAGCCGGTTGGTGTGCCACTCTGGGGCCACGATCCACCAGTCGCGCCCGTTGCCGTGCCGCACCGCCGAGAACGGCTCCAGCTCGCCGCCCACGAGCACGATGTTCTTGCTCAGCACGGCGCCCTTGCCGCCGTTGGCGCTCATGTCAATCAGCGAATAGTACAGCGGGCCGTACTTGATCTTCCTGACCGCATCGTACTGGATGCCGATATGGAACAGATAGTAGAGGCCCGGCTTGCCCGGCGCGGGCAGGGCCATCGCGCCTTTTGGCGCCGCGTAGCCGGCCTTGCCGCAGGTCCAGTCGTGCATCTCGCCGGGGCTTAGCCCGTCGCCGTTGGCGAGCAGGCTGCCCTGCCCGTCGAACACGGCGCAGCCGTTGCTGAAAAACAGCAGTTTGCCGGTCGAGTCGGTGTAGGAGGCTACGGTGCTCTCGAACTTCACGCCCCAGTCGAAGGTGTCCACCTTCGGGCCGTTGGCCGCAAAGCGCACGGCGTAGTTGGCGTAGCCCGGCACAGCAGGGTTCTCCTCAAAGCCGCCGAGCCATCGGGCATCGGGGTAAGTTTGGCCCCAGAGCAGGGCGGGCAGCAGCAAGGCGAGCAAGGCGAGTTTAGTCGTGTTTTTCATGTTTTATGATTGTTGCCGCTAAGGGCGGATAAAAAAGTTGTGCTTTTGAGCAGGCTGTTCTTTTTCCTTGTGGGAAAATAAGAGCGCTTATGACTTTTGCCATCCCTGCTTACGATGAGATCGCCGCTGTTCTGGCACGGCTCGACCCGCAGATTTTCAACCCGCGCTCTGATCTTTAGGACGAGCATTTTGAAGTTGAGGACGGATTCATTGCACCAAAATCGCTCGTCGGTCGAGCCACCATCAAGGTGCTTGACCTCAATGCGCCCGACCGGATCATCTTCAGGCGAGCACTCGCTCAAGCGGGGCTTTACCCTTAATGCCCTCACTCCCTCCTCCTCCAAGCCTTCCCCCCATTCAAGATCATCTCCTGCATGCTCGGCCAGCCCACCTCCGCCCCGCCCTTGCCGCGCAGGGGTGACAGCACCCGCCACACGTGCGCGTCTGGCTCCTTTTGAGGCGTGTACGGCTCGTCGTGGAAGCCCGGCGGGTGCGGGTCTTTCTGGTGCATGGTATCGCAGGGCGAGCCGGCCCACTTGCCCAAGCGGTAGTTGGGGAAGCGGCACATGGTTTCAGCATTGTAAAGAGGGAGCTTAATACCATGCTGCTGTACGTCGGCGGCTAAACCTGGCATCTCAGGATGATGGATGACGTGGAGGGCAAGCGTGCCATTGGTGGTAGCATAGTAGATTTTGCCGTCTTCGTGTAATTGCCCTGTCAGAAAGCCAGTATCAAAAGGTACTGGCGTAGCAAAGCCGTCGTAGTAACATAAAGTATCCAATGAAAGTACAGGGTCATCACTCTGCATATCCATCACTACCATTTTATCGTAAAAGCTAAGGTAAAGAAATCTGCTGTCGGCTGAATACAAAGCGGAAAAGCTGCGAAAGCCGTCTTCAAAAGGAATAACTCTCAAATTACTAAGTTGCCCGTTGCAACGGTCAAAGTCAAAGACTCGAAGCCCGGCGCGTTCGCTAACTCGAATATAGGTTGCCCCGTCAGGTGAAAAAGTGGAAAAGCCAAGTGACTCTCCTCTCAGAAAAGGAGGCCCGTAACCCTGCTTAAATGGACCGTTGATCCCACTTTCATTGATCAAATACACCAGTTGAACGGGATCGGATTGCACCCCGGTGATTAGCCACCAATCGCGACCGTTGCCATGTTTAACCATTGCGGTCGAGATAGCGGAATCGCTTACCATCATCTGGTTTTTAAGCACAACCCTTCCTAATCCGTTGTTCTGGTTCATGTCAATCAGCGTGTACATGAGCGGGAATTCAATGGAATTGCTACCGCTTGGAGCAATGCCATAACGAATGGCCTGATGGAAAAGAAAGTATTGGTTAGAATGCTCTGGAAAAGGTATAGAGTACATAGGAGTTATTGCTGCATACCCATCTGTTTTCCATTGTTGCCAAAAGTTGGAGGTGGCGTTGATAGAGTCCCCATTTTGCATTTTGTCCCGTGTAATATCGCGTATCTCGATCCCGTTGGTGTAAAAAAGGAAGTTTCCCAACGAATCACTACACGAGGCACAGCTGACATAGAAATTGGTTTTGTTATCTTGTTTGGTTATTTTTGGAGGAGAATATTTGAAATCAATCAACATCCCTCCTAAAAGTGGGTGGCCATTTGACTGGCCATACCCCATAAAAGAATATCTATCGTGATGCTGACCCTTTACTTCATCTATTACAAGGGTACACACCACGAGCACAACGAAGCGAAGTGTCATCATGAGACTAATATGAAAAGCCACCCTGTGGCGGTGCGCACCGCCACAGGGTGAACAGAAGATGAAAGGAAGGGTTACTGAGACGCTTTCAAGAAGCGTCGAATGGGCAATGGCTGGCCGTCCAACATAGCCTCAACGAGGTAAGTGCCGTTGGGCAAGCCCGAAAGGTCAACCGTAGCGGTGTTGCCGCCGGGTTGGAGCGCCATGGAGCATACTTCGCTGCCCAGCATGTTCCATACCCGGAGCTGCCCTTTAGAAAAGGCTGCGGTCGGCAAGCCGACTTGCAGGGCATTGGTCGCCGGGTTGGGGCTGAGGGTCAGCACGATCGCCGAAGCGGGCACACCATTGCGGTCTTCCCCGCCGCCCTGCGCGCCGTTCACGGGCGGGCACATCGCCTCGTCGTCGTAACTCCCCAGCGATTTTTTCAGCGCGACCCGGGCCAGCACCACACCATAGCCGCCTGCGTAGCGGCACTGGGCGGCCATGCCCTCCAAAGTAGTACTCTGTGCGCTGGTGTAGGCATCGCAGGCATCGGCTGCCATCGCGTCGGTCAGCACCGTCAGCACCGATTTCAGGTTCTCCTCTGGCAGGCTGGCGGTCGTGATGGCGGCTAAGTAGGTCTGTAACTGGCCGATCTTGGTCGCCCGCTCGCTCAGGTGGCTGGTGCTCAGGCTGGCGCGCTCGCTTTGCAAGGTTTGCACTTGCGCGCTCAGCCCGGAGAGGGTCTGGAGCAGCTGCTCTTGCTCTGCTTCTGTGGCCGCGCTGCCCATAGACGCATGGTTGGCATCCACCTGCGCGAGCAGGTCGTCGGTCTGTTGGTAGTTGGTCTCCAAGGAGGCCGACACGCTGGCTGGCACCTCGCCGACGGCGCCGTACTGCTGCAACGCGCTGTGGAGTTTGCCCAAGTTGGTGCTGGCCTGAGCGTCGTAGAACGTGGCGGCCGGGCTGCCAACTGGACGCAGGTCGGGCCAGCTGTTCAGCCGGTCGTATAGAAAGTACGCGGCTTCCCACTGGGTGGCGGCGTAGCCTTTGTAGGCGGGGTACTGGCTGCTCAACACCAAGTCGTCGGCAGTGGTGAAGGGGCGCTGCACGTCGTTGCCGTCGCGGGCACAGTAATCCACAGGGTTTACAGGAGGAGTGCCATTGGGGAAAAACCATACCCCAGTTGGGTTTCGGGGTTGTGGCCAAAAAGCATTTCCTGGGGTTTCTGGAAATTGAACACTGAATCGAGACAAGGGTACTAAAAACGGGTCTGCCTCATTGTTCGCCTCCCATTGTCCCGAAGTGCCAGGCCAGGTATTCCAGCGTTCGGGCTGCGGGCCAACGATAGTACCAGCCAGCAAGTGCAGCCCTTGCTGATGCCCGGTCATGGAGTTGCCCCATATAATGGAGCCGTCGCAAATAGGGTCTGTGAACCGCAGCCCATCGCGCACATTGCTCAGGGTGTTGCAGCGGATGGTGTTGTTGCCAGAAGCGGCCACGTCTATGGCGGCCATGCCGACGGAAGCGCCCATAGGCGTAGGGTTGTTGGCTGCGCCCATGCAGGTATTGTAGCGGACGAGGTTGGCGAAGGAGTTGGTGAGCTGCACGCCCTGATACGTGTAGGTGGCAGCATTCACGTGCTCTTGGGTGAAGCGGTTGACGTCTATGTCGGCCACGTTGCGGACGTTGATCAGCTCTGCGCCGATGCTGCCCCACCAAGTGACGCTTGGGGCGAGGTTTTTCTTGCGGTCAAGGAAGTCATTGTCGCGCACCCGGAGGAAGTTGACCGTCGAGGTGCCCTGCGAGATGACCCCGACCGCGCGGAAAGAGTGGCGAGGCGCTACCGCAGTAACGAAAAGCAGGGTGTTGTCCTCGTCGTCGTCGAAGAAGTTTCTTTCCGTCAGCCCGGCCCGGTAAAGGCCGGCATTGGAGACGATGCCGAAATCCCGATAGTGCTCGAAGTAGTTGTCGGTGATGGTGAAGCGGTGCGGGAACTTTGGGAAGTTCATGCGGATGTGCTCGGTGGCCCCGTCGAAGCGGCATTGCTTGATGGTCAGGCGGCTGTCTTGCGAGCGGATGCTGGTCTCGCACTGGCTGAAGGTGACTTGAGAGGCGGCTTGGCCGCCCAGCCCCGTCACGGTGAGCGAGAATTGCAGCCCTGCGCTGCTGGTGTTGATGCCGATGCCGCCCAGCACATTGGTGTTCAGGCCGATATTGTAGAGGCTGGTGTTCACCACCGTGAGGTGGCTGTTGTCGGAGTTGATGCCAAATCCGAGCGCCCCGGTGGGGCTGCTGGCGTAGTCGTGGATCCTGTTGCGGCCAGTGCCAGCAAAGCCCACGGTCATTTCCGTCACCCTGAAAACGTTGATGGCTGCGCGAGGGCGGACAGCGCCTTGAATGGTTTGCAGGAGCGGGGTCAGCCCCGAGAACTCGTTGCTGCTGATGCCTTTGCCCAGCTGCCATACGTTGGAGTAAGCCAGCCCGCTGTCGTCCCCGGCAAAAATGGACTCGTAGTTGCGCTGGAACGAGTTGCCTGCGATCTCGTAGCGCGCGCCGCTGAACAAGCGGATGGCCCGCAGCCCGTCTTCGATGCAGTTGTTGTAGGCCAGCAGCGTCGCGCCGTTTCGGACGTAGATGCCGTCCCACACTACCGCGCAGCCGTGCAAGTGGCTGTTTTGCAGGGTAAGCTTGGACTGCACATCCAAGTCAGCAGCGTTTGTCCTGAACACCAGTTCTGAGCCTGTGGAGAAAGTGTAGGGCACATCTACGCGGATGGGGACTGCCGTCGCGATCCGTTGCGGGGTGTTGGTCGCGTTGACCAGGCCGGTCATCGGGAGCAGCTTGCCCTGTGCGATCAGCACCGAGACCCGGATGAACGCCTGGTTAGGCTCCGGGAGGTTGATGTACCTGTACAGTTCGGGATCGCAGCATACATCGTAGCACTGGACGGGGAAGTTGCAGTTCTCCGTCTGGCTGCGGAGCGAGCGGGGGGCGAAGAAGCTCAGCATCATAAGGAAGAGGAGGCTAAGTTGCGGTGGGGCGGTGGGGCGGTGGGGCGAAGTTACGAATGTCGTTCATAATGTTGGTATTGAAAAAAGTGGGAGAAGAGCGTCGGGACAAGTGTGCGCACAAATGTTTCGACCTGACAAATGTAGGGCGGCATGGCCCGAGTTGTCAAGCCCAAAAACGCCTTATGCAGCCTTTTAACAAAACGTGCACTCTCTTTGCGCCAGTGCCGCATAGTGGCACTGTGCTTGTGGCGCGGGCCATTACTGGAAACTGCTTTCCACCCTGTCGCCCACCCGAACCCGCGCTTCCCACTCGCCCATCCACACCGCGTTTTGGCCGAACAGGACTTTGTGGTTTTTCTGGCGAAAGGTGGCTAAGGTCTTGAGCGGCTCGGCTGCGCGGGCGGCAGTGTCTTGGTCGCTCGGCATCAGCCCGACGATGACACCATCCTGTATTCCGCCCAGTACATCAGCGCGCACTTCATCCGCCCGTGCAGCGAGGTGAATATCAACGTGCCGGAGCAGGACTGGGTGATCTACCCCGACCCGACCACACCGGCACCGGGGACGGACAACGTGCTGCGCATCACCACTTCGGGCTGCGACAAGGGCGCGGCGGAGTTCGAGCGGGTGCGGGTGCAATACCGGCCCATTGGCGGCGACGGGGCCTGGATCAACATCACACCCGTATCCGACGTGCTGAAAGCCGGTTTGGGGAACACGTTCACCCAATTTTTCTGGGACACGGAGGGCCTCGCTGATGGGCCTTACGAGGTGCGTGCCATCGCCGTATGCAATGGCGACGCGGCGGACAAACCCGGCTATTCGCAGGTGATTCGAGGGAAAATTGACCGCCAGCCGCCCAGCATCGTGGGTACGCCGCAGCCATCGGACGGGGTGTACAACGTGGGCGACGAGGTCTCGGTGACGTTCAACAAGGACATCAACTGCAACAAGATTTTCCAGGCCCTTATCGGCGACCCGAACAACGTAGGGCTGTACGATGCCACCACAGGGCTGCTGATTGATGCGCAGATTTCGTGCTTTGAAAACAAGATCACCGTAGTGCCGAATTTTCAGAATGAGTTTTTTGAAAACCACATCCTGCGCCTCGAACTGCACGACATCCCCGACCGCACGGGCAACGTGCTGGCGGCTTTCGACTGGGAGTTCTATGTGGACCGCAACGAACTGGCCTGGCTGACCGACAGCGTGGGTATGACGAAGTTTGAGAACCAGACGAAGACCGCCACCGCCAGCATCCACAACCGCGGCGGCTACCCCGTGCCGTTCAAGATCACCGGTGCCCCTTCGTGGGTACGCGTAGTGCCCAGCGCCGGCACCCTCGTCGCCAACCAGGTCCTGCCGATCACGTTCGAGGTGGATTCCACCCTGGCCTTCGGCAACTGGCGGGACTCCGTCACGCTGCACACCGAAACGGGTCAAAACCCCTTCTTCATGGGCGGCGACGAAAAACTGCCCATCGGGGTGCGCGTCGTCTGCCGACCTCCCAACTGGAAGGTGAACCCCAACCTGTTTGAAAATACCATGAACATGGTGATCCAACTCGATATCCAGGGCGTCGTCTCCACCGACGCACAGGACATCGTGGCGGCTTACATCGGTGACCAGATGCGCGGCAGCGCGTACTTGGAATACTCGCCGGAGGTCAACAAATACCTGGCCTACCTGACCATGTACGGCAACCCGGACGATCAACTGGACCCCGTCCGTTTTGAAATCTGGGACGCGTCGGAGTGCCTGCGCTACGAGGCGGTCGAAACCTACACGTTCCAGCCCGACAACGTCATCGGATTCATCGGCAGCCCCGTCGTGCTGCACACGACCAGTCTCGTGCTGCGCGAAGTGCCGTTCGGATTCGGCTGGAACTGGCTGTCGTTCAACCTGGCCTTCCCCGTCAACAGCATCAATGCCGCCTTAACCTCGCTGAAACACCCGGAGAACGACCTGATGAAAAGTCAGACTTCATTCTCTACCTACAGCGGCGGCTGGTTCGGCACGCTCAACAACCTGGGCAACACCTCCATGTACATCTACCGCGCCGACGTGCCCGACACGCTCCGGATGGTCGGCAACCTGCTCAACCCGGCTACGACGAACATTCCGGTCGTGACCGGCTGGAACTGGATCGGTTATGTGCCCAGCTACTCGTTGCCGACCAATGAAGCCCTCTCGTCGCTGCCGTCTCAACCCGGCGATCTGATCAAGGGCCAGTTGTCGTTTGCGCAGTATTTCAACTCGACCTTCGGGTGGGTGGGCAACCTGAAATACATGTCGCCGCCCAACGGCTACCAGATCAAGGTGGCCACACCGGGTACCCTGACCTACCCGCCGCCCAGCCAGCAAAGGCCCGGCGACCCGGCCACTGAGTCGCGGGAGCCTCAAATTCCCGCTTTCTGGAACGTCAATGCCGCGCAGTACGAGCACAGCATGACGCTGATCGGGATGTTGAAGGTAAACGGACAGAACGCGACGACCGCTCCGATGGAACTGGGCGTGTTTGCGGGAACGGAGGTACGCGGTTCGGCACAGGCGATTTACATTGCTCCGCTCAACGCCTACCTGTTCTTCCTCACCACTTATGCCAACGCAGGCGGCGAGCAGTTGAAGTTTAAACTCTTCGATAGTGCAACAGGCGCGGTACAGGAACTGTCGGAAACGATGTGGTTCTCGCCGAATTTGCATCAGGGTAGTATCGAGTTGCCCATGCCGTTCACGCTGAAAACCAGCGGTTTGGCAGAGGTGGCCGTGGAACAATCGTTCGATGTGCAGCCCAACCCGTTCAGTACGGAGACGATGTTCCGCTTTGCACTTTCGCATGGGCAGGAGGTAACGATCAGCGTGTCGGATGCCAGTGGTCGCGAGGTATCGCGCCTGCGGACGCAAGCCCGCTCGGGCCTGAACACAGTGACCTGGGATGGCACTTCTGACGCGGGGTTGCGGCTGGGTGCAGGGGTGTACTTCGTGCGCTTGAACACCGAGGACGGTATGGTGACGCGGAAGGTGGTGCTGCAGCGGTGAT
>Ga0105046_10011693_pt1 | contig 13634 bp, 13 predicted proteins | sample MAT03_FD_78385 | JGI IMG/M metagenome (GOLD analysis project Ga0105046, IMG submission 78385) | Freshwater microbial communities from Lake Fryxell liftoff mats and glacier meltwater in Antarctica - MAT-03 (megahit assembly) | ecosystem: Environmental > Aquatic > Freshwater > Ice > Liftoff... | reverse complement strand
GTCCGCCGCTGAGGCCACGGCCGCCAGCGGCACGGCGAAGCGGCTGTTTCAGTAGGTGTCGAAGCTGGCACCCAGGTCGGCGGCCACCTGGCCCACGCACAGCAGGTCGAAATCGAAGTAGTTGCCCTCGGCGCTGCGCATGAAATAGGCGTCGGTCAGGTTGCGCCCGCCCACCACCGCGGCACGCCCGTCGGCCAGGAACAGCTTGTTGTGCATGCGACGGTTCAGCCGGTTGAAGTCGGCCAGCAGGCTGCCCAGCCGCAGCAGGCTGCTGTCGCGCCCCACAGGGAACGGGTTTTACAGCCTCACGGCCACCCCAGGCTGTGCGGCCAGGCCCAGCAGCAGGTCGGTCATGCCGGTGCTGTGGAAGTCGTCGATCAGCAGCCGCACGCGTACGCCACGTGCCGCGGCATCCCGCAGCGCCCGCAGGATCTGGTGGCCGGTGGCATCATTGCCGAGGTCGTAGGTTTGCAGGTCGATGCCGACCCGGGCGTCGGCCATCAGCGCCAGCCCGGCCTGCAGTGCGATCGACGACAGCAGCAGCGGGCGGAAGCCCGAGCGGCCCACCGGCACGCCGTTGGCCGCGGCCAGCGCGCCCAGCGGGGTGTCGGCTGGGGCCAGCAGCGTGCGCGTCGCCGGGGGCGGCGGGCCGCTGGGCGGGCTGGCGCAACCCGCCAGGCCCGCCAGGGCAGTCAATCCGATCGCCAGCGCCGCGGCGAGGGCTCTGGCCTGAAGCCAGCCCGCCACGCCGGCCAGATGCCTGGCAGGTGGGCGCCGGTTCATGCGGGCGCCGCCGCGGTCAGCGCAGCTGCAGGTCGTCGTCGCCGAAGCGGATGCCCAGCGGCTCGATCAGCAACTGCTTCTGGCCAGCCTCCACCGTGCCGGCCACCCGGGCGCCAATGCCCAGCCCTTGGGCGATGGCCACGGTGCGCTCGGCCTCGTCGGCGGCCACGAAGATCGCAAACCCGGCGCCCATGTTCAGCGTGCTGTAGGCCTCGCGGTCGTCCTGCTGCGCCTGCTGCTGGATGAATTTGAGCACCGGCGGCACCGGCGGCACGGTGTGGATGCGGTAGGTGAAGCGGCCCGGGTGGCGCAGCAGCTTGCGCCAGCCGTGGCCGGTGATGTTGGCGTTGTAGTGCGGCACGATGCCGGCGGCCCACAGCGCCTCGGTCACCGGCGAATACAAGGTGGTGGGCGCCAACAGCGCCTCGCCGTAGCCCAGGCCCGGGTGGTTGACCGGGTCGATCTCGGTCAGCCAGCCGCCGGGCAGGCGCTCCAGCAGCTTGCGCGCCAAGCTCAGGCCGTTGGCGTGGATGCCGCTGGAGTCGAGCAGCACGATGGCGTCGCCCGCGGCCAGGCGGTCGCCCACGCTGAGCCGCTGTTTCGGGTTGATCAGCCCGGTGCACGACGCGGCCAGGTCGATGCGGCCGGCCTCCACGATACCGGCCAGCGCCGGGGTTTCACCACCCCCCCAGGCCACCTTGCAGGTGTCGCAGGCGGCCTGCCAGCCGGCCACCAGGGCCTGGGCGCGTGCGCCGTCGGCAAACCAGTCGGAGCCCCCTGCGGCCCAGTAGGCCTGCACCACCAGCGGCGTGGCGCCCACGGTGATCAGGTCGTTCACCGCCATCGCGATGGTGTCCTGGGCGATGCCCTGGTACCAGGGCCGGCCGGTGAGCGTGGCCATCTCGTCGGCCACCAGCGCTTTGGAGCCCAGGCACTCGACGATCGAGGCGATGTAGAACGGGCCCACGTCCACCACGTAGGCCGATTCACCGCGCGAGGCGGTGACTTCGCTGAAGCCGTGCGGCGCCAGGTGCACCGCGGTGGCCGCGGCGGCGCGCTGCGCGCTGACCTTCAGCGGGTCGATCAGGTCGTAATTGACGCCGGCCTGCTCGTAGCTGAGGGTGCCTGGGCTGGAGGGTGTGGACGATGAACTCATCGCACGATTATCGACGACGCCTCGGCGCTGAGCCTGTACTGAACCGGCACTGAGCCGGCACCGAGCCGGTACTGAGCCGGCGCCGCGGCGGCCCGGGCCGCCCTCGTAGAATGAGGCCATGAGTCACGTCGTCCTGGCCCGCAAGTACCGGCCCCGCAGTTTTGAGCAAATGGTGGGGCAGGCGCATGTGGTGCAGGCGCTGGGCAATGCGCTGACCAGCGGCCGGCTGCACCATGCCTATTTGTTCACTGGCACCCGGGGCATCGGCAAGACGACCATCAGCCGCATCATCGCCAAGAGCCTGAACTGCACCGGGCCCGACGGCACCGGTGGCATCACCGCCCACCCTTGCGGCGTGTGCCAGGCCTGCACCGAGATCGACGCAGACCGCTTCATCGACTACATCGAGCTCGACGCCGCCAGCAACCGCGGCATCGACGAGGTGCGTGACCTGATCGAACGGGCCGCCTACAAGCCCAGCGTCGGCCGCTTCAAGGTGTTCATGATCGACGAGGCGCACCAGCTCACCAAGGAGGCTTTCAACGCCTTGCTCAAGACGCTGGAAGAGCCGCCCGACTACCTGAAGTTCGTGCTGGCCACCACCGATCCCGAAAAAATGCTGCCCACGGTGCTGAGCCGCTGCCTGCAGTTCAACCTGCGGCCGATGGCGCCCGAGGTGGTGCAGGCGCATTTGGCGCAGGTGCTCACCGCCGAGGGTGTAGCGGCGGATGCCGGCGCGCTGCGGCTGCTGTCGCGCGCAGCGCGCGGCTCGATGCGCGACGCGCTGTCGCTCACCGACCAGGCCATCGCCTTTGGCGCCGGCGCGCTGGTCGAGGCCGGCGTGCGGGCCATGCTGGGCACGGTGGACCGCTCCCACGCTGCCGCGCTGGTGCAGGCGCTGGCCGGGCGCGATGGTGCGGGCGTGCTCGACACCGTGGCCGCGCTGCGGGGCCTGGGCCTGTCGGCCGCCGGCACGCTGGAGGAAATGGCCGCCCTGCTGCAACAGATGGCGGTGGAGCAGGCGGTGCCCGGCGCACTGGACGACACCGATCCCGACACCGCCGGCGCCCGGGCACTGGCCGCCGACCTGGCGCCCGATGAAACCCAGCTGCTCTACAGCATCGTCGTGCATGGCCGCGCCGAGCTGAGCCTGCTGTCGGACGAATACGCCGCGCTGACGATGGTGCTGCTGCGGCTGCTGGCGTTTCCGCCGGCCGGTGCGGCGCCGGTGGCGGCCAGCGGGCCGCGTGCCGCCCCGCTGGTGGCCGCCCCGCGTGAGGCGCGCAGCACCGCGCCTGCGCGGCCGGTGGCCGTGCCCGCGCGGCCGCTGGTACCCACGCCGTTGCCGACCACCGCCCAAGTGATGCCGGTGGTGCCTCGCCCGCCGCCACAGCCAGGCGCCGCCGCCTCGCCGCTGGCCCGCTACGCGCCGCCCGCGCCCGTGCGTGGCGTGTCCGCGCAAGAGCCACCGCCCTGGCTGGATGACGAGGTGCCGTTCGACGACACCGGCAGTGGCGCCAGCGCGGTGGTCGCTGATGGGGCCGGCGAGCCCGAATTGCCGCCCGCCCGCCGGGCGCTGTTGCGGCCGGCGCCAGTTGCCGCGGCCGTTGAAAACGGGCCCGCGCCGATGCCTGCCACGCCCCCCGCGCTGGCGCCCTTGCAGCCTACCGCGCTGGGCGACCAGTGGGCGGCGGCTATCCGGCCGATGGTGGTCAGCGGCAGCGTCACCGCGATGGTGCGTGAGTTGGCGCTGCAGGCCGAACTGACCGCCGTGGTGCCGGCCGAAGCCGGCGGCCGCCGCTGGCGGCTGCGGGTCGAGCGTGAAACCCTGCGCGCGCCGGCCCTGGTCGCCAAGCTGGCGGCGGCGATGCAGGCCGCGCTGGACGAGCCGGTGCAGCTCGACACCGAGGCCGGCGCGCCACAGGATTCCATCGCCCGGCGAGATACCGCGGCCCGCGACGCGGCGCAGCGCGACGCCGAACAGACCATCCAGAACGACCCGGCGGTGCAGGAAGTGATGGCACAGTTCCGCACCGCGCGCATCGTGCCCGGCTCGATCAAACCCCTGGCCGCCACCGGCGGCGAAACAAAGGCAAACCCACCATGATGAAGAACCAACTGGCCGGCCTGATGAAGCAGGCCCAGGCGATGCAGGACAACCTGAAAAAGGCGCAAGACGAACTGGCCACCATCGAGGTGACCGGTGAATCGGGGGCCGGCCTGGTCAAGGTGCAAATCACCTGCAAGCACGACGTCAAGCGCGTCACCATCGACCCCAGCCTGCTGGCCGACGACAAGGACATGCTCGAAGACCTGGTGGCTGCCGCCTTCAACGACGCGGTGCGCCGCATCGAGGCCACCACGCAGGAAAAAATGGGCAAGCTCAGCGCCGGCATGCCGCAAATCCCGGGCATGAAGTTTCCGTTCTGATGGCCTCCCCCCGATGCGCCTGCGGCGCCTCCCCCCCAGGGTGGCGCCGCCATTGGCCCGGCAAAGCCGGTTCCACGGCGTCTACTTGGCTGCGGCCGGTTGCAGCCGAGGCTTGTGCGCGCGGCGTTTCAGTTGGGTCAAAGCCGAACTGACCGCGTGGCCGAACGCAGCCTGGAGGCCCTGATCGACGCGCTGCGGCGGTTGCCCGGCGTGGGTGTGAAGTCGGCGCAGCGCATGGCCTACCACCTGCTGCAGCATGACCGCGAGGGCGCGCAGCGGCTGGCGCAGGCGCTGGCCGGCGCGGCGGTGGCGGTGCAGCACTGTGAGCGCTGCCATACGTTTACCGAGGCCCGCATCTGCGGCACCTGCAGTGACCCGGCGCGTGATGCGCGGCAGTTGCTGGTGGTTGAATCGCCCGCCGACCAGGCTGCGATGGAGCGCAGCGGCAGCTACCGCGGCCTGTACTTCGTGCTGATGGGCCGGCTGAGCCCGCTGGACGGCATCGGCGTGGCCGACATCGGCGTGCACCCGCTGCTGGCGCGGGCGCAGGACGGCTCGGTGCAGGAGGTGATCCTGGCCACCGGCTTTTCAGCCGAAGGCGAGGCCACCGCCCATGTGCTGGCGCAGGCGCTGCGTACGCTGACCGGGGCCGATGGCCAGATGCTCACCGTCACCCGGCTGGCGCGTGGTGTGCCGGTGGGCAGCGAATTGGAGTATGTGGACCTGTCCACCCTGGCGCATGCGCTGAGCGACCGGCGCTGAGCTGCCAGCTTTGCGCGGCCGGCAAGTGCCCGCCGGCCCGGCGCCAGCCTCAGTTCGAGGCCGTCCGCGTGCGCGCCGTGGGCCCGGGCTTGCTCAGGCGCTTGGCGGCGCCGCCCTTGGTGGGCTCCTTCGCCGCATCCTTGGTAGCCAGGCGCACCGCAGGCGCTTTGTGGGCCACCATCACCACCACCGGCTGGCCGGGCTTGAAGCGCGCCGCCGCCACCACGCCGTTCCACTGCGCCACCTGCTCGGCGCTGACGCGGTAGCGCTGGGCCACCGCCGCCACGCTGTCACCCTTCTTGCCGGCCTTGAAGCTGACCCGCTTCAGCGGCGGCAGGTCGGGTGCCAGTGCCAGCATCGCGTGGTGGGCGATGTGCTCGGTCACGTCATCGGCGCGGTTGGCGGCGCGCGGCACCAGCAGCGTGCTGCCCGCCTTCACCAGCATGCCCTTGGGGATGGCGTTGACCGCCAGCAACTGGGCCTCGTCCATGCCCACCAGCCGCGCAGCTTCGGCAGGCTTCAGCGTCTTGGGCGCCACCCAGGCCGTCCAGCTGGCCAGCGTGCCGCGGTGCTGGGCCAGCGTGCGCAAGAAGTGGTTGGCGGCGTCATAGGGCAGCAGCACCTGCGGCGTGCCGGCGGCCAGGATCACCGGCTTGTTCATCTGCGGGTTGAGCTGCTTGAACTCTTCGAGCGGCAGCCCGGCCAGGCGCGCGGCCAGGTCGAGGTCGATGTCACGCTCGATGCCCACCGACACAAAATACGGGTGGTTCAGCAGCGTGGGCAGCGCCAGGCCGAAGGCCTCGGGCCGCAGCACGATGTTCTTCACTGCCTGCAGCTTGGGCAGGTAGTTGCGGGTTTCGTCGGGCATGCGCAGGCTGTCGTAATCGGTGGCCAGCCCAGCCTGCTGGTTGCGCGCGATGGCGCGCCGCACACTGCCCTGGCCCCAGTTGTAGGCCGCCAGCGCCAACTGCCAGTCACCAAACATCCCATGCAGCGTTTGCAGGTAGTCGAGCGCGGCGCGGGTGGAAGCCAGCACGTCGCGCCGGTCGTCACGGAACACGTTTTGCCGCAGTGAAAAATCACGCCCCGTGGCCGGCACGAACTGCCACATGCCCGAGGCCTTGGCGGTGCTCATCGCCTGGGGGTTGTAGGCGCTTTCAATGAAGGGCAGCAGCGCCAGCTCGGTCGGCAGGCCGCGCTTGTTCACTTCCTCGACGATGTGAAACAGGTAGCGGCCGCCGCGTTCGGTCATGCGCGCCACGTAGTCGGGCTTGCCGGCGTACCACTGCTCCCACTTGCGCACCAGATCGTTGTTCAGGTCGGGCATCGCGGTGCCCTGGCGCACGCGGGCCCACAGGTCGGCCTGGGCCGCGGGGGCGCCCAGGTCAAGCCGCTCGGTCGGGCGCAGCGGGTCGATCACAAACGGCTGCCGGGCGGTGCTGCTTGGCAAGGCCGGCAGTGCCGCCCAGCCGGGCGTGACAGGTGCCACTGTGCTGGCGGTGGCCGGTGCCGGCCAGCCTGGCGGCTTGGTTTCAGCGGTGCTGCTGGCAATGGTGTCGGCTGGTGGCGCGGGTGCGGTGGCGCAGGCGCCAAGCAGGCTGCTGGCCAGCAGCAGCGCCGCCAGGTTCAGGCGACGGGTGGGATGGCAGTGCGGCGGCCGGGCGGGCGCGGCGATGGGGGTGGATCGTGGGTGGCACGGATTCATCTGAAATTGTTCTTCCATTCGCGCAGCGCGCCCAGCACCGCGGGGCCGCTGGCATCGCCAGCGCCCTGGGTGCGGGCCGCGGCGATCACGGCAGCGGCATCGCAGCGCATGAAGGGGTTGATCGCGCGCTCTTGCGCGATGGTGGACGGCAGCGTGGGCTGCCCCTGGGCACGCAAGCTGCGGCAGGTGGTGATGTAGGCCGCCAGGTCGGCATTGGCCGGCTCCACCACCGCGGCAAAGCGCAGGTTGGACTCGGTGTACTCATGGGCGCAGCACACCCGGGTGGCGCCCGGCAAGGCGGCCAGGCGGCCCAGCGAGTGGTGCATCTGCGCGGGCGTGCCTTCAAACAAACGGCCGCAGCCGCCGGAGAACAGCGTGTCGCCACAGAACAGCACCGGCGCCTGCCCCGCGCCGGCGTCGGCCAGAAAGTAGGCGATGTGGCCGGCGGTGTGGCCCGGCACGTCGATCACCTCGAAGCGTTGGCCCAGCACCGACACCGTTTGACCATTGACCAGCGGCACAAACGGCTGCGGGATGGCCTCGCGCGCCGGGCCATAGACGGGCCCTTGCAGCCGCGGGCGCAACGCGGCCACGCCACCGACATGATCGGGGTGGTGGTGCGTCACTAGAATGGCCGCCAGCGCGAGCCCCAGGGCATCGAGCGCCGCCGCCACGGGCGCCGCGTCGCCCGGATCGATCACGATGGCCTGGCGGTCATCGTGCAGCATCCAGATGTAGTTGTCGGAGAAGGCGGGCAGGGCGGTTAGTTTCATGACGCGCAATTCATCACGAATTATAGGGTTGGCCCAGTGGCTGCAAAGCCCGCCTGGCCGCTACCTGCTTGACTGGGAGCAGGGCCAGCTCGACCGGGCGGTGAGCGACGTGTTCGGCTTCCACGCGCTGCAGCTGGGCCTGCCCGACCTGGAGGCGCTGCGCGCCAACCGCATGCCGCACCGCTGGGTGGCCAGCGACAACCTGCGCGAGCCCGAGTTGCTGGCCCTGCCGCCGGTGGACGATGCGCTGTCCACGCTGCTGCCGATGGGCGCGGGCAGCGCGCTGCATTGTGATTTCGACGCACTGCCCTTCCCGAACCAGAGCCTCGACCTGGTCGTGCTGCCGCATGCGCTTGAATTGGCGCGTGACCCGCACGACACCCTGCGCGAGGTAGAGCGGGTGCTGCGGCCCGAGGGCCGGGTGGTGATCGTCGGCTTCAACCCGGCCAGCCTGTGGGGGCTGCGGCAAAGCGGCGGCCACCTGCGCCAGCGGCTGGGCCTGGGCGGCTCGCTGTACCTGCCCAGCGCCGGCGAGATGATCGGCTACGGCCGGGTGCGCGACTGGCTGCGGCTGCTGGGCTTCGAGGTGGAGCGTGGCCGCTTCGGCTGCTGGCGGCCGCCGCTGCGCTCAGACGCCGGGCTGGCGCGTTTTGGCTGGATGGAATCGGCCGGTGCCCGCGGCTGGCCGGTGCTGGGCGCGGTGTACCTGGTGGAAGCCGTCAAGCGGGTGCGCGGCATGCGGCTGGTGGGCTTGGCCCGGCGCCGGCAAGTGGCCACCCGCGCCGCACCGGCGGTGGTGGCCAACCGGCAGCGCAATGGTGTGCCGCCGGCCGGCGCGGCACGAACAATGGAACCCGAGGAGATGGACTTCAATGAGTGAGAACGTGGTGGAGCGTGTGGTGATCTACACCGACGGCGCCTGCAAGGGCAACCCCGGCCCGGGTGGCTGGGGTGCCTGGCTGCGTTGGGGTGAACACGAGAAAGAATTGTTCGGCGGTGAGCCCGCCACCACCAACAACCGCATGGAGCTCACTGCAGTGATCGAATCCCTGCGGCTGCTGAAGCGCCGCACGCCGGTGGCCATCTACACCGACAGCAACTACGTCAAGGACGGCATCACCAGCTGGATCCACGGCTGGAAGAAGCGCGGCTGGCGCACCGCCGACAACAAGCCGGTGAAGAACATCGAGCTGTGGCAGCAGCTGGATGCGTTGGTGGTGTCGCACGCCGTTGAGTGGCACTGGGTGCGGGGCCACAACGGGGACCCGGGCAACGAGCGCGCCGATGCGCTGGCCAACCGGGGCGTGGATTCACTGCGCCGCGGCGCGTGATCAGGCAGCCCGCTCGATGAAAAAGTTGAACATGGCGTTGGTGGCGCTGGGCCTGGCGGGCGCGCTGGGTGCGGCCTGGTGGCTGCAGAACCGGCCTGCCGAGACGTCCGGCGCGAGCACAGCCGCTGCAGGCGCGGCGGCGGGCACGGCAGCGCGTGGCGCTGCCGCCGGGCCAGGTGGTGCGGGCGCTGCGGGCGCTGCGGGTGGCGCGGGTGGTGCGGGTGGTGCGGCCGCTGGCGGCCCGATCGCCGTGGAGGTGGGCCGGGTCGAGCGCGTTCGGCTCGAAGACGACGCCCAGGCGGTGGGCACGCTGCGCTCCAACCAGGGCATCGTGCTGCGGCCCGAGGTGAGCGGGCGCATCGTCAAGCTGGGCTTTGGCGATGGCCAGCGCGTCAAGCGCGGGCAGTTGCTGGTGCAACTGGACGACACGCTGCAGCAGGCGCAGGTGCGCCAGGCCGAGGCCCAGGCCGGCATCGCCCGCAGCAACCTGCAGCGCAGCCGTGAGTTGGTGGCACAAAACTTTGTCAGCCAGAGCGCGGTGGACCAAAACGCCGCCAACCTGGATGTGGCGCTGGCGCAAGTGGCGCTGGCCCAGGCGCAACTGGCGCGCATGAATGTCTTTGCGCCCTTCGACAGCATTGCCGGCATCAAGCTGGTCAACGAGGGCGACTACCTGAAGGACGGCGCCGACATCGTCAACCTCGACGACGTGTCGTCGGTGTGGGTGGATTTCCGCCTGCCCGAGCGGTTTTTAAGCCGCATCAAGCCCGGCCAGCCGGTCGACATCACGCTGGACGCGCTGCCCGGCCGCCAGCTCAAGGCCACTGTGGGCGCGCTCGATTCTCAGCTGGATGCCAACGGCCGCTCGGTGCTGGTGCGCTCGCGCCTGGCCAACCCCGACGGCGTGCTGCGTGGCGGCATGTTCGCCCGCGCGCGGCTGGTGTTTGCGGTGCGTGAATCGGCGCTGGTGGTGCCCGAGGAGGCGCTGGTGCCGCAGGGCAGCCAGCAGTTCATCATCAAGGTGCTGGCGGGCGACAAGGGCCCCGTGTCTCAGCGGGTGGAAGCCCGCATCGGCCAGCGCGCCAACGGCAAGGTGGAACTGCTGGCCGGCGTGGCCGAGGGCGATAGCGTGGTGCTGGCCGGCCAGGCCCGGCTGATGCGGGCCGATGGCCTGGCGCTGCGGCCGGTCGAGGTCAAAGCGCCGGCGGCCCGGCCGGTCGACATCAACCAGGCGGCCCGGCCGTCCGGTGCAGCTTCCGGCGGTGCACCGCCGGCCTCCGGCCCGGGGAGCGCACGATGAAACTGTCCGAGATCTCGATCCGCCGGCCGGTGTTTGCCACCGTGATGTCGCTGATGCTGGTGCTGTTGGGGATGGTGTCGTTCAACAAGCTGTCGGTGCGCGAGTACCCGCGCATCGACGAGCCGGTGGTCAATGTGTCAACCCGGCTGATCGGCGCCTCGTCCGAGGTGATCGAGTCACAGGTGACCAAGCCGCTGGAAGACTCGATCGCCGGCATCGACGGGGTCGAGATCCTGACCTCGATCTCGCGGGCCGAGCAAAGCCAGATCACCGCCCGCTTCAAGCTCAGCAAGGACCCGGACTCGGCCGCCGCCGATGTGCGTGACCGCGTGTCGCGTGTGCGCGGCCGGCTGCCCGCGGCGATCGACGAGCCGATCATCGCCAAGGTGGAGGCCGACGCCACGCCGGTGCTGTGGCTGGCGTTCACCACCGACACGATGACGCCGCTGCAGGTGACCGACATCGTCAGCCGCATCGTCAAGCCGCGGCTGCAAACCGTGCCCGGCGTGGCCGATGTGCAGGTCAACGGTGACCGCAAGTACGCGATGCGCATCTGGCTGGACCCCGACAAGCTGGCCGCCTACCGGCTGACGGTGCAAGACGTGGAAGACGCGCTGCGCCGGCAGAACCTGGAGGTGCCGGCCGGCCGCATCGAGAGCGCGCAGCGCGAGTTCAACGTCACCGCGCGCACCGATCTCAACACCGAGCGCCAGTTTGGCGAGGTGGCGCTGAAGGCCGCCAGCGGCTTCACCGTGCGGCTGAAAGACGTGGCGCGCATCGAGCAAGCCGCGGCCAGCGAACGCTCGATCGTGCGCTTCAATGGCCAGGCCGCGGTCAGCGCGGGCGTGATCCGCAACGCCACCGCCAACCCGCTTGAAATTTCGGCCGGCGTGCGCGCGGCCCTGCCCAAGATCGCGCAAGACCTGCCGCCCGGCCTGCAGGTGGTGGTGGCCAACGACAACTCGGTGTTCATCGCCCGCTCGGTGCAGTCTGTCTACGTCACCATCACCGAATCGGTGGCGCTGGTGGCGCTGGTGGTGTTTGTGTTTTTGCGCACGCTGCGGGCGTCGATCATCCCGCTGGTGACGATCCCCGTCAGCCTGATCGGCACCTTCACGCTGATGGCCGCGGCCGGCTTCAGCATCAACACGCTGACGCTGCTGTCGCTGGTGCTGGCCATCGGCCTGGTGGTGGACGACGCCATCGTGGTGCTGGAAAACATCTTCCGCCACATCGAAGAAGGCCTGCCGCCATTTCAGGCCGCACTGAAGGGTGCGAAAGAGATCGGTTTTGCGGTGGTGGCGATGACGCTGACGCTGGCCGCGGTGTTTGCGCCGCTGGCCTTCACGCCGGGCCGCACCGGCCGGCTGTTTGTGGAATTTGCGCTGGCGCTGGCCGGCGCGGTGCTGGTGTCGGGCTTTGTGGCGCTGACGCTCACACCGATGATGTGCAGCAAGCTGCTGCGCCACAACGCAACGCCCAACCGTTTCGACCGCGGCATGGAGCGTGCGCTGCGGGGCCTGGCAACCGGCTACGGCCGCGCCTTGCGCTGGGTGCTGGGCCAGCGCTGGGTGGTGCTGGTGGTGATGCTGGCCTCGGGCGCCGGCAGCTGGTGGCTGTTTTCCACCACCAAGAGCGAACTGGCGCCGATGGAAGACCGCGGCGTGATCTTCACCAGCGTCAGCGCGCCCGATGGCTCAACACTGGACTACACCAACCGCTTTTTGCGGGCCATCGAGCAGGTGGGCCTCGACACGCCCGAGCTCGACCGCATCTTCATGTTTGCCGGCGGGCAGTCGGTGTCGCAGGGCGCGGTGATCATGCGGGCGGTGGACTGGGCCGAGCGCAACAAGACGATCCAGCAGATCGCCCGCGAGATGCAGCCCAAACTGGCCGCGCTGCCGGGCGTCACGGCCTTTCCGATCACGCCGCCCAGCCTGGGCCAGGGCTTCCGCGAGCGGCCGATCAATTTCGTCATCGTCACCAGCGACAGCTACGACAACCTGTCGCGCGTGTCGCAGCAGTTTCTGGCCGAGATGGCCAAGAACCCCGGCTTTGTGCAGCCCGACACCGACCTGCGGCTGAACAAGCCCGAGATCTTCATGGAAGTGGACCGCGACCGCGCTGCCGATGCCGGCGTGGCAGTGGACCAAGTGGCGCGCACGGTGGAAACCATGCTGGGCGGCCGGGCGGTCACCCGCTACAAGCGCGATGCCGAGCAGTACGACGTGCTGGTGCAAACTGAAAACAGCGGCCGCACCCGGCCCGACGACATCGAAAAACTCTTCGTTCGCGGGCGGGGTGACACGGTGGTGCCGCTGTCGTCACTGATCAAGGTGCGCGAGTCGGTGAGCCCGCGTGAGCTGAACCACTTCAACCAGCGCCGCTCGGTGGCCATCACCGCCAACCTGGCGCCAGGCTACGCGCTGGGCGATGCGCTGCAGTTCATGGACGCCACCGCAGCCAATTTGCTGAAGCCGGGCTACGCGACAGAGCTGAACGGCGTTTCACGCGAGTACCGGGCGTCCAGCGGCGCGCTGGGGCTGGTGTTCGTGCTGGCGCTGCTGTTCATCTTCCTGGTGCTGGCGGCGCAGTTCGAGAGCTTTGTCGACCCGTTCATCATCCTGCTGTCGGTGCCCTTGTCGATGGTGGGCGCGCTGGCTGCGCTGCAACTGGCCGGCGGCACGCTCAACGTCTACAGCCAGATCGGCCTGATCACCCTGGTGGGCCTGATCACCAAGCACGGCATCCTGATCGTGGAGTTTGCCAACCAGTTGCGCCAGCAGGGCCGCAGCGTGCGTGAGGCGGTGGTCGAGGCTGCCAGCCTGCGGCTGCGGCCGATCCTGATGACCACCGGCGCGATGGTGCTGGGCGCATTGCCGCTGGCCCTGGCCACCGGCGCCGGGGCCGAAAGCCGCCAGCAAATCGGCTGGGTCATCGTTGGTGGTATGAGCCTGGGCACACTGCTGACGATCTTCGTCGTGCCCACGGTTTACACCCTGCTGGCGCGTGGGCGGGTGCCGGGCGAGATCACCACCGCGGCGGTGGATGAGGCGGCTGTTGTGGATGACACGCTGGAGCCGGTGGTGGCGAAGCAGCCGGGGTGATGGGCGTGTGGGGCTGGGTGTGGGGTGCGGTGAGTTTTGGCGGGCTGGTATCGACCTCAAACGGTCTTCTGGCGCTGGAGGTTGGCAACCGTGAAGCCGTCTTTGGACTGCGCTGGGGGGTGCACCATGCAACGTCAACCAAACGCGCGTAGGCCACGTCGCGGGCTGCGGCGGCTGCGACGCGCGTGCGTTCGGCTGCATCCGGTAACGTGAGCAGGCGTGCTGACCAGTGCCTCGACGCAGGGTCTGAGGTGGATCATGGTGACCGCCATGTCTGCTGATAGCCG
>Ga0105046_10011692_pt1 | contig 13634 bp, 12 predicted proteins | sample MAT03_FD_78385 | JGI IMG/M metagenome (GOLD analysis project Ga0105046, IMG submission 78385) | Freshwater microbial communities from Lake Fryxell liftoff mats and glacier meltwater in Antarctica - MAT-03 (megahit assembly) | ecosystem: Environmental > Aquatic > Freshwater > Ice > Liftoff... | reverse complement strand
GAGAACCGGTCGTTTCGCGAACCTGCGCCGAGGTGAAAGCCGAACTACAGGCGGCATTCGCAGAGACCGACGAACCAGCTGCATATACCGAGGGCACGTACGTTGTTGGAAGCACCAGCGATCTGCAATCGGTCAATCCATTCCTGGCCGAGTCCGATCCATCGCTTACCGTGGTCGGTTATGTCTTCGAGTTGCTCTTCTCCAGCGATCCCCGCACCGGAGAACCCACACCCTGCGGACTCACAGACTACTGGGAAATTTCTCCGGATGGATTGACCTATACCTTCCATCTAAATACAGTGGCGAAATGGCAGGATGGAGTCGATTTCACCTCGGCCGATGTCATTTTCAGCCTTGATGCCCTCGCCGATCCCGCAACTGCCAGTGTCTACACCGGCAGTTTTCTGGGAACCGTTCAGTCCTGGAGTGCGATCGACGACGACACTGTTCAACTGGTCGCCTACGAACCTCGCTTCACGGTGCTCTTCGATCTCCTTGGTCTCTTCATCCTGCCAAAACACATCTGGGAAACAATCCCGCATGACCAGTGGGCTACCGATCCAGCCTCGACCGGTCAGGACCCTTCCAAAGTTGTCGGTACTGGCCCCTTCCGGTTTGATTCCTGGACGCAGGGCCAGGAAGTGAAACTGGTCCGAAATGATGACTACTATGATGTCAAACCGAATATCAAAGAGTACGTTTTCCGCATCTTCCCCGATGGTGAATCCCAGTTCAACGCATTCCTGAATGGTGAGATCGACTCGGTCGGTCTGGAACCAGAACAAGTCGCGGTCGTTGAGGGCACCGAGGGCGTCCAGTGGGCAAGTTACCCGGAACGCGGATTCCTCTATTACGAATTCAATTTGAACCCGGAGACGACCACGCTCTTCCAGGATGCTCGAGTTCGCCAGGCCTTCATGTGGGCACTTGACCGAGTTTCGATCGTCGAAAACATCCAGCTCGGATTTGCTGAAGTCGCGAAGGGCACGCACCCGTCGCTCTCATACGCATATGCGCCGGACGAGATCACGATTGACTTCACGTATGACCCGGAAAAGGCGAAAGCGCTGTTGGCCGAGGCTGGTTGGACCGACACGAATGGCAACGGCGTTGTCGACAAGGACGGCGTCGAGATGTCGTTCGAGTTTCTCTACCCGTCTGGCTCGCCAACCAACGACACGATGGTCGCCTATTTCCAGGACGCATGGAAAGCAGTCGGTATCGACATCGCACCGACTGCCCTCGAGTTTTCTGCTCTGATCGAAGCAACCACTACCAATCCGACCTTCGCAATGGCGCTTTACGGATTTGGCTGGGATGCGAGCTTCCTGCAGGACGCGATGTTTGCCTGCGATCAGTACCAAATCGGGTTCAATGACATGATGTATTGCAACCCGGAACTTGATGCGATCTTCACAGCAGCCAAAGGCGAGTTCGATTTTGACACCCGCCGGGCGCTTGTTGTGCAAGCCGCGAATATCGTGAATGAAGAGCAGCCTGTTGGCGTGATCACCTTTGCTGTTGGACTCTCCGGCTGGAATGACCGGGTGCATAACTTCCGCCCGAGCGCCTGGGGCAATCTGAGTTATGTAGGCATCTGGGTCGACGAGTAATCACAGGCGTGGGGTCAACCGGAGACTGATCTATGATTCAGTCTCCGGTATGAACCGCCGGAAACCTCCCCATGGGCAGATACATCATTCGAAGAGTGTTGATGGTGATCCCGCTCCTGATCGGGGTTTCCTTTGTCACGTTCTGTATCATCAACCTCATTCCGGGCAGTCCGATGGCGAATCTGCGGGCAAATCCCAAGATTCGCCCTGCGGATGTCGCCAGGCTCGAAAAACAATTCGGACTGAATGACCCCTGGCCCCAGCGCTATCTCGACTGGCTAGGAGATCTCCTGCGTGGCGATCTCGGCAATTCCTTGCACAATGGTGTACCGGTCAGCGACCGCATCCTCGCGGTTTTGCCGAACACGCTGCTATTGACTACCTGTTCACTCCTCTTTGCTCTGGTGATTGCCATTCCTGTCGGCATTTACGCGGCCGCGAGACATCGTTCCTGGTTCGATCGCGTATCGAACATCGTCGGTATCGCACTCTTTGCTATACCAAATGCCTGGCTCGCGATTCTGCTGGTGGTGCTCTTCTCATTCAAGTTCAAGGAATGGGGACTGCCATCGTTGCCAGCCACCGGCATTACCTCGACAAGGGGAGGCGGCGGATTTCAGGACCGGGTCGCACACCTGATCTTGCCGACCGTTTCGCTCGGACTGATTCAGGTCGGAATCTGGTCTGCTTACATTCGCTCTTCAATGCTCGAGGCGCTCCAGCAGGAGTATGTCCGAACTGCGCGGGCGAAAGGTTTGAGCAACCGGGGCGTCCTTTTCGGGCACGCATTTCGAAATGCGTTTTTGCCGCTGGTGACGCTGGTCGGACTCTCGTTGCCGGGGCTCTTTGGCGGTTCAGTTCTCATCGAATATGTCTTCGCATGGAATGGCATTGGCCTGCTCTCCTTACAGGCCGTGGGTCAGCGCGATTACACCATGGTAATGGGCACCACGCTGATGTTCTCCTTCCTGATCATCGTCGCGAATCTGATCACCGATGTCGCATATGGTGTGCTCGACCCTCGTATTCGGATCGATTGAGATGAATACGAGGACCAGCGAATGAGCGCGAACACGACCAACACACTCGCCGATTTGGATTCATCGAGAAGCGACCTTTTTGATCGGCGCGTGGCGAAACCATCACCGGGTCTCTACCGGCAGGCGTGGCACCGGTTCAAGCGTGATCCGATTTCCATGGTTTCATTGGCTCTCTTCGCCGTTATCGCGCTCTTCATTGTCTGTGCGCCGCTCATTTCCTATCTCACCGGGTTCAATTATTACGAAAACCACCTGACCGAGAAACTTTCCGCGCCCGGTGAAAATGGCTATCTGTTGGGCAGCGACGCCAACGGGCGAGACATTCTGACCCGCCTTGCCTACGGTGGGCGAATCTCCCTTCTGGTCGCGCTCTTCGCGACGATTTCCGAGCTCGGTCTGGGGCTGACCTTTGGTCTGCTGGCGGGATATTTCGGGAAATGGGTCGATACCGTCATCATGCGGTTGGTGGATATTCTGCTTTCGATTCCATCAATCCCCTTGCTGATTCTGGTGTCGACCCTCTTTTCGCCCGGAACGGTCATGTTGGCTATCATCATCGGCGCAATTTACTGGCCAGTCGACGCCCGGCTCATTCGCGGCGAAGTGTTTGCGCTTCGGGGTCGTGAGTATGTCGAGGCCGCGCGACTGGTCGGTGCGTCTTCCTCGCGCATTATCATCAAGCACCTGATTCCAAATATCACACCGATCATGCTGATTCAGGCGTCGCTCGCGATTCCGGGCGCCATCCTGACCGAAGCAATCATTAGTTTCCTGGGACTGGGAATTCAGATCCCCACTCCATCTTGGGGAAATATGCTTGATGAAGCTTCTCGCTTTTACCGCACCAACTGGACGAACGTCTTCTTCCCGGGTCTCATGATCTACCTCACGTCGCTCGCGTTGTATCTCATCGGCATCGGACTGCGCGATGCCATGGACCCTCGGCTTCAGAAGTAGTCAGCTTTCACTGCTCAGCCAACCGCTGAAAGCGCTACTTCTCGGCCATGAGTTTGCGCTCCGTATTGTTCAGTGACTCAACCGGTTGTTCACCGACATCCAGCTGATGCCTGCAATTCGCACACGCTCGAACTTCCTCGATCAAATCTCCCGTGTCGATCCGACCAGAGAGAACAATTCGACTGGCCGAAGTCGTGAGGCGACCGCAAAGATCGCAGATCACAGCGTGTCCGCCGCTGATATCGCTCATTTGCCCAATCAGCTCGTCGTCCATGGAATCCTCCTCCGGTGACGAATCGAACGGTGCGAAACCGATCTCGGTGAGTTCCGTTCCACCCTGAGCATATCCAATCACTGTCTCGGAGAGACGAAGTTGCAGGGGTATTTGTCTCAAAGCTGCATCAGCCTGTCCATTCTCCTTTTTCTGACATTTATGCGACTTTCGCGTTCTTTCTCTTTCATCTCAACTGCGCCCCGTTGTTACCGGATTGTGGCGTTCCTGCAACATCCGGGTGGCGTCTGTTTCCTTCGCGATGCGGAGTTGCTCATACCCTAGGAACTTAAGAGAGCGCACGTATGGTCGCGATGTTCACAATCACAATCGCTCTCTTGAAGAAAGGAGCTGGACCGTGGACACACGAATGCCGGTCATCTCTCGCATCCTGGTGCCAGTTGATGGATCAGAACTTTCAGAGCAAGCAATTCCCTATGCCATCCAATGCGCTTCGGCAAATGCAGCGATTTACATGCTCCGGGTGATTCCAGACCCGGAGGAGATATCAGGACTCTGGGGTGGCGTGGTCGCAACCGAGGCGGAAGTAGATCAAATGAGTGAAGAGGAGGCACGCGAAGATCTGAATCGCGCGCTCACCCGGTTCACAACGACCAATAATGTTCATACCGAGGTCGTGCACGGTGATCCAGCCAGTCAAATCATCGAGACCGGGTTACGGCATACCGTTGATCTCACGATCATCGCGAGCCATGGGCGCGGCGCAATCGGTCGGTGGACGTTCGGCAGTGTTGCCGACCGAGTCGCTCGCGAATCCCCAATCCCCGTCATGATCATTTGCCCGATCGCTGGCGAAGCCGTTCCCGCGAAACTTCAGCGCATAGTCGTTCCAAATGATGGATCGGAACTCGCCTCCCGCGCGCTTCCGGTCGCAGCGATGCTCGCGAATCAATTGGATGCCCCGGTACATCTCGTTCGCGTGATAAGCCCAGCAACTGCGCTCTATCCGACGATCGCATTGAGCGCGCCGCTTTCGGACGGTTCGTATCAGACAATTCTGAACAGCGAGCGGACGGCCGCGGAGCAACAGCTTGGTGCGATTGCGATGGCGCTGCTCGATGCCGGTGTGACAGCGACGTTCCAGATCATAGTCGGACCGACTGTCGAGGGAATCGAACTGGCGCTGCAGACAGGCGATCTGGCTGTACTCACCAGTCATGGTCGAGGCGGGATTCGCCGCTGGCTCCTCGGAAGTGTCGCTGAGCGATTGATTCGAGATGGAAAAGTACCCGTTGTTCTTGTGCCGTCGACGGAGCGACAGGCCGTGGCACTGAGTCTCGCGGACCATGCAATCTCGATGGCCCCGGCTCTCGCATAAAACCGTGATCAAAGAAAGGGCATTTCAATGTTCAATCACGTTCTGGTTCCCCTCGATGGGTCTGCAGCGGCAGAGGCTGCTGTGTATTACGCGTTGCTGCTCCCATCAAGACGGGTGACGCTGCTGTCGGTGATCCCGACGGTGGAGACATCCGGCTACGACTGGCTCACCGACGTTGCCGATGACACACACCACGAAGAGCAACGAGTGAGAACGCAAAGTTATCTGGATGCGGTGGCGGCCAAACACGCGGCGCGCGGATACGCGTTCGAGTGCATTGTTTCCGTTGGCGATCCGAGTGAACAGATCGTCGAAGCCTCGAAGGCGGTGAGTCTCATCCTGATGACCAACCACGGTCACGGGACCAGCGCGCCGACGGCCTACGGGCGAACCGTGGATCGGATCGCAAGGCACTCTGGCAAACCAGTGCTTGTCGTTCGGGGTATCGAACCAACCGGGGCGAAGCCACAGCTTTCCCGGATCGTTCTGCCGCTCGATGGCTCCGATATTGCCGAAGAGGTTGCGCCACTTGCCATGGAACTCTCTTCTCAAACCGGTGCTCCGCTCCATCTCGTGAGCGTGGTCGATCCGGCGCTCTTCCCCGCCGGTTCTGTCGACACGGCCGCCGACCATGCGAATGCGTACCTTGCGTCGGAACAGGAGCGATTGCGTTCACACGCAATCGAGGTCACGCGTGAAGTACGCATCGGAATCCCAGCCGGGGAACTGATCTCCGCTGTGCGCCCGGATGATCTGATCGTGATGAGCGCATTCGGTTCTGGATCCGGCAAGCGATGGTTGCTCGGTGGCGTTGCCGACAAGTTGATTCGCTCTGCTTCGGCACCCGTCCTGGTGCTGCGCCCGTCATCCACAACCTGAGCGAATCAGCCATTTAACTCCCGAAGCGGGTTCACGTTCTTCAAGGGACGTGAACCCACTTCTTGCTCTGCCCAATTCTTCTCTCCAGGTTCTCCGACCGAATGAACCCGGCAGACCGATTGGCCCGCCAGGTTCCCAGGAGAGAAGGAATTGTCTGTGAGAAGTCGACTGAGCCAACCTGCCGCGGTCAGGTTACGAATGTGTTGTTTTCGTCGAAGGTCTCAATTCTTTCGGGAGCCTCCGGCTCGGCACGCCGAATGTATCTTCACCACGCATCGCTGATAGCTGCCGCTCAAGTTGGCGTTCAACATCCTCAAATGCGAGTCGCACCGCGTGCTCCGGAGTCGCTTCAGAGTGATGACTCACCAGTTCCCCTGGCCGGTTGCCGAGATCAACCCGAAGATCAACGGTCAGTCGCTTCGGGGTGCCCTCTTCACTGATTTTGAGCACCGCCATAGGTTCAGCAAAGTTAACCAGGCGCTCTTCCAGCCGATCGAGGTGATGTTGAATTTTTTGCTGCACCTCAGGTTTGATCTCGATTCCTTTGGTGTTCATCTGCACGTTCAGAGTCATTGTCATTTCCCTTCAACCGTTCCCGGTTCGACCATCAACGTTCTGAGCGCCGAGTCCATGCGGCAAACCCACCAGCGGTTAACAGCCGTGTCCCGGCCGCGCCATTCACCATTTCGATGCGCGCACCCTGCCTCACGGCGAGTTCAATTGCCTCTTCAACCGCATCGTGAGCTGGCGCGATCACACCAGTGCAAACCGGGCAAGGATCAAGCCCGGTAAGACGGCCGCATTCAACGCATTTCCCAACCTCCCGGGAAACGTCACTGGCAACGAAGAGTCGGTCAACACGGCCGATATACAGTGCCTGGAAGGTGTTCTCCGGTCCCAGTACGACGTGATCAGTCCGGTTTTCAAACAGTGCGTCGACCTCCGCGATCTCGCGCTCGAACTCTGCTTGTTCTCCAGCAACAAGCGCCGCCGCCAGAATTTCGGAGTCGGTCGCAAAATGCTCCAGTCCGAGTGCTCCGGCCAATCGCTGGGCAATTCGTTTCGGCAGGTGGTGTCGTAGGACCGCAACCGCTTCGTCGGGTCCAGCCAGAAAGAGGCGATCGAACGGCCGAACCGAAAGTTCGCTACCGAGGAGGGCGGCTGTCCGCTTCGCGTGTTTCAGAACGCGGTCGTCATGGTGCCGCTGATAGTTCTTCTGCGAGAGTCCGTACCAGCCACCAGTCGCCTGTTTGCCCGGTACGTCATCCGTAAATGCCTCTTTGTGTTCGATCTCTCCAAGAAAGATCGAGAAGTAGCGCGTTTGCTCAAGATCAAAGAGGACGACCGCAATGCGCTCGAATTCATCGAGTGCCTCACGCAGCGGCTGGATCACAGGTCTCGGTCCCCAATGGAGAGCCTCTTCGGGTCGGAACGGCAGTTGCGCTATTTCGACAACACGGTCCTTGTTCGCAAAAATCGCTACTCCGGGACCATCGACTTTGAACTCGTCAGTCAAAAATGCTTCAACCAGCGAGATCGCGGATTCGGCGGCCTCGAGATTTGCGGTGTCTTTCAACGTGATTGCCGATCGCAGTTCTTTCGCGTTCGCCCGGAAGGATCCCAGGTACGCCCGGTCGATGATTCTCGTCACGCTGGTGTCAAGGTAAACGGAGAGCATCGAATCCGACGTTGGCGCGCCGTCGTCAAATACAGTGAGTGCGTGTTTTGCGGAAGTCGCTAAGGACATCCTTGCCCTTGCTGCCATGGTGATGCTCCTCGCTCAAAAAGTCCGATTCTGATCGCCATCCGAATGAATGCCGGATCAACGATCTGAACTCATGCTATTCCCGGAGTGCTTCATCAGGGCTCACAATCTTACGGGCAAGCGTTACAACCGTGTCACAAAAAGCGCAACTTTCGGACCGGTAGACTCTGGCAACATGCGACAATCCTGAACAAAGAGTGCCTTCGATGTTCACAAGAAACGGGAATGCGAAATGAGTTCAACCGGACGTACCCCGGCCGAAAGCGTCGTCACACTCGGGCAACTGATGCTGCCGGATGACGCAAATCCTTCCGGAGATGTCCACGGTGGGGTCGTGATGAAATTGGTGGACACCGCCGCCGGCCTCGCCGCGATGCGCCATGCCCGCTCTCGCTGCGTGACCGCCGTGATCGACTCGATGACCTTCGAGGCGCCAGTCCACATCGGCGATCTGCTTCATCTCGATGCTCGCCTGACCTGGACAGGCAGAACCAGTATGGAAATCGAAGTAATCGTCGAAACCGAGGATATCCTGGCCGGAACCCGAATTCGGACGTCGACGGCCTACGTTGTTTATGTGGCACTCGACGCTAATGCGCGACCGACCCCGGTACCATCGTTGATCACCACCACCGATGAAGAGCGTGAGCGCTGGGCCGCTGCGGAACGTCGCCGATCGCTTCGTTTGGCTCACCACAGTTAGCAAGCCAGATTCGTAATCCCACTGGATCACGAACAAGGAGTACAAAGTGCGTTTGCTCGGAACAATTATCGGCCTGCAAGTTCAAGTGAAGAGTCTGAAAATCGGGGCACCACCACAGAAGCGTTACGATCCAGCGGGGATTCGACAGGTCGAGCGTCTGGGTCTCTCTTCGGACGGCGTGGAGAGCTGGGACGACAATGGCTTGCCACTTGCGGATGTTCACAATATAAAGCAGCCGTCGGGGAAAAACCGCGCCGGCAGCAATGGGATTTCAATCTGCTTCACATCCCATTACGCTCTGATGCGACGCCGCTTTGGAAAACATCTGACGGATGGAATTGCCGGCGAGAACATCCTGGTGGACCTTCAAGACTCGGATGAGATCTTCACCGAGGATACATTTGAGAACGGAATCGTGATCGAGGGAGTGGACGGTGGTCGCATAACGCTGCAAAGCGTGATCGTCGCTCCGCCCTGCGTGGAGTTTTCCCGGTGGGCGCTTCGTTATCCGGATGAAGACCGGCCAGACCGAACAGTGACAGAGACCATCCAGTTTCTTCATGAAGGCACGCGAGGCTTCTATTGCTCATTTGCAGGAAGTGGCGTCATCCTCCGCCTCGGAGACCAGGTTTTTGTCCCCTAGTTTTGGGTGAATCAGGATGCTTTACGGGGCATCCCACCCGATTCTGCGTTCTTGTGTGTTCGAAACCGCAATTGGAGTGGGTTCGCGCTGGAATTCGCATCCAACCACCCGAAGACGTCAGGCGCCGGGGAGGGTTTGGCGAAGAGGACCCCTGCCCACGGTCACAGCGAGCGGAGCGCACATACGCTAATTGCTCTTCGGTTTCGATCCCCTCCGCGGTCACCAATAGTCCAAGTTAATGGGCGAGCACGGCAATGCCTTCGCCGATGGCCAGGCTCTCGGCATCGGCGCCGAGACCGCGGACAAATGAGCGATCGAGTTTGATGGCATCAACTGGCAGGTACCGCGAATAACCAAGCACAGAGTAACCGGTGCCAAAATTGTCGGTTGCGATCTTGACCCCGAGAGCGCGGAATTTGGAGAGTGTCTGGGCGGTTCCCTCGACATGGATGACCAGGAGAGGTTCGGTGATTTCCAGGTTGAGTCGAAACGGATCCAGCCCCGTTCGATCAAGTTCACGAGCAAGTTCGAACGCAAGTTTCGGATCTCGAAACTGAGCAGCCGAAAGATTGATCAGAACCCCCGGCTCCGCGATTCTCTCCAGGTCGGAACTCCTTCAACTTGCGGCCTGCCGGCAGGCTTCCATAGCCACGCAGCGGCCAGTCGGAATGATCATTCCGGTCTCTTCCGCGAGTGGAATGAACTCGGATGGTGATAACATCCCGTGCTCAAGGTGTTACCACCGCGCCAGCGCCTCAACCACATGTACCTTTCCCGTAGAGAGATCGATGATTGGCTGGTAATAGAGATCGAGTTCGCCCTTTTTCACCACGGTTCGAATATCCAGTTGCTATGCCAACCGCCGCTCGGCGTTACTCATCATTGCGGGATTGAAAAACGAGATTGTCCCTCTGCCACCCGCTGTGATTGCCGCTTCGGCACTGTACCGGCTTGTGTTGTCACGGATCGTGATCAACCGCATGTCACGTCCGCGATAGCGCAACGGGCTCGCCATGACATCGACCGGGAACTCACTACAATTTGAGCGGCGCGCGAATACCTGATAGGTTCCCCCTTCGCGGATGCGCGATTTCTCGAGGGCATACTCCGTCGATGAATCGGCCACAAAATCGAGGATTGAACTTCCGATGACCTGATCCATCGTGGTACCGAACGTCTCCGCGAACCTTCGATTGGCCATGACGATAATTCTGTTCTCGTGAATTGCACTGCCCTCGGCCCGGGCATGAAAGAGGGTCTCGAAACTCTCCGCACTCTCCCGAAGTGCGGCGGCGGCGTGATCGGCGCGCACATCGCGTGCTACCGATGAGAATCCGTCAATCACTCCGATGTGGTCACGGACTGGGGAGACCGAGAGGCTGATTCGGACCCGCCCACCATCTTTGCGGACACGAACCGTCTCACATCCCTGAACTGATTCTCCGTGCTGAATCCGGCTGATGACGGTTGCAGGTTCACCTTCACATTCGGGCGGTGTGAGCATTTTGAGCGGTTTACCCGTCGCCTCCCCGGCCGCGTAGCCGGAAGGCCGTTCCGCGCTCGGATTCCAACTCGCGATTGTGCCTTCGATCGTCGACGTGACAATGGCCTCGCCAGATGCCGCCACGACCGAAGCGAAATGTGTCCTCTGCTCGATTGACATCTTGCGATCGGTCACATCCCTTGAGCTGATCAGAATGCCGTTGATTGCTGAATCGTCGATGAGATTTCTTGCTGTTGATTCCACCCAGAGAAAGGAAATTTGAATGTTGAACGCGAAGCTCCACACATATCGACGCTCCCTGGCTTGTCAATAAATCGTTGAGCGCGCGAATCGACTCTCGTCGATCATCCGGATACATCAGAAAAACCTCCGACTTCCCAGGACGATCCTCTGGTCGATAGCCGAGAAGCTTGCCCAGCGCAGGACTGAGAAAGAGCAATACGCCGGATCGATCCAGTACGACAACCAGTTTGCTGGAGTTCTGAACAATGGACTGAATCCACCGTTCTTGCGAACTTGAAATGGCGCCTGAAAGAGCAACCCTGTCGAAACCATTGATGGTGGCGTGCGGCGAGTCTCTTGAAGGGAGTTCTCGGCTGAGTCAACTGACCGAAGCTGTTGCGTCGACATTGGCGCGTCCCGGATCAATCACTTGTGACAAACATCATCTAGCAGTAGGTTGGTCGCGAAGATCCTCGCACGATTTCTTTCACTACATGGAACGCTTACCCGGCCGGTCTTCAGTTGCAGCCCCTAAACGTCACTCAATTGGAACCCAATAGCTGCAACCAATGCGACAGTTAATCTTTGGTACCGGCAATACCAAAAAAGAAACCGACCCGGACAAAAATGCTGTCCAGGTCGGTTTGCGATCTTTTCACAGGGTCCGTGGACCTCGTTGTTTCAAAATTATAAAGAAGGGACCCTGTTACAAAACGCGGTATTTGTTGAATACGTCGCGTAATGTTGCGCCCGCCATGAGCTCCGCCCGGGTCAGCGATTCTTTTCCAACCCGTTCCTTCGCCAATCGCACGACCTCTGCTTCAACTTCACCGGGGATAACGACAATGCCATCGAAATCGGCAAAGATCAGCTCTCCCGATTTCACCAGCACTTCGCCACACCGCACCGGTTCGTCGTAACTGACGACTCGTCCGCGCCCCAATGAATCCAGAGCCTGAATCCCACGATAATAGATGGGAAATCCGAGTTCGATGATTTTGATGCAATCGCGCACCTGGCTATCGCAGATGCAGCCAACCGCCCCGTTTTTCTTTGCCACCGTCGACATCAACTCACCAAACGGCGCGTTCGTCCCGGCATAGTCGGTCGAGTGCACAACGACATCCCCAGGTTTGAGCGAGTCCATAACTTCGATTTCAAGACCATAGGGATCCCGTTCGACAATGTGATCGATTTCGATCCACCGCACGGTCCTCGCGCGCCCGGCAAAGCCGCAGTTGTACATATCGGGCAGGAGCGGACGCAACCGCGAATGCATGACCTGATTGCGAATACCCAGCGAGTCGAGAATGTCGCTCACTGCCGCCACATAGAGATCTGCCTTCATAAACTTGAACAATTCGGCGTCGCTTTCTCGCATGACCATGTGATTTCTCCTTCATTGGTACGTGCTTCATGTCTGTCTATGAACTGCCAGCAGCGTAGTTACAACACCCGGAATCGATCCAGCATCTCCAGGTCGATCTCGACGCCGATGCCCGGCGCATTTGGGACCGGTATGTATCCATCCTTCATTTCAATCTGGGGATAGCACAGGGTATTCAGCAACGACGCCGATGAGACATTGAACTCGAGATAGAGCGAATTCATGAGATACGCATTGAGATGTAGCGACGATGCCTTCAGGAGATCGGTCAACCAGGCATGCGGGGCGCACTCGATCTGCCGTCGGGTGGCCAGATCGGCAATTTGCTTCCCAATCGTCAATCCACCGCAACGAGAAAGATCGGGCTGGAGCACATGGACCCCGCCCTCAGTCGCTAATCGCTCGAACTCGGTGTACCCGGATGCCTGCTCCCCCGCGGCGACCCGGAGCGTGGTGCACGCCTCCGAGACCTCTCGATAGCCTGCGAGATTTTCGGGGTGCATGAAGTCCTCGAGCCAGAAGACGTCGAGCTCTTCCAATGCCAGTGCGACTTTGGTCCACTCTCGGACAGAACGCGCCTTGTACGGGTGATCGAAACGGGTGCCGTACCAGCCACCATCGACCATGATGTCGACGTCCGGTCCGGCCTCTTCACGAGCGGCTCTGACAAGCGCAACATCAAGTTTCGCGTCGTAGCCAAAGACGCCCCAGCCGAACTTGATCGCGCGGAATCCCTGCTCCAGATAACTTGCGACCGCCTCCTTCATCTCGTCCGGGGTCGGCCGGAAGAGTGTGGAAGCGTATCCCTTGACCTTGTCGCGGTACTTCGCGCCAAGCAGTGTGTGAATCGGCAAACCGAGCGATTTTCCCGCGATATCCCAGAGCGCCAGATCAGCACCGGAGATCATCTGCATTCCCGCTCCGCTTCGACCGTAATAGGCGAGATAGCGATACATCTTCTGCCAAAGTCGCTCACGTTCGAGCGGGTTCTCACCGACCAGCGCCGACTTCAGCGACTCGAATCCGACCGCGCCACCGGAGGGTGCTTCGACAATCGCCCGTCCGACATGCGGCTGTGTTTCGATGTCGGACCACCCGGTGATCCCCTCGTCGGTTTCAATTTTGATCAGTGAGATGAAACGCACGCCATGCGCTTCTCCGGCCACATCTGGATTCGGGTAGTCTTTGCCGGTATCGAGCACAATCGCTTCGACGTTGGTGATGATCACTGCAATCTCCTGACCCCTAACGTTCGGTACCGACTAAAAAGTGATGGCGACCTTTACGCTCTCGCCGTGGCGATTCTCCGCG
>Ga0105046_10011691_pt1 | contig 13635 bp, 8 predicted proteins | sample MAT03_FD_78385 | JGI IMG/M metagenome (GOLD analysis project Ga0105046, IMG submission 78385) | Freshwater microbial communities from Lake Fryxell liftoff mats and glacier meltwater in Antarctica - MAT-03 (megahit assembly) | ecosystem: Environmental > Aquatic > Freshwater > Ice > Liftoff... | reverse complement strand
GAAGTGCTCATACCCGCAGGGTAGTGTGAACGATTCGACCCGTCCCCGTTCCCTCGCCGCGGCCCTCCCAAGCGCTTTTCCCGCGCACTCCTCCCATCCCATCTCTCACCGCACCGCCCCCATCCACTACCCCACCCCAAACACTACGGGTGCCACTTGGTGCCGACATCCAACGACCACTTCTGCCGAGTCCCTGCCCGCACGCATTTTCAAACGCACGCAGTGCTCACCCCGCCGGCACTCCGTGCGTTTTCTTCGCGCATCCCCCCGCGCCACCACACCTACCCCGCCGCTTCAACCACACCTTCGCTGAAGTCTGAGTTTTCTGAGCTCTGAAATCCAGGCAATCGTGCGAACGAACGCCGTTCAAACCGTCATAATGGTCCTTCTCCGCAAGAATTAAGTGTTGCGGAGCAATGAAGTCAGGTATGTTAAACTACCGAGTCGAGCCGGCGTGGATCGCCGCAGGTCAGCCGGCAAATGTCCGAAAGGGGCCTCGAATGTCCATGCTTGCACGACGGTGGATTGGCGCTCGGGCTCGATGCTTTCGGGCCGTATTTTTGACCCTGGTTGCGGTGATGCTGCCGCTGCTGTTCGCTGCGACGCCCGCCGGGGCCCAATGCGGCGCTTCGGTCAGCGGGCGATTCGGCGGTGAGACCACAGCCGTCGCGCAGGTCGGCACAACCGGCCTGCTCGTGGCCTCGGGCACAAACCTTGAGATGCTGAGCTTGGCGAACCCGAACGCGCCCGCCTCTTTTTCGCCCCCGCGCCGGATCGGCCTGAGCGCCCCCGCGCGGAAGATCTCTGTTGCCTCCGACGGCCAGAGCGCCTGCGTGTGGCTGGAGGACCGCAATGTGGTCCGGGTCACCATTCTGTACTTTCCGCTTCTCAATATCAGCAACCCTGTCTCGCAGTTTGTCTATAGCATTACCGACATTCTGGCCGACGGCCCGCGCCTCTACATCTCCACATTCGACGAGGACCCGCCCCACATCAACAGCAGCATCCTCATATATGACTACTCGGCCAGCGGTAATCCGGTGTACGTCGGATCGATCGAGCCCCTTCTCACCAACTACGGCTTTGACCGGATTGCCAAGGTCGGCAACATCCTGTGGGCGGGCATCCACGAGTACCAGTCGTCCCTCCTGGGCGTTGAGGGGTGGAACATCACCAACCCCGCCGCCCCCGTCCGCGTAACCACCAGTCTCAACAACGCCCCGCTCGGATCAAGGACCAGCATCAGCGCCATGACCGCGATCGGGAACAGACTACTCCTGAGTTACGACAATGGTGTGGTGGGCGCCACCGCACAAGAAGACTGGATGCGGGCCGTGGACATCAGCACGCCGGCCTCACCAGTCTGGCATCCGCCGGTCGATTTGAATGGTCGTGCCGCGTGCATGTCCTCGACCGGCAACGTGCTCCGCATCAGCATCAAGGACTCGGGCGTGGGGTCTTGGAACACGGCCAACCCGGCCGCCCTTTCGTACCTCGGCGGGTACTTTGATTCGTTTGCCCAAGTCAGTCAGATGGTCTCGGGCGCATCCGCCGGCTTCACCGATTACTGGGCCGGGGGGCGCGGCGGGCTGATGACCATGAACACCGCCAGCCCCGGTGCAGTCACCGTGCGCTCCAATCTCACCCGCCTCCCCATTGGGCCCAGTCTCGTGCGGCAGTCCGGCAACATCACCGCCGTTCTTGACTACACGCTCAACACGCTCCGGCTCTACGACTACACACTTGCCGAGAGCCAGCAACTTCGCAGTTCGCTGTTCCTTCCCCTGTATTCTGAACTCATGGAGCCAGGCTTTCTCGCCGGGGGCGTCAATATTCTCGCCGTCGCCACCAAAGTCCCCGGCGCGGGAGACAGCATCACGCTCATCAACATCACCAATCCCACGGCCCCCGTAACGCTTTCCAGCATCTCCGGCTTCGAGGTGCACAAGATGTGCCTCACCAACTCGCGCCTGTACGTCATGACCACCGCCGCCGAGTTCAAGATTATCGAACTCTCTTCGCTGACGCCGGTCCTCCGCAGCACCACGCCCTATGGCGGAACATTCAACGACTTTACCTGCATGACTTCATGGGAGGCACCGGGGGCTGTGAACAAGGTCGTCGCGCTCGGCACGCGCTCCTTGGGCGTCTGGCTCATCGACGTCACCAGCGCGCTGGCCCCGCTGGTCTCGGGCATCTACAACCCGGTGCCAAACTACCACGTCCGCGCGCTGGCCAAAGGCAACAGCCAGCTCTATGTCAACGCCACCGTCAGCGGCCCGCTCCTCTCCGATGTCCGCCTCGAGGCCGTGACGGTCACCACGATCACCGCTCCCGTCCGCCGCGGGTTAAGCGCCAACGCCAGCGGCTTCGGCTACGTGCCGCCGTACGAAGCACTCACCTACGTCAGCTCCCCCTCCGGCAAGTTCCTGGTCGGCACCTACTACTCCGGCGACGGGCTCGAAAACTTTGCGACAATCCATCAACTCGCCAACTTCTTCTCCGTCGAGAACTACATCGCCCCCATCGACTATCAGTTCCTGCCGCACGTCACCGGGCGTTTCGCCCCGAGTGCCGACGGTTCCCGCATCATCGGCGCGGCGGGTCAGGCCGGGCTGTACCAGGTCGCGATGCCCACGTCCTGGGCCCCGGGATACGCGCTCCAGTCCTTCAATCAATCGGGGTGCTACGGGGGCACGGTCAGTTTCGCGGGGGCATCGCTGGCTCATTCCGCCACCAACTTCAGCATCCAGTGGTACCGCGTGAGCAACAGTGGGTACACGCCGATCGTCGACGGGCCAACCGGCTGGGGCTCTGAGATCACCGGTGCACACGATTCGTTCTTGACCATCTTCAACCTGCGCCCGATGGACCGCAACTACTACTACGTCTGCCGGTCGACCAACTCCTGCGGCTCTACGGACTCGTTTTTTGCTCGGGTCTACTTCTGCCTCGCCGACTTCAACTGCGACGGTGCCCTCGACCCCGACGATCTCGCCGATTACATCACGTGCTACTTCTCCACCCCGCCCTGCGCCCCCGCCGACTTTAACGCCGACGGCCTCACCGACCCCGACGATCTTGCCGACTTCATCACGGACTTCTTCTCCGGCTGCACCTGATCCTCCGCCCTACGCATTTTCAAACGCACGCAGTGCCCACCCCACCGGCACTCCGTGCGTTTTTTTCTCTGCATCCCCGCGCGCCATCACACATCTCTCGCGGCGCTTCAACCACTCCTCCTCCTGAAGAATGAATTCTAAACTTGCTGAACTCTGAAATCCCGACAATCATGCGAACGGACGCCGGTCAATCCTTCATAATGATCCGTCTGTGCGAGAATTATGTGGTGCGGAGCGATGAAATCGGTTATCTTGAACTGCCGTGACGCGGACCTACGCCGCTCGCCGCAGATCATCCGGAAATTGCCCGAAAGGTGGCCTCGAATGTCCATGCTTGCACGACGATGGTTTGGCGCTGGGGCTCGACGCTTTCGGGCCCTATTTTCGACCTTGGTTGCGGCGATACTGCCGCTGCTGTTCGCTGCGACGCCCGCCTTGGCCCAATGCGGCGTTTCGATCAGCGGGCGATTCGGCGGTGAGACCACAGCCGTCGCGCAGGTCGGCACAACCGGCCTGCTGGTGGCCTCGGGCACAAACCTTGAGATGCTGAGTTTGGCGAACCCGAACGCGCCCGTGACGTTTTCGCCGCCGCGCCGCATTGGCCTCGCCGCGCCGGCGAGAAAGATCTCGGTCGCCCCCGACGGCCTGTCCGCCGCCGTGTGGCTGGAGGACGACACGGTGGTCCGGGTGACCATCCTGTACGCTCCGCTGCTGAACATCAGCAATCCGGTCTCGACGCGTGCCATAGAAGACATCACCGATATTCTGGCGGACGGTCCGCGCGTCTACGTATCCACGCTGGAGATACTCTCTCCGCCCCGGCCGAACGGGCAGAACATTGATAGCGACATCCAGATTTATGACTTCTCGGCCAGCGGCGATCCCGTGTTTGTAGGGTCCATCGAGCCCCTTCTCTTCAACTATGGCTTTGATCGGATGATCAAGACCGGCAACCTGCTTTGGACAGGAATCCACGAGGGCAACTCGTCCATGCTCGGCGTTGAAGGGTGGAACGTTACCAATCCCGCCGCGCCCATTCGCGTGACGACAAGTCTCAACTTTGCCCCGCTGGGGTCCAGCACCAGCATCAGCGCCATGACCGCGATCGGTACCCTGCTGGTGCTCAGCTACGACAACTACGCGCCCGGCGCGACCCAGCGGGAGGATTGGATGCGTGCGGTCGATGTCATCAGCCCGACCTCGCCGGTCTGGCATCCGCCGGTGGATCTCAACGGGCGCGCGGGCTGCATGTCCTCGAACGGGAACGTGCTCCGCATCAGCATCAGTGACTCGGGCGTGGGGTCTTGGAGCACGGCCAACCCGGCCGCGCTCTCGTACCTCGGCGGATACTTCGATACGTTTCCTCAGATCGGTCAGATGGTCTCCGGCGCGGCCTTCGGCTTCACCGATTACTGGGCCGCGGGGCGCGCCGGTCTGATGACCATGAACACCTCGAACCCGAGCGCGGTATCCCCGCGCACCACCCTCAACCGCCTCCCCGTTGCCCCGACGGTGGTTCGGCAGTCCGGCAACATCACCGCCGTTCTTGATTCCACGTTCAACATACTCCGGCTGTACGACTACACACTTCCGGAGAGCCAGCAGCTCCGCAGTTCGCTGTCCCTTCCATCGACCGCGGTGCTCATGGAGCCGGGCTTTCTTTCCGGTGGCGTCAACATCCTGGCTATCGCCAGCGGGTTTGGTGGCGGAGTGCCCGACAGAATCACGCTTATCAACATCACCAATCCATTGGCTCCCGTGACGCTTCCCAACACACTCACGGGCTTCAACGTGCACCAGATGTCCCTCGCGAACTCTCGCCTGTATGTGATGACCACCAGCGCCGAGTTCAAGGTTATCGAACTTTCCTCGCTCACCCCCGTCCTTCGCAGCACCACGCCCTTCGGCGGCACTCTCAACGACTACACATGCATGACGTCCTGGGAGGCCGGAGCGTCCAAGGCCGTTGCGCTGGGCACCAGGTCCTTCGGGCTCTGGCTCATCGATGTCACCAGCGCCACCGCTCCGTTTGTCGCGAGCGTTTATAACCCAGTCTCCGGTTATCGCGTCGACGCGGTTGCCAAGGGCGACCAACAGTTGTACGTGGGCTCCACGATCGGTGTCCCCGGCAACGTATTAGATTTTACCCTGGAGTCCATCTCGGTCACCACGCTCACCGCCCCGGTTCGTCGCTTCTTAAGCTCGCAGAACTCCGGCTTCGGCACGGCAACCAACTTCGGGAACACATCGTTCTTGCCAGAGGCCTTCGACAGTCTGACCTACATAGCTGCGCCCGCAGGCAAGTTTCTGGTCGGCACGACGGAATCTAAGCAATTGAGAGGATTTTTCGGAACCGATTTCCGATCCCAACGCGCGGTGATCTTCCAGATCTCCAGCTTCTTCGCCCTTGAGAACTTCCTGGCCCCTATCGCCTCCCAGACGTTGAACGGTGTCACCGGGCGGTTCGCTCCGAGCGCCAATGGCTCGCGCATCATCGGTGCCGCCGGTCGTGCCGGGCTGTACCAAGTCGCCATGCCCGTCACCTGGGCCCCGGGATACGTCCAGCAGGCCTTCGATCAAGCGTCCTGCTACGCGGGTACGGCCTTTATCAACACGCTTGCGGTCGCCAACCCCAGCAACGTCACGTTCCAGTGGTACCGCGTCGGCAATGGTGGGAGCACGCCGATCGCCGACGGCCCGACAGGGTGGGGCTCGACCATTACCGGGGCCACCCAGGCAGGTCTGACGATCAGCAACCTGCGCCCGAACGACCGACGGTACTTGTACTTTTGCCGGACGACCAACTCCTGCGGCTCGAGGGACTCGTTCTGGGCTGATATCGACTTCTGCCTCGCAGACTTCAACTGCGACGGCGCTGTCGACCCCGACGACCTCGCGGATTACATCGGTACCTATTTCGCCGACCTCCCGGGAGCACGCAGCGACTTCAATGCCGACGGTCTCACCGACCCCGACGACCTCGCCGACTTCATTGGCGCCTTCTTCGGCGGCTGCACCTGATCCTCGCCGCGTCCCGCGCGATCATTTTAAGCCGCATGTATTTTCAAACGCACGCAGTGCCCACCCCACCGGCGCTCCGTGCGTTTTTTTCTGCACCCCCGCGCACCAATCCTCACCCCACCCCTCACCTCACCCCTCACTCTGACCTCCGACCTCTCTGAAATTTCAAATCTGAACTCCCTCCCCTCCTTCCCCCCATCCCTCTTTCTCCTCTGCGCCTTCCCTTCCCCGTCTGTGTCCGTCTGGGTCTGTTGTGGCTCATCCCCTCTTCTTCTCCTCCCCAAATCCTACCCCCCCGCCCCCATCCACCATCCCACTCCAAACACCACCACGGCCACCACCAACACCACCGCTGCCAGCACCACCGCCACCACCCAGTCGCGCCGAGCCACCGTCGCCGCACCCGTCACCGCCCCCGCCACTCGCCGCACAATCCCCCGCCGCGCCCGCGCCGCCGCCACCGGCTCGCCCGCCATAAACCGCCGCAAATCCTCCGCCATCGCTTCCGCCGTGCGATACCGCGCCTCCACCCGCGCGCTCATCGCTTTCTCCACAATCGCCGCCAGCTCTTCACTCACACTGGGCGTCAAGCTCCGCAGCCGCGGGGCCTCGCCCCGCGTGATCTGTTCGAGCGTCGCCCGCGCATCCTCACCCGCGAACGCCGGCCGCAGCGCTAGCGCGTGATACAGCGTCACTCCCAGCCCGTAAATATCACTCCGCTTCCCCGGCGCCTGCCCGCGCAACGTCTCGGGCGCGGCATACGCGACCGTTCCGGCAAACCGGCTCGAAACTCGCGTCTCCGCTTCCCCGCCCGCCACTCGCCGAACACTCTGCCACTGGCCGCTCACCGGATCAAGCCAACGTCCCGTTTCGTTGTCATCACTGGTCATCACCAGCCCGAAGTCTGAGAGCATCGCGCTCCCATCCGTCCGCAGCAGCACGTTGCTGGGTTTGATATCACGGTGAAAGAACCCCCGCGCATGCACCGCCGCCATCGCGCCCGCCAGCGTCACCCCCACCATCGCCACCCAGCGCTGCGCATTCATCGCCGCCAGCCGCGCCGAATCCAGCGGCCCGCACCGCAGCGCCCGCGATAGCTCGTCCATCTTCCACATCGTCCCCGCCGTCGTCACCAGCGCCATCCGCGACAGCACCGTCCCCAGCGATTCCCCCTCCACCCAGTCCATAGTAAACCCATACCGCTTGCCATCGGTCACCAGGTCAAACACCGTCACAATGGCCGGATCCCGAATCGAGGCGATCGCCTTCGCCTCCCGCTCAAACCGCTCGCGCGCACTGGGCGAAATGAGCTGCTCGGCCTGCAGCACCTTCAGCGCCACCCGCCGCCCCAGACTCTCCTGCTCGGCCAGATACACCACCCCCATCCCGCCCCGTCCGATCTCTTTCACAATCTTGTACCCGCCAAAGTTCACCGGCCCCTCGCGCTCCCGCGCCCCCGAGGCGCTCAGCGCCATCGCCATCGCGCCCTCAATCGCCCCCTTCAAATGCGGCCGCGCCGACACCGCGCCCTCCACATCCACCCGCTCACAAGACAACATCGCCGCCAGCGCATCGGCAAAAAAAGTCTCCACATACTCCCGATCCGCCGGGCTCGCCCCCGCCAACATCACCTGCCAGTTCACCATAGGACCAGAGCATAAGCCGCGGCAACCGTCGGCAGAAGATGTGAGTCCTCCCATGCCCGCGCCCCCAACCAACACCCTCCCCGTACCAACCATCACCCCCACCGTGCCAGAAGCAGCCGCCACGCTCCCGTGCTCCAAAACCGCCACCACCCAACCGAGCGCAGCGAACCCCCCAGCGTGGCGTATCTCCGGCTGCAAACCAAAGTTGCCGAAGTATTGTTTCTGGCGCTTCTCTACCGGGTGTGGGCGCGGGTGGGCGGGGTGAGGAGGGTGCGGGCGGTGAACGCGGGAATATGAGGCGGGCGAGGCGCGGGATGAACTGATACGCTTGTGTCATGAACACACCCTTTGGCGAACCAGTGTTCTCGACCGGCGGAGGCGGCGGAGGTGATGGGGGAGCGAGCGCGCACGGTGCGGGGGGGCCGGAGGCGATGATGCTGGCGCGGGCGGGCAGCGACTATCTGACGAAGATTCGGTGGGGGCTGGGCCTGATTCTGGGAGCCGGGGTCGCGAGTATTGGTGCGACGGTTGTGAGTGACGGGTTGCGTGTCGCGCAGGTCGGGTGGCAACCGATGAACTTTGTAGAGTTCAACCGGGAATCAGCGACGACGAAGTTGATCGAGGCGGTGCTCGGGGTGGCATCAAGTGTTGGATATTGGCTTTATTCGTCGCGAGACAAGGCCCACGAGCGCTTCGCAGGAGTTTCCATTGCACCAGCGTTGATGCGAATATCGGCGGTGCTGACCGGTATCGCGTGCCTCTTGACCGCGATACTCGCGATCGTCAGCGCGAACTCGCAGGGCGCGACGGTCGACACAGGCGCCGCGGCTCCTCAACCCTGGGATTTGTGGTTTATGCTGATCTGGGTGAGTCTGATGGTGGCCGCCGGCGTGGCAATGGTGATGAACTTCTTCGCGACACTCAGCCACACGCACTCCATCGCCGAGCGGGTGCCGGATGCGCAGAGCGTGGCGATGGCTCGGTGGTGGACGCTATTGCTTCCAGTGTTGGTTGGGACGGGATTGGTCTTGGCCTTTGTCAGCACGAAGGCAAATGATTCGGTCGAGCCCTGGCAACTCTGGATGTTGACTGGCGCCTCGTACGCGGCGCTGATCGTTGCCGAGGTATTGTTTCTGGCGCTTCTCTACCGGGTGTGGGTGCGGGTGGGCGGGGTGAGGAAGGTGCGGGCGGTGAGCGCGGGACTATGAGGCGGCCGAGGCGTGGCACGGTCGTATATCCTCGTGTGCATGGAGACGCCGTTTGCGAAAGCTGAGATGGCAGAGTCGGGCCCAGGGGCTGTCGGCGCGCTTAGTGCGCGTGCGGCAGGTGAGATGAGCGTTGTCGCGGCAGATGATGAGCGGTACTGCGTGAAGTGCACCTATCCGCTGCGGGGGCTGATCACAACGGGGACGTGTCCAGAGTGCGGGATTTTGGTGGCGCCGTCACTGGCGGTATCAACGCTGGCAAATGTGCTGCGGCGTTGATCACCGGCCGGGGGCGATCATCTTGATCTGCGGGCCGCCGTCGCGGATGATGGCGTTGGGGTTGTCGGCGCTCGCGCCGGGGCGGGCCGGGAGTTTCTCGATTTGAGCGGTGGTGAGAATGTTGTGCAGTGAGGCGACGGTGCGGTCTTCGAGGTCGCGCCGGTCTTTGCGGGATTGTTCCTGCTGGGGGTCGGCCTCGTCAGCAGAGGTTGAGAAGGAGCGTTCGATCATCATGCCGCCGCCATCGGCAGCGCCGGCCTGATTTTCGGTGAGCTGCTTCTGGCGCATTTCGTCTTCGGCTTTGAGGGCGAGTTCCTCAGTCCGCTTGCAGAGGCGATCAGAATCAGTGGCGTACGAGGCCTGCAGCGCGGCGACTTGTTTGGATTGCGGGGCCGTAAGGTCGTTGGCCGCCATGGCAGCGCTCAGGGCCTTGCCGGCGTAGCGCTCGCGGTAGATCTGCGGGTAAGTGGCTTTGCGGATCTGGAGGTCGAGCTTGGAGGCGTATTCGTCAGGAACGACGGCGATGAGCCGCTGGGCGTAGGCCTTGTTGAGGTCGCGCAGAGCGATGCCCATCTCGGCGTTCTGGGCTTCGAACTTCATCATGCCCGAGAAGTCGCCGGCCTTGGTGGCTTCGCGCATGGCCTCGCGCTGCTTCTTCTGAGCATCAGCGCGCTGCGTGAGTTTGACATCGACATCGCGCTCCCAGGCATCAAGCACATCGTCGGCCTTGGCCCGGACGGGACCGGGGAGACTCATGGCCTGGACGACGGAGATGAGGTCGAGGCGTTCGCCGGTGACGCCCAAGGAGCCAAAGCCGCGCATGGACTTGCCGCGCCGGCGGTACATTTCGACCTTGTCCCAGCGCGCCAGTTGATCGTTGGTGGCGAGGGCTTTGTAGTCGGAGATGAAGGCGGCATCGGCCTTCTCTTTTTCATCGCGCATTTCCTTCATGACCGGAAAGAGTTGCTTGAAGACGTCTTTGTCTTCGTTCTCTTTGGCGGCCTCGCGGATGGTGGCGGATTTCTTCTTGAGTTCGTCTTGCGTGGCCTTGGCGGCGGTGACGAAGCCCTCGTAGATGGTCTTGGCTGCATCGGTCTGCTCGGGCGAGAAGCGGAGGATGCGGTCGAACTGGTCAAGGTCAAAGCGGGAGATGCCGATGCCGCCACCCATGGCACCGCCGATGAAGTCGCCAATACCGCCGGGCCCGTCAATCATGATTCCGCCCATGCCATCGCCATCGAACGACATCGAGTCGAAGACGACCTCGCCGCCATCGTCTTGACCACTGATCACGATTATGGAGCGTCCGGCGCTGTCCTGAGCGCAAGCGGGAGAGATGGTGGCGGCAAGTGTGAGCGTGCTGGCAGCGAGCAAGAGGGTGGCGAGTCGGGAGTGGGTGGTCATGACAGAGGCTCCGGGGAATGGCGAAGAGGTCGCCAGAAAGGGATGATGCGCGCCGGGGGGGAATCTGGCAGGGAAAGGGCAAGGGGTTGGCCGCAGACAAACTATAAGGTCCAGACCCAGGTAGGGATGGAGTGGGATTTATTCGCGGATTGCGCGGAAGTAGGGCGGGGGAGAACGGGTGGAAGCGGGAACGGGGCGGCGTGGTTAGGGAAGGTTGTGTGGAGGAGGTGGTGGTTGTGGAGGTGGTGACTGGGATTGCTGGGCATTGAGAGTGGATTCGATCTGTTGTTTGAGGGCCGGATCGGACTCGATGGCGTGTAGCCAGTCGTGGGTTTGGCGGCCGGGGTTGACGGAGGGGAGGGTGGGTTGGTGGCGGAGTTCGAGGCGTGGCGGGCCAGTGAACTGGCCCCGGGGATCGAAGCCCCAATAGCCGCGGGCCGACTCGATATTGAAGGGGGCGGCGCAGTTGGGGTTTGGGCAGTTGGCGGAATCGTCGATGCGAACGAGGTGGGTGGCGGCGGGGTGGAGGTCTTGGCCGCAATCGGGGCACGAGAGGCCGTGGGTGGCGGCGACGGAGCGGGCGAGTGCGGCCATGGCGTCGATGTCGCGCGAGAAGGCCTGATAGGCAGGGTCGTACTTGAGCGATCGGGCGCCGGTGAAATAGATGAAGAGGGCGATAAGGGCGAGGGCGGCAAGGGTGACGGCGAAGGCCCAGGGGAGCGAGAGGTAGGTGAAGGCGTAGTGAATGGCGAGGACGACGATGACGGCGCCGGCGATAGGGATAGCGGATTTCCAGAGTTGCTGGAGCGTGAAGGGCGCGAGGGGTGGTTGGGATGGAGGTGTGGGAGGGGGAGGCATGTGTATGGAAAAGGGCGCGGGCGCGCGGGCCGCGCCTAAAGCGTGTGGGGGGTCGGACGCGCGGCAGAGTGTGTGTAGGCGAGCGCGGTTGGTGGCCGTTGGAGGCGGAGTTGGTGGCGCAGTTTACTTGGGTTCGGCGGCGGGCGCTGTGGCGGCGGGGGCGGGTTCACCGGCTTTTTCGGCGGCCATCCGCGCGAGTTCAGCCGTGGGCGCCGGGTTGTGGGGCACAACGCGACGGCCGCAGTCGGGGCACTTGGTTTCGGTCTCGTTGTTCTTGTAGGAGTTGAGGAGGACGTAGGTGGGGATGAGTTTGACGGAGCCGTCTTTGTTGTAGTAGCAGCGTTCGACGGGGAAGAGGGACTCTTTGCCCGTCTTGGGGTTGACGTAGGGGAAGCGGCCATCCTCGGGGATCTTGTGGTTTAGGAAGACCTCGTGGGGTTCCTCAACATCAATAAGGTCGCGGCGGCGGGAGAGCTCGCCGGGGGTGGGGCCGCCACCGAAGAGGTTATAGAAGGCAACGAGCGCAGCGACGACGATCATCACGACGGCGCTGACAAGCTTGATCTGCTGGCTTTTGCGTTTAGCGCCGGCGGCGAACTTGCCGGCGCGCGAGGGTGACGACACGGCCGAGGGCGCGCTGGCTTGGTGATCATCAACCAGCGACGGCATGGTGGGGCTTTGACGGCTCATCGCTGAATCATTCGCACGGATGTGATGGCCGGAAGGCGATTACTGAATGCGGTAGGGAGTGGCCTGTGAGAGCCCGAGCGTTTTGCGGGCCCACTTGGTGCGGGTGTACTGCCAAGTCTCGAGGGGAGCGACGAGGAGGGTCGCGGTGGGGAACCAGAAGTCGGGGTCGGTGGCGTCACCGTCCGACATGATTTCGACGTGACCATCGAAGAAGCCGATGTGGCCTTTGTACTCACCGGGCTCAACGCCACCCTTGCCCTTGGGGCCGTGACGGAATGCCCACTTTCGAGCATCGTTGAATCCTGCACCGGAGACATACGCCGCGCGGCCCGACTCGCCGGGGGCTGCCATGCGGTTGAGTTCCTGGCTCTGGTTGAACCAGGGGCCGGTGCCACCGAAGGCACCCCCGAAGGAGGCGCTTATGGCGAAATCGAAATCGGGAGTCTGGGTGAAGTTGGAGTAGCGGTGGCCCTCGAAGACAAGGGCTTTCTTGTTGGCTGCGCCGCCTTTGGTGGCGAGCGAAACCGTGGGGCGATAGCCGCGGCGGAGAATGCCAGCACGGAAGCCGGTGCCGAAGGGCGCGCCGTCTTCGGTGGAGGTGATCTGGGTAGACATGTTGTAGGAGATCATGCGGCCGTCGTTGATGGGCGCGCCACCGGCGTTGAAAACGGTGCAAGTGACTTGGTTGTTGGGGCACTGGAACGCATCGACGGTCCGGTACCACTTCATGCGGTCGGCACGGTCTTGCGGGGTTTGGGTGCCAGCACCGTCGTTGGGGCCCTGATAGCCCATGGTGTACAGGAGCGGGCCGTAGAAGTCCCATGACTGAACGGCGATGCCGTTGAAGGTGGGGCCAGTGGCTTTGGTGTAACCGGCGGCACCGCCCGCGCTCGCAGGTAGGCAGTCATAGCCGCTCGTGGCGGGTGCGCCGGCGATGGCGTCGCGATAGTCGGCGGAGTATGACGCGTGGGCGATGCAGACTTGGCGGAGGTTGTTGGCACAGAGAATGGTGCGGGCCGACTCGCGTGCGCCGCTAAGCGCGGGCAGCAGGATCGAGACCAGCAGTGCGATGATGGCAATGACGACCAGGAGCTCGATAAGCGTGAAGGCGGCGCGGGCTGGGCGGGACGCGGGCATGGTCGAGCTCCGAGGGGCAGGGCGGGCGCGGGGACGGCTGGGCGGTCTACTCCGGACGGGTGCGCGAGACGGGTGCCTGAGACGAAACAGAGAGATGCATGTGCCCACCGTGGCACGGCAGAGCCCGTTCCAGAACCGGACGGGGATTGATCGGGGCGATCCGCCGGGGAACGGCCCGTCAAGACTCGGATGATATCAGATGCGATGTGGGGGGCCAAGTGGGGACGCAAATTGGCCCAAGGTTCATCCGGCTCATGACCCCGGAACAGGGGT
>Ga0105046_10011690_pt1 | contig 13635 bp, 7 predicted proteins | sample MAT03_FD_78385 | JGI IMG/M metagenome (GOLD analysis project Ga0105046, IMG submission 78385) | Freshwater microbial communities from Lake Fryxell liftoff mats and glacier meltwater in Antarctica - MAT-03 (megahit assembly) | ecosystem: Environmental > Aquatic > Freshwater > Ice > Liftoff... | reverse complement strand
TTTCACCATCCACCATTCCCCATTCACCATTCACAATTACCCATTCACCTTCACCATGAAAAGAATACTCCTCACCGCAGCCGGCTTATTTGCTTTGCTGCAGATATTTGCCCAATCGCCTGCAGACAGTACCGGTTTTAAAAGCAGGAAATTAAAAGTAGAAGAAATAAACCTGGTATCCAGTTATTACAGACAGGATGGCGATAATGCAGCCGTAACCGGTGGCATTGGTTCTCAGAAACTCACAGATATTGCTAATGTGATAGATGTGAAACTGACCCGGTATGATAAGAAATTACGCAAACATACTTTTGGTGCCGAAGTTGGTATTGATCATTATACTTCCGCTTCTTCAGATAAAGTAGATTTAAAAGCCAATTCATCTGCATCAAGTGCAGATACCCGCATTTATCCAACCCTTAGCTGGAGTATAGAAAACGAGGCAAAGGGTACCACGCTTGGAGTTGGGTTATCATCCAGTACCGAATTTGATTACCAAAGTTTTGGTGCCAATATTAGTTTTGCTAAAAAAACAAAAAATAAAAATGGTGAGTTTACTGCAAAATTTCAAACCTACCTCGACCAGGTGTCTTTAATAATGCCCACAGAACTAAGGCCAGGTGGCGGGGGAGGAGAAGATGAGGACGATTATGCAACTACATCCCGTAATACATTTGCAGGTAGTGTTTCTTACTCACAGATCATTAATAAAAGTTTACAAATAATGTTTTTGGCCGATGCGGTGCAGCAGCAGGGATATTTAAGCCTGCCATTTCACCGGGTATATTTTAAGGATGCCAGTGTGCACCAGGAAAATCTGCCCGATAACCGTTTTAAAATACCCCTTGGTTTCAGGGCCAATTATTTTGCCGGCGATAAGTTTATCATCAAAACTTATTATCGTTTTTATACCGACGACTGGGGGCTAAATTCACATACCGCTAATATTGAAATGCCAATAAAGATTACTCCTTTTCTTTCGGTAAGTCCTTTTTACCGATACTATAATCAAACGGCTATTAAATATTTTGCGGCTTACAAAGAGCATACAGCCCAGGATCCGTTTTATACCAGTAACTATGATTTATCTAAATTTAGCAGTAATTTTTTTGGTGCCGGAATAAGGGTAGCTCCGCCCAAAGGGGTTTTTGGGCAAAAGCATTTTAGCATGATAGAAATACGATATGGCCATTACAGCAAAAATATCAACATGAATGCGGATATTATTTCTATGAATTTAAAATTTAAGTAAATATTTTTCAGTTATAAAAGCTATGATTCTGTGAAGGGTCATAGCTTTTATTTTGAGCAATATTCTAAATCATGTTCTATATATATGCCATATGTATTTATATAAAAGCTACTGCCATGGCTAATATAAGGCTAACCCGCTTTTAATTAAGGCGCTCCTGGATCATTGGGTAGCAACAGGAAATTTGAGTTACCAACTGACAATTTTTTCTGACTCTTCAGACAAAATTCATTTTTAAATCGGCTTAAACAGACTGGCATTTTAGTTGATATTTTTATTTTGAAATTAATTTTTTAACCAAAAAAATGGAGGTAAATATGTCACTCTTAAAAAGAAATGGAAATTTATTAAATCCATTGCCAATGCTGTTTGATGATTTCCTGCACAGGGATTTATTTGACTGGAAAAATGAAAATTTTTCAGACACCAGTACAACCATTCCATCTGTAAACATTAAAGAAACTTCTGATAAATATGAAGTGGAAGTAGCCGCTCCGGGTATGACAAAAAACGATTTTAAAGTTGAACTGGAGGGAAATGTTTTGAGCATCAGCAGCGAAAGAAGTAATCAAAATGAGGATAAGATGGATGAAAGGATTTTGAAAAAAGAATTCAGTTATCAATCTTTTCAAAGAACATTTACGTTAAAGAATGATGTGGTGGATATTGATAAAATTGAAGCCAGGTACGAAAACGGGTTGCTGCTTTTATTGATTGCAAAAAAAGAGGAAGTAAAGCAAAAAGCGCCAGGGCATATTCACATTTCATCATTCACAATTAAAAGAGTCTAACAAAGAGTTGCCTCCACTAGAGGCAACTCTTTAATTTTTGATGCAAAATTTTCTATGGTTATGATCCTTAAACTCCTACCTTACGATCATAACTGTTCCTTTAAAATTAAACACATCGCCTCCCTCACATTCTGTATTTATTAGATAAACGTAAGCACCCTGTTCTACTGATTGACCTTTGTAAGTGCCATCCCAACTGTTGTTATAGTCATTGATGCCAATGTTTCTTCTTTCAAAAATAACATTGCCCCAGCGGTTATAAATAATAATTGATTTTATGCTTTTAATACCGCTGCCGGTAATATTAAAACGGTCGTTTTTGTTATCATTATTTGGAGTGAAGGCATTTGGTATGAATACCAGGCTATTCTTGCACAGCAGGCTAAGCTTTATATAATCATGGTTAGTGCAACCATCAATATTATAGGCCGTAAGTTTATAAAGGATAGATGTTAAGGGTTTACTTACCGGGTTTAAACAAGTGGTACAGTTAAGATATTCAGCCGGCGACCATACCCAGCTAACAGCACCGCTTACAGTAGGTGCAAGTGTAATGGATGACCCTGCAAGAAGTTGTTCCTGGTTTAAACCAGCATCAACCAATGGCAGCTTGCTAATGCGTACAGGCAAAACAGCCGTATCGCTAAAACAATTATAATTATCAAAACCCACAACCGTAAAGCTGGTTGAATTGCTGATTGTTGCTTCAGGATTGTAAATATTAAGATCACTTAAACCTCCTGTGTTGCCAATCCATTTATAGTTATCTGCGCCACTTGCACTCAACTGAACTTTATCTCCTTCACAGCCAAACAATGCAGCAGGCACTTTCACATCAGCCGGCATTACTACTTTTACAAATACAGAATCGCTGCTGTGGCAACCTTGTGCATTGGTAACTTTTACAAAATAAAATGTACCTGCAGCAGGTTTTACAGTGGCTGCGGCACTAACCGCATTGGTCAATGTTCCGGCTGATGTCCACTGATAGCCGGTACCACCAGATGCGGTGAGCAATGTGCTGTTGCCCAGGCAAACAAATGGATCGGCGGGAGTGATGGACATAACTGGCTTTGCATGTACCATCAAATTATGATAGGTTGTATCGGAACAGGAGCCATTGTTTACTATCAATGATATTTGCTGTGGCCCTGCAATAGTAAAAAGTTGAGCAGGGGGATTTTGTTCCATTGAAAAAACATTGTTGCCAAAATTCCATTTCCACTGAAGGCTATTATTTGCTGGTGTGGCGGTAGCCGTAAAGCTGGCAGTTGTGCCCTGGCAAATACTATTAGTGCCGGTAATGAAAGCGGCTATACCTGGTTTTACGGTAACCGTTTTACGGAAATTTTGTTTGCAGCCGTAAGGAGATGTAACCTGAAAATCTACTGTGTGCATACCAACCTTAGTAAAAAAATAGCTGTTGCTGGTATTGTAAGAAGTATCAGTATTATTAAGCTCTTTGGTTACCCAGCGGTACACAAGCGGAGCCTGCACTAAGTTAGCTGATAAACTGCTCACCACTGGCGAAAATATACTCTGGCCAGAGTCACAAATTACAGATGGCGAAAGGGTGAACGAAGCTGAAAGGCTGTCAACTACTATTCTATCGGGTAATGAAGAAGTAGCTGTGCAGCCGCCTGCATCTCTCAATATTAATGATGGCACATAAATACCCGGCGTAGGGTAATTGTGCACGGCAAACGTATCTGTGGTAGGAATTACGGTACCATCACCAAAATCCCATGTGTAGGAAGATGCATATTTAACTTCGGCTGTAAGCTTTACCTGTAGCGTATTGCAGGAGAAAAGGGTATCTGCTTTTAATAAAGCATAGGGTCCCCGTATTTCTATATAATCTTCTGTACTGTCTACCGCATTGTTTGCATCATAACTATAATGCACTACACGATACATACCCGGCGTGTTGTAGGTATGCGATACCACCTGCTGATTACCGGCAACACCGCCATCGCCAAAATTCCATGCCTGACTCACTGCAATTGAAGGAATACTTGTAAACGTAGCGATTACGGGTGGGCACGAGTTACTGCTGATATAAGAAAGATTGTAGCTGAAAGCACTGTTTACTTTTCGCACCGTAATCAGCTTCCTTGCAGTGTCCGTACAACCCGTTTGTGTATTGTTTGTAATAAGCATTACTGTAAAGCTACCTTCCTGTGTAAACATGAAAGTAGGATTACCGCTAGTAGACGTAGTGCCGTCGCTAAATATCCATAGAATTGGAGAATAATAAGAGTTATAGTAATTGGATGTATTATTAAAATATACCGTTGTGTTTACAGGCACTGTGTAGGCCGAGGCGGTAAAATCCGCTTTAGGGCCACTTATACTTACATTAAATTGATAAGACACTGTCTGGTGGCTGCATCCATCTATGTCGGTTACTTTTAATACAACATAATAATTTCCGGGAGTATTAAAAAAATGATTGGTAGAACCGCCGGAATTTAGTGTTTGTGTAGTGCCGTCACCAAAATTCCAATCCCATCTTACAATTGCTTTATTATTAAAAGCACGGGAAGTGTCTGTAAAATAAACCGCATCTTTAAAACAACCTGAATGCAATTCTTTTTTAAAACCTGCAGTTGGTCCATGTATTCTAAGTGGAACAAAATTGCTCGTGTCTGCACAATTAAACCAATTGGACGTTGTAATAATTCTCAGATCATTTTTACCTGGCTCCATACCGGTTATTGTAAAATCTACGCTGGTTTGCCAGTAATAATTACTTTGTTGTATAGGTGCGGTACAATTACTCAGATCTCCATATTGTTTGCCACTGATATAATAGTAGTCATTAAAATATGGCCTTGGATTTACTTCATACCCTGCCAGCCGGAAATTGACTACATCGCTGCCACATACACTTGTTGGTGTTGTAGTGAGTAAGGGTTGTTGTTTTAATAGAACATAGGTGGTTATAGAATCTTTTACGGTACATGCTCCGTTGGTTGCACTTAATACCACATTGTAAGTGCCGGTGGCTGCGTATGTATGCCTAATAGTGTCTCTAAAAGTTGAATAAGAATCAGTGATTCCATCACCAAAATCCCAGCTCCATTGCAGTGCTTTTAAAGAATTTTCTGTAAAACGAACCATACCCCTTGTATTGTTGCAGGTATTTAAGTACTCCCTGATTTTTGGAAAAGGCGGCAGCACTTTAATAAAATTTGATTTAACTATGGTATCCCTGCAGCCGCTGTTCCATGCTATCATTTTTACAGTATAAATGGTATCGTACCTAAACCGGTGTATAATACTTGAACTATAACTATTGTAATAAGCAGTATCATTAAAATACCAATTATAATACCATCCACTCGCTGCAGATGTTACTGAAAAGTTTACAGGGCTGTTGCCACAAACTGTGGAAGCTGGCGAAGAAGTGATGTCAAATGCAGGCTTATCTACTACATTAATATTGTAAATATTAGCAGTACCTGCACATCCATTAATGGTAACATAGTCTAAGGTTACTGTAAAATTACCTCCGGTATTATAAGTATGAGTTGGGGTTCTTGTGGTATCAAAAGCAGAGCCATCGCCAAAGCGCCATTTATAGCTACTGATAATACTATCGGGACTGGCTGCTAAATGAATGGTTAAACCGGTGCAACCCTGGTTTGGAGAGTTGTTAGTGAGGTAAATATTTACGGCAGGTTTTTCATAATTGATATATTTATACACGCTGGCAGCACATCCATCGCTGTTTTTTACAGTTAGATAAACATACTCTCCACTGCCAGAAGTATAGGTATGAGTTACATTACTTGTATTGCCAAAAGATACTCCTCCAATATAGCCATGTTGCCAGTTCCACTCCACAGCAGTGCTGCAGGTATCATTAAAATTAATAGTTACTGGTGCACCGCAAGCTCCCTGTAGCTGGGCAATAAAACCATTTAACCGGGGTGCCGGGTATACAGTAAATGTTTTGGTAACCTGTACAGAACAGTTGCCATACCAGCTTATTAATTTTAGCGTGTGCTGCCCCGGTAAAGTAAATGTAGCATACAGATCAGCATTGTAATTGCCATACTGTAGTTGATTGTCCAGGTACCACTGCGTGTTGGTAAAAGAAGCGGTACTGCTGTTAGTAAATACAACCTGCTGGTTTTCGCAAATTTTTGCAGGCATAGAAAAATTTGCTACAAAGTTTGCTACATTAATGGAAGCACTTTGAAGTGTGGCAGAACAACCATCACTGCTTGAAACAGTTAAGATGGCAATAAAAGTACCACTCGCAGCATACATATGCACCGGTGACTGCTGGGTAGATAAAGGGCTGCCGTCTCCAAAATTCCAGCTATAGGATAATGTACCACTTCCTGTACTGCTGTTATTAAAAGTGATGGATGAGCCGGCATTGCAGAGCTGTAGTGTTGATGCTGTAAAAGCAGCAGTTACGCCTCTTACAGCATTAATCGTGTTGTTTTTAGTTACCGTAGTATAACATCCGTGGCTATTGGTTACATTCAATGTAACCGGCGGTGTTTGTGGGAATGTATAAGTATGCGGGATTGTATTATAGCTGGCTCCCTGCATTGTGACTCCATCGCCAAAATCCCACAGGTAATTTGAAATACTGCCATCACCAGCGGTAGCTATGGAAGAAAAATTTACATTCAGTGGCACGCAACCCAGTGTAGGTGTAACAGAAAAATCTACAACAGGGTTTTTATAAACCGTGATGATCATTGTTTTTGTACTGGTGAATGCACCATCCGTAACTGTAAGTGAAACGGTATAAGCTTGTGCTGTAAAATAGCTGGCACCTGGATCTCTTAAAGCAGATGTATTTCCGTTACCAAAATTCCATGCCCAGGTGGCAGCGGCAGAAGACCCTGTAGTAGTATTTGTAAATCTAACATTCAATGGCGAACAACCTCCCTGTTTATCTACAATAAAGTTTGCCTGCAATTGTGCAGAAACGGAATAAACAGAAAAAAGTAAAAAGAAAAACAGCAAAAATTTTAAAGAGGCTGATAAATAGTTTGCAAGGGTAATCATAAGCGTTGGGATTTGGTTGGGTAATAGTTTTGGTAGAATACTTTTATAAATATATATCAAATGGGGGAAGAATGAGATTATCATTGAGTGAAATAATACTACTCCTATTTTGATACTCAATCAATCTATCATTTTTCCAATAAATAAAATATACTTATCCGTTTCTGATAGAAATCTATTTTGTACAAAGGAAATTTACATTGCTAAAGAAAAAATCTTTACCGAATTGTTATCAAAAAAATAAGCAATAGTGAGCAGCAAATCATCTGCAAAAATATTTGCTATTTTGTATTTGTAATTCCTAACTTTAGCCCTAAAAAAACTGGTATATGAAAAAATTATTCCTGTCTGCTCTTTGTATGGCTGCTTTAACAGCCACAGATGCACAACAATTAAAAACGCCTGCTCCCTCTACAACGCAAACCATTAAGCAGGACCTTGGATTGGGCAATATTGAAATTAATTATAGCCGGCCAAATATGAAAGGCCGTAAAATTTTTGGCGACCTTGTTCCTTTTGATAATGTATGGCGTACCGGTGCCAATAACGCCACTACCATTAGCTTTACAGATGAGGTTATGATTGGTGGAACCAAAATAGCTCCCGGAAAATATGGTTTACTCAGTATTCCTTCTGCTGCAGAATGGACTTTGATTATAACAAAACAGTTAGACGTAACATCGCCTGCTGCTTACAAACCCGAAAGTGATGTTGTACGTGTAAAAGCAGCGCCACAAACCTTGCCTTTTTCTATTGAAACATTTACAATGATGATTGGAGATGTAAAGGACAACAGTGCTTCCTTGCAAATCATGTGGGATAAAACAGTAGTAGAATTGCCCATTTCACTGGATGTAGATAGTAAAGTAATGAAGCAGATAGAAACCATTATGAGCAAAGACGGCCGTCCTTACTATAATGCAGCAGTCTATTATGCAGATAATGGAAAAGATATGAACCAGGCCATTGTTTGGTTTGATAAAGCCATCGAACAAAATCCTAAAGCTTACTGGATTCAGTACCAAAAAGCAAAGGCTTTGGGCAAAATGGGAAAAAAATCAGAAGCAATGGCAGCCTCTATGAAATCTATGGAGCTGGCTAAGGAAGCAAAAAATAGTGACTATGTTTCGCTCAATGAAAAATTGCAGAAAGATTTAAAGTAAGCATTAAATAAGTATAAAAAAGAAGCCGTATCATACAAATGATATGGCTTCTTTAATGATATGAAGGGATACTTAAAAATCAACATTAAGCATCCACTAAAGCACTTGCACCCAATATGGCTGCATCTGCTTCTTTTAATTCGCTAAAAACCAGTTTTACTTTATTTTGAAAAATAGGCAGGAGGTTAGCCTCCATATGCCTGCGTGTTGGGTTTAAAAGCAATGCCCCTGCTTTAGTAAGTCCGCCAAATAATACGATGGCTTCCGGCGAAGAGAACATGATAAAATTGGCCAGCGATTCTCCAAGTATCTGCCCGGTAAATTCAAATATATCATTGGCAATGGTATCACCCTTTAAAGCACATTCATAAACGGTTTCGCTGGTTAGTTCATTAAGGCTAAAGTCCCTTAATAAACTATTTTCCTCGGGGTAGTTTGTAAGCAACTCAATGGCGGTTTCACGCACACCCGTAGCCGAGGCATAGGCTTCCAGGCTTCCTGCCATGCCGGTACTCTTATGTATTCTTCCGCCCGGGCGTATAATGGTGTGCCCAAGTTCTCCTGCAAAACCATCATGGCCTACTACTATTTTTCCATCTATTACAATGCCGCTACCTACACCGGTACCCAGGGTAATCGTAATAAAATGTTTCATATTGCGGGCGCAGCCATACATCATTTCGCCCATTGCGGCAGCATTGGCATCATTGGTGAGTTTGGTGAGCAGCCCGAATTTTTTTTCTACTAAACTAGCAATAGGTATGATGCCTTTCCATTTTAGGTTGGGTGCATACTCTATAGCGCCTGTATAAATATTGCCATTGGGAGCACCCATGCCAATGCCCCTGAATTTGGATATGCCTCCCACTTTTTCAATCACCGGAAAAAGTTTATCATACAAATCTTCAATAAATTCTTCCACCGCTTCATGTTCATTGGTAGGGATGCGGTCCTGTTGCAGGATATGGCCGCTGTTGTCTACAATACCAAACTTGGTGGTAGTGCCGCCAATATCAATTCCTACTGTATATGGTTTAATCATTTGTAAAAACTATTTGTAAAAAAAATTGATTGTTAACTATTAATGTCCGCTTTTGGTTTTATCATCACTTAATTCGTCAAGGTCTATCCCCTGGCTCTTTAAATCCTTTTTGCTTTTAATTGCATAATAAGCAAGGTATAAAAAACAAACAATCCCAACGATGTAAGACAAGCTAATACCCAGCAAACTATCATCAGACAAGTAACCTTGCAATACACTCACAAACCCGCCACCGCAAATCATAAAGATGAGAAAATTAGAACCTTCACTGGTGTGTTTTCCCAGACCCGAAATGGATAGGGTAAATATGCATGGCCAAAGTGTAGAGCAAAATAAACCCACACTGCAAAATGCATAAACGCTTATCTGGTAATCGGGAGAAAATATGCCTACCAGTAATGCTACAACACCCAAAGAACTAAATATAAGTAGCTGGCGGCTGGGATCCCCTTTGCTTAATATATTGGCAATTATTAAAACTACAATTACAAGGCTATAAACATAAAAAGGAGAAAGGTCGTGTTTGGCAATAGCATTTACTAGTAAAAAAACACCAAAAGCAATATAAGGCATTAAGAACTGCATGATCTTTTTTGCACTGCGGGATAATCCAAAAGCATCTACAGAAGATGTCCATCTGCCTATCATTAAACTGGCCCAAAACAATGAAATGTAAGGCGCAGAACCGCTTGTAGATGTGCCTAATTTTTGTTTCATAAATTCTGAAAGGTTTGCTGCAGTACTTACTTCTACACCTACGTAAAGGAAAATTGCAAACATTCCAAAAAGCAACTGCGGATATTTGAATGGAGAACCTCTATCAACAAAAGAAGATTTGGCATCGGCTAATTCTTCTGTATTGTTTACTAATTTATTGGGTACTGATGAAAAATAAAATATGACTGCTACAATTAGAAATGCAGCGCCTAAAATAAGGTAAGGCATTTTTACAGAACTCAGTGAACTTACAATTGCTGTGGATACCGATCCAAATATGGCCAGGTTAACGATTAATGGCCCGATGGTGGTTCCAAAATTATTTACACCGCCTGCCATACTTAACCTTTGCGATCCTGTGCTGGCACTACCCATATTAATTGCTAATGGATTGGCAGCAGTTTGCTGCAGTGAAAAACCAAGGCCAATCGTAAACAAACCAGATATAAATAATGGAAACGAAGCTAAATTGGCAGCAGGGATAAACAATAAAGTACCTAAAGCAGAAATAATTAATCCAATACTAATCCCATTTTTGTATCCGATTTTATTGAGCAAATCCTGTTTTAGCATTTTGCTTACCAGGAAATATAATATTGCACCTACTGAATAGGCAACATAAAAAGCAAAGGATACCATTTGTGCCTGTACCTGGGAGAGGCTAAGCTTTTCTTTAAAAACAGGGATAAGTATATCATTACTGGCTGCTACAAAGCCCCAGAAAAAAAATACACTAATTAGTACTCCAAATTGTGACCATTTGGTTTTTTGGCTTGCAGTATTCAATTGATCCATATTAAATTGGTTGAGTTTTGAGATGATTGAAAATATATAATTTTGAGGAACTTAAAAAATAATAGATATCATAGGTGGTTGGTAACAAAATCATTCCTAATTTGTAAGCAACTTTTTTATTATGGAAATTATTCATGTAAGTGCAGAATGTTATCCCATGGCAAAAGCGGGGGGGCTTGCAGATGTGGTGGGAGCGCTTCCCAAGTACCAACAAAACCTGGGGCATATTGCCAAAGTGGTAATGCCAATGCATCGTACGAAGTTTTTGTATGATAATGAATGGATAGTTGAACATAAAGGAAATTTTGGTATGGGAGCCGCAAGGTACGACTTTACAATTATCAGGGAAAAAACAAGTAAGCTTGGGTTCGATCTTTTTTGTGTAGACATCTACGGATTGCTGGACAGGGAAAATATTTACAGGTATGATGACGATACGGAAAGATTTACTGCATTTCAAATAGCGGTGCTGGAATGGATGTCGCAGTGGGAGCACCAGCCAGATGTAGTGCATGTGCATGATCATCATACAGCGCTTATTCCATTTATGATGCAGCATTGTTTTGCTTACCGTCATTTGGCCGGCATTAAAACCGTACTCACTATTCATAATGCACAATACCAGGGTTGGATGGGATGGGATAAAGTAGGATATCTGCCGGCATGGGATACCTGGCGATGGGGATTACTGGAATGGGATAATACCATTAATCCACTGGCATGCGGAATTAAATGTGCAGATAAGGTAACCACGGTGAGCCCGGGTTATATGGAAGAGATAAAATATGATGCCAATGGACTGGAGTTTTTATTTAACCTTGAGGGAGCCAAATGTTCGGGTATAATTAACGGAATTGATTATGCCGTTTGGGATCCTGCCAGGGATACTTATATTTTAGATAATTTTTCTACAAAAGATGTAGACAATGGCAAACAATTAAACAAGAAAAAATTGTGTGATGATTTTGGTTTTAATATCACACTCCCTTTATTTGTTTTTATTGGAAGGCTGGTAGGAGAAAAGGCAGCAGATCTTTTGCCCGATACTATCTACAGGGCTTTTGAACAAATGCCGGGTCAATTTAGTTTTTTAATTTTAGGTAGTGGAGATACGGCTGTAGAGTATACCTTGCAGCAAATAGAAAATTATCATGTAGGTTATTATAATACGCAGATATCCTATAACGAAAAGCTAAGTCACCAAATGTATGCAGGGGCAGATTTTTTGCTCATGCCCAGCCGGGTAGAGCCTTGCGGACTTAACCAACTCTATGCCATGCGCTATGGTACGGTACCGGTTGTACGCAGAACTGGTGGCTTGCGGGATACAGTAATTGATTTTGGCGATGCAAATGGATATGGAATCTGTTTTAACAACGCCTCGGTACCTGATATCCTGCATGGGATGACAAGAGCAGTGGAATTGTATAAAGATGAAAAGACTTTGCATAAAATGCGGTTGCGCATGATGAAAGTAGAAACCAGTTGGGAAAAAAGTGCATTAGAATATATCAATCTATATTTATCCATAAAATAAAACAACACGATATGTTAAGCAAAGATGTAATAGCAGTCATTTTGGGAGGTGGAGCCGGCAGCAGGTTATATCCACTTACCGCTACCCGAAGCAAACCCGCTGTACCTATTGCAGGTAAATACCGCCTGGTAGATATTCCTATTTCCAATTGCATCAACAGCAATATCAACCGTATGTATGTATTAACGCAATTCAATTCTGCGTCACTCAACAAACATATTAAAAACACCTACCAGTTTAGTGGATTTAGTTCGGGTTATGTAGATATCCTTGCGGCTGAACAAACACCTGACAGCCCGGGATGGTTCCAGGGAACGGCTGATGCAGTGCGACAATCATTGAAACATATTAAAAACAACGATTTTGAATATGTGCTCATTTTAAGTGGCGATCAGTTATACCAGATGGACTTTGCAGAGATGATAGACAAACACATTAACGAAGGTGCAGACATTACCATTGCTACCATACCCGTAGGAGAAAGAGAGGCACCGGAATTTGGTATCCTTAAATCGGACGGGGAGCATACCATTACTTCTTTTATTGAAAAACCGGCCAAAGATTTATTACCGGAATGGACAAGTGATACCGGCGAAGAAATGCATGGCCAGGGAAGACATTATCTTGCCTCTATGGGTATTTATATTTTTAACCGCAAGTTGTTATTTGAATTGCTGGAAATAGAAAAAAAGGATGCAACTGATTTTGGTAAAGAAATTATTCCGGATGCAATCAGTAAATATAAAGTATTAAGTTTTCAATATGATGGTTACTGGACAGACATAGGAAATATTTATTCTTTCTTTGAAGCCAACCTGGCACTGACTCTGGATATTCCTCCTTTCAATTTGTTTGATAATAAAAAAATGGTTTACAGCCGTGCACGTATGTTGCCTCCTGCCAAAATAAGTGGTACACATTTAGATCAAACAATTATTGCAGAAGGATCTATTATTAATGCAAAATCTATTTCAAATTCTGTAATAGGCATTCGCAGCAGGATAGGAAAGGGATCTGAATTGACCAGTTGTTATGTTATGGGCTGCGATTTTTATGAAACGATAGATGAATTGACTTATGATACTGAAAGAGGAATTCCTAAAGCAGGGATTGGCGAAAACTGCAAGCTTAATCATGTAATTGTAGATAAAGATTGCAGGATAGGTAATAATGTGGTGATAAAAGGGGGCACACATTTACCAGATTCTGATCATTCTTTGTATGCAGTTAAGGATGGAATAGTGGTAATAAAGAAAAGTGCAATTATTCCGGATGGATATGAGATAGGGTAAAAATTATTTAAG
>Ga0105046_10011689_pt1 | contig 13635 bp, 12 predicted proteins | sample MAT03_FD_78385 | JGI IMG/M metagenome (GOLD analysis project Ga0105046, IMG submission 78385) | Freshwater microbial communities from Lake Fryxell liftoff mats and glacier meltwater in Antarctica - MAT-03 (megahit assembly) | ecosystem: Environmental > Aquatic > Freshwater > Ice > Liftoff... | reverse complement strand
TGCTTGGGCTGCCCGATGATAGGCATCCCACATGTCTGCGCAATAACTCGTCACCGCCCCACACCAAGCCGGGCCACGCGCTACAAACCAGGCTTCCAAGGTCTCTTTCTTACGATCTGCCAGATCATCCGCCAACCTGGAGTTCCCCTGGAAATGTGAGTAACTAGATCGTCACCGGTCTTCATCTCCCCAGTTCATTTTGAGGCAGCCATCACACTGCCTTAACTCAGCACTTTCGTTTCTAGGGAAGCCCTTTTTTAGAATAGGTTAAAGCTCAACAAACGCCTTGGCCACCGGCGCGCTGGCGATGCCTTTGCGCTCCAGGTAGGCCGCGACGCGCAGACAGTTCAGCTCGCGCCACGGCGCGCCGATGATTTGGACGCCGAGCGGCAATCCATCTGGCCGGTGCAGCGGCGCGGTCACCACCGGCAATCCCACCAGCGAAATGGGTTGGGTCAGGATGCCCATGGCTGCACGGGCCGGCATATCAGCATTATTGAGGTGAATGTTTTGAGTGCCGATGGGGATGGCGGCGCAGGGTGTGGCCGGTGCCAGCAAAATATCCACATCGGCAAACAGCTTGAGCACATCGTCGACAAACTTGCGGCGGAACCGTTGGGCTTGCACATACCAACTGGCCGGGGTAAAGACATTGGCCAACAGACGGCCACGGGTGGCATTGTCAAAATCGTTGGGCCGTTTGCGCAGCATCTCCAGATGCAAATTGCCGGACTCGCTGGCGGTGATGACGAAGGCGGCCGCGCGGGCTTCCTCGGCCATCGGCCACACGACAGGGCTGGTTTTCTCGAAGGCTTTGGCCACTTTTAGCATGGCCTCGCGCACTGCCGCATCGGCATAGTCTTCAAAGTAACCACCCAAAATGCCAATGCGCAATCCTTTGAGATCGTCGATGAGTTGGGTCGAGGTCACTTCGCTGGGCTTGCCGGCCCAGGCTGGATCCTCGTTAAAAATGGCTGGATTGGGTTTTTGCAACACATCGTAAATCGCGGCCAGATCGCGCACACTGCGTGCGAAGGGGCCGACGCAATCCAGACTGGTGGAGAGAAAGAAGGCCCCCGTGCGTGGCAAACGCCCATACGTGGGCTTGAGGCCAAACACGCCGCACAACGCCGCCGGCACACGAATGGAGCCGTTGGTGTCGGTGCCCAGCGAGAACGGCACCATGCCCGCTGCCACCGCTGCTGCCGAGCCACCGGATGAGCCGCCGGCGATGCGGCTGAGATCGTGCGGGTTTCGCGTCGGGCCGTAGTGCTGGTTTTCGGTCACGAAGCCATACGCAAACTCGTCCATGTTGAGGGTGCCGAGCAGAATCGCACCGGCATACTTCAATCGTTGGATCAGGGTGGCATCCCGCCCGGCGGCAGGCGCATCGCGGCGAATCTTGGAGCCGGCCACCGTGGCCATACCCTTCACATCGAACAAATTCTTGACCGCAAACGGCACACCCGCCAGGGGACCCACCGGCCGGCCCAGCACAATCGCCTCATCGACCGCCTCGGCCTCCAGCACCGCGCGTGAACGGGTTTGGGCCGTGAATGCCTTGACGCGTGGGTTGGCATTCATGATGTGCTTGTCGAATTGCTCGACAACGGCACGGGCCGTGATGCGTTGGGTTCGGATGGCCTGGGCCAGACCTAGAGCCGAGGCAGTTGCGAGGTTGGTCATGGGGTGCCGGTTTGGGTTGGGTCTGGCTCGCTCGGTTGCTGCAGATCGGGTAGTCGAAAAGTCGCCGCCGCTTCGAGACCATCCGGCAACGCCACCTGGTTCACCAGCGCCGCAAATGAGGCTGTGCGCGCAAAGTGCATCATCACATTTTGCTTGTGCTCGGGCGGGATGGGCAGGCCGATGATGACGGCGGCTGCATCGAGGTAGCGCTCAATCTCGGATTGGGTGGGTAGTTGCATCGGATGGACTCACTTGGCAGACGGGTTGGCTTCGGCCATGGTGTGGGCCGGTCGGCGCAACTCGCGAATATTAATTGTGCCGCTGATGAGCAGACCCACCATCACCAGCCCCAGGCCGGCGAAGTCGGTGATATTCATGCTTTCGCCTAATACAACCCAGGCGATGATGTAACCAAAAATAGGGTTGAGAAACAACCACATGTTGGCTCGCAACGGGTCTTTTTTGAGCAGGCGAAACCACAGCAGGTTGGCCCCGATGGACACGGCCAGCGCCGACCAGGTGAATGACGCGATCAGCCCACTGGTGAAGTGGGGCACGTGGTTGCCGTTGAACCAGACCGCAAACGGCAACAACAAGACTGCGCCTATCGCCATCTGCCATGCGTTGAGCGGCGGGCCGGCCAATGTCACTTTGGCCCACTTGTAATAAATGCTGCCACAGGAATAGATGATCATGGCCGCCAACACCAGGCCGACGCCAAGAGCCGAAGTCTCCTTGCCCTGCAAGCGCGGCAATGCAGCCACGCACAAACCGGCGGCCGCCACGCCAATGCCCACCCATTCGTTGCGCGAAATCTGGCGCTTGAGCACGATGCGAGACAGCAATGCCACGATGAGCGGGTTGATAGCGATGAACAGGCCAAACAGACCGGCCGGCACCAGCTTGAATGAATACCAACTCAGGCCGAGATAACCGGCGCTGTTGGTAAACGCCAGCACGGCCAGTTGGCCCCATTGCCGGCCCATTGGCCACGGTGTGTTACGCCGCACCAGATACAGGTAAGCCAGAAGCACGCCGCCAGCCAGAAAGAAACGCGCATCCAGCAGGGTCAGCGGCTCGGCGTCGCGAATGCCAACCTTGGCTGCCGGAGCCGCCGAGGCCCACAGGATGATGAAGAGCAGGCCGAGGAAGGTGTCCATGATGAGACGGGAGACGGAGGACGGGAGACCGTCTCCCGTCCTCCGTCTCCCGTCGTCTGCGTCAGCTCTGCTCGCCCTTGGGCAGCTCGGGCGCGCCGAGGGCATCGCGAATTTTGCGCTGGATGGAGTTGGGCAACTCGCGCAATTTGTTCTCGCTTCGCAGATAGGTCTTCAACCCTTCGGCCTTGATGACCGGAATTGGCGACGGCTCAATATCGAGCTCGGCTTTGGGGTTGGTGAACACGATGATCGCGCGCACCGGCACCTTCAGGTCTGGATATTTGGCGGCCAGCTTGGCGTTGAGCTTCTTCATGGCCTCGGTCGCATCGGCACTGGGGTTGCCGAGGGGTTCATCGCGGCCCAGCCAGAACTGCAAGATGCCTTCGCGGCGTTTCCATTTGCCATTCTGGAAGCCGGTCTTGCCTGCCTGGTTGCGCATGATGAGGGCTGTGACACCGCCGGGTTCAACCAGAAAGTAATCGATCGGGTCTTGAAACAGCATCAGTGCAAACTTGCGATCCAGCCCTTTGAGGTTCTCGCGCAACGCCAGCTCGGGGCGCAACGGCGAGAGATGCCGGTTGCCAAAGAACATGCCGATGCGCGACACGCTGAAGCCGGCCACCAGAATGACCATATACACCGCAAAAAACAGCGAGGTATTGTCTGGGCTGAGCAGGCCAATCTGCTGACCAAACAGCGTCAACGCCAGGCCGCCCATCAAAATGACCAGTGAGCCAATCAGCGCATAGCGCCCAATCAGCCGGTTTCGTTTTACTTTCTTTTCGTCAACACTGATTCTCATAAGAAGTTGTTAGTTGTTAGTTGTTAGTTGTTAGTTGTTAGTAGACAGTAGTCGGTAGTTAGCAACAGATAACTATTCATTGATCACTAACGACTAAGAACTAACAACTAACCACTAATAACTCATTCATATTTTGCCAGCGCCAGACACGCATTTTGGCCGCCGAGGCCAAACGAGTTGGAGAGGGCAATTCCGATATTTTTGGGTCGGGCGACATTGGGTACGTAGTCCAGATCGCAGTCTGGGTCTGGGTGGTGTAAGTTAATGGTAGGGGTGAGGATGCCGTTGCGAAGCGACATGACCGTGGCCAGGGCTTCGATGGCACCGCTGGCTCCCATGGCGTGGCCGGTCATGCTTTTGGTGCTGCTCACTGGAATATCATACGCGCGCTCGCCAAACACGCGTTTGATGGCTTTGGTCTCCAGTGGGTCGTTGGTCTCGGTGGCGCTGCCGTGCGCGTTGATGTAGTCGATCTGATCCGGCCGCACGCCGGCATCGTCCATCGCCCACTGCATGGCACGGATGGCACCGCTGCCGCTGGGGTCGGGAATCGCTATGTGATACGCGTCGGACGAGACACCCAGGCCCAGCACTTCGCCGTAGATGGTGGCGCCGCGTGCGCGCGCCAGCTCCAGTGATTCGAGGATCATGACCACGCCGCCCTCGGCATACACAAAGCCGTTGCGCGTCGCGTCAAACGGCCGCTGCCCGTGGGTCGGATCGTCGTTGTGAGTGGTGCACAACACCCGCATCAGCGAGAAGGCGGCAATTGCCCCATCGTTGATCACGGCTTCCACCCCGCCGGCAAACATCGCATCCACCTTGCCACGCCGAATCATCTCGGCCGCGTTGCCAATGGCCTGGGTGCCTGAGGCGCAGGCGGCCACCACCGTATCCAGCGGTCCCTTGGCCCCAAAGCGCTTGCTGATGTGATGGCCCGGCGCATTGGGTAGCGCGGCCGGCAACGCGAATGGATTGAGCTTGCGGTAGCCACCGGCGCGCAGATCGACCATGCCGGCATCGCTCATCTCGAAGCCGCCCATCGAGGTACCCATCATCACGCCGACGCGATCATTGGGCACATCGATACCCATTTCAAGGCCAGAATCTTGCAACGCTTCCTGGGCCGCGGCCACCGCGATCTGGCTGACCCGGGCCATTCGGCGGGACTCTTTTGGCTCGATGTATTTGCTCACATCAAAGCCCTTGATTTCACCGGCAATGCGCACTGGCAGACTGCTGGCATCGAATTGGGTGATCTTGCCGATACCGCTTCGGCCGGCCACCATGCCGGCCCAGGTATCGGCCGTGTTAAGGCCCAGGCAGGTGATGGCGCCGATGCCGGTGATGACGACGCGGCGCGCGCCGTTGATGGGCGTGCGATAGCGCATCTCGCGCTCTGCCTGCCGGCGTTCGCGCCGGTCGCGCATCTTCTCGCTGGCAAAGCTGCGGAAACGGCGCACGCCACCGATCACGCCGCCGCCGATGGCGGAGGCTCGTGTAACTCGCTTGGTTGGTGACATGACTGGGAATTGAAGTGGGGCGCTGCCAGCAGCCAGTTGCTAGCAGCTGGCTGTTGGCGGCTGGCAAAGAGCAGACGCTACTAGCTCACTTTCAATTCTGTGTTCCTCTCGACACTACTTCTCACATCTGGTTTGGGCAGGGCTTCCAATCCCTTCTCGATGGCATCGACCACGCCGCGTTCCACGCACTCGGCGGCGCGTAATAATGCGCAACGAATGGCGCGGGCATTGCTGCGGCCGTGCCCAATGATGACAACACCATCCACCCCCAAAAGTGGCGCGCCGCCAATCTCCTCGTAGTCGGTGCGTTTGCTGATGCGCTTGAGCGCATCGCGGATGAGCAATCCGCCGACCTTGCCCTTGGTGTCGCGGGTGATCTCCTCGCGCAACATGCCCTTGATGAAGCTGCCTATGCCCTCGCTGAGCTTGATGATGACGTTGCCGGTGAAGCCGTCGGTGACATAGACATCGGCCATGCCCTCCGGCAGATCGCGACCCTCAGCGTTGCCAATGAAGTTAATGGGGGCCTGTTTGAGCAGCGCATACGCCTGCTGAGTCAGCTCGTTGCCCTTGCCTTCCTCTTCGCCGTTGGAAATAATGGCGACCCGCGGCTTGCGCACATTCAGCACGCGCTCGCTGTAAATGCTGCCCATCAGGCCGAATTGCAACAAATATTCCGGTCGGCAATCGGCATTGGCTCCAACATCTAAAACGAACACCCAACCCTTGGTGGTGGGGAACACGGTGGAGATGGCCGGCCGCTGAATGCCGCGAATACGGCCCAGCGTAAACAGAGCCGAGGCCAGCGCGCCGCCGCTGTTGCCCATGGTCACAAACCCATCGGCCTCACCGTCGCGCACCATGCGCATGCCCACATTCATGCTGGCATCCTTCTTGGCCTTCACCGCCTGGGCCGGATGCTCGCCCATCTCGATCACCTCGCTGGCATGGACGATGGGCAGATGCAAATTGGCTGTGCTGTGCTGATTGAGCAACGGCCGCAGCACCTCCTGCTTGCCGACCAAAACAATTTCGTGCCCAAATTCGCGCGCAAAATCAATCGCCGCTTCAATATTAGGAGCGGGACCAAAATCGCCGCCCATGGCGTCTAGAACAAGTTTCATAGTAGAAGACAGAGGTCAGATATCAGAAGTCAGATTTCAGAGGCTGGTGGTGGAAGCCAAAAATCAACCAGTGCTTGTCTGATATCTGACTTCTGACCTCTTCCCATCTCTGTTTAGTTTCTCGAAAAAATAAAGTCGTCCTGCGGCGGTTGAATGACGTTGGACATGACGAACAGAATTTTGATTTCGTCGGCCAGGATGTCGTCTTCGAGCGTGAGCATCTCGGCCACGCTGGCTTGTTCGAGCAGGGCCTGTTTTTCTTCGATTTCGATTTGCAGCGCGATGGCGCTGAAGATGGCCAACTGGCTGGCATTGCTGGGAAATTGATCGACTTGAAAACGCATGCCGTTGGATTTGGCGAGCAGCCGCAGATAACGTCTCATGCGTTGGGTGACACGCCGCACCAGGGTTTCATCCGCCGGCTCCGGCTCGGCAAAAGGGTAGTCTACGACGTTGCCGATGAGATAACCATCGGCTCCCACGTTCCAGTTTTGGACGCGAAAGCGCTCGGTGCCAAGAGTGTTGATGTCCATGCGGCCGTCTTCCATGCGCTCCATCTGGGTGATCATGGTGGCGGTGCCGATGTCGGCAATATGCGATTCATCAAGCGCCAATACGACGCCGAATGGCTCTTTGTTGTCCATGCAGCGCTGAATCATGACGCGATAGCGCGGCTCAAAGATATGCAAAGGCAAACTTTGATTGGGAAACAACACCACATTGAGCGGGAATAATGGCAACTCTCGGGCTTGAGCACCCACATCCGACTGCATAGTCAAATACTCCGTAGGAACGCGTAAATTTTAACAGCAGTCCTGTGGCATCTGTTTAGAGCTTAAAAACGCGAAGCGTGGTGTGAAAATTAGTGTCCGTAGTGGTTAAAGCAGAACCCACCCCCAGCCCCTCCCCGCTGCGGGGAGGGGCTGGGGGTGGGTTTGATGGCAATTTCATTGCGCAATAGCCTCGTTTCTCCTTTCACGCCCGCCGCGCTAAAATCGTTTTGACTGATTTAGATACATCTTCAAAGGAGCTTCCTCGAAACCTCATGCCTTCAACCAAATACACGCTTGGGATCGATTTCGGCACCCTGTCGGGCCGCGCGGTGCTTGTGCGCGTCTCAGATGGTGCTGAGATCGCCGAAGCGGTCAGCAATTATTCAAACGGGGTGATCGACCAGCGGCTACCCGCCGACGCCGGCAGTGTGCCGCTGGATGTGGACTGGGCGCTGCAAGACCCCGACGATTATCTGCGCGTGCTGAGCGAGACCATTCCAGTGGTGCTTCAAAAATCGGGTGTGTCGGCCGACGATGTGATCGGCATCGGCATCGACTTCACCGCCTGCACCATGCTGCCGGCGCTGGCCGATGGCACGCCGTTGTGCCGGGTGCCGCAGTGGCGCAACAACCCGCACGCCTGGGTGAAGCTGTGGAAGCACCATGCCGCCCAGCCTGAAGCCGACCGGGTGAATGAACTGGCGGCCGAGCGTGGCGAGAAGTGGCTGCCGCGCTATGGCGGCAAAATCTCGTCGGAGTGGTTCATTCCCAAATCGCTCCAGATTCTGAATGAAGCGCCGGATGTGTATGCCGCGGCCGACAGATTACTCGAAGCGACGGATTGGGTGATCTGGCAGATGACCGGTGTGGAGACGCGCAACAGTTGCACGGCCGGCTACAAAGCCATCTGGCACAAGCGCGAGGGCTACGTCAGCAAAGATTACTTGCGCGCATTGCATCCGGGTTTGGAGAACTTTGTCGAGGAGAAGCTGATGGCAACACCGGCCTCCATCGGCACGCGCGCAGGTTCATTGACAGCGGCGATGGCCGAGAAAACAGGGCTGAGGCCAGGCATTGCGGTGGCCGTGGCCAACGTGGATGCGCATGTGTCGGTGCCGGCCTGCAAGGTGACTGGGCCAGGAACCTGGGTCAGCGTGGTCGGCACCAGCAGTTGCGATCTGTTGCTGTCCGACCGCGAGGCCACCGTCGAGGGCATGTGCGGCACCGTCGAGGACGGCATTTTGCAGGGCTATTTTGGCTACGAGGCCGGCCAGAGCTGTGTGGGCGATGGCTTCGGCTGGTTTGTGGAGAACTGTGTGCCGCCGCGCTATTACGACGAGGCCAAGGCCGACGGCAAGAGCGTGCATCAGGTGTTGGAAGCCCATGCGACCAAGCTGCGGCCGGGTGAAAGCGGCCTGTTGGTGCTGGATTGGTGGAACGGCAATCGATCGATCCTCGTGGATGCGAACGTGAGTGCGGTGTATGCCGGCATGACCCTGGCGACGAACGCCCACGAGATGTATCGCGCCAGCCTGGAGGCCACGGCCTTTGGCAAGCGCGTCATCGTCGAGGAGTTCATCAAGAATGGCCTGGCAGTGAACGACATGATTGCATGCGGCGGCCTGCCAGACCGCAACAAGTTGTTCATGCAGATTCACGCCGATGTGCTGGGTATTCCCATTCAAGTGAGCGCCAGCACCCAGACGCCGGCTCTCGGCAGCGCCATGTTTGGGGCGGTGGCGGCCGGTGCCGCGGCCGGTGGCTACGACACGATTGAGCAAGCCGCCAAGAAGATGGCCCACCTCAAAGACGAAGTCTTCAAGCCCAACCCCGCCGCCCAACGCGTTTATGATCAGCTATATGCCGAGTATGTGCGGCTGCACGACTACTTTGGCCGCGACCCAGGCAGCACGCTCAAGCGGCTGAAGCAAATCAAACTGGAACAAAGTCATTAGTGGTTGCTAGTAGCTGGTGGCTGGTGGTTGGAGATGAATCACTAGCAACCAGCTACTAGCAACCAGCTACTAGCAACCAACAACCACTCCCAAATCATCATGAGAAATATTGGACTTCAACTGTATACCGCTCGCGAGACGATCAAGACAGACGGCCTGATTCCGGTGCTCAAGCAGGTGGCCGACATGGGCTACCACGGCATCGAGGGTGGTGGCTTTATGGGTGCCATGCCGGCCAAAGAGCTGCGCAACGTGCTGGATGACCTGGGCCTCAAGTATGTCAGCGGCCACATCGGCATGGAGCAGGTGTTGGGCGGCTTCGAGTCGGTGCTGGAGGACTCGGTGGTGCTGGGCGCGAAGTATCTAGGGTTGGCCTATCTCGCCGAGCCGTATCGCACAGACGCGGCCGGCTGGATGCGCAGCGGCGCGGCCATGGAGAAGGCCGCGCTACAGGCCAATAAACACGGCCTCACGTTTTTCTATCACAACCACGACTTCGAGTTTAAGAAGTTTGATGGCGTGTATGGCTTCGACATCCTGTTCGACAACACGGACGCGGCCCTGCTCAAATCCGAGCTGGATGTGTATTGGGTGAAGAAGGGTGGGGCTGATCCGGCAGCGTATTTGCGCAAGTTGAATGGCCGCGCGCCGCTGGTTCACCTCAAAGACATGACTGGCGACGGCAAGGAATTCTTCGAGATCATCGGCGACGGCATCCTGGATTTTGATGCCGTGTTCAAGGCCGGCGACGAGACCCATGTCGATTGGTATCTGGTTGAGCAGGATGTGTGTCCGCAGGGTGAGTTGTTCAGCGCCCGCAAGAGCTTCGCCAACATCAAGGCGCGCGGCTGGCTGGGCGAGTGATTTGCAACAATTGAGCCAGATTTAAGATCGTGCACGTGACACGTTTTACGTGCACGTGCACGATCCCCCGATTTTCGCTTCACTCCACACCAGGCTGCACAATCCGCTCCATGCGCCGGTCTGGGATGAACCAGATGATGGCGACGGCCACATACAGCGCACACGAAATCCACGGGCTGACGAAGGCCAGCGGGATGGCCGGGATATAGAACGCCAGCGATAGTTTGCCTTTGACATCGCGGCCAAATGCCTTCCCAAAGTCGGAGTCTTTGCCGTGGATGTCAATGAGGACGACCGCCAGAATCGTATAGGCCACGGCGCACAAAAGCAGCACGACGCCATACACGGCCACCGGCCACGCTGCAAAGCCCGTCTCGCCCATCCAGTGCGTCGCAAATGGGATCATCGACAGCCAGAACAACAGGTGCAAATTCGGCCACAACACGCGGCCGTCCACATGCTTGATGGCTTGGAAGGTGTGATGATGGTTGTTCCAGTAGATGCCGACGAACACAAAGCTCAGCACATAGCTTAAAAAAACGGGAATGAGCGGGGTCAAAGCCGCCAAGTCAGTTCCATGTTCCGGCACCTTGAGTTCCAGCACCATGATGGTGATGATGATGGCCAACACGCCGTCGCTAAACGCTTCCAATCGTCCTTTACTCATTCATTGCTCCTGGTACAAAAAATTAAATTTTGGTTGGGGGCGAAGCAATTGCCTTGGTAGTCTGTCAAAGGAAAGTCATTGAGTAACCCCGTTATTCTCGCGAAGGCGGGAATCCAGGCGTATCCCCAACTCAATAGATGTTGAAAGGTCTGGACTCTACCCCGCTGCGGGGACGCGTTCGCGGGAATGACGTGACAACGTAACCGCTTTCCTTTGACCGCACACTCATGCCACGGCCCGCAAATCCGCCACGGTCGCCCGTGCCACGCGCTGCAAGTCCTGCGGGGCAAGCAACATTTGCACGCCGCGCAGACCGGCGCTGACGCTGATGCGCTCGTGCAGCAAGGCCGTTTCATCCATGAATACGGGGAAGGCTTTGCGCGCGCCCAGCGGCGAGCAGCCACCCTTGAGGTAGCCGGTGAGCCGAAACAAATCTTCGACATCGATCATCTCCGCGCGCTTGTCGCCCATCGATTTGGCGAGTTTGCTCAGGCTGAGCTGGTCATCGCCGGCCACCAACGCCATCACGATGCCGCGCCGTTCGCCCTTCACCACCAGCGTTTTGAAGAGCATGTTCAGCGGCAACCCCAAATGCTCGCTGGTCTCCTCCACCGTAAATTCAGCCGCCTCAAACTCGCGCACCTCAAAGGTGATGCCGGCTTTGTCCAGTAACTCGATTGCTTTAGTTCGCTTCATTTCAGATATCAGAAGTCAGACATCAGATGTCAGATTGCAGATGATGGGAGTTCCGATCTGACTTCTGATATCTGACGTCTGCAATCTCGACTTACCAACCCATCGCATACGCGATTTGCTGGCGGGGGGATGCGCCGGCCATGAGGAGGCCACGCGCCGGATCATAGGCCACGCCCATGCAGCGGCCGTTCACCCAGCCATCCACCATCGTGACCTCGTGGCCGCGCTCGCGCAGGGCTTCGATCACCTCGGGCGCAATGCGATCCTCGGCCACCATGCCTTTGGGATGGGCATCGCGCGGGTAGAACGACGACGGTGCGTGGATGGAATGCACTGATGGCGCATCGGCCGCCGCCTGCAAGTCCATGCCGAACTCGACGATGTTCAAAAAGTATTGCAGCGTCCACTGATCCTGCTTGTCGTCGCCCTGGGTGCCAAAGGCCAGGTAGGGCGCGCCGTCGCGCATCACCAGCGTGGGCGTGAGCGTGCTGCGCGGGCGCTTGTGCGGCTGCAACGCATTCGGCCGGTTGGGGTTGAGGTAGTAGATTTGGCCGCGTGTGCACAGCGGGAAGCCCAGGCCGCGCACCACCGGCGAAGTCGAGATCCACCCGCCGCTGGGCGTGCAGGCCACCATGTTGCCGGCGCGATCCACCGCATCGCAGTGGGTGGTGTCGTGGGGTGTCATGGGTGTCGGCAGGGTGTCGCTGGTCAGCCCCATGCCGCGCCGGTTGTCGGCCAACACATCGAAGGTGGTGGCCCACTCCGGCACGCCGTTGCCCACATCACCCGGTCGCATCTCGCCATTAGAGCTTGCGCCGATCAGGTTGCGGCGCGCTTCGTTGTAGGCCAGCGAGAGCAAAATATCCAGCGGCACCGAGTCAAACTTGGGGTCGCCGTAGTAGGCCTCGCGGTCGGCGAAGGCCAGCTTGGCACACTCCATTACCGTGTGGAGATATTCGGCGCTGTTGTGGCCCATGGCTGCCAGATCGAAACCTTGCAGCAAGGCGAGCTGTTGCAAAAACACCGGCCCCTGTGTCCACGGCCCGCACTTGTAAATATCCAGGCCGCGATAGTTCACGGTGGCTGGCTCCTCCACTTCGGCCTGCCAGCCCGCGAAATCGTCGGTGCTGAGCAGGCCGGTGTGAGCGGTGCCGCTGGCATCCATCACCGGGTTCTCGCGCGCAAACGCCACCAGTTGCGCGGCAATGTCGCCCTCGTAAAACGCGCGCCGCGCCGCTTCGATGCCGGCGATGCGGCTGCGGGCATTTTTGCTTTTGCCGCTACGGCTCTTGCCGCGTGAACCTTGCTCGGCCGCGCACAATTGCTTCAACACATTGGCAAAGTCGGGGTTGCGCCAGATGTCGCCGACCTCGGGGACACGGCCATTGGGCACATACAGCTCGGCGGTGCTGGGGTAGCGCTCGGCATATTTTGCGCTGTTGGTAATGAGGTTGTTGCGCAGACTGGCATACATTGGGAAGCCATTCTCGGCTAGCTCAATCGTCGGGGCCAACACCTGCGACAGAGTCATCGTGCCGAAGCGGGCCAATGCCAACGCCCATGTGCCGAAGGTGGACGGCACGCACGCCGGCAAATAGCCATCGCCTGGAATCAGGTCGATGCCATTCTTGCGGCACCAATCAATCGTAAACGCCTGCGGCGACCAGCCCTGGCCGCTGATGGCAAACGTTTTCTTCTCTTTTGCGCTGTAAATCAACCCCGGCGCTTCACCAGCAAAACCACAGTTGTGCGGCTCCAACAGGGTCAGGCAGAAGCACATCGCCGCCGTCGCGTCAATGGCATTGCCGCCTTGCTCCATGATGCGAAAGCCGGCCGTGGTGGCCAGATAGTGGCCGGCTGTGACGACGCCGCGTGTGCCCATGATGACGGGCCGAGTGGTGAATGTCATGGGCCGATTGTAGTGGCGTCTGACGAGGTGATCTGTGGCTAATCTCGCGAAATCATGCTCACGGTTTCACGAGCGGTGCTGCCCGACGACTATGCGGCCATCTTGGCTATACGCGGCTGAGCGCGGTCAACGATTTTGCCAACGCCGGCATGCTGGCCCTGAACCGCAAACTGGGTTTTGTGATCGAAGGTCAGCAGATTCGGTTCGTGCGCACTTTTTCCGCTTAATTTGTGAATCCATTCCAAAAGCACCGCATAATCCACGAAACTCAATGAAAGCCATTCTGATTGAAAAACCCGGCGGCCCCGAAGCCATGCACCTCGGCGATGCGCCTGACCCTGTTCCTGCGGCCAATGAGCTTCTGGTGCGTGTGCGCGCCACGGCCATCAACCGCGCCGACACGCTCCAACGCAAGGGCAGCTATCCACCCCCCGAAGGCGCATCGCCGATTCTGGGCATGGAGCTGGCCGGCGAAG
>Ga0105046_10011688_pt1 | contig 13637 bp, 10 predicted proteins | sample MAT03_FD_78385 | JGI IMG/M metagenome (GOLD analysis project Ga0105046, IMG submission 78385) | Freshwater microbial communities from Lake Fryxell liftoff mats and glacier meltwater in Antarctica - MAT-03 (megahit assembly) | ecosystem: Environmental > Aquatic > Freshwater > Ice > Liftoff... | reverse complement strand
GAATGCGAGCGCATCCTGATTGTGGATGAGGGTCGCTTCAGCGGCGGTCCCGGCGAAGGCGTGATGACCGCGCTGGTTGAAGGCGGCCTAGGCGGCAAACCAATCGCGCGTGTGGTCGGCGTTGACTGCTACACGCCGTTGGGCGCAGCCGCCGGCTTGGTATTGCCTGGGGAGGCCGACGTGGTTGTCGCACTGAAGGACTTACTCGCGGGCAGGGCGCCAAAAGCAAACTAGCTCGCGGAGGGTGGATCTAGGCGTTCAATCCGCGGCGCAAGGGGCGCATCGACCGGCGCTGCGCTTTTCAGATAGTTGATTAGCGCCTCCACATCAAGCAGCTGCGTGCTGCGGTTGCGCCCGCGCTGAAATACGCTAAGACCGCCGCCGCCGTCGGCCAGATACTGATTGGTGACCACGCGATAGCTGCGCTCAGCCACAAGCGGCTCGCCGTTTAGTTTAAGCGAGCCCGCAACGATCAAATCGCCCGGACTGCGGCGCCGGTCCCACTGATAGGAGAAGCCGTTAGAGTGCGACAATTGATGGTCGGTGTCGACTTCCAGCCACTGCTGTTCGAGCAGCTCCTTGATCTCGGCGCCCGTTAGGTCCATCACGATCAACGCATTGTTGAAGGGGTGCACGGTGTAGCAGTCGCCAACCGTGATCGCATTGTTTGGCGTCGGGCTGGCCGGCAGGTCTTGGCGCACGCCGCCGTGGTTCATCAGCGCGATTTGCGCGCCGCCCTTGTCGGGTGCGCGGGTTGCAGCCAGTTGCGCGTCGGCAATCAATCGTCCCAGCGCGCTTTCGCCTGCGTATTCAAAGGTGCGAAAAACCTGCGGTACTTTCAGGTTTGCAACGGGCTCAAGGGCCACTTTGTCGGTCTTCGCGCGGGCACGCGCAATCAGCGCGGTGAATGCCGGGTCGGCGGGCAGCAGGCTCGGGTCGACCTGATGGTTGAGTGCGGACTTGCGGATCACATCGCCGCTGGTCCGGCTTATTTCAAGATCAATCGCGGTGATAAAGCGCCCGTACGATTCGGCCTGCGTCAGCAGCTTGCCATTCACCAAGCAGGTATAGCGCTTGTGGGTGTGCGCGGTGACCACCACATCGACCGCGGGATCGAGTGCGTTGGTAATGTCGAGCGCAGCCCCGCTCAAGCCGGCACAGGTCGAATCGTCAACCGGGCCACTCGGCGTTGCGCCTTCGTGGAGCAGCACGACGAGCGTTTCAATGCCCTGCGCGCGGAGCGAGGCAACGCTTGCGTTAATCGCGCCCGCTTCGGCGACGAAGCGCAGGCCGGCGGTGTTTTCTTTCGAGGTGATTTTCGGCGTCTCGACGACGGTCGCGCCGATGAATCCAATGCGCACGCCGCCGACGGATTCCACATGCGTGGGCGGGTAAGCGTGGCTGCCGTCGCCGTCGCGCAGAATGTTGCTCGAAATGAACGGAAAATCGATACCCGGATAAGGGTCATCGAGCAGGCAGCCGCGGGGTTTGCAGCCGCCTTTTTGCAGGCGCGCGAGCTCAGGTTGGCCATAGTCGAACTCGTGATTGCCAATGGCGGACACGCGCATGTCTATCATGTCCATGGCCTGCAGCGCGGGTTCGTCATTGACCAAGCCCGACAGCAGCGGACTCGCGCCGATCAGATCGCCTGCGCCGACCACCAGTGAATGTGGGTGGCCCGCTTTGAGCTGCTCAATCAGGGTGGCGAGATGGGCGATGCCGCCGGCTTGAACGCGTATCGGTTTGCTTGGGTCTGCCGGGTTGGGCGTCAGCAGCGGATTGGGCTCCATATAGCCATGAAAATCGTTGAGCGCAAGCAGCCTTAAGCTGACCACCTCGTCTTGCGCACGCGGCACCAGCGGCTGCTGCGCGCAGCCGGCCAGTACCAGAAATGCGGCGCCAGCAAGCAGTCGGCTAACGGGTGCCACGGGTGCGCAGCGCCTGCGGGGTGAAGTTTTTGGGAGAAGTTTCAAAAGAGAAATCATAGGGCTGGGATTGGTTGTCGAGTCCGTAGGCGATGTAGCGCCCGTTGAGCAAATCGTGGTGCACTTCAAGGGTAGTCCAGAGCAAAGGCATCTGGTAATAGTTGATCGGATGGGCCTCAGAGTAGCGCCACAAGCGCTTGGCCGAATCGTAGTGCTCGATCATGACAATCTGGTAGCTGTCTTCGTCTAGATAGTAGGTTCGCCGCGAATTGGAGTGACGCATGCCTTGTTTCAGCGTCGCATCGACCACGTACATCCGATGCAGCTCGTAGCGCAAGAACTCTGGATTCAGATGGCCCGGTCGCACCAAATCTGCCGGCGTGGTTTTCTCCGAGTGGGCTTTGTAGGCGTTGTAGGGCACCAACATTTCGCGTTTGCCCAAAAATTTCCAGTCGAAGCGATCGAGCGAGCCGTTGAACATATCGGTCATGTCGTTGAATGACAGTCCGTCTGATGCGGTGGCCGGATTGTCATAGGCAACCTGCGGGGCTTTGCGCACGCGGCGCTGGCCGGGGTTGTAAAGCCAGGCCTGGCGCGGGCGCGAATCTTGGTTGAGGGTTTCGTGGACCAAAAGGATGCTGCCGGCAAGCCGCGGCGGCGCTTCGACGACCTGGAAGAAGTAGGTCAGGATGTTGTCGATATCGTCCAAGGTATTGCCCTGTTTCCAGTAGGGCCCAAGGATTTCCTCGCGCAGCGAGACGAGCGAATAATTGCCTGTGGCGGTTGGCGCCACGTGCGGGTTGTAGCGACGCGCAGCGACGCCTTTGAATTTGAGCTTGTGGTTCCAGATCAACTCGGCGGGATCGCTGGTTATCGGGAATGGAATCCCCTCGGCGACGCCGCTCACACCCGCGCCGCCGGGAAGCATCTTGCCGGTCGCGGCGTTCTCGCGGGTCTTGTCGTAGATCCGCTGTGGGAAAGATGCTGAACGGCGCGTCGGATAAATCTTCATAGCGAAGCTTAGGTACTTCGCGAACATTGCCTTCTGGCCCTCAGAAAGCTGGCTCGCAAAACTTGAAGCGTTTGCGGACGTGATGGTTTGCAGCGGCTGGTCGGCCGCAAAAGGGTCAACGTGTTGCTGGTCGATCTTGTAGCCCGCGGGTGGCGTCGTGATGCCGCCGGTCCACTCGGGGATTGAGCCCTCTTTGTTGCCGGCGCGCTCGGCTCCAAGCGGGGTTAGGTCTTTTCCCAAACGGTCAACCTGATCGGGAGGCGCTGCCGCGAATGAAAGCGCCGGCAGGATGCAGAGGCAGGCGTAGCGGAAAAAAACTGGGTGTGGCATGGAAATCCCCCTGGGTGTTCGGCGGTGGCTGCGGCGGAGCGGTTGGAGTGAATGCTCTACCTTCGCTAAGTGCTCGAATACTACCGGGATTCGCCTGCCTCGGCGCGCGCCAGTAAAGCGGCGGCGCGGCGGGTGCGCTCATTGTCAGCGCCAAATTTTTCGAGCAGAACGCCGTGGCTGCGCTGCGCGAGCTGTTTCGCCTCGGCAAAGCGTTTTTGGACGAGAAGGAATTCAGTAAAGTCGGCGTTTATCATGGCGGCGAATGGATGCTTGAGTGCGTCGCCGGCGAGGATGAAGCGCTGCGCGGTTTGGTAGGCATCCTCGGCGGCCTTGAGATCACCCGATTCGCGCCAGAAATTGCCCAGATTCGACTGCGCAACGGCGGAATAGAGCGAATCCTCGCCATAGCTGCTGCGGGTTTTTTCCGCTGCACGCAGATAGTACGGACCCGAGCCCAACAAATCCCCGCTCTGACGCAGCGCACCGGCTAAGTTTGAGACCAGCATAATCAGTCTCGGGGATTCTTTCCCATAGATTTTTTCGGCGCGTTCAAGCGCGGCTTTCAGCACCAAAGCCGCTTGGGCGTAGCGCTTTTGTTCCATTTGCGCCACAGCCAGCGAATTGCTGACGTCGATCTCCATGGCCTCGCCGCTGGTGCCGCTGACTTTGACCCGCTTAAGCAGGTCCTTCAAGCCCGCTTCGGCCAGCCCGAACTCGCCTTTTTCAACGCGAACGGCGCCGATCGATAGCTCGCTGCGCCAGGTGATATGTGCCTCCGGGCCCACTTCTCGCTTCGCCCGCGCGCGCAGCGACTCCAATATTTTGAGGCTGCCAACGTAATCGCCATCGCGCCAGAGGAGTTGGCCCTCGCTCAAGTCCAGGCCCAGTTCATCAAGCAGGCGAAGTGGATTGGAGATCGCGTCTCGGCGCATTTCGACCAGCAGCTGTTTGGCCGCGCCCACGTCGCTGATGCTGCTCGCATATTCGAATTTTGCCCGCCGTATGGCGAGCAGTGCGGCCGCATCATTGCTGCCGCGGTTGAGCGTTTCAGCGCGGTTGAGATGTTCAATGCCGCGCTCAAACTCACCCAGTGCAACGTAGGTTTTGCCAATCGTAAGCTGCAAATCCGCGTTGATTTCGGGGCTGTTGAGAAACTCTTGATCGGCACGGTGGGCGGCCTCGTCCAAAACCATCTTGAGCAGGGTTTTATCGAGTGCGCCGGCTACGTCTGGATCAACACTGCCTAACATACCGCTCAAGAAATTAGAGAGCGCCTGGGTTTTTGCAAGCGCGATCTCGGTGCGCGCCTGCTCGGCGCGTGCCTTGAGCAAACCGGCAACCGCAAGGGCCGAACCAATGAACAGGGTCAGCGTCAGCAGCGCGCCGACCAGAAGTGCCTTGGTGTGGCGCTGCAAAAATTTCTTGGCGCGATAGCTCGGGCTGTCGGGGCCCGCCTTGAGCGGGCGATTGGCCAAAAACCGTTCCACGTCCTCGGCCAGTTCGAGCGCGGAGTCGTAGCGGTCATCGCGGTAGAAGCGGGTCGCACAGGTGATCACCAGGGCGAGCTCGTCTGCAACACCGGCGACAGCGACCGGTGCGTTGCCCGCGGTTTTCCGTTCAAGAGTGGGCTCATTGCCTGCCAGCGTGGGCGGTGCGGCCACTTGCGGGAACGCCCCCGGCAATGGTGCGCCCGCTGCAACGATATCGCCGAGCAACACGCCAAGCGCATAGACGTCTGAACGGCTATCAAGGTTCAAATCATGCGCGCCCGCCTGCTCAGGGCTCATGTAGGCGCCGGTCCCAACGCGGTCGGTGGATGCGCGAGCGTCAGGCGCCCCGATTGAGGCCTTGTTTGCCAAGGCAATCCCAAAGTCGATCAGCTTGGGGCTGGGGCGGCCGTCAAACTCAGTGATCAGCACGTTGTTGGGCTTGATATCGCGATGGATCACGCCTTTGTTGTGGGCGTGCTGGACGCCGCGGCACAGCTCGATGAACAGCTTAAGTCTGCCCTTGAGCGGCAGCTGCTTGCGCACGACGTATTCGTCAAATGGCACGCCTTCGATGTATTCCATCGACAAATAAGGCCGCCCATCGCTGAGCGTGCCCGCTTCGTGAATCTGTGCAATCGCCGGATGGCGCATCTGCGCGAGTGCCTGACGCTCGGCCAAAAAATATCCCAGCGCGCCGTCTGAAGTCAGTTTGGCGCGCATCAGTTTGAGCGCGACCAGCCGCTCGACCGGCTCAAGCTGCTGGGCCAGATAAACCACGCCCATACCGCCGCGCCCCAATTCCAGCTGCAGCACGAAGCGCCCGAGGCGATCACCGGGCTTCGGCAGCTCAGTCGAGCGCGCGTCGATTTCGACGCCTTTGAACACGGTTCCGGCCAGCGCGTCGACGCTCGGATTCATGTTTTGAGCTCGCGCACGCTCAGACCATCTTCTCTGGCAGCTTGACCCGAATATGCAGTTCCTTGAGTTGGGCGTCGCTGACCGCGCTTGGGGCGAGCGTGAGCGGGCAAGCAGCAGACGCCGTCTTCGGGAACGCGATCACTTCGCGGATGGAGTCAACGTGTGCCATCAAGGTCGCAATGCGGTCGATGCCGAAGGCGATCCCGCCGTGCGGCGGCGCGCCGAATTTAAGCGCGTCGAGCAGAAAACCAAACTTGGCTTGGGCCTCTTCCGCGCCGATCCCAAGCAGCTCAAAAACCGCCGATTGCATCGCGCTTGAATGGATGCGGATCGATCCGCCGCCGATTTCGTTGCCGTTCAGGACCATGTCATAGCCGCGGCTGACCGCCGTTTTGGCGTGGCTCAAAAGCTGGTCGATGGCGTCAATTGCGGGCGCGGTGAAAGGGTGATGCAGGGCAAAGAAGCGCTTTTCGGCTTCGTCCCATTCAAACATCGGGAAGTCCACCACCCACAGCGGCGCCCACGCGTTTTCATCGACAAGCTTGAGATCACGACCGAGCTTGAGGCGCAGCGCGCCCATGTAGTCAGTCACCGTCTTGGCACTGCCGGCGCCGAAAAACAGCAGGTCGCCGGTTTGCACGTCCGCCGCTTTGAAGATCCCATCCAGCGCCGTTTGGTCGAGGAACTTTACAATCGGGGAGGTTAGGCCCTCGCGACCGCGGCTTAAGTCGTCGATGCGGATCCAGGCTAGGCCCTTGGCGCCGTAGCGGCGCACAAACGGGTCGTAGGCGTCGATCTGTGAGCGCGCCATGGCCGCCCCGCCCGGCGCTTTGAGCACCACAACGCGGCCGGCTGGATCGTTTGCGGGCCCGGAGAACACCTTGAACTCAACGTGCTTAAGGTGCTCGTTAACGTCGATCAGCTCGAGCGGGTTGCGCAGGTCGGGCTTGTCCGATCCAAAGCGGCGCATGGCTTCCGCGTAGCTTAAGCGCGGGAAGGGGCCGCCAAGATCCTGATCGATCACCTCTTTAAAGATGTGTCGGATCATGCGCTCGACCAGATCTTGGACGTCGCGCTCGCCGACGAACGCCATCTCGATGTCGAGCTGGGTGAATTCGGGCTGGCGATCTGCGCGCAGGTCTTCGTCGCGAAAACAGCGCGCGATCTGATAGTAGCGGTCCATACCGCCCATCATCAGAAGCTGCTTGAACAGCTGCGGCGACTGCGGCAGCGCGTAAAACTCACCCGGATTGACGCGCGAGGGAACCAGATAGTCGCGCGCGCCTTCTGGGGTGGCTTTGGTCAGGATCGGGGTTTCGATGTCCTGAAACTCAAGCGCGTCAAGAAACTTTCGGATCGCGCGGGTGAGACGCGTGCGCAGGCGCAGGGTGCGCTGCATGTGCGGGCGGCGAATATCCAAATAGCGATACTTGAGGCGAACCTCCTCGCCGGGTTCCTCATTGAGCTGAAACGGCAGCGGCGAACTGGTGTTGAGCACTTCGATGGTCTTGCAAACCACCTCGATCCGACCGCTTGCGAGCTTGTCGTTGGCTTGCCCGGCCGGGCGCAGCCGCACCATTCCAGTGATGCGCAGGCAAAATTCGTAGCGCACGTGTTCGGCGCTGGCAAAAGCGCTCTGATTGTCCGGTTCGATCACGCACTGGGCGATGCCGTGGTGGTCGCGCAGGTCGATGAAAATCACGCCGCCATGATCGCGCCGGGTATCGGCCCAGCCACATAACGTGACTTCTTCCGCAATCAGGGTGTCGTCCACCAGTCCACAAAAATGAGTACGCATCGGTTGATCAGGGTATTCGCGAAAAGGGGCGGCAGAGTACCGCTTGGGCCTTGAGTTTGAAACACTTTCCGCGACGATCGCGGCACTTTTACTGTCACGAAGGGTGGACTCGGGCGCGCGCTATGATTGCGGCGCGCCACTTCGGCACTTAAGCGAGGCTGCACCCATGCTCTTCAAGACAGTTGTTCTGTTTGTCTCGATTCTGTTTTCGTTACGTAGCGCATGGGCGGCCGAAACGCCCGCGCTCGCAAAGGCAGCGAAGCCACCCGCTGACCTCTTCGTCAGCATGGATTTTGATCGCGATGACCGGGTCAATCGGGAGGAGCTGCGCAACTTCATGGCCCGATTGTTTACCGACCAAGACAACAATCGCGATGGCAGCTTGACGCCGAAGGAGCTGCCAGACGCGGTCGACGCAGATGGCAAGCGTATTGCAAAGAAAAAAGTACGAGTCGAAGACATGATTGGCGCAAGCGACATCGCCTTCGACAACCTCGACAAGAACCAGGACGGCTTCCTCACCCGTGAGGAAATGAATATCCCTGTAGCGCCTGCGCAAGCAAAAAACTAGGTGAATCCAATGAATGCTCCCCTGAGACCTCGAAACATCGCCGCACTGGCGCTTCTGCTGGCCTGCAATCTGGCGTTAGCCGACCAGCAGGTGCGCTGTGAATCAAGCGGCGGCAAGCAGCAGTGGTGCAATGCCGACACCTCAGGCGGGGTTAAGCTGACCCGCCAATTGAGCAGCGCGGGCTGTTGGCAAGATCAATCCTGGGGTTGGTCGAGCCGCGGTATCTGGGTCTCAAATGGCTGTCGGGCAGAGTTCCAAACGTGGGGCCGCCGCGACAATCGTTCGGGTATGAGCAGCGGCGAACAAGCCGCCGTGGGTCTGCTCGCGATTGGCATACTTGGCGCGGTGATCGCCAACAGCAACGATCGCGATCGCGATCGAACCCGCGACCGCGACCGCTATGAGGACCGCTACGGCAGCGGCTACTACCCGCCGGCCAGCAGCGATCCGCGAGGCGGCTACTACCGGTCCAATGGCAATGTGCAGCCGCCGGTTCTGGTGCGCTGTGAGTCGCGCAACAACCGCAGTGAGCGCTGTGGGGTAGACACCTTGCGCGCTGACGTACAGATCTCAAGGCAGCTCAGCAGCGCGAACTGTCAGCTGGGCTATAACTGGGGCTTTGACCGGAACGGCATTTGGGTCTCCAACGGCTGCCGCGCGGAGTTCACCGTGTACTACTATCGGTAAGGCTTCGCGCCAAAAATCCTCCGACCCCAACCTAATCCGTCGCCACAGACTTAAAGCGAGCAGCATTCATGGATATCGGCTATTTCCTCAAACTCATGACCGAGAAAAGCGCCTCGGATATGTTTTTGTCTACCGGTGCGCCGGTCAACATCAAGGTCGAAGGCCGGCTGTATCCGCTTGGCAACACCGGCTTGCCACCGGGCATGGTCAAGAAAATCGCCTATTCGCTGATGGATGAGGGCCAAGTTCCAGCGTTCGAACGCGATCTTGAACTCAACTTGGCCATTGCGGTAAAGGACGCGGGCCGCTTCCGCATCAACGTGTTCAAACAGCGCGGCGAAATCGGCATGGTGATCCGCGCGATCCGGAGCGAGATCCCCAGTTTTGATCAGCTGTTTTTGCCGCCGGTGGTGCGCGATTTGATCATGGAAAAACGCGGCCTGATTCTGGTTGTGGGCGCCACGGGTTCGGGTAAATCGACCACGCTTGCTTCGATGATCGACTACCGCAACAGCAACAGTTCAGGCCACATTCTGACGGTCGAGGACCCGATCGAGTTCCTGCACCGCCACAAGAAGTCCATCGTCAATCAGCGCGAAGTGGGCTTGGACACCAAGAGCTATCACAACGCGCTAAAGAACGCGATGCGCGAAGCGCCAGACGTGATTTTGATCGGCGAAATTTTGGACATGGAAACCATGGAGGCGGCGATTGCCTTCTCAGAAACGGGGCATCTGTGTCTGGCGACGCTGCATTCCAACAACGCCGATCAAACGATGGAGCGCATCCTCAATTTCTTCCCGGAAGCGGCGCACAAAAACATCCTGATGAACCTTTCGCTGAACTTAAAAGCGATCATCTCGCAGCGTTTGGTCGTGGCCAAAGACAACAAGCGTCGCGCCGCAGTCGAGATCATGATCAACACGCCGCTGATGCGCGACATGATTCGGCGCGCGCAGATCCACGAGATGAAAGAAGCGATGGATCGCTCGCTTGACGCCGGCATGCAGACCTTTGATCAGGCGCTTTACCGGCTCTACAAAGACGGCACGATTGAACTCGAAGAAGCGCTGCGCAACGCCGACTCGCGCGACGGTTTGTCACTTAAAATTCGATTGGCCGAAGGCGGCGTCGATATGTCGAGCGGCGACGACCTCGGTTCGATGTTTGGCGAGAACTAAATCCGGCCAAGCTTCGCTGCAACTATTGCTTGAAGCGGCCGTAGCGCATCAGCCGCTGGTAGCGGCGTTCGAGCAGGGTGGCTGAGTCCACGCTCAACAGCGGCAACAGCTCGGTGCGCAGCGCCTCGCGCAAGCGTTCGGCCATCGCATCGGGATCGCGGTGCGCGCCGCCAAGCGGTTCGCGAATGACCTGATCGACCAAGCCCAATTCGCTCAATCGGCTTGAGGTAATCCCAAGCGAATCGGCGGCTTCGGCGGCGCGGCTTGCGCTTTTCCACAAGATCGATGCGCAGCCCTCCGGTGAAATCACCGAGTAGGTCGAATATTCCAGCATCAGCGTGCGGTCAGAAACGCCAATCGCGAGCGCGCCACCTGAGCCACCTTCGCCAATGACGGTGGCGATAATAGGCACCTTGAGCTCCGACATCACCGCAAGGTTTCGCGCGATCGCCTCGCTTTGGCCGCGTTCCTCGGCACCCACGCCGGGATAGGCACCGGGCGTGTCGATGAAGGTCAAGATCGGCATGCGAAAGCGCTCAGCGAGAAGAAACAGGCGCTCTGCTTTTCGATAGCCTTCGGGGCGTGGCATGCCAAAGTTGCGGCGGATTTTTTCCTTGGTATCGCGGCCTTTTTGGTGGCCAACCACCACCACCGGGTGGCCTTCAAAGCGCGCAACCCCGCCGACAATGGCTTCGTCGTCGGCGTAGGCCCGATCGCCTTTCAGCTCATGAAACTCAGAGGTGATCAGCTTGAGGTAGTCGAGCGTGTAGGGCCGCTGCGGGTGCCGTGCCAGCTGCGCAATCTGCCATGGGCTCAAGTTGGCAAAGATGCCCTGGGTCTTTTGCTGGACCTTGTCTTTGAGCTTGCGGATCTCATCGTCGATGTTGATCGCGTTGTCGCGACTGGCATAGCGCAGCTCCTGAATTTTTTCTTCCAGTTCGGCGATGGGTTGCTCGAAATCGAGAAAATTCATATTCATCAGTTGGCCTTGCGCCGCAGGAAGTTGAGCAGGTCGATGCGCGTGATCAAGCCGAGAAAATGCTGCTCCTGCATCACGATCGCCACTCGCCCGGAGTCGAAGATCGGCAGCAGCCGCGCGAGCGGTGATTTGTAGTCCACGTATTCGAGATTGGCGGCCATGAAGTCCTTCACCGGGGATGAAAACTTTTGCTCATCGCCAAAGGTGCCAAAGAGCAGGTCGGATTCATCGATGATGCCGACAATACGGTCGGCGTCCATGACGGGCAGTTGGCTTACATCGTAGAGCTTCATGCGCGCGTAGGCGGTGTTCAGCGGCTCGTTCGGGCCCACCACGATGGTGTCGTTTTTGGCGTAAGGCCGGGTGATCAGATCGCGCAGGTCGCCGTGCAGCGGGCGCTCGATAAAGCCCTGATCGATCATCCAGTAGTCGTTGTACATTTTCGAGAGGTACTTGTTGCCGGTGTCGCAGACAAAAGCAACCACCCGCTTGGGCTTCGTTTGCTCGCGGCAGTAGCGCAGCGCAGCCGCGACCACGGTTCCCGTCGATGAGCCGCCAAACAGGCCTTCTTTGAGCAGCAGCTCGCGGCCGGTCAGCATGGATTCCTTGTCGCTGATCGCAAAGGCCTTGGTGACCCGGGTGAAGTCAGAAATGCTGGGCAGAAAATCCTCGCCGATGCCTTCTACCAGCCAGCTTGCGGTCTTGGTCGAAAGCACGCCTTCATTGATGTACTGGGTGAGGATTGACCCGACCGGGTCGGCCAAAATCATTTCGACGCCCGGCGCGACGCGCCCAAAGTAGGCCGATAAACCGGTGATGGTGCCGCTTGAGCCCACCCCGCAAACCACCGCATCAAGCTGCCCGCTCATCTGCTCGAATATTTCAGGACCCGTGGATTTTTCATGCGCAGCAGGGTTGTCTTTGTTGCCAAACTGATTGACGAAAAATCCGTTAGGCGTCTCGCGCGCCAGGCGCTCGGCTAGGTCTTGGTAGTACTGCGGATGCCCTTTGGCCACATCCGAGCGGGTCAGCACCACTTCGGCACCCATGGCCTTGAGATTGAAGATTTTCTCGCGGCTCATTTTGTCTGGGATCACCAGAACCAGCCGATAGCCCTTTTGCGCAGCCACCAAGGCAAGGGCCAAACCGGTATTGCCGGCGGTGCCTTCGACCAAGGTGTCGCCGGGCTTGATGCGGCCATCGCGCTCGGCGGCTTCAATCATCGCAAGCCCGATGCGGTCCTTGATTGAACCACCGGGGTTGTTGGATTCAAGTTTCAGGAACAGCTCGCACATTCCGGTGTCGAGCCTGCTGGTTTTGACGATTGGCGTTGAGCCAATCAGTTCGAGAACACTGTTTACGACCGCCACCGCACGCCTCAAGCAAACCCAATGATGGCGAGCATGCTAACGGCTAATCGGCAAAGGTGCAGCGCTTGCCGCTATCCGCCGAGGTGGGCGTCCATCATTGAGGTGAGTTTGTCCTTGGCGTGCAGCTTTTCTTTCTTGAGTTTGGACAGCGCCAAATCTTCCATGGGTGACACGCCGATCTCGGCATCGTGGACGGTCCGGTCAAGCTCCTGGTGGCGAAGATAAAGGCGACGAAACTCCAGGTTTTCGCGCATCAGCGCTGCCACTTCGTTTTGCTGGCTTTCAAACATTGAAACGACCTCCTCAAGAGAACTGACACCCGCGGCGCAGGTGCTGTGGATGAAGCAATGAGCTGGAAACTAAACCTTTTTAAGAACTGCGGCAACACGTCGAAAAATCAGCGAAAGACCGGCTAAACTGGCACGTTGTCTTGTCGTCTGAGTGCGAATCGAGTGCCCAGCCTGGAAAGTTTTGGACTGACCAAACCGCGCCTGCGTCAGATCTTCGGATCGGCGTATCAGAAGGGCTTGGTGTACTCCGGGCTCGGCAAGGTTTTGGAGGTGAACTACTCGCCGCTCAGAAGCGTGATCGAAGCGCGCGTTGAAGGCTCCTACGACAACATTTACCAGCTCAGCGCCAAATTGAGCCGCGAAGGCTCGCGCATCGACATCGATTCAGACTGCGAGTGTCCGGTCGGCTATCTGTGCAAGCATGCCGCCGCGGCGCTGGTGCATCTGCTGGAGCAGGGCGAATCGCTGCATGCCAAGCCCGGTTCAGACTGGTCGCAGTGGCTTGAGGAAATCAACGCGCTAAGCGCCGGCAACGGCCCGGCTGCCGCCCCTGAGGACCTAGCCACGGTGCGTTTTCTGACCACCGAGAGCGAGCTCGGCGGGCGCCCGAAAAAACTCCTGCTGCGCCCGCTTGAGGTGCGCATGGGCCGCGATGGCCGCGAGCTGATCCGCGAGTTTCGCTTGGGCACAGGCACCCAGGGCATGAACCTCTCGCTGATTGGTCGGCAGGAATCCAACTGGCTGCGCGAATGGAGCGATTTGCCCTGGATCAATCAGGCCGGTCACGGCTGGCGCTTGGTCGACACGCCCGAAGCGCTTGAACTCTTGCAGGAACTTGCCACCCACCAGCGCCTGCACTGGCAGGCGCTGAACGCCGATCCGCTGCGCTGGACTGCGGGGCGCACATTGAGCTGGGAATGGCAGCTGGAAGACTCCGGCGCGCAGGTGCTGGCGCCGGCTTCTGGAACGGGGCAGGTGGTTCGGGTGGGTGCCGATTTGGTCGTGGTTGATCCCGCGCTCGGGCAGGTCGGTGCGCTCAATACGGCCTCCGAGCGCGCGCTGATTTGGGCGCTGCGGGCGCCCCCG
>Ga0105046_10011687_pt1 | contig 13639 bp, 10 predicted proteins | sample MAT03_FD_78385 | JGI IMG/M metagenome (GOLD analysis project Ga0105046, IMG submission 78385) | Freshwater microbial communities from Lake Fryxell liftoff mats and glacier meltwater in Antarctica - MAT-03 (megahit assembly) | ecosystem: Environmental > Aquatic > Freshwater > Ice > Liftoff... | reverse complement strand
AGGATCTGCGCGTGATGATGATTCACGGGATACTTCACGAACGGCCGCATCATGGGGTCGTCGGTGCCGTACGGCGTGAACCCCTTACCGCCGGCGACGGTGGCGCGGAATCCGGCCCGCGTGGGGGTGGCCACCGCCAGCATCGCCTCGTGCACGAGCGTATGCGGATGCCGCCGATCTACGTACCCCTCGCCGTAGATGCCGGCGTTCAGCTCTCCACGGCGAAGCGTGTACCCCTCGAAATTGAGCGTGCCGGTGAAGCGCACTGGCCCCACCGTGGCGTCGCCCATGAGGTTGGGCTGGGTGAGGTAGCCTTCGGTATAGCGACGACCAAGCAACGCGGGATTGGCCGTGGTGAGGAGGCCCGTGGCCATGGCGCCCACGTGGTATCGGGCGGAATCGTCGGCCGGATTGTGCGGGAAATGCTGAGCCCTGCCAACCGCGGGGAAAACCGCGGCCAGCAGGACACCGTAAAGCAGGGCACGAACGTTCAGTGGGCGAATTACTTGAGCGCCTTGTAGCGATAGGCCAAGATGCCCGCGCCCGTCGCCTTCAGCGTGACCGGCTTCGTCTCCCCCTTCTTGATCGGGCCCACCGCTTCGGTGGCCGTGTCCACCACGGCGCCCGCCGCATCGAGGAACTCGACCGTCACGGAGTACTGACCGTCCTTCGGGGCCACCTGCTCGAGCGCCAGCACCAGCGTGGCCGCATCCTTCCGACGATCGAAGCTCGTGACGTCGACCTTCACCGGCAGCGCTTCGGCGTACGTCTGGTACTTCACCAGTGAATCCGTCCACGCCTTCACGTCCACCGGCTTCTTGGCCGTCTGCGCCGCCTTGGCGAGGCCCTGAGACGCGTACGCGAACATCATCCAGCCGTCGAAATTGTTCGGGTCGATGGCGACCAGCTTGCGCGACGGTTCGAACATCTGCGTGAACTGATCCTTCGAATAGAGCGACGCCGCCACGTTGCGCTGCGCGTCGCGGTTGAACGGATTCTTCACCGTGGCCGCTTGGAACAGCTTGAGCGCATCGTCCGACTTGTTGGCTCGCGTGGCGATCACACCGGCCGTGGTCAGCGCGATATCGGTGGCCGACGCCTGCGTGAGCAGCGACGCGTACACCGTCGGGATCAGCGCCGTGTCCTTTGCCACCGTGAGCGCATCAGCCCAAGATAGCAGCAGGTTCGGGGCGTCCGGGCTGTCCGGTGTCATCGTGAGCAACGCCTTGAAGCCTTCCGCCGACTCACGCGCCGCCGTCTGCTGCTCGGCGCCCGTCTTGGATTGGGCATCTTCCAACTGGCTCATCGCCGCGTAGTACATGCTGCCGGTCTTCAGCTCGCGGTACGTCGTATCGTCGGCTGCATGCTTTATCACATGCTTCCAGTGCATGATCGCATTCGCGCGGTCTTTGCGCGCGTTGGCGACGTTGGCGAGCACGTAGTGCGGGTAAGGGTTCGTGGCGGACATCATCATGGAGCGCTTGGCGAAGTACTCCGCCGAGTCGAGTTTGCCGGCGCTGGACGCATCGAGCGCCCCCTTGGTGGCGGCCAGCCACACTTCGTTCATACGCATCGCCGCGATATCGGCCTCGCAGGTGGGCACCGCGGTCACGATGGCTTTGTAGGCGATGTCCATGTTCACGAGGACGTCGTACGGCTCGGTCGGATTGGTGATGAATCCGAGTTCACTACGGGCCGGGGCATCGCCGAGACCGGGCTCCACGCCCCACATCGTGAGGGCCTGCACGAGCGTCAGATTGTACCCGCCGGGATTCTTGGCGAAGCGTTCGGGTTTGGTGTCGAGTTCCTTGATGATCTCGCGCAGCACTTTCTTCCGGGCGTCCGGCGTCTGTGCGCTACGTGCCCCTTGGAACTTGAACGACAACAGCGTCAGTTCCTTAGGGGAGTTCTGGTCGATGGTGCACTGCGGTGCCACGCCACCACCGGGCTGAGCGGCGAGCGTGGACGGCGCGAGAGGGACGCCGGACAGCGACACAACGGTCGCGACGCCGGCCATGAACGTCAAACGCATGACGTCTCCTGAAAGCGAAAAGAGCGGGAGAATGGGCCAGCAAGCTGGCCGGGGGTTCTGTTGGGAACGCAGTATCCTATAGTTCAAACTACTATGACTGACCGGATCCGCACGCGGTTCCTTGTGATTGGCAGTGGAGTCGCTGGACTTCATGCTGCCTGGCGCGCCTCGGCCCATGGGCCGGTGACGATCCTCACCAAGCGTACGCTATTCGACTCCGCGACCGCCTATGCCCAGGGGGGTATCGCAGCCGCCTTGGGCGCTGGAGACTCGCCCGACCTGCACCGTCAGGATACGCTCGCCGCCGGCGCAGCGCTGTGCGATGCCGAAGCCGTCCAGGTGCTGGTTGAGGAAGGGCCGGCCCGCGTCCGCGAATTGCAGGCGGCGGGCGCCCGCTTCGACCTCGATCCCGATGGCGATTTCAAGCTGGGGAAAGAGGCGGCGCACTCCCGTCATCGGATCGTGCACGCGCAGGGCGACCAAACGGGCGCCGAAGTGGCCCGAACGCTGGTGGCCAAGGTGCGTGAGTCTCCGAACATCCAGGTGGTCGAGATGGCTCGGGTGCTCGATTTGCTGCTCCTCGAAGACGAAGACGGGGTCCAGTGCGCGGGCGTCCGAGCCAGCATCGCCGGACGGGCGGTCGAGATCGTGGCCGACGCCACCGTGCTCGCCACCGGCGGGTGCGGGCAGATTTACCGATACACCACGAACCCGCAGGTGGCCACCGGCGACGGCTTCGCCATCGCACACCGGGCCGGTGCCCGGTTGGCGGACATGGAGTTCGTGCAGTTTCACCCCACCGCGCTCGACACGGCGGAAAACCCGCTCGCCCTGATTTCGGAAGCTGTGCGCGGCGAAGGCGCTGTCCTGTTGAATGGACGCGGGCAGCGGTTCATGCCGAAGCGCCACCGGTTGGCCGAACTGGCGCCCCGCGATGTCGTGGCTCGCGAAATCTTCCGCGAGCAACAGCAGTATGGCACCGTGTTCCTCGACGCCACGAAGCTCGGCGCCGAGTTCGCAACCCGATTCCCGGGCATTCTCGCGATTTGCCGGGCCCGCGGTATCGATCCGGTGCACGAGCCCATCCCCGTGACCCCGGCCGCCCACTACATGATGGGCGGCGTGATGACGGACCTTGCTGGTCGCTCGAGCATCGCCCGTCTCTATGCCGTGGGAGAGGTGGCGCGCACCGGCGTGCACGGCGCCAACCGGCTGGCGTCCAACTCCCTGCTGGAAGGACTGGTATTCGCCGAGCGGGTGGCCCGCGACATGGTGCAAACGCCGACCGACCTGCCCGTACCCGAGCCCACGACGTGGGAAGTGCCGTTGCTCGACGACCGGGGCGCCGCGCAGGTGGCCGCCGACGAGATCCGCGAACTGATGTGGACCTACGCGTCGATCGCCCGCACCGCGCCCGGATTGCGCCGCTGTTTCGCCGCTTTGCAACAGATCGGCGAGCGCCTCCCCCCCGGTGCCACCGAAGAGCGGAACCTCCACACGACGGCGACGTTGGTGACGGAAGCCGCGCTCATGCGCAAGGAGTCGCGTGGAGGGCACTTCCGGAGCGATTTTCCCAAGACCCGCCGGAAATGGCAGGGACGACATATCACATGGTAGAAGCGGAGTCGGGAGTCGGGAGTCGGGGGTAGGGGGTAAGTCCCGTCTCCGTTCCCCCCACTTCGTCCCCGTACTCCGGACCCCGTACCCCCTACTTCGCAGTTATCATATGACCATACTAGAAGCACACTACGATCCCGTGTTGGCCGCCGAGATTCGCGCACTCGCCAAGGAGCGCAACGCGGTGATTCTCGCCCACAACTACGAGCGTCCCGAAATTCAGGACGTGGCCGATTTCGTGGGTGACTCGCTGGGGTTGTCGCGCGAGGCGGCGAAGACGGAAGCCGAAGTCATCGTGTTCTGCGGTGTGCACTTCATGGCCGAAACGGCGGCGATTCTGTCGCCGCATAAAACGGTGCTGCTCCCCGATCTGGCCGCCGGCTGCTCGCTTGCCAGCACGATCAACGCGGAACAGCTGCGGGCCTGGAAAGCGCAGCATCCGGGAGCGGTGGTCGTGGCGTACGTGAACACGACCGCCGAGGTCAAGGCGGAAAGCGATTACTGCTGCACCTCGGGCAATGCCGTCGAGGTCGTGAACGCGATTCCGGCGGACAAGGAGATCCTCTTTCTCCCAGACATGTTCCTCGGCGCGCACGTTCGTCGTGAGTCGCGGCGCGAGAACATCCATGTGTGGCTCGGCGAGTGTCACGTGCACGCCGGCATCGATCCCGAACACATCTCGAACATGCGCGCGAAGCATCCGGGCGCGGAATTCCTGATTCATCCGGAATGCGGTTGTGCGACGCCGGTGGTCGAAGCCATCAGTGCCGGGGCGATCGATGCCGACAACGTGCACATTCTCTCGACCGAGGGCATGATTCAGCGTCCGAGCCAGACCGATCAGGACACGTTCATCGTGGCCACTGAGATCGGCATTCTGCACCGGTTGCGTCGTGCCAACCCGGGCAAGCACTTCATCGCGGCGAACGATCAAGCGCAATGTACGTATATGAAGGTGACGACGTTGCCCAAGGTGCGCGATGCGCTGCTGCACATGCAACATCGTATCACCGTGCCGGACGAGGTCGCGGCGCGCGCGCGGATTTCCATCGAACGCATGGTGTCGATCGGCGGCAACTCCGGCGTGAGTCCCTTCGGCCTCGAGGATCCCGGCGAATGAGTGCATTCCACCCGCCCCTGCGTCCCCCCACCCCGTCTGGCGGGATTCCGGCGATGACGCGGCAGACCATCACGCCGCTCGGTTCGCGTGCGGTTCCGATGTCTCCGCTGGTGTTTCCGCTGTCGGAGGCGGACGTCACGGCGCAGGTCCGGGTGGCCCTGCTGGAAGACGAGGCGTTCAATGACGTATCCACGCTGGCGACCGTGGTCAGCACCCGTCATGTTCAAAGTGTGATCGTGGCTCGACGCGATGGCGTCATAGCCGGCGTGCCGTTGGCGGTCGAAGCGTTCCGCCAGCTCGACAGTGCGGTCACCATTCGGGTGGAAGCCGAGGACGGCACACGGGTGAAGGCCGGCGACATCGTAATGCATATCAGTGGTCATGCCCGCGGCATGCTGTCGGCCGAACGCACGGCGCTCAACTATCTGCAGCACCTGTCCGGTATCGCCACGTTGACCCGTCGCTTCGTCGATGCGGTTGCCGGCACATCGGCGCACATCCTCGATACGCGCAAGACGACGCCGGGCTGGCGTGCCCTCGAGAAGTACGCCGTGCGCGCCGGTGGCGGCACCAATCACCGCTTGGATCTCCGCACCGGTGTGCTGATCAAGGACAATCATCTCGCCGCGATCGGTGGCGATATCGCGATGGCCGTTTCCCGCGCGCGCGGGCTCGCGATGAGTGGTACGGCCATCGAAGTCGAGTGCGACACGCTGGAGCAGGTCGCGGCGGCCGTCGCTGCCGGCGCCGATTGGGTTTTGCTCGACAACATGTCGCTCGAGCAGCTGCGCGAGGCCGTGCAGCGATGCCGCGGTCAGGTCATTACCGAAGCATCCGGTGGCGTCACGCTCGACACGGTGCGTGGCATCGCGGAGACGGGTGTGGACCGCATTTCCGTTGGCGCACTCACACATTCCGCACCCGCGCTCGATCTCGGTCTCGATTTCGACGGTCTCTAAGGTCGCCTGAAGGGATTCCCCGCCATGCCTGTTCGTCTCCCGCCGATCACCGAGCACGCGTCCCGCATTCTGCTGGAAGGCCTCGTCGACTACGCCGGACTCTTCGCGCCGGCTGCCCTCGCCATGCCCAATGCGGTGCGTAACTACGCGCACTACCGGGCGTCCGGCTCGGGCTGGATGCTCGGGCGATTCATCTGTCCGGCGCAGTCGCTCGTGCTCTTCTCCGAGAAGGCGGACCCGCTGCTGCCCCGCGATGCGGGCGCGATCCCATGGCGCCTCTCAGCGACCGGGAGCCCGGATCTGGCCAGCGATCTCTCGGAGATTGCCGCCTTCAACGAGCGTCATCGCGTCTGCTTCGACGAGTGCGGCGCCAAGGTCGATACGTACGAGATCAAGGCCGCGTCGGTCGGCGACATCGAACGCATCGCCGCAGCGACGCCGCGCGACCTGCAGACCTACCTCGAGGTGCCGCTCGACGACGACGTCGAGGTATTGATCGCCGCCATCGCCCGCGTCGGGACGCGAGCGAAAGTGCGCATGGGCGGCACGACCGCCGACCTGATGCCGTCACCCGCGTCCGTCGTGCGTTTTTTCACCGCGTGCTTCGCGCACGGCGTGACCGCGAAGGCCACGGCCGGTTTGCACCACCCGCTGCGTGGCACGTACCGCCTGACGTATGAGCCCGACGCCGCCACCGGCCGCATGTACGGCTTCCTGAATGTGGCGCTGGCTGTCGCGCACCTGGGGAGCGGTGGCAGCGAGGCCGTGGCCATCGAGCTGCTCGAAGAAGCCGATGCCGGCCGGTTCGAGTTCAGCGATCTCCACGTGGCGTGGCACGGGCCGGAGCGCACGCTGACCTTCACGCGCGACGTGCTGCAGCAGATGCGCGAGCGTGGTCTCGTCAGCTTCGGGTCCTGCTCCTTTACCGAGCCGGTGGACGAATCGCGCGCCTTGGGCTGGCTGTAGACTGCCGCCTGCGGCGCGCGGGCCGACTCGCTAAACTCACCGCATGTCGATCGATCCAACCACCGACCCCGCGCTGCGCTCCTGGGTGCCGACCGCCAATCTGCGCGGTGCGGATTTTCCGATACAGAATCTTCCGTTCGGCATCTTCCGTCGGGCTGGCACTCGTGAGGCGCCGCGGGTCGGTGTGGCGATCGGCGCGGCGATCCTCGACATTGCTGCGTGCCTGGCCGCCGGATTGTTCGACGATGACAGCGCCGCACGCAGCGCCGCCACGACGTGCGCCATGCCGACGCTCAATGAGCTGATGTCGCGTGGCGCGCCGGCGCGCCGGACGCTGCGGAACGCGATCTCCGAGCTCCTCGCCGACACCGTGGCAGTGCATCGTCGGCAGATCGCCGAACATGCGCTGGTACTGCAGCAGGAGGCGGAGCTGTTTCTGCCGGCGCAGATCGGCGACTACACCGACTTCTACGCCTCGGTGCACCACGCCACCAACGTCGGCTCGATGTTCCGCCCCGATCAGCCGCTGCTGCCGAACTACAAGTGGGTGCCGATCGGCTATCACGGCCGCGCCTCCAGCATTGTCGTTTCCGGTACGCCGGTGCGCCGCCCGACCGGACAGCGAAAGGGCCCCAATGACGAGGTGCCATCGGTGGGCCCGTCGCGGTCGCTCGACTACGAACTCGAACTCGCGGCCTTTGTGGGCACGGGCAACGCCCTTGGGGAGCCGATTGGGATGGAGCAGGCCAACGACCACCTGTTCGGCCTCTGTCTGCTGAACGATTGGTCGGCCCGCGACATTCAGGCGTGGGAGTATCAGCCGCTTGGGCCGTTCCTCGCCAAGAACTTCGCCAGCACGATCAGCCCGTGGGTGGTCACGCTCGAAGCACTGGAGCCGTTCCGCATGCCGTTGGCCGCCCGTGCCGATGGCGATCCGGATCCGCTGCCGTATCTCACCAGCAGCGATGACCGCGCGCGCGGCGGCTTCGGGATCACGGTGGAAACGTGGCTGCGCACGGCGCGCATGCGCGAGGTCGGTGAGCCCGCGGTGCGCCTCACACAGGGGCAAGCGACCGACCTGTACTGGTCGATGGCGCAGCTCCTGGTGCATCACGCCAGCAGCGGCTGCAACCTGCGTCCCGGCGACCTGCTGGGCAGCGGCACGATCTCGGGCGCGGACAAGGATAGTCGCGGCTGTCTACTCGAACTCACGTGGCGTGGCGCCGAGCCCCTCCTGCTCGTCAATGGCGAGACTCGCCGCTTCCTCGAAGACGGGGACGAACTGGAGATCACCGCCTTCGCCGAGCGCGAGGGTGCGGTGCGCGTCGGCTTCGGCCGGTGTGTCGGGACCATTCTTCCCGCGCGATGACCGACCTGTTGTTTGCCCGTTCACAGATGGCGATGTCGCTGGCCTTCCACATCATCTTCGCGGTGGTGGGGGTCGGCATGCCCGCGCTCATGGTCAGTGCGGAGTGGCGGTGGCTCAAGTCGCGCGACCCGATGCAGCTCGAACTCGCCAAGCGCTGGGCGAAGGGCACGGCGATTCTCTTCGCCGTTGGCGCCGTGTCCGGCACCGTGCTCTCCTTCGAACTCGGTTTGCTCTGGCCCACGTTCATGGAACATGCCGGTGCGGTGATCGGCATGCCCTTCTCGCTCGAGGGCTTCGCATTCTTCACCGAAGCCATCTTTCTCGGCATTTACCTGTACGGATGGAAGCGCATTTCGCCACGCGCGCACATTGCGGCCGGCGTGGTGGTGGCGGTCAGTGGTGCGCTCAGTGGCGCGTTCGTCGTGTGCGCCAATGCGTGGATGAACGCGCCGACTGGTTTTCGTATGGTGAACGGCGTGGTCACCGACGTCGATCCGGTCGCCGCCATGTTCAACGCCGCTGCGCCGTCGCAGATCGTGCACATGACGCTCGCCTCGTTCGCGGCCACCGGATTCGCCGTCGCGGGCATTCATGCGTTCGCGCTCCGTCGCGGCACACCGCATCGCGCGTTCCATCGCGCGGCGTTACAGATCGCGTTGTGGGTGGGGCTTCCGGCCGCGCTTTTGCAGCCGCTGGCGGGCGACTGGAGCGCGCGCAGCGTAGCGGAACGGCAGCCGATGAAGCTGGCCGCCATGGAAGGCCACCTCAAAACGGGCCCGGCCGCTTTCGTGATCGGTGGCTGGCCGAACGTGGAAACACTGGAGCATACCGGCGCCATCGAGATTCCCGGTGGGCTGTCGTTTCTGTTGCACGGTGATCCCACGGCCATCGTGAAGGGCGTGGACGCGTTCCCGCCCGACGAACGGCCGCCGCTGGCGATCGTCCATCTCGCCTTTCAAATCATGATCGGCTGCGGCTCGCTGATGGCTGCCCTCTCGCTCTGGGGCGCGTGGCGTTGGTGGCGTCGCCGGCGGGGCGGCGGCATCCCACTTCCCGACGATCGCCGCTTCCTCACCGCGGTTGTTCTGGCCGGACCGCTTGGCTTCATCGCACTGGAAGCGGGATGGACGGTCACCGAAGTCGGACGTCAGCCGTGGATCGTGCAGGGCATCCTGCGCACCGCCGACGCGGTCACGCCGATGCCCGGGTTGGTGGTGTCGTTCGCCGTGTTCACCACGCTCTACATCGGCTTGGCCATCGCGGTCGTGTTTCTGCTCTGGCGCCAGATTCTCAAGACCGGCGTGTCGTCGACACCGCTCAACTTCACCAGCGAACTGCCGATTCCGACACCAGGATCGACCGCACGCTATCCGACCCCGTGATGTCGGCGGATGTAGCACGGGAGCTGACCTGGACGCTCCCGCACGCGGTGGCCGGCACCATGGTACTGTCGCTCAATGCCTACGTGCTGCTTGGTGGCGCCGATTTCGGCGGCGGCGTGTGGGATCTCTTCGCCCGCGGTAAGGATCGCGACGCGCAGCGCATGCTGATTGCCGACGCCATCGGCCCGATCTGGGAAGCGAACCACGTCTGGCTGATTCTCGTGGTGGTGCTGCTCTTCTCCTGCTTTCCGAAAGCGTTCGCGCACCTCGCCACCGAACTGCACATCCCGATCACCGTGATGCTGATCGGCATCGTGCTCCGCGGGTCGGCGTTCACGTTTCGCACGTACGACAGCAAGCAGGACCACGTCCAGCGCCGATGGGGACGCATTTTCTCAGTCGCGAGCCTGCTGACCCCGGTCATTCTCGGTGTCTGTCTGGGCACGGTTGCTGGCGGCGCGGTGCCGATCCGGTCGATCGCATCACTCCGTACCGTCACCTTCGGCGAACGCTTCATCGACCCGTGGGCTCGGTCTCCATTCCCGTGGGCCGTCGGCCTGCTCACGCTCGCGTTGTTCGCGTTCCTGGCGGCGTCGTACCTCACCGTTGAGGCCACCGACGACCGCATGCGCGACGTCTTTCGCCGTCGGGCGCAGCAGTCGCAGATCGCGCTCCTGGTGCTCGCCATGGCCACGTTGGTGATCGCCCGTGCGGAGAATCCTCGGCTCTTTCAAGGGCTCACGCAGGGGCGGACGGCACTGTCGATGCACGCCGTCACGGCCATCGCCGCCGCCACATCGCTCTGGGCGCTCGCCACGCGCCGTTTCCAGGTGGCTCGGTTGGCGGCGGCGGCGCAGGCCAGCTTCATCCTCTGGGGATGGGCGTGGACGCAGTATCCGTGGATGCTGCCGCCCGATCGCACGATCACCGAACTGGCGGCTCCGAGTATCACGCTCGAGTTGACACTCGGCTTGTTGGCAGTCGGCACGATGATCCTGTTGCCTAGCTTTATCTACTTGTTTCGCGTCTTCAAGACGCGGGAAAGCGGCGAATAATCCTCGCATTGTCGCCCTGTCTGTTCCAAATTTATACATGCGCCCTGATCTCATTCGCGTCGTGCTGGTGGATGACCACCAGATTGTTCGCGCTGGACTCAAAGCCGTGCTCTCGACCGCCAAAGACATCACGGTTGTGGGGGAAGGTGGCACCGGCAAGGATGCCTTGGTCTTGGCGGAGCGTGTCGATCCGCATGTGATCGTGATGGATCTCTCCATGCCCGATATGGACGGCCTCACCGCCACCCGCGAGTTGCAGAAGGCGAACGCCCTGCGTACGCCAACGCCGGGCGAGCCGATCACGCGCCGCGTGCTCGTCCTCACGATGCACACCGAAGACGAACATCTGGTCGCGCTTCTCGAAGCGGGCGCTGCCGGCTACCTGCTCAAGTCGGTGGCCGAACGCGAACTGGTCGACGCGATACGCACGGTGGCCGCTGGCGATGTGTACGTGCAACCCACCGCCGCCCGTGCGCTGGCCCGCGGTCTGGCCAAACGCGACGGCAACGCCGACGAGCGCGCGCGCTTCGAGAAGCTCACCGATCGCGAGCAGGTCGTGCTCAAGATGGTCGCCGAGGGCTTCACCGCGCCCGAGATCGGCGAGCACCTCACGATCTCACCGAAAACCGTCGACACGTACAAGCAACGCATCGGCGAGAAGCTCGGCCTTTCGCATCGCAGCGACTACGTGAAGTTCGCCCTCAAGCTCGGCCTGCTCAAGAACGACGCGTAACAGCGGCCTGCTGCTCGGCCTTGATCAGGCTCCACGCGGGAAGTGGTGGCACTGCTACGTCCATCAATGCATCGCTCGAGCCATAGCCGTGTTCCGTGCGAATACGCGCCGCGATCTCGCGTCGTAGGTCGTCGATCGCTTCGCCGGCGTCGCCGTCGAGCTCCATGCGGATCGCGCGGAAGCGGCGACCCGATTCGATGCAGAACAGATCGGTCAGCGCGATCTCGCGTGCGCAGTCTTCGGCGCCGCGCTCCTCGATCAGTCGCTGCGTGCGAGCGATCGTCGTGGCGCGCGCGTAGAGCTCGATCGCCATGTCGGCGAGACGCTCCACGACCAGCTGTCGATGCAGAATCTCCTTCTTGTGCGTCACGATCATCTTCTGCGTCGCGGCGGCGAGTGCCGCCACGTGCGTCTCTACGTACTCGACGTGTTTGCGTAGCGACGCATGGAAGGTCACGTCGAAGCGATCCTTCCGACCCAACACCGCCGCCACGCGCTCCGCTGCGTAGCTCGACACCAGCACCCAGTTCTGAATCGGATTCTTGAGCGCCCCCGAGAGCTCTTGCAGCTCTTCGGCCGGTCCCTGAATGCCATTGAGTCCGATGAACAGCCGCAAAATCTCGTTGGCACCTTCGAAAATGCGATTGATGCGGGCATCACGAAGATAGCGCTCGTACGGCCAGGGCTTCACGAAGCCGCGTCCACCGGCGAGCTGCACCAGTTCATCGGCCGTGCGCCACACCAGTTCACTGGCGAATACCTTGGCGCAGGCCGCTTCCAACGACGCATCGACACTGTCTTCATCGAGCGCCCCGGCCAGCGCGCCGACCATCGCATCCAACGCGTACGTCTCGGCGGCGATCGTGGCCATCTTACGCTGCGTGATCTCGAACGACGCGAGTGGACCACCGAACTGCGTGCGGGCTTCGGCGTAGCGCGCGAACTCGGCGAGCAACCGTTTGCATCCTGACGCGCACCCCGAGGCCAGCGACAGTCGGCCGGCATTGAGCGCATTCACCGCCACGCGGAACCCCTTGCCCACGTCGCCGAGCACGTGGTCGTCGGGGACGAAGCAATCCTCGAACACCAGTTCGGCCTGACTCGAGGCGCGGATGCCGAGCTTGGCGATCGTGCCGTCGATGCGGAATCCCGGCATGTCGGGACGCACGATGAACGCCGTGGGGCGCATGATCGTTTGGCCGTCCCGCTCGATCGGTGTCTGCGCGAAGGTGGCGATCATCCCGGCGCGCTGCCCGTTGCCGATCCAGTGTTTGCGGCCGTTCAGCAGCCATCCGGTATTCTCGGCGTTGCGCCGCGCCGTGGTCACGATGTGCTGCGCGTCGGAACCCGTTTCCGGTTCGGTGAGCGCGTACGCCGCCAGCATCTCACCTCGCGCCAGAGCCGGCAGATAGCGCGCCTTCTGCTCGTCGTTGCCGAAGAGCACCAGCGCCTTGCCGCCCAGTCCGCAGTGCACGCCGATCAGCACGCCCAGCGACGCATCGATCGAGGCGACGGCACCGAACACGCGCGCGTACGCGCTGGCAGAGAGCCCGAGTCCGCCGTACTCCTTGGGGGTCGTGAGCCCGAGTAGGCCGGCATCGGCGAGCGCCTCGATCACCGGCTCGCCGATCGACTCGGCTTCGTCCATCTCCCGCGGATCGATCAGCCCGGATGCCACCATCGCGTTGAGCGACTCGATCAGCCGCTGTACCGTGGCCGCTTCGTCCGGCCGGCGCTCGTCGAGCGTGGCCGGATACGGAAAGAGCAGGGCGTCGGTGATCTCACCCTGAAAGAGTCCACGGAGAAACGACGGCTTGGTGTGGGCGACGGGTGGCGACGTGCTCATGAGCAGAAACTCCGGAAGCGGAACGAAGGACGGGGCACCTCGATGAGAGGCGCCCCGTCTGGAAAGCTAGACCACGAACCAATGATTAGGGCAACTTGGCCGGTGCCGGCGGCGGCATGGCCGGGCCGATAACCGGGGCGGTCACGGTGATCGTCACTCGTGTCGCTTTCCCCTCGTTCTGGTTGTTGTTGTTGACCACCTGCAGCGTGAACGTCGCCGTTCCGACCGCGAACCCCGATACACTCACCAACGTCGACTGCGCGTTCGGTGCGCCAACCGCGATGCCGGGCAGGTCACTGGTCACGACGACGTTCCGGTTCCGCAGCGTGGTGCCGCGGCTGTCCAGGAGCGTGATGGCGAAGGCACTGGTCTGTCCGCGCACGACGGAGGAGCTGGCGACGGCGACGATCGTATCCACGGGCGTCTGCTGAATGAGCACTGCGCTCTGGCCCAGCCGTCCCTCCGACGAGGCGCCAATGGATACACTGCCCGAGGCAATCGCGCTCACGAGCCCTGTGCTGCTTACGGTGGCCCGTGTGGGATCAGTGGTGATCCACTCT
>Ga0105046_10011686_pt1 | contig 13639 bp, 14 predicted proteins | sample MAT03_FD_78385 | JGI IMG/M metagenome (GOLD analysis project Ga0105046, IMG submission 78385) | Freshwater microbial communities from Lake Fryxell liftoff mats and glacier meltwater in Antarctica - MAT-03 (megahit assembly) | ecosystem: Environmental > Aquatic > Freshwater > Ice > Liftoff... | reverse complement strand
GCCCTTGCCGCCGCCGCTGCGCGAGCCTGAAGCGGAAAGGCGTTTGCCGGAAACGCCACCGTGCGCTGAATGGTCGCTGGGCCGCGTGATTCTCGTGGGAAAGCTGCGGCGGGCTTACTGACCACCGCCGAGGCTATGGACGTAGACTGCGGCCTTGCGGATGTCCTCGGCGCGCAGCCGGTCGCCCCAGGAGAACGAGGGCATGATGCCGTAGCGGGCGTTGGCGATGCTCAGACGGATCGTCGCGGGATCGCCGCCATAAAGCCAGATGCCGTCCGCGAGGCTCGGTGCGCCCATTTCAACCATTCCCTCCCCAGCCTCGCCGTGACAAGCGGAGCAGTTGTCGAGAAAGGTTTCGGCATGGGCGGCGGCGAGGGTTGCGTCGTGCGCGGCCCCCGACATCGACAGCACGTACTGGACGAGGCCGTCGATCTCCTCGGGGGCGAGAATCTCGCCGAACGCCGGCATCTGGCTGAAGCGGGTGTCGGGGTCGGGCTCGTAGCGGATGCCGTGAACGATGGTCTGGTGGATCGCGTCGATATCGCCGCCCCAGAGCCAGTCGTCGTCGAGCAGGTTCGGAAAGCCGCCCATCGCGCCCTGCCCGCCTGCGCCGTGGCACTGGCCGCAGTGGTTGCGGAACACCGCGCCGCCGCCGGCGATGGCGAAGCGCAGCAGGTCGGGGTCGTCGGCGATGGCGCCGAGATCGACCGCGTTCAGCCGGGCGTCGAGCTCCGCGTTGGCCTCGCGCACTGCGGCGACTTCGGCTGTCACCGTGGCGCGGCTCGAATAGCCGAGGATGCCGGGGGTGGCGCTCGAGATCATCGGCCAGGCCGGGTACAGCACGATATAGATGACGCCCCACAGGATTGTCGCGTACCATGTCAGAAGCCACCAGCGCGGCATCGGGTTGTCGAGCTCGGTTATGCCGTCCCATTCGTGATGGGCCGCAACCGGTTCCGGTCGATGCCGCGCCTTGCCTATCGGCTCCGGCTCGCCGGTCTCAAGGATGTCGGTCATCGGCGTCGTCCTTCGGTTCGGCTTCGTTGCGGAAGATCATCCGCGCCGCGGCGTCCTGTTTCTGCTTCGCACCGGGCCGGAACACCCAGATCACGAGACCGACGAAAAAGATGACCATCGCCAGCAGCGCCCAGCTGTCGGCGATGCCGCGCAGCACGCCATAGGTCTCCATCTCAGCGGCTCGGGACCGGGGTATAGGTCGAGAAATCGACCAGAGTCCCCAGCATCTGCAGATAGGCGATCACCGCGTCGAGTTCGCTCGTGCCCGGCTCGCCGTCGAAGTTGCGCGCGACGGCCTTGGGGTAGCGCGCCAGCAGGTCGGTCGTGTCCTCGTTCTCCGGGTCGGCCTGGGCGGCGAAATCGGCGGCGGCGGCGGCGATCATCGCGTCGGTGTAGGGCACGCCGGCGGTGCGGTTCGCGCGCATGATCGCGGCGATCCGGTCGCCGGTGATCGGCGTCGCGGCGAACCACGGGTAGGCGGGCATGATCGATTCCGGGACGAGATCGCGCGGGTTGTTGAAATGCGCGACGTGCCACGCGTCGGAATAGCGGCCGCCGACGCGCGCGAGGTCCGGGCCGGTGCGCTTGGAACCCCATTGAAACGGATGATCGTACATCGATTCCGCCGCGAGCGAGTAGTGCCCGTAGCGTTCCTGCTCGTCGCGCATCGTGCGGATCATCTGGGAATGGCACAGATAGCAGCCTTCGCGCACGTAGATGTTGCGCCCCGCGAGCTCCAGCGGCGAGTAGGGGCGGACGCCCTCGACCTCCTCGATGGTGTTGTCGAGATAGAACAGCGGCACGATCTGGACGAGGCCGCCGATGGTGACGACGAGGAACGACAGCAGCAGCAGCAGGAAGGCGTTGCGCTCGATGATCCCGTGCTTGGAAAGGACGCCCATCGCCGTCTACTCCGCGGCCACGGCGCGGGCGGGGGCGGTGACGCCCGCCCCGACCGCGGTCTTGTAGAGGTTGTAGGCCATGATGATCCCACCGGTCAGATAGAGGACGCCCCCGAGCGCGCGCACGACATACATCGGAAACAGCGCGGCCACGGTGTCGGCGAAGGAGTTGACGAGGAAGCCCTGCTCGTCGACCTCGCGCCACATCAGGCCCTGCATCATGCCGCTGACCCACATCGAGGAGGCGTAGAGCACGATGCCGATCGTCGCGAGCCAGAAGTGCCACGAGACGAGGCTGAGCGAATACAGCCGCTCGCGGTTCCATAGGCGCGGCACCAGGTAGTAAAGCGCGCCGAACGTGATCATGCCGTTCCAACCGAGCGCGCCGGAATGGACATGGCCGATCGTCCAGTCGGTGTAGTGGGACAGCGAGTTGACCGCGCGGATGGACATCACCGGGCCTTCGAACGTCGACATGCCGTAAAAGCCTACCGAAACCACCAGCATCCGGAGCACCGGGTCGGTCCGGAGTTTGTCCCAAGCCCCCTGAAGCGTCATCAGCCCGTTGATCATGCCGCCCCACGACGGCATCCACAGGATGATCGAGAAGGTCATGCCGAGTATCTGCGCCCAGTCGGGCAACGCCGTATAATGCAGGTGATGCGGTCCCGCCCAGATATAGAGAAAGATCAGCGCCCAGAAATGGATGATCGACAGCTTGTAGGAATAGACCGGGCGCTCGGCCTGCTTGGGGATGAAGTAGTACATCATCCCGAGGAACCCCGCGGTCAGGAAGAAGCCGACCGCGTTGTGGCCATACCACCATTGCACCATCGCGCCCTGAACGCCGGGCCACAGCGGGACCGACAGCGACCCCCAGACCGACACGGGAACGGCGAGGCCGTTCACGACGTGAAGCATCGCCACCGTGACGATGAAGGCGAGCAGGAACCAGTTCGCGACGTAGATATGCGGCTCGCGGCGCTTGACCAGCGTCCCGAGAAAGACCGCCAGATAGGTGACCCAGACGATGGTCAGCCACAGATCCACATACCATTCGGGCTCGGCGTACTCCTTGGACTGGGTGGAGCCGAGCACGTAACCGGTCGCGGCGAGCACGATGAACAGGTTGTAGCCCCAGAACACGAACCAGCCGGCGTTCCCGCCCCAGAGTCGCACTGCGCAGGTCCGCTGGACGATGTAGAACGACGTCGCGATCAGCGCATTGCCGCCGAAGGCGAAGATGACCGCCGAAGTGTGAAGCGGGCGCAGCCGCCCGAAACTCGTCCACGGCAGGCCGAGATTGAGTTCGGGATATGTCAGCTGCCAGGCGATCAGCGTGCCCATCGAGAAGCCGACGAGCCCCCAGAGCGTCGTGGCGACGACGCCGTAACGGATGACGCCGTCCATGTATACGGTCTCCGGCGCGGCCTCCGATCGGCCGAAGCCGCGGATGACATGGACCAATACCGCCGTGGCCGCCGCCGCCAGAAGCACCGCGTGCAGCTGATAGGCGGCGTCCTGACCAAAGTTGGCCGCCATCGCGAAGAATACGATCAGGATGCCCAACCCCGCGATCTTCACGCCATTCAGCATCTCGCCCCCGCTTTGCTCACGCCGCCGGCGATGCGCCGGGTCCCGCAGTGTGTCTCGCCCGCCACTGTCGTCCGCGCAGCGGCGGCGGCTCCATGATCCATGTCAAACGCCCATGTTTTCGCCGAACTATCGGACGACAGACCCGCGTCGAAGTCAATCCGACATAGTCATGGTCTGATCATGCGGCGCCGCGCGGAACGGCGCAACGCGTCGGATCCGCGCGGAACGCGGGCGCCAGAGACGCGAACGGAGACGCGCGGCGCGGGCGCGGCGTCGCAAGTGGCGATCCGCCGACGCGCCGCTTCGGTCGGGCGGCGGGGCTCGAGCGACCCGCCGGCCCGGCGCCGGATGCGGTCGGAGTCGCACCTCGTCGCGGAACTGCGGAGCGGCCGAAGCCGACCGGTCAGGCGCGCACGCCGCCGCCGGCGTCGTCGCCGGAGGCGTCGATCAGGCGCACGAACTCCGCGACATGGATCATGCGGTTCGCGCCGAACTCGATCAGCCCGGCCTTGCGCAGCGCCGATATCTGGCGGCTGACCGTCTCGATGGTCAATCCGAGATAATCGGCCATCGCTTCGCGCGTGATGTAGAGCGGAAAGCGCAGGCCGTCGCGGGGCCGGGCCTGGTTGAGCGCCGCGTCCCGGCGCGCCATGATCACAAACAGGCTCGCGATCTTTTCGCGCGCTGTCTTCCGCCCCAGAAGCAGCATCCATTCGCGCGCGCTGTCGAGTTCGTCGAGCGTCATATGCAGCATGCGGCGCTCGATCCTGGGCGTGCGGGTCACCAGCCGTTCGAATTCGGCCTTGCGAAACATGCAGAACGTGACCTCGGTGGCGGCCACCACATCGTAGGCGTGCGTCGTGCGCCCCGGTCGACCGAGAAAATCCGACGGCAGCAGCAGGCCGACCATCTGGCGGCGGCCATCGGCGAGCGTGCTCGACAGCATCGCCACGCCTTCGACGACGCTGCCGACCAGCTGGGCGCGCTCGCCCGCCCAGGCGATGGTCTCCCCGGGGCGATAGCTGCGGTAGGTCTTGATGCGTTCGAGCTCCACCAGATCGTCGGGCTCGCAAAGCGCGCAAACCGCACGATGACGGATCATGCAGTTTTCGCAGGTGGTGTCGATCATGGCGGGCGAAGGGCCGTTGGCCATTTCGAAGTCTCCCATTGCGGCGCGATGACTACACGGCGCGTCGATCTCGATCAAGGCGGCGCCGGCGCGGCGGCCGGATGCTCCGGCAACGACGCTCACCGCTTCCCTGCTGGCGGACGCGGGCAGGAGCGACATCGACCCGTTGCGTTGCTACCCCTCGATCGCGGCGTCGCCAGGGGGTGGCGCTGGGCTGGACCCATCGCAATTTGTTCATTGACGTTTTGCGTTTCATAACCAGATGACAAGCCGGTTTATTTTCACACAGCTTGGCTGCGGCGCCCGGCACACCGGAGTAGATTAATTGACCCTCGAACTTTCTACCTACGATGTCGGCATACTTGCAACCGGCGCGATCATTGCGGGCATCTGGCTGCTGGTCATGGGCGGCAACTGGACGATCAACGCCGCCGTCGCCATTGCACAGCGCGCAAAACTGTCGCGGATGTTCATTGGCGCCACGATCATCGCCTTCGGCACCTCTGTGCCCGAGCTTTTCACCTCGGTGAACGCCAACTTGCAGGGCTTTGCCGGCATCTCGCTGGGGAACGTCGTTGGGTCGAACATCGCGAATGTCTTGCTGGTGATCGGCGCCTCGGCGCTTATCTGCACGCTCGTCGTCAAGCCCGGCGAGGTGATGCGCGATCTAGCCATCATGCTTCTGGCGACCGCCGTCCTGGTCGGGGGCATGCTCTATGGCGTCTTCACGCTGTGGATGGGTCTGGCGATGTTCGGCCTGCTGGTGGCCTTCGTCGTCTGGCAATACGTCAACAACGAAATCGACACGTCCGAGGTCGAGGATATCGAGATGAGCGCTGCAAAGGCCACATTCTTTGTGGTGGCGGGCATCGCGACCCTTGCCGCGGGGTCCGAGCTTCTGGTGCAAGGCGCGGTGACCGCAGGTGGCGTCATCGGTGTTCCCGAGGCGATCATCGGATTGACGGCCGTCGCTGTCGGCACCTCGCTTCCGGAACTGACCGCCTCGATCGCCGCCGCCCTGAAGCGCGAGACAAACATGTTGTTCGGCAACATCATCGGCTCGAACACATTCAACATCCTGTCCATTATCGGATTGACCGCGATGCTCAAGCCGCTGGTCGTCGATCCTGTCCTCGCCGGTTTCGACATGTGGTTCATGGTCGCCGTGACCGTCGGTTTTGCCGCGATGCTGATGGCGGGGGTCCGGATCACCCGGCCCATCGGCATTGCCTTCCTCGCAGCCTATCTGGTGTTCACGGTCTATCAGTTCAGCGGCATGATGTGGGCCTGATATCCGGATTATAGAACAAGCCCTTGCAAGGTTTGATCAGCAAAGACCGCGACCCCTTTTGGCGAGACCATCGCACTTCGGGCGAAGGAAAGGCCGGCGAGGGCGGGCAAGGATCAGCGGGTGGCCGTGATCGTCGACGACGCGCTGCAATCGCCTTGCGCGTCAGCGGCGAGGCAGTTCGCTCAACGGGCGGCGGGCGCGCTTTCGGAGCAGTTCGAGATGGCCGAGCGGCGTCCAGCCCGCGAGCGTCGTCTCCACGTCGTCAAGGCGCAAAGCGGTGCGCAAGGCCGCTTCGACGCGCGGGCGGTCGCGTTTCGCCAGCGGCGCGAAGTCGATCGCGACCTGACCGCCAAGGCCGCGCAGCCGCAGTTGCCGGGGCAGTTCGCGCGCGGCGGCAAGGTTGGCCTTCAGCGCGCCGGCGGGAGTAAGGTCGCCGCCGGTGTTCACGTCGACCGCGACGAGGGCGCGGGTCGCCTCGACGGCGAGGCTGCCCGCGCCGAGCGGCGCCGTCGGGCGCAGCAAGTCGGCGACGAGGTCCCAGACGCCGGCGTCGGCGAGCGCCTGCGCGCCGACCGTCACCGGGTCCCAGGCGTGGTCGCGCCACTCGCGCCGCGCGATCGCCGCGGCGCCGGGCGCGGGCAGGAGGAGCCCGGGGGCGCCGGCGTCGTCCGCGAACGCGGTCCAGCGGGCGCGCAGCGCGGCGATCTCCGCCACGACGTCGGCCGCGGGCGCGTCGGCGGCCAGCGAGCGCAGGATCAGGCCGAGGTCTGGCGGCGCGTCCGACATCGCCTCGGCCGCGACGCGGGCGAGCGCCGCGCGTTCGAGACCGTCGGGGATCGCGCGGCTGACGTTCACGCCCGGCGCGCCGGGGGTCAGGATGGCGAAGGCGCCCTTGATCGTGGGGCGGGCCACAACCGGCGGCGCCTTGGCGGGCTCGACCCAGGACGTGACTTGGACCAGCAGGCGCGCGCCGGGGGCTGGCGGCTTCGCTGTCCGCAAAAAGCCCATTGCGCCGCCGCCGAGGTCGACCGTCACGCCGCCGACGCCCTTCATCGGCCGCGCGGACGCTGCGCGGTAGATCGCTTCGGGTCGGGGCGTGGGGTCGGCCGGGTCGGGGTCGATCAGCAGGTCCTCGAGCCGGCCGTCGATGAGCAGCGCCGCCGCGGCCCCGCCGTCCGGGCGCGGCTCGATCAGGATTTGCCGGCCCTTCACGGCGCCCGCCGATCGTATCCCGCGGCGTCGAGCATCGCGAGGGTTTCCACGAGCGGCAGACCCACGACTGCGGCGTAGGACCCCGAGAGCCACGGCGCGAAGGCCGCGGCGCGTCCCTGGATCGCATAGGCGCCTGCCTTGCCGCGCCACTCGCCGCAGTCGAGATAGGCGGCGATCTCGACCGCGGACAACCGCTTGAAGCGCAGCACCGTCTCGACGGCGCGCGCCCTGAGCTCGCCCGCATGTGCGAGCGCGATTGCGGTGATCACGCGGTGGCGGCGGCCCGACAGCAGGCGCAGGAAGGCCCCCGCCTGCGCCGCGTCGCGCGGTTTTCCCAGCATGCGGCTTCCGACGGCGACGACGGTGTCGGCGGCGAGCACGATCTCGCCGGTCTCGGCCGGGATCGCCGCGGCCTTGGCGCGCGCGAGGCGCAACGCACAGTCGCGCGGGCGCTCGCGCGGCAACGGCGTCTCGTCGATGTCGGCGGCGCGCACGGCGTGAGGGGTGACGCCGATCTGGGCAAGCAGGTCGATCCGGCGCGGGCTCGCGGAGGCGAGTATCAGGCGCGGGCCGACGACGTTGTCCCGAGGGGCCGGGGCGTCACTTGAAGCGATAGTTGATGCGCCCCTTGGTCAGGTCGTAGGGGGTCATCTCCACCTGGACCTTGTCGCCGGCGAGCACCCGGATGCGGTTCTTGCGCATTTTGCCGGCGGTGTGGGCGATGATGACATGGCCGTTTTCGAGCTCCACCCTGAAGGTCGCGTTGGGCAGAAGCTCGGTCACGACCCCGGGGAATTCAAGAAGCTCTTCCTTGGCCATGGTCTCTCCGATCGCAGTTGCAACGATGCGCCGGAGCCGATGGGGGAGGTTCCGTTCGCGGGCGAACAGTGACCGCACGCAGACAAAGGTTCAAGCGAATTCAGATCGTCAGAGTCGACTTCAAATGGACACCCGCATTAACCTGGCGGGGTTGGCAAGTTCGTGATGAGTTGTCTCGCTGGGAACGGCTGGAGCGGTCCATGGATCAGCGGAGCTCTTTCGGCCTGACGGAGCAACTGAGGCGCTGAGGCGGCCGGTTCGGGTCGCTTCGGCTTCCCTGCCCTGCCCGGTCCAAACGACGAGCGAAGATCGACCGCGCCACCTGCTGCTGCTGCCGATCGAGGTGGCAGTGGCGCTGGTTCCTCCAGAAAGGAGGAGCTGGGGATTTTCAGTGGACGGCTTTCCGAGGCCCGCACGGTCCTGCGGTTCACCCCGGACGCCGTGCCGGAACGGGATCGGCAGGGCCGTTGGAGAATTTTCTTCAACTACGCAGTTCCCTCTCCCATGCTGTCGTCAAGTTTGACCATCAACAGGCATATAGACAGATGGTCGATCCCGTTTTATGAATCGGGTAACTCCGTCGAAGAGAATACAATGGGGCACTACAGTTCTCTCGGGTCCGAGGAGAATTACGGCCAGTTAATGGCCAGCGCTCAGAACTTCGATTATTCGATCTTTCCGACGAATCTCGAAAGTCCGTTTCATTACGAGTCCCACGAGCCGTTTGGCGAAAAGTTCTTCATATTCTTCGAAAAAAATTGGAAAGAGACAATGAGGTCTTTGCCAGCTTAGCGCGGGACATCAGGTTTCTCTGTTGCGCGGTGAAACCAAAATTTCAACGTAATCGCGTCTCCGACCGCCACGTGCCCTTGCTGATCTGAAATCAACTGGGACCAGATCACATGCGGGGCGGTCATACCCAGCGTTTGCTCCGCCGGTACGATTTTCTGTTTCGGAAGCTCTCGCGCCCGTCCGAGGACATGCCAAGGTAGAATTCCTTTACGTCCTTGTTCTCGGCCAGAACCGAGGCCGGCCCGTCGATCATGATGCGACCGCTTTCCAGGATGTAGCCGTAGTTGGCGTACTTCAGCGCGACACTGGTGTTCTGTTCGGCAAGCAGGATGCTGACGCCCTCGGTCTCGTTCAGATCGCGCACGATCTGGAATATTTCGGCCACGATCTGCGGGGCGAGACCCATCGAAGGTTCGTCCAGCAGCAGCATCTTCGGCCGCGCCATCATTGCGCGGCCGATCGCCGTCATTTGCTGTTCGCCACCCGAGGTATAGCCGGCCTGACTGCTGCGGCGAGTCTTGAGGCGTGGGAAATAGGTATAGACGCGGTCCAGTTCGTCGCGGAGCTGGGCGCCGCGCAGCTTGCGGGTATAAGCCCCGGTGATCAGGTTTTCCTCCACCGTCAGGTGGCCGAAACACATCCGCCCCTCCATCACCTGCACCATGCCCATATTGACCATGTCGCCCGGCGACAACCGGTCGGTGCGCTGGCCCTGAAAATGGATCGACCCCTTGGTCACCTTGCCACGCTCGGCCCCGATCATGGTCGAAATGGACTTCAGCGTCGTGCTCTTGCCCGCGCCGTTGCCGCCCAGCAGCGCCACGATGCTGCCCTTCGGCACATCGAGCGAAACGCCGCGAAGCACTAGGATTACGCCGTCGTAGATGGTTTCGATGTTGCGAACCGACAGGATCGGCTCGGCGCTTGGCGTCGGGGCGGCGGCCAGATCGGCGGGTTCGGCGGTAACGGTCAATGTCTGCCTTCTTTTCATCATCGGCCGTGGGGCGAAGCTTGGGCCGCCCTGCGGCGCGGACCGTGTCGATTGGTCAGAGGCCAGCACCTGTCAGGGGCAAGTGCGGGCGGTCATGTTGTTCTCGACCGCGAACTTGGCCGCCGAGTCCTTGACCATCGCCCGGATCATCTCCGGATCGGGCGCACCGACCCAGTCGCTGATGATCTGGAATTGGGCGCCATCCCACTGCATCACTTTGAACAGTCCGGCCCCGTCATGCTTGATGCAAGATAGCTCGAACGGGGCGAGCATGCCGGCCACGCCGATTTCCTCCAACCGCTCGGGCGTCATCTTGATCGCCTCGTAGCCATCGCGGAATTCCGGGCCCGTCACGGCCTTGCCCACCTTGTCGTGAATTTCCTGGGCGTTGCGCAGCCCTTCGACCCACATAATCGCCGCGCCGAGGCCGCGATTCCAGTAGACGGTGCCGATGCGTTCGGGATTGCCAAGATTGCCGGCTTCGGCGCCATAGACGACCTTCTCGATCTCCTGAACCAGTGGATAGGTCTTGCCCGGCACCGCGTTGGCCACGACATAGGTGCCGATCGCCGCATCGCCGGCAGGCACCATGTCCTCCTCGGCGCCGCCGAAGGTGACATAGATCATCCGGTCACGCGGGAAACCAACGCGCGCGGCCGTCGTCATCGCGGTCGAGTTCATCCCCGATCCCGCACCCCAGAACGTCACCCAGTCTGGCTGTTCGCGGCGGATCTGCAACCACTGCGACTGCTGCTCCAGCCCCGGGGGCGCTACGGAGATCTCGACCAGGTCAACCCCCCAGTCCGCTGCGATCTGGCGCATCGCGGGCAGGGGCTCGCGGCCGAAGGCGCTGTCGATGTGGAGGTGCACGATCTTCTTGCCGCGCATATTCTCGACACCGCCCTCCTGCTGGGCCATGAAATCCATCTGGACGGCGATCTGATCCCAGTAATGGCTGGCGGCGTTGAACACCCAAGGCCAGACGGTGCCATCCGCCGCATCGGTGCGGCCATAGCCGTATTGCGCCAGCACGACCTCGTTTTCGGCCATCAGGTTGATGACGGCATAGGCGCCGGGCGTGCCGAGGGTGTCGAACACCACCATCTTCTGCCCGTTCGGCCCGGTCAGCAGGCGCTGGAAACATTCGACGGTACGGTCGGCCTTGTATTCGGTTTCACATTCCGACCAGGTCAGCTCCACGCCGTTCACGCCGCCGGTCATGTTGACATACGTCATGTAGTCGATGATGCCGCCATAATAGCCGGTACCCATGGCCGAATAAGGGCCCACGCGGCTGCTGGGAACGGCCATGTACTGCTGCTCTTCCTGCGCAATGGCGGCGCCCGGCAGGGCGGCGGTCACAGCCAGGCCCAGGGCTGTCGCAACGGCGCGGGTCTGGCGCCAGAGATCGGTCTGCATCATCCGTCATTCCTCCCATTCAGTTTCCGAGATCGGTCGATCTTCTTTTTCGTTGTTCTCGATGGCCCAATCCGCACCTCCTCGCAAGGGCGGAGCCATTGCTCCGCCCTACCGGCGGAACGGCCAGCGCCGCATCCGGTCGAGCAGGTTGTTCCATAGCCTCGCCAGGCCAAGCGGTTCGTAGATCATGAACAGGATGATCATCACGCCGAAGATGATCTGTTCCAGCGACGAGGTGAGCGTCGCATCCACTGCCTTGCCGAAGATCGCGTGGAACAGGATGTTCAGGAACACCGGCAGCAACAGGATGAAGCCGGCCCCGAGGAACGACCCGAGGATCGTGCCCAGGCCACCGATGATCACCATGAACAGGATGCGGAAGGACAGGTTGATGTCGAACGCCGCCGGTTCCACCGATTTCAGATAGGTGAAGGCGAACAGCGCCCCACCGACACCGCAGTAGAACGAACTGATCGCGAAGGCCTGCAGCTTGGTGCGCAACAGCGACAGGCCCATCACCTCGGCCGCCACGTCCATGTCACGAACAGCCTGCCAGTTCCGCCCGATCGACCCGCGGGCCATGTTCATCGCAGCCCAGGTCAGCGCCACGACGATGGTCAGCACGACAAGGTAGGTTTCGGCCGCCGAATTGAACTCGTGGCCGAAAATGACGATGTCCTGCGTGGTGATGATGCCCGAGGTGTCGTAGTTCTTGAACCAGCCGAACTTGTCGATCACCCAGACGATGAAGAACTGCGAGGCGAGCGTCGCAACCGCCAGATAGAGGCCGCGCACCCGCAGGCTTGGCAGGCCGAAGAAGATGCCGATGGCTGCGGCGATCAGGCCGGACAGAAGGACCGCCACGATGAACGGCATGCCGTCGACGCGCAACATCAGGTTATAGCAGGCAAAGGCCCCCGCCGCCATGAACCCCGCCGACCCCAGTGACAACTGGCCGGCGTATCCCATAAGGATGTTCTGCCCCATCGCCACCACCGACAGGGCAAGCCAGGGGATAAGGATCGCGCTCAGCCAGTAGTCGCTCGCCGTGAAGGGCAGCACGCAGAAGCCCACCAGCAGCAGCGCGATCAGCATGGCGCGATCTTCGCGCATCGGCAGCAGGCGCTGATCCTGCGCGTAACTGGTGCGGAAGCCGCCGGCCTGTCGGTAGAACAAGGTGCTTCCCCTGAAGTTCGGCCGTCAGACGCGCCGGATGATACGTTCGCCGAACAGCCCCTCGGAACGGAACATCAGGAAGACCACGGCCAGCATGTACGGCGCCCAGCCCTCGATCCCGCCGCCGACGAAGGGGCCGATATAGACCTCGGCCAGCTTCTCGAAGGCGCCGACGATCAAGCCCGCGACGATCACCCCCGGCACCGAAGTGAAACCGCCGATGATCAGCACCGGCAGCGCCTTGAGCGCGACGCCGACCAGCGCGAACTGCACACCGCTGCGGGCGCCCCACAGCATCCCCGCCGCCAGCGCCACGATGCCGGCGGTGGCCCAGACCGTCACCCAGATGTGCTGCAGGGGAATGCCGATCGACAGCGCGGCAGCGTGGCTGTCGGCCACCGCGCGCAGGCCGAGGCCGACCTTGGTGCGCGAGAACACCAGCGCCAGCACCGCCACCATCACCCCTGCGACCACGCCGATGGTGATGTCGAGCGTGCTGATGTAGATGCCGGTCAGATCGGCAAGCCAAATGATCGGCACGTCGGGAATGCCCAGATCCAGCCGGCGCACCTCCACCCCCCAGACCAGCTGCGCCAGTCCCTCCAGCACGAAGGCGAGGCCGATCGTCGCCATCAGCAGCGTGTCTTCGTTCTGGTTGACCAGCGGACGCAGCACGAAGCGTTCGGTCGCCATGCCGACAAGCACCATCAGCCCCACGGTCACCGGCAGGGCGAGCCAGAAGGGAATGCCGATTTCGGTAAAGCCGACGAAGGACAGCACGGCAAAGAACACCATCGCGCCCTGCGCAAAGTTGAACACGCCCGACGCCTTGTAGATCAGCACGAACCCCAGGGCGACCAGAGAATACATCACCCCCGACAGCAGGCCGCCGACGAGCACCTCGATGAAGAACAGAGCCTCGTACCCCATGCCGCCCCCTAATGCGCCACGCCGAGATAGGCGTCGATGACATTCTGGTTCGACCGCACTTCCGCAGGGGAGCCGTCGCCGATCTTCTTGCCGTAGTCCAGCACCACGACGCGGTCCGAGATATCCATGACCACGCCCATGTCATGCTCGATCAGCACCATCGTGGTGCCGTAATGGTCGTTCACATCCAGGATGAAGCGGCACATGTCCTGCTTTTCCTCGACGTTCATTCCGGCCATCGGCTCGTCCGGCAGCAGCACCTGCGGCTCCATCGCCAGAGCACGGCCCAGGTCCACGCGCTGTTGCAGCCCGTACGGCAGACGGCCGACGGGGGTCTTGCGCACGGCCTGGATTTCGAGAAAGTC
>Ga0105046_10011685_pt1 | contig 13640 bp, 10 predicted proteins | sample MAT03_FD_78385 | JGI IMG/M metagenome (GOLD analysis project Ga0105046, IMG submission 78385) | Freshwater microbial communities from Lake Fryxell liftoff mats and glacier meltwater in Antarctica - MAT-03 (megahit assembly) | ecosystem: Environmental > Aquatic > Freshwater > Ice > Liftoff... | reverse complement strand
GCGACGATGCTCTTCGCGCGAAGGGATTTCTGCCTGTTGATGTCGCGGGATACTTGGACCCAGTGGGCGACCCAGTGGGCAACTCAGTGGGCAACTCAGTGGGCAACTCAGTGGGCGACTCTATGGGCGAGCCACGGAAAACGATGGAACGCTATGCCGCAGTATGGAGCGAGGCGCCAGCAGGAGAAAAAGAACGCGATCGCAAACTTGTGGTAGGTGACACCAAAGAGCCTGACGTGAATGGCGTTTCCTATCTTTCACTACAAGAGTTCCTGGGAGCAAAAGGAAAGCCCAAATATTGCACGCTCGGCGAAAACGAGACGCATTTCGTACTTCCAATCTGGAATCGCGATACCGCCTCGTATCTCGATACCCTTCGCCGTGTAGCCCATTTCGTACAACAAGATGTGTGCGTGAGCACAGCTAGCAGTAGCGATGCGATACTAAGGAGAATGGCTGAGCTACTCACGCAAAGCGGCGAAAAGGATTTCAATTACCAGTATGCTGCTGCGTTCAATAGCAATCTAGAAGCCGTTTCGACCGAACTACATGGTCTTTCCCCGACCGAACATATAACACTCGCCCGTAAGTTGGCTTCGGAAGGATGGAGACCTTCGTCGATTTCAGTTTGTGTTCCGCTGAAGAAACCAGCCGTCGTAGCCTCGGTGTGGCAGCATCCGCTGGTAACTGATGAGCGCAAAGAGTCACTTGCTCGCCGTCAAGCGCACGCAGCCGTTGCGCTCATGTTGCTTGGTCGGCCTGAGAAAACATGGATCCTGTTCCAACATACGGCCGAACCAAGGATTCGAAGCTGGCTTCTCCATTTGCTTGCGCAGTTCTCCGTCCCCAATAAATTGATAGTCGATCGAATTGATTTCGAAGCCAACGTTTCTGCGCAGCGGGCGCTTTGGCTGGCAGTTGGTGAGCTGAGCGAGCAATTCGATGACACGACCCGCATTAAGCTAAGCTCGCAATTAAAAAAACTCTATCGCGAGCACCCCGACAGTGGGTTGCACGCTGCCGCGGAATGGACGTTACGTCGTCTCCATCACGACGAAACGATTGAAGAGTGTGATCGCAGTTTGGCTTCAATGGTACCGTCTGCAAATCATTCCTGGTACGTCAATCAACACGGTCATACGATGGCTTTTTTTCAAGGACCGGTGGAGTTCGTTCAAGGCTCCCTTAAGGGGGAACCTGACCAGGACACGTTGTCCGAAACTCCGATCCGTATGCGCATTGGTCGTACGTTTGCTGTGGGCACCAAGGAAGTCAGCTTACAGCAGTTTCAGCAGTTCGCATCCGATACGGATCATCCGAAAATCAGGTTCCTTGCTTCACAGCATTATATGCCCGACCGTCAATGCCCAATCATTTCGCTTACTTGGTTCGACGCGGCAAAGTATTGTCGATGGCTTAGTGAAAAGGAGGGTATCCCCGAAGAAGAAATGTGCTACCCACCGATCGCTCAAATCAAGGATGGTATGAAACTACCGACAAACTATTTGCAGAGGACTGGCTATCGCATGCCAACTGAGGCCGAATGGGAATTCACCTGTCGAGCCGGCACGACGACGAGCCGCTGCTACGGTGAATCAGAAGAGCTCTTAGGCAAATACTCCCGGTACGTGCTAAACTCGGATGATCGCACTTGGCCAGGTGGCCGACTTAAACCAAACGATTTTGGAATGTTCGATATGCATGGCAACATATGGGAGTGGTGTCAGGAGGGGGAAATTGCGATGCCGTCGATACTGCCCGAAGTGCTAGAGGATCGCGAAGACACCAATTTGAAAGTAACTGCCAGCCAGTCCCGTAAGGTGCGAGGCGGTTCGTTCGATCGCAACGCAAGCCAGATTCGCTCGGCCAGTCGGCTACGACTGCGATCAACAGACGATTACCTCATCGTCGGTCTTCGAGTTGCCCGTACAATGCCGGATAAAAAGCTTCCCGATACAAAGCAATAGAAGCTCGCAGTTGTAGGATTTTGAAATCGAAAATAATCGCCGCGCGTCACCCGTGGCTAGCGCCATCGGCTCAGTGATTTGGTTTTTTAGGCTTCAATTCCTATCTCGGATTGTCTTTGCATTTATCAGCTGGATCCGACCGCTTGGATTGTGCAAATAGCTTCCCACGGGGGCATCGTCGGTTTCGATCAATTTCGTTTGGAATTGTGGCCCAAACTCATTGGCGATTATGTGTCCATCTCCGATAACTTTCTTGCTGCTGCAGACGTAACGAATCATCTCGATCATCGAATCGTTGTTCTCATCAAAATCTGATCGACTCATCACAATATCCGGTTTTCCCAATACATTCATTCCCATCGTGTGCAAATCGGTTTTACGACGAATGATCCCGACAAACGCAAAGGACATCGCTTCAATAGCGTTCATCGCTGCCATTTCATTCCAAAGCGATGCGCCATGGGCCACCATGCTGTTATCGATAAAGACTCCAGCACCACCCGTCTGAATAATTGCAGCCCCTGCTTGAAGCATCGTCTTGGCCGCCTCGAGGGAACCGCCGGGTCCAATTAAACCAAGATTTACTGTGTATCGCTTAAGCGTCGATAGCTCCTTAGCAGTCGCAGGTTTTCGACATGCCGACTCAAATACACCAGGGAAGTCTTTATCGGGTTTCATTGGAAACATTTCGATGACTTGTCCATCGGGCATTACCAGCCCATCATCGCAAATTGAAAAGCCCTTTGGGATTCGGCTGACGATCTCTTCGAATCCAGCCCATGCACCAGGTATTCGAAGGGTTGTTTCGACGATTGATTTTTTCTTGCTCATGTAAATTTATTTAACTTGGTGGTTGATACGATTGCAAACCCTGTATCTAAACTCCATGCGGCTCAATATGATACTCAAATGTCGTATGCTGGAGCAGTTAGAAAGAACTAATTGGTAAGATGGGACCATTGTCCCGTCCGGCTCGCTCGGGACAATGGTCTCAAGCTACGAAATGGCATTTCAGCCCGCGACCTATGACTTCGAATAGATAATAAACGAAAACACGTCATTCGTTGATTTACCGAATGACGTGCTTCAAGATTGACTAGCAGACCGATACAGGTCGGGCTATGCAGATTCTTTTCGTTTTGGAGTTGCTTTGCGGTGATGCAGAGAGCCATCGGCTCCCTCGGCGTCGATGGTGTACGCCGTGCCTTCTTCTTGATCAGGAAGTTCAAACATGATATCGAGCATTGCTTCTTCCACGATTCCGCGAAGACCACGAGCTCCAACACTCTTGACTGTCGCTTTGTGAGCGATGGATTTCAAGGCTGCTTCGGTGAAGTGCAACTCGCAATTTTCCATCCCGAAAAGGGCTTGATATTGTTTGAGTAGCGCGTTCTTCGGTTCACTCAAGACCCGAATCAGTCCAGCTTCGTCCAACGGAGCCAACGATGTGACCACAGGTAACCGCCCGATCAATTCAGGAATGAGACCGAATTCAAGAATATCATCTGAGTTGACTTGAGTAAGAACCGAAGCCGTATCGGCTTCCTCCTTATGGCTTCCCGATTGTCCGAATCCTAGGGTCTTCTTGCCAAGTCGTTTTCGAATGATCTCTTCGACTCCAACAAATGTTCCGCCGCAAATAAACAGAATGTTCGTCGTGTCCATTTGAATGAACTGCTGTTCTGGATGCTTACGACCACCTTGCGGTGGAACGTTAGCGACAGTTCCTTCAAGCATTTTCAACAAAGCTTGTTGAACGCCTTCACCAGAAACGTCACGCGTGATCGAAACGTTTTGGCTGGTCTTACCAATCTTGTCGATTTCGTCGATGTACAAGATTCCTCGTTGAGCCGACTCGAGATCGAAGTCAGCAGCGTGAAGCAGCTTGAGTAGCAGATTTTCAACGTCTTCGCCGACATATCCAGCTTCGGTCAGGGTTGTCGCGTCGCCGATGGCAAACGGAACATTTAACATCTTTGCCAAAGTTCGCGCCAACAGCGTTTTTCCGCTTCCGGTTGGTCCGCACAGAAGAATGTTAGACTTTTCAATCTCTACGTCCGAACCCTGCCAGTCTGCAGTGAGCCTCTTGTAGTGATTGTGAACCGCCACAGCCAAGGTTCGCTTGGTGCCGGTTTGACCAATCACATACTCGTCCAAGTGTGTAACGATATCGCGTGGTGTCGGGATGTCGTTAAATAACTTCTTAGACGGGCCTCGACGTTTGGTCTCTTGATCCAAGATCGATTGGCACAGCTCAATACATTCACCGCAGATGTAAACATCCCCTGGTCCCTCGACCAATGGCCCCACATCGCGATAGCTTTTGCGACAGAAAGAACAGAACGCGTTCTTTTTAGCGCTTGCTGGTCCTCCACTGCGGCGGCCCGTAACAACATCCTTACCTTGAGGCATAACGACTCCTAAAAACTATTCCCATCGACTGGAGCATCACACCCGTGCGGCTGGATCGCATTGGTGATACCCAAGTAGAAAAATGGTTAAACGCTGACTGGAAGCTCGATGGGTCCGAAAGTCACACTATTCGAATTACCGAATGATTGTGTCCTTCTGAACCGGGCCTTCCATGTCCGCGGTTTCGAGCCGATAAAATACCTACGCATAGGCTGCCGATCTAAATGGTCATCATGACCTGCTGCCGAAACTAACTTCTTTTACTTTTAAAAAATCTCAAGAGTTGTCGGAAAATGATCACGACAAGCCTTGTTGATCCTTCTTGAGCAACAGTTGTATGTTTCGGAATTCCTTCTCGTTTATGTCACCCTCCTGTCGCATTTCCTCGAAATTCTTCAGCAGCTCTTGCTCGTTCTTCTGGTCTTCCTTGGAGAAATCGCGCAACCTTACCACGACAAAATATGCACCGATAGAAACAATCATCAAACCTAGCAAGCTCAACGCAGCCTGCACAGAAGTATTCGACAAAATCTCCTGGACCATTTTAGTCACTCTCGCCGCTCCTCATACTGTCCTGTCACGCCGTCATCCCTAATTGAAAACCTTGTTTCCTCGCACCGCCTTATGTTATGCGAAAGTGTGGTCTCAAGTCTAGCTTTTTTAGATCAAAGATTATCTAGCCGTTGCAGCTTGACAGGATCAGGTCTCTTAGTTCGATTTTTGAGCGAGATCCGAGTAAAGACGGCTTGCGGCAACCAAATGTCTTGTTTGCATTTTGAAGGAAAATGAATGCGAGCGAACAACAACAAAAATTATAAATTTACTTTTTTAAGCTTTGGAAGCTTTGCCTGCAAAGCTTCAATAGCCTTCTTAGTGATAGCCGTGTTGTTGAGAGTAATTTCAGTCAAATTGACGAGCGTATCGAGCTTCGCTAGTCCTTCATCGGTAATGCCTGTCTTTCCAAGGTGCAGAAACTCTAGACCTGTCATCTTGGCGAGATGCTCGACCGCTCCATCGCCAATCCCTGCGATATCATCTAAGTTCAATCGTTTGATCGACGAACCGACGAGAACCGCGATCCCTTCATCCGTTACTCGCGTGTGCCAAAGGTTAAGGTCGACAAGTTTAGGCAACTTTGCGATTGCAGGGAGGGCCGTGTCATTAATCCGTGTTTCGCTCAAATCGAGAGAAAGCAAGTTTTGGTAGCTTCCGATGTGATCGACAATCCCTTGGCTATTGACTTGGGTATCCCGAAGATTCAGCTTGGCAAGTTGCTTACTTTCAACCATTGCCGATAGAACTCCGTTCCCAATCTGATTCCGAAATACTGATAGCTCTTTGAGCTTTGCGAACCCGCCAAGCGATTTAAAGCCAGCATCTGTAATGCCACAATCCTGAAAATCGAGGGCAGCCATATCGGTCATGGCTGCCAAATGAGCTATCCCAGCGTCGGTAATTCGATTCCCCCAAAGCGAGATATTCCTAATTTTAGTGAGGTTTTTCAACGATTCCAAGCCAGTGTCGCTTACTTGAAGGCAATCCGAGAAATTAAGTAGCTCGAGTTGCTTTGTCTCCTTCAGATAGCCAAGTCCGACATCGGTAACTTTGGTTCGAGGAGAACGAATTCGTTTGATCGTCTTGCTTTGCGATAGGCTTTTAAAGGACACGTCCGAAATCTCACATCGATCCAAGTTGATATCTTCTAACCGTGGGAGTTTCGCCAAAACTGCAATTCCGGCATCCGTTATTCCTGTCTGCGCAATCTTCAGAACCCTCAAACCAGGGTGCCCAGCGAGCGAAGCAATCACTTGGTCAGTCGCCTCTGGGCCCGAAAGTTCAAGTGTTTCAACCGATAGAATTTTTGCGATCGCAGGTACGCTCTTCGACCAACCTTGCCCACATTGGCTGTAATCGACCCCGCGGATGGATTCGTCTTTTCCTTTAACAAGCCCAATTAGCGGAACCGCCATGAGTTCTTGGATTGACTGCGGATCACTTGCAGGAGTCGACTTGGCCTCGGTCGATTGCTGCTTTGCGGCAACCGGAGCCCTAACCGTTGCTGAAGGTGGCTCAACTGGTGGGCATCCGGTAAGAAAAGCAAGAACGCCGAGAAGACTTAGTTGAAAAGTCGGCAAAACATTCATGAATCGAGATGCGTTTTTCATGGCGAGCCGTTAAGAGAATTGATCTGGGTGAATCGATTGGGGCGAAACAAATAATTTGGCAGATGAAAGCTTACTTTCATCGATTCTTCTTGGGAACTGTCATGAAAATAGTTCCCTGTTTTGTACATAGTACCAACACGCAGCGCTGGTGTTCAGGCTTGAGCTGTTCCCCCCGACGAAACTGTTTGATGGTAAGGGATACTTTGGTAGCTTCGAGATAAAAAACATCCCCCCGATTTTCTGAATCAAAAGCTGTTTTAGAACTGTTTCTCAGTTCACGCAATTTAAATTATTGACTTGCCTTGCATAGTCTTTCAGTTCATCGCATCCATTAGTTCTTTCGCGAGAGCACGGATATCGACTAACGATTTATTGCGATCACCTTTATCCGCCGACTCCAAGTGCCTAACGATCGCGGACCCGACGATTAGCCCGTCGGCAACTGGACTAAGCAGCTTCACGTGTTCCGGTCTGCTAACGCCAAATCCAATACAAATCGGTAGAGTCGTTCGCTCGCGGAGCCAACGGACGCGGTCGACTAACTCTGGCGGTAATTCGGTTCTTGCTCCCGTGATCCCTGTAACCGAAACGAAGTAAAGGAACCCGCTCGATAGCTCGGCGATTTTCAACGCACGCTCCGGTGGCGTTGTCGGGGTTACTAATTGGATTAGACTGAAGTCCTTCGCTTTGCAGATCGCCGATAGCTGCGTGCTTTCCTCAACTAATAAGTCGGGGACGATCGCACCGGAAAAACCTGCTGCAATCGCTTGGTCGACATAAGAAGCCAGTCCGACGCGATGGATCACGGCGTAGCTTACCATCGTTACCAGGGGCATTTTGAGGGTGGGAGCAACCGGTGCGATGGCTGCGAAGATCTCTTTGAGTTTGATCTTTTTGTTAAGAGCCCGGGTGTAGGAGGCTTGAATGACAGGTCCGTCGGCGATGGGGTCACTGTAGGGAATACCTACTTCAGCCATGCTGCATCCCGCCTCGTCAAGCATCTTCAGAAGCTCGACGGTCATCGCAAGGTCAGGATCGCCTGCGGTAATAAACGGTAAAAAAGCCTTCTTGCCTTCGCTTCGGAGCCGAACGAAGAGGTCATCAATTGCGGACATAAAAAAATTTCTAACTGGAACAAATTATCATCTTGAAAGCTGTAGGAAGCCAACGCACAGCATACCAAGAAACTACCAGGCTTGGCCGCGTAGCCGAGCAATCTCGCCAGCGTCTTTGTCGCCTCGACCGCTTAAACAGATCACTAAATGTTGGTCAGCAGTCATCGTCTTGGCGATCTCAGCCGCCTTGGCAACCGCATGGCACGTTTCCAGTGCGGTAAGAATTCCTTCGGATTTGGCTAGGAAATCGAAAGCGGCTAGGGCTTCGTCATCTCGACAAGCAGTGTATTGGACTCGATCGGTGTCTTTCCAATAGCTATGCTCTGGCCCGACCCCGGGATAATCCAAGCCAGCCGACATACTGTGAACATCGGAAGTCTGGCCGTCTTCATCTTGCATGACATAACTATAACTGCCGTGCAGAACGCCAGGAGATCCATAAGAAAGAGGCGAAGCATGATCGCCAGGATTGCTACCTCGTCCGCCCGCTTCGACCCCGATCAGCTCGACCGAAGTATCTTCGACAAACGGGTAAAACATCCCTGCTGCATTGCTTCCACCGCCTACACACGCCACGATTTTATCAGGAAGCCGTCCAATCGTTTCCAAGCATTGCTGGCGACATTCTTTGCCAATTACGCTTTGAAAATCTCGAACCATCATCGGAAATGGGTGAGGTCCAATGACTGAGCCAATGATGTAGTGTGTGTTCTCTACACTGCTCATCCAATCTCGCATTGCTTCGTTGACTGCATCCCGAAGAGTTCGCGAACCAGACTCGACAGGTCGGACTTCGGCTCCCATCAGCCGCATGCTGAACACGTTAGGCTTCTGCCGACGCACGTCCTCGGCGCCCATGTAAACCACACAAGGTAGTCCAAAGTGAGCACAGGCAGTCGCACTTGCAACGCCGTGTTGGCCAGCACCTGTTTCCGCGATTACCCGCGTTTTCCCCATCCGCAACGTGAGCAACCCTTGACCTAGTGTATTATTGATTTTGTGAGCACCCGTATGATTTAGGTCTTCACGTTTAAGCCAAATCTGACCTCCGCCAAGATGCTTACTAAACCGTGCCGCATGGTAAAGCGGGCTTGGTCGTCCGACAAAGCGATGCAGAAGTTCGTCAAGCTCGGCATGAAAATCAGGATCAGCTTGTGCTTTAGCGTATTCGATAGTCAACTCTTCCAAGGCTCGAGTCAACGTTTCGGGGACGTATCTACCACCAAAATCGCCAAAACGGCCGGCTCGATCCGGGACAGACTTGGTCGCAACACCCGCGTCTGTAGGAGTGCGAAGTTTAGCAGTATTTCCTTCGAGAGAGGCTGAAACGATACTCATAAAGTCTTATCCGAAGCGTAAAAACGCTGTAAAGGTAGTCCACCAATATGGTTCTTTCGACTCGATTGTCGATCGAAGAGGCCGGAAGGTCAAGTGAACCGCAAAAGTCTAAGACTATTCACGGCCTAACCAGTTATAAAGGATCGTACGGACAATCAGTGTCACATTTCAGTCTTCGCTTTCCCCGTCGTCGCTCATTTTGACAATTCGCGGGTCAAAACGGGCAATCGGTTCTACCAAATCTCGTTGGGCCAGCATCACCTCGTGAATGTCCTTATAAACAAAAGGAACTTCATCAGAGCCGGCTGACAAAATGTGTACTCCCCTCTCCTTCAATTCCTTCTGGATCGGTCGAAAACGATACTTTTCGCGGGATTTGGTGCGGCTCATCCGACGCCCTGCCCCATGCGAGGCCGACGAAAACGAAGACGCTTTTCCCTTACCTTTGACTACATACGCAGGAGTTGCCATCGATCCAGGAATAACTCCCAGCACCCCCTTCCCGGCAGGCGTCGCTCCCTTGCGGTGAACGATAACCTCTTGGTTGTTGTGAATCTCCTTCCAAGCAAAGTTGTGGCGGTTCTCAACTCCTGCGATGATTCTGGTCTTCGCAAGCTTCGACACCAATCGATGAATCACGTCGTGATTTGCCGCTGCGTAGTCTCCCATCAAGTTCATCGCAGCCCAATACTCTTGGCCAGCTTCACTATCCATCTCCAACCATGCCAACCGACCGAAGTCTTGAGACCTCTTGGGAAGACGACTTTGAGCGATCGAGTTATAGGTGCTGCAAACTACCGCTCCGGTACCTCTGCTACCAGAATGGCTCATCAGTGCAACATACTGACCCGTATGCAAACCAAGATCCTCGCTCGGTTCTTCCAGCGTCAAGCCTCCGAACTCAACAAAATGATTTCCAGACCCACTTGTACCAAGCTGCGATCAAGCTTTATCCTTGCATTCGCGAGTCACACGCGTAACGGTCCAATCCTGGTCCATGACCGCATGATCTTGAGGCGTCTCGTGACGAGATCCAATTCCAAAACGTGTCCCATTCTCGAGGGCGTTCTTGAGTAAATCAAATTGTTTATCAAATTGAGATACGGGCATATCCAAGACCGAGAGCTTCATACGGCACGCAATATCCACGCCGACCGCGTAGGGAACGACTTCTCCCTGCAGCACCAAAACACCACCGATCGGAAGCCCATAACCCACATGCGCATCGGGCATCAAAGCCGCTCCGACCGCCATCGGAAGCTGGCACGCTGTCTTCATCTGTGCATGCGAAGCGTCATCAATGTCATCACCCCATGTTTCGTAAAGAACCGGTTCCGTACGGTCCGGCCAACGCGTGGCGGGTTCTTGCGCTCGAGAGAGTAATGCCTGAGCGAAACTTGACAGCGAGCTATCCTCCAAGTATTCGTTCGGTACAGTCAGGCACTGCGCGATCAACGTCACCACAACAGATAGCTGTAACCCTCCCGAAACGTAGTTTGGGGAGGGTCGGCGGGCGACAGCCACGCCGGGAAGGGGTGGATGTGGTATTATAAAAAAACTTTACGCGGTTTAAGCTCGCTCTCCCCGAAAAACTCGCTTTATGGCTCGTTTTTCTACCCTCTCAACTTCGTTGGGAGGGTGACAATGTTGGCGATCATCGAGAAGTCTCAAAAAACAGCCCGCGAAAGCTATTTTCCGGCCATCAACTGTTTGTCAAAAGCGAGGCTTACTCCTTTCTAGACATTGCATTCTGATTTAGGTTCATAGACCGGTCGGAAATCAATCCTTGTTTTGAATCTAATTCAACGATGTAATGAAACCTGGATCATGTTATGTTGTCTTACGTCATTGTCCCGAAATAATATGCGGTTTTGCGAAACGTAAGATGGACTTCCAGTCCGTCTTTTTTCGGACGGACTGGAAGTCCATCCTACGGCGAAATTTTTAATGTACCAAAACGTGAATTCCTAAAATGGCTTTGTTATGCTGAATAGACGATCAATGCTTAGAAACGTGGGCGGACTCTGCCTAGCTGGAGCGACTGGGACAGCGTTTGCCGCTGCCATTCGACGCGAGCCTCGTTGGGATGCGTCGATTCGTTCAGGACTTGACTATCTGGCTCGCACACAATCCTCGCGAGGACAATGGAATACCCCGCCCTACCCTACTGCAATCGCCGCCTTGGCCGGTACCGCCCTGCTCTGCTCTGGCTCGACTGCAACACAAGGGCCTTACGCAAAGAACATTAGCCGAACCACCGACTTCTTACTTAGTAAATCTCGTGACAATGGACTTATCGGGGAACCAGCGGCTTCTGATGCTCGATATACATACGGCCACGGTTTCGCGATGTTATTCCTTTCCCAAGTGCTCGGAGAAGAAGGATTCATGGATCGACGCCAAGAGCTGGTCAAAGCCCTTAGCAAGTCAGTGACTTTTTGTGGGCAGTCCCAAACTGCTTCCGGCGGCTGGGGATATGTCAGTGCCAAAGAAGGGAATGACTACGACGAAGGAAGTACCACGATCACGCAGGTTCAGGGATTACGCGGTTGCCGCAACGCGGGTATTCCCGTTCCGAGCGAAATTATCGAATCAGCCAAACGCTATATGTATAGTTGCCAGAACGAAGACGGTGGCATCAGTTATTCCAGTAAGCAAATGGGTTCGTCTCGACCCGCCATCACGGCCGCCTCACTGGCCGCTCTTTACAACGCAGGCGACTACGATTCCAAGCATGTTCCTGACATGTTGAACTACTGCAAGAAAACACTCTACGACATTACCAACGAAGAGCAAGCCTTTGGGCACTGGCACTACACGTACCTGTACTACACTCAAGTCGTCTACCGCCAAGGCGACGAGCTCTGGCTTCCATTCCGTAACCGGCTCTACGATCGGATCACTAGCGAACAACGATCCGATGGAAGTTGGGATGGCCAAATCAACGCGGCCTATGTCACCGCATGCAACCTTATCATGCTACAGTTGGATTTAGGCTACCTCCCTATTTTTCAAAGATAAATCCTGGAAAACTGAGACTTCTCGTTTTTCGACCCTCTCAACTTCGTTGGGAGGGTAATCCTGGTGGCGATCACAAAGATGAATCGAAAAACGGGGCGACTAAACGACTTACTTGTATGTCACTTGGTTTCACATCAGCTCGTACTAACAATCGCATCGCCCGTTTGAAGCCGGACCATTTTTTCGTATGCGCCACCTTGGGACATCAAAGATTCGTGCGTACCACTTTCGATGATCTGCCCTTCTGCCATCACCCAGATTTGGTCGGCACTTGTGATCGTACTCAATCGATGGGCGATTACAAATGTCGTTCGGTTCTGTCTTAAATGATTCAAACTATGCTGTATTAACTGTTCGCTTTCGGAGTCCAAGTTACTGGTTGCTTCATCTAGGATCAGTATCTTCGGGTCGGCAAGTATTGCCCTCGCGATTGCTAAGCGTTGGCGCTGGCCACCACTTAACTTGACTCCTCGTTCGCCTATCAAACTATCATAACCATTGGGCAGCTTATCGATGAACTCATCGGCCGCTGCCGCTATAGCTGCAGATCGAATCGATTCCATCGACGCCCCGCGCCGACTGAAAGCAATGTTCTCAGCGATGGTCCCGTCAAACAAAAACACGTCTTGCTCGACCATGCCAAGCAACTTGCGGTAGCTATGTAGTTTGGTTTCTCGCAAGTCTATTTCGTCCAATGAAATCGAGCCTTCATCTGGATCGTAGAACCTCGCGATCAAATTGCAAAGGGTCGTTTTCCCTGCCCCGCTTCGTCCCACCAAAGCGATTGTTTCGTTCTCTTTGACAGACATCGACACATCGCGCAGAACCCATGTGTCACTCCCTGGATACTTAAAGCTGACATTTCGGAGAGTCATATTGCCAACCACTTGATTCCGGTTTATCGCAATCGCGTTCGGTCGATCGGGCAGCTCAGGCGACACTTCGAAAATATCGAGAATGCGATCCAGCCCAGCGAGCCCGTTTTGAAACTGGACGGCACTTCCAGCCAGCGTTGCGATTGGCCCTAAAAGCATCGTCAAGTAGACCAAGAACATCATTAAGTCGCCAAGCGTTAGCTCGCCTTGAATAATCTGCCAACCTCCGTAAATGAGCAAGCCGGTCGACGCGAGTGGAATTAGCACCTCCCAAACTATCTCGACCAATCGAGTACGCCACCAAACCATCAACTGCTGTCTTGTAAGCAAGTGTTGCCCATCAATGTAACGTTTCGTTTCAGTCCGCTGCCTCGCAAAAGTTCGGACGACGCGAATTCCACCAAACGACTCGGTAGTCGTTGCATCGACATCCTGGCGTTGTTTTCGAACATCGCGATAGAGCGGACGAATCGAATGGATATACCAACGGTGAGACCAATAAACCAGCGGCAGCAAAAGAACGCCCGCTGCCAATAGACGCCAGTCCACAAGTACTAACACAAGCAGGCTTCCCAACAACTGCACGACCGCTTGCCATGGGTTGTAGAGCATGCTGAAAACCAAGTCCGATACGCCGCCTGCGTCCTCACGCAACATGCTGGTTGCACCACCACTTTTTAGTTTGTAGATCCGATGAAGCGGCAAGTGTAAAATATGCTGGAACAGTCGACGACGAAGGGTCGTCGT
>Ga0105046_10011683_pt1 | contig 13642 bp, 9 predicted proteins | sample MAT03_FD_78385 | JGI IMG/M metagenome (GOLD analysis project Ga0105046, IMG submission 78385) | Freshwater microbial communities from Lake Fryxell liftoff mats and glacier meltwater in Antarctica - MAT-03 (megahit assembly) | ecosystem: Environmental > Aquatic > Freshwater > Ice > Liftoff... | reverse complement strand
CGCCGCCCGACGCCGACGCCGCCCCTCCATTGGATCTGCACCCCCTGCTCCGTGGGCGGTACGCCTTGCGCGGTCGTCACGTCATCCTACGCGACCGGCGATTTCTTCCGGCTCGAACTCGCTCGTGACGTGTACAACAATGCCTGCGACGACCTCACCAACGCCTCCCCCGCCAGCGTCCGCGCGCCTCACCTCATCCTCCCTCGTGGGTGACTACTCGGCGAGCTTCAGGGTCGGCGCGATTCCAGAATGGTCGTATCGCTGCACCTTCCCTGGATGTGCAACGCCGCTGGGGCTGTACTGCTTCGAACAGTGACGCCGACGCCACGGAGGGCGTCGGACCCGCCGAGGCTCCGGTGGCGCGGGATCTTCGTCGCGTGGCGCTCGGATCACGTCCGGGGCTGACGGCGGCGGGACGTCGGTCTCCTTATCCCCCGGGAATCCGCGGGTGCATGGCCCGTCGCGCCTCCCGAACGCGGCGCACCCGTGGCATCCTCGCGGCATGGATCCGCCCTCGTCGTCCCGGATGGTCCTCGCGCCGGGCGCTGCGGCGTACCCGGTCTCTGCGCCAGCGCACGCTCCAGCGCCTCATCTCCCAGCGATCGACGAGAACTTCCTCGCCGAGGGCAGCGGTCACGAGGTCGTTGACGGCGAGATCTACGAGCTGGCACCTGCGAACGAGGACCACGGCACGGAGCACTTCCACCTGCCCGCGGTGCTCGGGGCTGCGCTGCGGCCCGAGTACAAGGGGACGGTGGACATGCTCACGCGCCCGAAGGTGAAGTCCAACCACGCGCCCGACGTGTCGATTCTGCCGAGAGCGCGCGACAAGACGACCGGCGGCCGTCAGCTCGAGGACCTCGTCTTCGAAGTGATCGACACCGAGACCGTCGAGCATGTCTCCACGAAGACCCGCGCGCTCATCGCCCGCGGGGTCCGCCGAGCCTTCCTCATCGACGTGAAGGACCGCTCCATCCACGAGTGGTCGCGCGACGACGACGGCTGGCGGCGGTTTGCCGACGACGCGGTCATCACGGACGTCTGCTTCGTGGTGCCCGTCCCCGCGAAGGCGCTGGTCGACGAGCTCCTCAGCGACGACACCGTCGCCCGATCGCTCCTCGAGAAGAACAACCGCGTGCTCTCGGCTGAACTCCAGCGCGAACGCGGGGCGGGACAGACGGACAGCCTCCGACACCTCTTCGAACGTCGCCTGAAGCGTGCGCTCACCCCCGCCGAGCGCGAGGTCCTCCTCCTGCACCTCGCCGCGGAGGGACCGGCCGCTGTCGGCGACATCGTGCTCGACCGCACACCCGACGCCATCGCCGCGTGGCTCGCTGACGCCTCCGCGCCCTGACAGAGTGCGTCTCCTGCGCCATCGCCACTACGGCAGCCGAAGGGGGCGACCTCCGCGACGGCGTCGCACACGCGCGCGCAAACGGAGCCTCTGGAGGCCTCCGAGTCGTCGCGCGTTGAGGTCTTCGACGCCCTCCGGCGGTGCGGCGCCACGCACGTTGACGCCGACGCCCAGCACCAGCGCCGACCCAGGTGGTCGGTCTGTCGGGCGTGACCGCCGTCGTCGGTCGTCAGCTTCCCGTAGTCGGCGCTCGGGGACCCGCGGAGCTTGCCGTGCCTCAACCCGGGCGTCGCGCGGCGGCTTCGCGGAGCTTGTCCTTCTTGCTCTTGCGCTTGCCCTTCACGCCGCCGTGCGGGTCCCGCGGCGCGGCGACGGACGTCGGCTCGAACCCCGCGATGCGCTCGCGCTCGACCGAGAGGTGGTGGCGCCGCTCGATGAGCCGAAAGTGCGCGTCGGCCTCCGCTCCGATGAAGCTGACGGCCACGCCCGCCTCGCCCGCGCGGCCGGTGCGGCCGACGCGGTGCAGGTAGTCCGTCGGCGAGCGCGGCAGGTCGTAGTTGACCACGGCCGGCAGCGCCTCGATGTCGAGGCCGCGCGCCGCGACGTCGGTGGCGACGAGCACCCGCAGGCGCTCCGCCTTGAAGTCTTTGAGCGCCTCGGTGCGCGCGCCCTGGCTGAGGTCGCCGTGCAGCGACGCGGCGGCGAAGCCGGCGCGCCGGAGCTTCTCCGCGACGTGCTCGGCCCCGTGGCGGCTCGCGACGAAGACGAGGGCGCGCGACCAGCCGTGGGCCTCCAGGAGGTGGCGCAGCAGCAGCGTGCGCTTGTCGGGGTCGACCTCGATGGCGCGCTGCGCGATCGCGTCGGCGCCGGGCGTGCGGCCGGAGTCCACGTTGATGCGCGTGGGGTCGCGCAGCAGGTCCTCCGCCAGACCCTGCACCGCCGGCGGGAACGTGGCGGAGAACAGCAGGCTCTGGCGCCGCGCGGGGAGCAGCGCGAGCACGCGCGCGAGCTCGTCGGCGAACCCCAGCGAGAACAGCCGGTCGGCCTCGTCGAGCACGATCGTCTCGACCGACGAGAGCCCGAGCGCGTTCTGGTCCACGAGGTCTAGCAGGCGGCCCGGCGTCGCGACGACGACGTCGGCCCCGCCGCGCAGCACCATCATCTGCGGGTTGATCGAGACGCCGCCGACGGCCACACACACCTTGCACGCGTCGGCCAGGTGGCGACCATAGCGCTCGATCGCGTCGGCGATCTGCGCGGCGAGCTCCCGCGTGGGCACGAGGACGAGCGCGCGGACCTGTCGGGGTGAGGCGCCCCGCGAAGCGCCCAGCGCATGAAGGAGCGGCAGCACGAACGCAGCCGTCTTCCCGGAGCCGGTCTGCGCCGAGGCCCACACGTCGCCCCCGCGCAGGATCGCCGGGATGGCCGCCTCCTGCACCGGGGTCGGCTCGACGTACCCCGCTTCGGCGACGGCGCGGAGGAGCGGCTCGGACAGACCCAACGTGGAGAACGACATCAGAGGCGCGACGCTACCAGAGAAGCGGGTCTCGTGGTCCGCGCCTCAGGGCGCGAGCCGAAAGTGCGGCGCCTCGCGGCTGTGCCCCACGAGCCGTCGCACCGTCTGCCCCGCCTCGACCCATACATCGGCCGACCCTCGGGGCACGCCGCACCCTGAAACGGGGCGCTGGTCACCCTCGGGCTGGGTGAACAACGCTACGTCTCGTCGAGCCCCTCGAAGAAGCTCTCGTCGGCGTCGCGCTCCCACCCGGTGCCGGCCCCCTCGCCCCTTGGCGGCGGCGTCGGCTCGGCGCCGGCGGGGAGACCGTACGCAAAGGCCTCGCGCAGGAGGGCCTTCACGGCGTCGTCGAGGTCGGCGAGCGAGCCGAGGCGCGCGACGTTGACGTGCTGCGTCGGCCCCGACGTGAAGGCCTTCACCCGGGGATGCTCCACGCGCCGCGTGAGGAGCAGCCTCAGCTCGAGCCACGCCTTCCGCGGGACCGCGATCATGAACCGCCGCCGCGCGATGAAGCTCACGCCGAAGCTCTGCGCCGCGACCGTGACCTGCCCCAGCGCCTCGACCTCCGCGCGGACGACGTCGAAGAGCGCGCGCACCGCGGCGGGCTTGCCGGCGAAGGCGACGTCGAGCGAGACCGGCTCGCAGGGGTGCTCGGCGTCCGGGCGGGGGAAGCGCTTCCCGCACGCGGGGCAGTACCAGCCCGTCGGGCCGCGCCGGGTCGCGGTGCTCACGTCCGCCGGGGAGCGCCCGAGCACGTGGTCGACGACGCGCTCGATCGACCGCGCGCGCGCCGCGTCGGTGTTCGCCTGCGTGACGTAGCGCACGAGCTCCCAGCGGTGCGAGGAGCTCATCGCGTCGAAGGTCGCCCGGGCCCCGTCTGCCTGGAGCCTCTCCGCGAGCTCGGCGGGGACGCGCACCGCGTCGTGGACGCGCGGCGTGACCGTGACGCGCACCGCGTCGCCCGCTCTGATGCCCGCGTCGCGCCGCATGGCCGCGTTGAGGATCAACATCTGGCGCCCGCCGCCGCGCGGGGACAGGGAGCACTGCACCGCGGCGTCGTTGAGCGTCGCGTCGATGCGGACGTGGCCGGCCTTCTGCCACAGCGCGAGCGCGCGGCTCACCCGCTCGGGGACGTCGATCCACGACCCGACCCCGGTCGCCTTGTGACGGGCCACGACCGCGCGGAATCGCAGCGTCGGCAGCGCGGCGGGCGCCTCCTTCGGCGCGTCCTTCTTCTCAGCGGTTCGCTTCACGACGGGGGAGCGTCGGGCACGGAGGATCACCCGGTCAAGCGGGGACCGCGCCGCTGGGATTCGGAGCCGGTTCGAGGCGACGAGAAGCCACTCCCGTATCGCGGGAGCGATCCGGCGTGTATCCACGGACGGCATGCGACCCGGGCTCCTCCTCCTCGCCGCCGCGCTGCTCGCGGTGAGCGCGCACGCGCAACCCGCGAGGCGCGGGGGGCCGACGTACAACAACGGCCCTCGCGACGTCCCCGCGGCGCTTGGCGACGACCTCGCGCGGGCGCGGCGGCTCGGGCTCGGGGCGCGGCGGGTGATGGAGGCCGTGGTCTGGCGCGCGCGCCCTCCCCCCGCCGCGTGGTTCGCGGCCGCTGGCACAGAGGCGCCGCGGGATTTCCTCTGGCCCGTCGAGGGCGGCGCGCTGTGGCAGGCATTCGGGTCCATGGGCGGGCGCCACCGCGCGCTCGACATCGGCCTGCGCTGCGGCGCGACGATCCGGGCCGCGCACGGCGGGCTCGTCGTGTACTCCGACAACTTCCTCGACGGCCTCGGCAACGCGGTGGTGACGGTCGCGCCCGGCGGCTGGGTCGCCATCTACGGGCACGCGCGGCGCACGCTCGTCCCCGCCGGCGCGATGGTGACGCGCGGTCAGCCGATCGCGGAGATGGGTGACACCGGCGCCGCGGTCGGCTGCCACGTGCACTTCGCGCTGCTTCGCGACGGCGTGCGGGTCGACCCGGCGCCGCGGATGGTGGGCCGTCCGAGGCCGTCGAGCGCCCGCCGCGCGCCCGCCGCGCGCGGTGAACTGCGCCGCCTCCCCGCTGGCCAACGCCCCCTCGATCGCGTGACGCTCGGCCCATGCGAATCGCCCTCACCGTCCGCGACTTCCTGCGACCCGCCCAGCTCGTCTACGGCGACCGGGTCGGCCTGATCGACGAGCCCGATCAGCCCGCCGCGAGCTGGGGCTCCGTCACCTACGGCGAGCGCCGCCTCGCGCCGGTCGAGCTCACCCTCCGCGAGCCGCAGGACGTGTACCTGCTCCCCTTCGCGCCGCGCGCGGCGGGTCAGACCTTCACCTTCGTAATCACGCTGGCGCCGTGAGCGGACGGAGGCGCCGCGACGGGGCGCCGGTCGTCAGGGAGGGACGCCGTCGGCTCAGGGAGCGACGGCGTGCGCGGGCAGGCTGGTCCCCATCACGGTGGTGGCGCCGCGGACGGTGATGCGGCCGACGCCGCCGACGCCGCCCGCCGTGCCGCAGTTGCCGGGATCGTCGCCCGCCACGCCGCCGCGGGCGCGGACGAGCGAGGTGCCGAGGCTCACCGCAGGGGCGCGCACGTAGATGGCGCCGCCCGCGCCGCCGCCGCCGCCGCCCGAGCCGCAGCCCGAGAAGTTGAGCTCCGCCTGCCCGGCCTGGCCGTCGCTCTGCACGGCGCCTGTCGCGGAGACAGTGACCGACGCCGCGGCGATGTACACGATGCCGCCACCGTGCGCGCCGGCCGAGCCGTAGCCGTCCTCGTCCGCGCCGCCGCTCGCGCCCGCGCCGCCGAAGAAGATGGTGCTCTGCGCGGGGTCGCCGATCGCCGCGCCGCCGCCGCCGCCGGCCTGGCAGGTCGCGCCGCCCGCGCTGCCGCCGGTCCCCGCGCTGCCATGGCCGCCGCCGCCGCCCGCGCCGCCCCAGCAGCAGTCGCAGTCAGTGCGGGCGCCGCCGCCGCCGCCGTTGCCGTTGGCCGCCGTCGCGCGCGCGCTGACGCCGGCCGACCCTTCGCCCTGGAAGCCAGGGATGTTGGCCGTCATACCGCGCGCCTGGCCGCGGTAGCCGCGCGCCGACATGTCGATCGCGCCGCCCGACACCGTCACAGCGCCGTTGGCGAGGAAGGCCAGGATGCCGCCGGTGCTGCCGTCCCAGGTGGGGGCCGTGACCGTACCGCCCGTGACGCTCACGGTGGTGTACTGCGGGATCACCACGGCCTGCGCGCGGTTGGGGCCGCCGTTCTGGTAGGTGTTGCGGAGCGCGATGCGGGACCGGATGGTCCCCCCGCCGGCAGAGATCACCTCGATGATCTCCCAGCGGCCGACGCCCGCCCCCTGCGTCTGGTGTAGCAGGACGAGCTGGCCGATCGCGAAGCCCGTCGGGGCGGAGAGGTCCACGTTGAACCCCTCGCTGATGCCGCTGGCGGGCGAGCGGATCGTGTTGATCGTCGTCGTGCCGGTCGTCACCGCGAGGGCGCCTGACGTGCCGTTGCCCGTCACGCCGTCGCTGCACCCGCCGCCGACGCAGCGGAGCCCCGCGGCGCAGGCGCGGCCGCAGGCGCCGCAGTCCGTCGCCGACGAGCTGAGGTTGACGCAGGAGGCCCCGCACGGGGTCTCGCCGGTGCCGCAGGCCACGCAGGTAGCAGGGGTGCACGTCGTCGCGGGGGGGGCCTGCGGGCAGGGACCCTCGAGGAGCTGCACCTGGTCGAAGTCCGCCGTGCCCGCCGCGCCGCCGTCCCAGATCTCGATCTCGAGGAGCACGTGCGTGGTCGCGGGCATCGTGAAGTCGCGCGCGTACCAGCGCCACTGGTCGTTGGAGGTGACCGGGGCGACGGAGGGGCCGAGGCCCGTGCCGAAGCAGGGCTGGCCGATGAGCCAGTGCTCGGTGCCGATCACGGCCATCGCGTTGGACTGGCGCATGCCGACGAAGGGCCAGGTCCCGGCGCTCCCGCGGATCCACGACGAGATGCAGTAGGTCCGCCCGCCGTTCACGGCGATGGGGTCGCGGGTGAACACGCGGCCGCCGCCGACGCGCTCGGTCTCACGCAGGTAGCGACCGCGGCAGTCCGAGGAGTCGGTGGTGGTGGTGATGGGGGCGGTGCCGCCGCGCGGGAGGTTCCAGGCGGTGGTGCCCGCCTCCCAGTCCTCGGCGAAGGCGACGCGGCCGCAGCTCTGGCAGCTCGCTCCAGAGCACCCGGCGGCGGGCGCGCAGGAGGTGGTCTCGCAGCGGCCGGAGACGCAGGCCTGGCCGGCGCCGCAAGCGCGCCCACAGGCGCCGCAGTGCGCCGCCGACGTGGCGAGGGTGGCCTCGCAGCCGTTGGCCGCCATGCCGTCGCAATCGCCGACGCCAGTCTCACAGGTGAGCTGGCAGGCGCCCATCACGCACGCCGGCGTCCCCCGCGGGCCGCCGGTGCACGCGCGCCCGCACATGCCGCAGTTCGCCGCCGCGGTGGCGGTGTCGACGCAGGTCCCCGCGCAGCGCGTCTGGCCCGTCGGGCACGGCGGGTCGACGCACGCGCCCGCGGCGCAGAGCTGGCCCGCGGCGCACGCCGTCCCGCAGCCGCCGCAGTGCGCGGTGGAGGTGCGCGTGTCGGCCTCGCAGCCGTTGTCGGCCATGCCGTCGCAGTTGGCGAGGCCCGTCATGCACGCGATGCCGCAGGCGCCCGCGGCGCAGGTGGCGGTGGCGCCCGCGGGGGACGGGCACGCGCGCCCGCACATGCCGCAGTTGCCGATCTCGGCCTGGAGGTTGTTGCAGGTCGTGCCGCAGTCGGTGAGGCCCGCCCCGCAGGTGGAGGCGCAGGCGCCCGTCGAGCACATCTCGCGCGCGGAGCACGCGCGGCCGCACATGCCGCAGTTCGTGTTGGAGGAGCCAGTGTCGACGCACGCGCCGGCGCAGCGCGTCTGCCCCGTGGGGCACGGCGGGTCGACGCACACGCCGGCGGCGCAGGCCTGACCCGTCGGGCAGGCCCGGCCGCACATGCCGCAGTTGGCGATGTCGGTCTGCGCATCGACGCACGCGGCGCCGCAGAGGGTCATCCCCGCCATGCACATCGGGCCCGTGTCGGGGGCGACGTCGGGCTCGGCGTCGGGCGCAGCGTCGGGCGCAGCGTCGGGCGCAGCGTCGGGCGCAGCGTCGGGCGCAGCGTCCTGCGTCGCGTCGGGCGAAGCGTCCGGGGCGACGTCGGGCGCAGCGTCGAGGTCCGGCTGGTCGGCGGCCGGGAGGTCGTTGCTCGGCGCCGCGTCGGGCGTGGCGGGCGCCGGGTCGTCGCTACACGCGGCGAGCGCGCCGAGTGAGAGAGCGAGCCATTTCCATCGAGCGTTCATGAAGTCTCATCACCGTGGTGGGCCGCGACGATCGCCGCGGCGCCCGACGACGTGTCGGGTATCGCACGCGACGGTATCGGCGCCTCCTCGCGACGGGAAGTCCGAAGCTCACGGCGCGGCGTTCGAGGATGCGACGCGGCAGCGCCGCCGCGGGGGGAGCGCTCAGGGGGAAGTGGTGAAGGCCCACACGCGCGACCACAACGCGCCGCTGAGGGTGCCGCGGAGTTCGACGGTGTGGCGCGTGTTTCCCTGCAGGCGCGAGTCCGCGTAGAGGAACACGAAGCGCGGGTTGCGGTTGTTCGGGTCGGGCATCGAATCCGCGACCTCGGGCGCGTTCGCCGCGCGGAAGGTCGAGTGGACCACCTCGCGGCACATCCCGTCATAGAGCTTGTGCGTGGTGAGGGTGAACGCCGTCGTGGGGAACATCACGCTCACCACCTGCCCGCTCGGCCAGCGCCGCGTCGTGAGCGGGACGGGCGGCGTCGGCCCCTCCAGGTTGCCCTGGAAGCCCGTCGGCACCAGCTCCGTCCCCGGCGGCGGGAACACCGACGGATCCGCCATCGCCTGCGGCGGCTGCCCCTGGGCGCGCGCGAACTCCATGGTGTTGTTCATCCGCGCGGTGCGCACCGCGCCGAAGCCCACCTCGGTGTACGACGGGTCTTGAAAGGGCGTGCGGTGGTAGACGGTCCAGATCCACCCGTCGATCGCGCGCTGCGGCGTCGCCTCCCAGTTGATCACCTCCCCCGCGAGGGACGCGCGGTAGCCCGCCGCGGTGATGCGGTCGCCGGGCGAGCGGCCCGTGTACCCCATGCACGTCCCGGCGTTTTCGAAGTGGGCCCCCGGGTAGCAAGACGAGGGGTTGTTGGCCATGAAGCGCGAGTGGGCCACGGCGGCCTGCTCGAGCTGCGCGTTGGCGTGGATGGGCAGGAGCCCCGCGGCGGTGCGCCAGTGGTTGGTGCGGACGAGCGCTTGCCGCTGCGCCTCATCGGAGGTCTCCGTGGTCATCCCCGCCTCCTCGCGCGAGAAGTCGGGCGGCCCCTCGTCGGCGCAGGAGCACACGTCGGGCCCCGGCGGGCACGCGCGCGGCGGCGAGCGGACCCCGTCGGGCGTCGGGAGGGGATCATCGCCGCAGGCGAGGAGCGTCGTCGCGGCGCAGAGCGCCAGGGCATAGGGGCGGAAGTTCATGCGAGGGGCGCGGACTCTAGCGCACCTCACGCCGGCGCGGAAACGCCGCTGCCGCTCAGGGGATGGAGTAGCGGTACAAGCGGCACTCGATCGCGCCGTTGAAGAGGGTGTGCTCGTGGGACGGGCGGATCCCGATGTTGCGACCGAGCAGCTCGTTGCCCGACAGGAGCGACACCTCGTGCCCGTGCAGGCCCCGCAGCGCCTCGCCGAACTGACGGAAGAAGCCCGCGAGCTGCAGGGGCATCGTCGCGAGGCGGTCGCCGTAGGGGGGGTCGCTCACCACGTAGCCCTCCCCCGTGGCCTCGGGGAGCTTGCGCGCGTCGGCCTCGCGCTGCGTGAGGACGCCCGCCACGCCCGCCCGCTCGGCGTTGTGGCGGGCGATGGCGACGGCGCGCGGGTCGTGGTCGCTCGCGACGATGGGGGCGTCGAGGACCGTCTTCTCCGCCGCGCGGGCCGCCTCGAGCAGCCCGCGCCACCCGTCGCGGAGCTCCGCCGGGAAGCGGGGCCAGCGTTCGAAGCCGAAGGCGCGGCGGGCGCCGGGGGCAATGCAGCAGGCGACCATGGCGGCCTCGATGGGGAGCGTCCCGGAGCCCGCGAGGGGGTCGTGGAAGGGGGCGCCGGGGTGCCACCCGGAGAGGGCGACGACGGCGGCGGCGAGGGTCTCCTTGAGGGTGGCGTCGGTGAGCTCGGTGCGGTACCCGCGGCGGTGCAATGGCTCGCCCGACAGGTCGAGGTACACGGTGACCACGTCGCGCGCCACCCGGACGGTGATGGCGACGTCGGGGTCCTCGGGGTTCACGTGGGGGCGCACGCCGGTGCGGTCGCGGAGCGCGTCGACGACGGCGTCCTTGGTGCGCAGCGCGATGAACTGGGGGTGCGGGAGGGACGAGTGGGCGCAGGTGGCGCGGACGGCGAGGGTGTGGCTCGCGGTGAGATGCTCGTGCCAGGCCACGGTGCGCATGCCGGCGTAGAGGTCGTCGGCGTCGGTGGCGGTGAAGGTGGCGAGCTCCCAGAGGACGCGCATCGCGATGCGGGAGTGGAGGCACGCGCGCATCGCGTCGTGGAGGCCCCCCTCGAAGTGGACGCCCCCCCGGTCGGCCCGCACCCGCGGCAGCCGCAGGGCACGGAGCTCGTCTCGCAGAACCCCTTCGGTACCCTTCGCGGCGCTGGCAAAGAACTTCATCTCGGGCGGACGGTGCCCCGCATCGCCCGCGCGCGTCAACCGCCGTCGCCTCCGGCGCGACGTCGCCCCGATCTTGTGTATGCTCGCGCGGGTGAACCGCACGCTTGCTGGCGCGCTCGCCGCGCTCTCGCTCACGGGGGCGTCGACGCTCGCCCACGCGCAGACGGAGGGCTGCGCGCCCGACGCGGCGGGGTGCACGCGCGCCGACATCGCCTACCGCTGGCGCGAGGGGCTGCCGGTGGAGTTCGATTTCGACACCGACTGGGTGCCGCGGGGCGCGCCCGTCCAGGTGCGCGTCCGCGCCGTCCTCGCGGGCCACACGCAGGTGAGCGCCGCGGGGCAGCTCGTGGGCTCGTGGCCCGAGCCCATGCAGCTCCGCGCCGTCGGCACGCGCGGCGCCGGGAGCCTCGCGGTGGACTACGGGGTCCAGTTCTCCGCGCGCGTCCGCCTGTCGCTCCCCATCGAGGGGCGCACGGTGTCGTGGGAGGGAGCGATCCCCTACACCCCGCGCATCGATTTTCGCGCGATGGCCGCGTCCCTCTTCGACCCGTGGGCCTGGCAGACCGTGACGGTCGTCGGCCGCACGATGCGGGTGCGCGTCGCGGAAGTCCCCCTCACCGACGCGCTCGTGCGCATCCCCGGCATCTCCGGCGGCTTCAGCTTCGAGGCCGCGGGGGAGGTGCAGGCGACGTATCGGTCGACCTCGTTCCAGTTCGGGCTCGCCGCCGACCCGATCACCGAGGCGATGCCGCAGGTGCTGGCCAACTTCAACCCCGGCCCCTTCGTCGAGTACCAGCCCCGCCTCGAAGGGACGCTCGGGTACACGGGCGCCGTCCACGTCTACCCCGCCCTCTACGTGAGCCTCGCGGGGCGTCGCTGGACGCTCGACCTCGCCGACATCCCCATCCCCATCGGGCCCTTCCCCCGCGCCGTACGCTTCGACCCCGCCACCGCGCACCTCGGGCTCCCCGACCTCCACGCCACCACCGACGTCATCGACTTCGGCGACGTCGACGTCGGCCGCGTGAGCGAGCGTGCGGTCGAGCTGCAGAACCTCGGCGAGCTCGACGGCCGCGCGACGGGCGCCGAGGTGGAGGCCCCCTTCGCCGTGACCGGCGGCGCGCGGACACTTCCGGTGCGGTCGCGCTCGAGCTTCGTGGCGTCGTTTGCGCCGGTTCGGCCCGGGCTCGCGGAGTCGACGGTGGTCGTCGCTACCAACGACCCCGACACGCCCCGGGTGCGCGTGACGGTGCGCGGCAACGGCGTCGGCGCCCCGATGACGCCACCCGTGATCGAAGACGCGGGCCTCGCAGAGGACGTCGGCGACGGCGCGGTCGCACCGCCCGGCGCCGCGCAGGACGGCGGCTGCGGGTGTCGCGGCGCGGCGACGCGGGCGGGCGGAGGCGGCGCGCTGTGGGCGCTCGTCGCGCTGGCGGCGTCGCGCCGGAGGCGCCGCGGCCGGGGCGACGTCGCGTCGTGAGCGAGGAGGTGCGGGGGCGAATCGTGGACGCGGCGATCCGGCTGCTGGAGGCCAAGGGGGCGAAGGGCTTCGGGCAGGTGCGGGTGGCGCGCGAGGCGGGGCTCGCGCAGGGTCACCTCACGTACTACTTCCCGAAGAAGAGCGACCTCGTCGGCGCGGTGCTCGAGCGCCTCTCAGAGCGCACCCGCGGCGACCTCCGCGAGGCGATGGCGCGCGGCGACACGAGCGACCCCGCGGCCGCCGAAGGCCTCTTCTTCGATCTCGTGCGGCAGCTCATGCGCGACCGCAAGCGCGCGCACATCCTCGTGGGGCTCCTCGCGGAGGCGGTGGAGGACGCGGAGGTGAGCGCGGCCCTCGGCGCCATGGTGCGCTCGCAGCGCGCCGCCCTCGCGCTGCTGCTCGGCCGCGACCCCGAGGACCCCGACGTGTACATCGCGACGGCGGCGCTCCGCGGCCTCGGCATCGAGAACCTCGTCGAGCCCGACGACCCCGCGCGGGTGGAGGCCGTCCTCGCCCGCTTCCGCCATTGGTACGTGACGCGCAGCGCGCCGCCCATTGAACCGCGCCCTCCCCTGGGGCTATGACCCGCGGCCATGTCGCTCCCGCCCGGCCCCTCGCAGCGCTCCGCCGTCCAGCTCTGGCGCTGGCTCTGGGAGCCGTTCCCCTTCTTCGAGGAATGCCGCGCCCGCTACGGTGACACGTTCCTCGTGCGCGTCCCCGGGGCGCCGCCGCTGGTGGTCCTTTCCAACCCCGAGCACATCCAAGGCGTCTTCGCGGCCAACGGCGACGACATGCACGCGGGGGAGATCGCCCGCACGCTCAGCCCCTTCCTCGGCGAGCGCTCGGTGATCCTCCTCGACGGCGACGAGCACATGCGCATGCGCAAGCTCCTCATGCCGCCCTTCCACGGCGAGCGGATGCAGGCCTACGGGAGGGACATGATCGACGTCACCCACCGGGCGGTCGACGCGTGGCCCCTGGGCGAGGCCTTCCCGGTCCACCGCCCGATGCAGCGGGTGACGCTGGAGGTGATCCTCCGCACGGTGTTCGGCCTCGACGGCGACGACGGCCTGGGCGCTATGCTTGAGGACGTCATCGAGGTCGGCGCCTGGCCGCCGCTTCTCCTCCCCTTCATGCAGCGCGACCTCGGGCCCTGGTCCCCGTGGGGGCGCTTCCAGCGGAAGGCCGCCGCCGCCGACGCGCGCCTCTTCGCCCACATCCGCCGGCGCCGCGAGCTCGGCACCGCGGGGCGCACCGACATCCTCTCGCTCCTCGTCGACGCGCGCGACGAGGACGGCCACGGGCTCGACGAGAGGGCCCTCCGCGACCAGCTCGTGACGCTCCTCGTCGCGGGCCATGAGACCACGGCGACCTCCCTCGCGTGGACGCTCCACCTCGTGCTCGGCGACGCGCGGGTGCGGGCGAAGCTGCTCGCCGAGGTGCTCGACGGCGCGCGCGCCGGGGCCCTCACGCCCGAGCGCATCGCGAAGATGGAGTACCTCGACGCCGTCCTCCGCGAGGCGCTGCGCCTGCGCCCCGTCATCCCCCTGGTGGGCCGCGTGCTGAAGCGCCCGCTGACCGTCGCGGGCTACGACCTCCCGGCGGGCGT
>Ga0105046_10011681_pt1 | contig 13643 bp, 14 predicted proteins | sample MAT03_FD_78385 | JGI IMG/M metagenome (GOLD analysis project Ga0105046, IMG submission 78385) | Freshwater microbial communities from Lake Fryxell liftoff mats and glacier meltwater in Antarctica - MAT-03 (megahit assembly) | ecosystem: Environmental > Aquatic > Freshwater > Ice > Liftoff... | reverse complement strand
GCAAGCGAATTGTCGAGACATCATCAAATTCAATCTTTGCGCCGACTCTTCGCCCCTCCGGGGCGAAGACAACCCTCACCTCAACAGCCCCTCCAACTTCATCTCCGCCTTCCGCTTCCGCCACTTGGGCAGCCAGGCGAGGAAGCGACGGCGTTCGCGTGAGATGGTCAGGGTGCAGGCTTTGCGGATGGCTTCGATCGGCGCCTTAAATCTTGGATACGCCGTCTTGTGAAACGCCAGGAGAAATTCGCGGGCTTCTTGCAGATGTTCCGCAGCGACGTGGGCATCGGTCACGTGGCCAAGGATCTCCTGCATCTGTTCGATTTCCGGATAGAGTTCTTCACGGAAAGGTGCTTCGAAACAGTCGGCGAACAGTTCCATCGAGTAGCGAAGTTGCTTGCCCAGGATGCGCAACTGATGAAGAGCCTCGTAAACCGTCGGCGGCGGGGTGGATTGGGCATCGAGTTCGCTCAGCAATTCGTTCAATTCTTTCAGCGCTCGCTTGCCGAGCGTCATGTCCCCCACGGGGGCCTGCCAATCGAATGAATCGTCCTTGATGCGATCAGCCTCTTCACGGAACGACTCGCCTACCTTCGCGGCGGCCTCGCTCAGTTGCTTTTGGGCGTCGACGCGGCGGGCCGAGGCGAACCCGAAAAGAAAGTCGCGAGCCGGCGCCGCCTTGGCGGCTTGCAATGGCTTCGCGTCTTGCAGCAATTGAAAGAAGACGTCCCAATCGCGGGCCGAGCCTGCCGCCCGGCGGAGCGTGCGGAGCGCCTTGCGCAACTGCCTAGCTCGCTTCTCCGGGAGGCACGCACCGAAGAACCCCAGGGAGGCCGCCGAGCGTCTGGTGGCGACGCGTAATTGATGGACATGCTCCGGATCGGCGCCTGCGGATTCCACCGCACCGGGCAGGTGAAGAAGCACCGCGTCGAAGCGGATCGGCAGGACAATGCGCGCGGCCTCATCCAGGCTCAGGCCTGATTTCAACCCGGTGATCCACTTACCCTCAGCCATACGTCACTTCCCATAAAGACCGGCAATGGTTGCCGCGGATTGCCGTTCGTCGAGCCAGACCAACACCTCGCGGACCGTGGCCGCCAAATGGTCGGCCTGCTCGCGCTCGGCCAACATCTGCTTCGCGGTCTCCTCCGGAAGCGGAGCGTACACATTCAGCAGCGTCTCTTCAAGCCGACGGGTCAATTGCTTGTGGAACTCGCCGCGGACGGATGCCCAGCGGAGCGGCAGCAGGAGCGCGATCAGGATCTGCAGGAGCAGGAGCGTCATCAACGTGAGGACGAACGGTATCAACACGTGGTAGAAGTTGAAGACGTAATGCTCTTCCATGAAGACGCGGAAGAGTAACCACAAAAAGCCGCCGATGAAGATAATTTCCGGCAGAACGTTGGCCAGGGTGACGAGTGTGACTTGAATCACCTTGCGCAAGCCGTGTGGTTGCGTGCAGTGGCGTTCGACCTCGACCAGGGCATCGACCAGTACGCGGTCATACCGTTGCCGCCAGTCGAGCCGGGAGGCGTCGCCCACGGCATTGTTGAGGAGATTCAGCGGAAACGAAGAGCGATCCGCTTCGACGAGTAGGCGGTTGACGACGGCGCTGCCGCGTTTGTCGAGTACCTTCTCGCCCGCCACACGCGTGCATTCGTGAGCGAATGCCGTCAGGTTCCATGAGCCGCCGGACTCCGTCTTCTCTTCCCCCAGACGCGGAAGAAAGGGAATGCGGCCTTTCCAGCCGACGCCCGCATAGCGCAGCCGCGTCGTCAAGCGCAAATAGGCGCCCATCAGGCCGCCGAACTTCTGCTGCCCTTCCACACTGAAATGGCGTTCGATGTCGGATTGATAGGGATCGAGCGTGCTGAGCAACACGTCACCGTAGACTTCAGCTTCCTCACGAAGAATGCGTTCCCAGGCCGCGCGCGTTCGCTCCGCCTCGGCGGTCAGATCGGGCGGGCGAACATTCTCCATCCCCTTCACCAGTTGCCCTAGCAACTGACCGACGCCGCGTGCCTTGAGGGCCTCGATCTCGAGCTTGGTCAGACCGAGTTCCAGCCAGTCCATCAACTCGGCGAACTGCTCGCCATCGGGAAGATCGGCCGGCCGAGTCGTCAAACGTTCGCCGTCTGGCTTTCCGAGCGACATTTGATGATCGAGCCAGACCTGGGCGACCGTGCGGAAGAGTTTGGGATTCTCGAAGCCCTCGGCATTCAGGTCGCGGAGCAGGTCTTCATCGGGCCGTAGACCACTGGCGCCGGCTTGCACGCAACGATCCCACTTGTTGAGGACGAACGCGAAGGCCTTGCGTTTCCGCTGTTCCTTGAAGAGTTCCCAGCCGAGCCGGTCGTGATACTTTTCTTGCGAGCCGACATAAAGCACGACGTCGGCGATCGGCAACAGGGCAATGAGCTTATCACGATTGGTGAGATCGTTGCTGTCGAGGTCGGGAGTGTCGACGATCACCTTCTGGGAGAGTGCCTCGCGATCGTGCTGCACGAGACGGCAATGTCGCAGGGAGGGATCGAGCCGATCGGAACGCAGCGATTGATGGTAGTAAACGACCGGGTCTCGCGTCGTCGGCCGGGTGTAGGACGCCTGCGCGATCGCGGTGCCGGCCAGGGCGTTGAGCAGCGTCGACTTGCCGACGCCGGTGCCGCCCATCAGCATGATCGTCAGCAACGGCCGTTCGACGTCGAGCGCCTCGGACTGCCGGCGCAGATCGCCGGCCATGCCTTCCAGCGAGGCGCGGGAAATCATCGATATCGGGAAGCGATGGGTGCCGTCGAGCCAGCGGCGCAGATCTTTCTCGAGATTGCGCAAGAGCGGCGCCAGGGTTCGCAGCAGCGGTTCGGCAGTCGGAACGTCGTTCGCCATCAATCCCCCGAAGGTTTGGTCGGATTTGTCGGGATTCGCATGAGTTTCTCCGCACTCTCGGCCAGGATCTTGATTTCATCGGGAACGCGTTGAAGGGTCTGCTGTAGGCGTTCGTACGCCGAGCCGCCGGTCGACGGCCATTCCACCAGCCACTCAGCCATCGGCGTTGTGATCGTCTGGCTCACCAGCTTCTCCTTCCGCTTGCGAATTTGCGTGCGTTTCTGTTCGACCATCTGCCAGACGATCAATTCGACCACCTGGTGAACCGCGGAAGCGAAGAGCGGCACGAAGATCAAGCTCGGCCAGTAGAAGCCGCCGCCGACCACGATCCCCAGGACGATCGCGGCCGCGTCGAGCATGATCTTGCCGACACGCAGGCTGGCGAGCAGCGATGGATTCTGCTCGAGGCCGATGGTCAGCGAGCGGCAGACCAGATCGATCTCGTCAGCGGAGGTCATCTGGAAACGGCGCAGGTCGTTCTGGAATCGTTCGTTGGCGGTGTCGGCCAGGCCGCTGTTGAAGCCGTTAACGATGTGCCGCCAGAGCGGGTGCGTATCCGCCCGGCGCAACGCCTCAGCGCGGAGCGTGTCGAGCCAGGCTCGCATCGACCCTTCGAGGACGTCCATCTCCGGCAGATTGACGGAATCCGACCGGGCGATGGCCTTGCCCAGAAAGCCGCGGATGAGCCGATACGGGGTGCGGATGGCCCAGAGGGCAATGCCGACGATTCGGCCGGCTCCGGGGAGTTCGAGCAGGTCCATCACCTGTTCACGGGCGTCGTCGAAACGGCGGAAGCGTTCGCCGTTGAGGAACTCACGGTGATAGCGGTTGTCGAACTCTCTCTCGGCCGTGCGGACGAGATTGCGCCAGCCTTCGAGGGCCGCGAGATCCTGGCGGGCGACTTCGAGCAAGGCCTCGCCGGCGGTCGTCAGGAAGCGCGTGGAATTTTCAACACTTCGACGCCGGGCGACGGCACTTGGGTCGATCAGGCCGAGCACTTGATTCAACAACGGCACGCGATACTTGGCCGCGTTCCGGGACGGATCGGCCAGTTGCTCCGTCTTGAGGAAAGGGATCGCCAACACGGGGACGATCGGTTTGCCCGTCGGCGTTCGCGGAAGCTTACCGAGTACCGATTCCTGAAAGTGGCGGATCAGGTCGTCGACGTTCCGTTCGTTCATCTTCGTCATGCAGACGATGACCGGCTTGCCGGCCTGGATGAGTAAGTGCAGGAACTGAGTTGGCACCGCGTCGTTGTAGCGTTCTTCGGAAGCGACATAAACGATGATGTCGGCAAGACTGGAGATTTCCATCAGGCGCGGCACGTAGCCGGAAGCCGCCCAGGTCGTCATGTCGGGGCAATCCCAGATGACGCAATCGCCGAGCGGACCAAAACCGGGCGAAGTCGGATCGGCCTGGCCTGCCCCGGCGACGTATCGCACTTGATAAACATCTTCATCCAGATTGGCGGGACTCGCCTGACTCAACCGCTGGAGTGGCCCGAGGAAGCCGGCATGAGCGGGCCAAGCGATGCGACTGCCGCTGGCGAGATAGGCGGTCGGATGCCGGGTGTAACCAGCCTGCGGGTTCGCTTCCGCGACGCTGGCGCCGGCGAGGAAATTGACCACCGTGCTCTTGCCCGTGCCGGCCCCGCCGACAACCGCGATGTGCAACGGATCGGGCGGCTGACCGTTCAGGAACGGGCCGATGATATTCCGCACCAGCCCGGCCGCCAAACGGAGATGCCCCGCCTGACGCGCCAGTTCTGGCTGCCGTCGGCAATGTTCTTCCAGCCAGCTGAGATCCTCGCTTAGCTGACTGACGACCTGACGATGGTCGGTGGCATCCATCAAAGAGCGTACTCCGGAAAAGGGTTTGGGAGATTGTACGAGTGAGGGGGGCAGGAAGACACGGAGACAAGGAGACAAGGAGACAAGGAGACAAGGAGACAAGGAGACAAGGAGACAAGGAGACAAGGAGACAAGGAGACAAGGAGCATTCTGTTTGTATTAGTCTCCTTGTCTCCTTGTCTGCTCATCAAGACGGCCGGGACGAAAGTCATTTAATGGAAGAGAGACCGGTCGATCCGTCAGGAGTTCACACATGACTTGAGCCGTGGCGGGGGAAAGTTGCAGCCCGGAACGGAAATGGCCGCTGGCGATGAAGAGATTCGTGATTTCGCCGGCGGGGCCGAGGACGGGTAGCCCGTCGCGCGTGCCGGGCCGAAAGCCCGACCAGCAACGCACGATCTCGGCTTTCTTAAGTTCGGGCACGAGCGCAAGGGCAAAAGTGAGAAGCCGCTTAACCGCTTTCACGGTGTTTCCCTTCACGAACCCGACCTCTGGTTCTTCGGTCGAGCCGAGCAGGATGTGGCCGTCTTCGCGGGGCACCAGGTATTCTTTCCCCCATTCGATCACCCGGCGGAAAATCGGCGCTGGCATCTTCAACAGAACGATCTGCCCGCGTACGGGATGAATGCCGCTGGATAGGCCGATCGATTCGAGAAACGCCTCACTCCAAGCCCCGGCCGCGAGCAGATAACGGCCTGCGGTTTTGAGAGTGCCGTCGGCCAAACGAACGCCCGTCACTTTATTCGCCCGATGTTCGATGGCGGCTACGGGAGTATCCGGATAGAGCCCGACGCCGCGGGAACGGCAGATCGCGACTAACGCCTGCATATGCCGGGGATTGCGAACCTGAGCGCCGGTCGGTTGATCGTAGACCGGTGCGGCCGGTTCGACCAAAACGGGTTCAATCGCGGTCAACGCAGCACCGGTCAGTCGTTGGAAGGGGAATCCTTCTTCTTCCCAGGCCGGGACGCTGGCACTATCGCTAGGATCCAGAATTTGAACGCCGCCACAGACACGATAGCCGTTGTCGATGCCCGTTTCGCTCAGGAGTTCCCGCGATAGATCCGGGAACGCGACGGCACTGAGGGCGCGTAGTCGATCGAAGGGCGTCTTGGCCCGGTCGGGGTTCCCGGGCGGAATGATCCCCGCCCCGGCCCACGAGGACTCCATCCCGAGCGGCCCACGATCAAGCACCTCGACACGAACGCCGGCCTTCGCCAGAAGGGAGGCCGTGGAAAGCCCGATCACGCCGCCGCCAATGATCAACACGTCAGGAGTGGAAGTCATGAGGGTGTTATAGGGCTGACATGGGCGAATGTCATAAGGTCATTTATGACAGGTCGTCTCCAAGAGCTCGCCCCTGTTCAGCATAAAGCTCCGCTACCGCCTCGAACGCATCGCGAACATTGGCGTGCGCTTCCTCCATCGTGTCGCCTTCGGTCAGCAGCTCCGGCAATGCGGGAGAGGTAACCACGTAGCCGCCTTCTGGTTGCGCGGTGAATACTAAGGGTAGTCGATAGATCACTTACTTGCTCCTCGGTCACAATCTCGTCGAATGAAACACTCAACATCTGCGTTTCGTCGCTCATGCCCCGAAACGAGTTTTAATCGCTATTCTATTGCCGCATCATGACCGGAGCGGTCCCTCGGTGTGGATGCTCGTCCAAGCGACTTTCTCTGGGCATATCACGGTTGATTCGTGCCGCCCGCATGGTTCCATATATGTTCTCAGCAACACCCAACCCAGGCACTATCGTCGATAAAAACATTCCGATACCGGCGAGCCACAAGCCGCGGAGAGTTCCCGCAGAAGCCCGAATGTCAGTCCAGGCGATCCGACCACAAATCCCAGCCACAATACCTGTTAGTCCCCAAAGGATAAAGGGGATCAAAAAGATCTCACCCGCGACCGGACCGGGCGTAATCCAAGTCACCCAGAAGCACCACGCGAGTGCGATCATCCAGGGGAGATTGGGAATCACCGAAGCGATCGCTAATCGCGAAAAACGGCGAGCGGCCATTCGAGACCTCCAAGCGAAAGAAATTCGTCCGCAGTGCTACCCGCCTGGCGTCGCGATCAACGCCCGCAACCGATCGGCCAACTCTTCCGGATAGAACTGGCACCAACTCGCGTCGATCAATTCGACTTCCAGCATGTCGCGCAGATAGGTTCGATCCTTATCGCGGGAGGCGGTCAGCTTGATGCCTACCAGGGCACGCAATTGGATCACTCGAAACTCTTCGCCCGCTTCGGAATCCGACACTTCTGGATTCGTTAACGCTTCTCCCGATCGCACGGTCTCGCCTGAGAACAGCAGGTGAATGCCATCACGTGGCCGCCCGCTCGGGCCATCCAGAAACATATCGAGGCCTGCCGAGTGGCGGTACTCAAACCCGACTTCGTTCGAGGCCGACTTGATTGCCTCCAGATCGGTACGGCGAACCAGCAGATCCACATCGCTGGTGTTACGCACGGCGCCGGGATCGACCCGTGATACCCAGAGAGCCACCGCATTGCCGCCCGCTACTGCGTAGGGAAGCTCAGCCTTCTCCAGGGCCCCCGTCGCGCGCAGCAGTCGTTGGCGAACCAGTTCCACGGCACGCACCGCTCGATCAAGAGAAAACGGACCTCAGACCCGCGTCATGAACGCACGTTCCGGAAAAGAGATTGGTCATCGAGCGATTTCAACGCGTCTCTTCTCATTCTCGTCGGCGCTCGAATGAAGTTCAAGATCGCGAGGGCGAAGTCGCGGCTTACTCACTTCCCGGGCCGTTTCCACTCCGAGTGCTTGGCGATGAAGTCGAGCATGGCGCTCGTGCAGGCGTCGTCTGAGTTCATGGCGAGTTGGATGATGATGGAGATGTGTGTGCGATCGATCACCTGAAGCGTCTTGGCTTCGCACTTGCCGTCGACGAGTTTCTTGCAGAAGGCCTCGGACATTTTGTCGATGGTGGGGAAGTCCTTGTCCGCGTAGCCGATGAGAAAGGGGGGATGGTTGGCTTTAACATGTTCAAGCGGCGAGGCGGCCTTGCAGATGGCAGCATCTTTGCCGAACTGGTCGTCGAAGATGCGGATATTGGGAATGATCTCGTAAACGCCGCTGAGCGACATCACGCCATGGATGTCGGTGAGCTTGAGCTGGTGGGCTTTCAAGTAGCTCTCGTCGGTGGCGAGGAGCGAGACGAGATGGCCGCCGGCTGAGTGGCCGCTGATGAAGAGACGGTCGGTGCGGCCGCCGTACTTTTTGATGTTGCCATGGACCCAGGCAAAGGCGGCGGCCACGTCGTTGATGTGATCGGGATGTTTGACGTTATTGGTCGCCCCGGTGAGGCGGTAGTTGATGATGGCGACGCCGATCCCCTGCTTGGCAAAAGTGGTCCCGAGCGCCGCGTAGAGCGACTTGTTGCCAGTCTTCCAAGAGCCGCCGTGAACGAACATCAAAACAGGGAAGTTCTTTTCGCCCTTCGGGATATAGAGATCGAGCTTGTGCTTGACGGGGTCGGCGTCCTTATCTGCGCGATAGGCGAGATCAACGTGAGTTTCGACCTCGAATTTCTTCGGAGGCACCTCGGCCCGCGCAAATCCCGGCACAAGTAAACAGGTCAGAGCCAGAAATCGGCGCAGCATAGCAGCTCTCGCTCACGGTCATAAGGGTTCAAGATAGAATACCCCGAGAGCCATTCTAGGGTTTCGCGATTGATGTCCACGAGCGGGATAGATCGTTGGTTAGCCCGTCAGCGTCAGCGAATCCACTACCGATTAACACTTACAGGTCGTCGGCGCCAAAGATGCCGCCTTCGTTGCGTCCGCAAGCGGGGCGAAACACGAGCGGATCGACGGAGTAACGAATCTTGCGGACGGAACCGCCAGCAACATGACCAACTCTCAATTCAGGGTCACGATTCGAAAAGAAAGGCAAAGGAAATGATGGGGATACTATACCACACGCGGTCGAGATTGAGAGATTGACCAGCGTGAAGCGTCTTCCGAGCCCGACGCGTTAGCGAGGGAGCATCCCATATACCCTCGCTAACGCGTCGGGCTCAGAATCTCCGCCCATTCGTGACCGCGTAAAGTATATGAAGGGCTTTCATGTCGAAGGGAAGTGCGAATTTAAAGTGAAAGTCTTATCAGGCCGTAACAATCGCTTCGCATCGATTCGCCCGATGCCGACTAAAGCTCCGGATTCGTCAAAAAGGGCGTGTGGAAGATCATTCGGTTCCACCGGCATGGGTATGAATTGGCCCAATCGGAGACGACGTACCTGGTCCTCTTCGAGGCATAACGACGGGAAGTGGGGGATCGCCGCCGCGACGGGAAGCATCCGAGCTCGCGCCGTCGTCGTGTCCCAATCCATCGAGATGCCTTGATCCGCGAGAAAGGGGCCAACTCGGCTTCGCCTGAGATGTTTCACATAAGCGCCGACGTGGAGACGCTCCCCCAAGTCGCGGGCCAGCGAACGGATGTAAGTGCCTTTGCCACAATGAATTTCGAGATCAAGTTCCGGCCAACTGTATCGTTGAAGGTCGATGCGATCGATTCGGACCGGACGGGCCTCTGGGGCGACTTCATGGCCCTTGCGAGCCAAATCATGGGCACGCTTGCCATCGATTTTGACGGCCGAGTAAGCGGGCGGGGCCTGTTCGATGACGCCTGTGAACTCTTTGAGAGACTCGCGGATGACGGATTCCGGGATCGCCACGACGTCTTCGACCGGCGTCATTGTGCCGTCAGCGTCGTCGGTGTCGCTGCGGGCGCCGAAGATCAAAGTCGTGCGATAGGTCTTGTCTAGGTCCTGCACATACTCGGCCAGGCGCGTCGCCTGACCTATGCAGACAACGAGGACGCCGGTCGCTAAAGGATCGAGAGTCCCGGTGTGGCCGATCTTTGTTCGCCGGGGGAACCATGACTGCACACGATTCACGACATCGCGTGAAGTAATGCCTGTAGGTTTGTCAAGGACGAGCAGACCGTGGAATTCCGCTTTCATTGACGCCATTTCCGTAACAACCGGGTAGTCGACAGTCTAATCGACCTCACTGCCACGATATGAAGAGCCCTTCCGAATCACAAGAATCGACTCGGCAACACATAATCTAACAAATAACAGATTGATAAAATATCGGCAAGAATCAAAGAATTTGACACAAATACGAATATGTATCTATTGTGGGCGATCTGGATACTGAAGTCGTAAATATTTACTAATTAACATGTTAAATCAACTGAGATTTGTTGGACTCGACTTTTTTCTCATCTCGGCCCGCTTCCTCATTCGTCACCTTGCCCAACTAACGGTTCGATCATAAAACATCTAAACTTCCGTGATTGCCACGGACATCATTCTTTTTGGTTCGCGGCAGACGGCTCGTATCGGAACCGAGACCTCGCCCCGGACACGATCAGTTCATCATTTTCTAAGGTTGTTGTGGGCATGACTGATAATAAGTCGCAGGTGATGAAATGTGCCGATCTGCTTCAGGCGATCGCGGAACCGAATCGGATCCGGATCATCGAGTGCCTCTGGTCGGGTTCCAAGAACGTGACTGAGCTGGCCAACTTGCTTGAAGTAAAGATCGTCAACGTCTCCCACCATCTTGGCGTCCTGCGCTCCGCGGGACTGGTCCGTCAGGAGAAGAAGGGCCGTTTCGTGGTCTACTCGCTGCACACTGACTATTTCACGTTGCAGAACGGCACGGCCACCCATCTCAATCTCGGCTGGTGCCAGCTCATCATCCCGCGAAACTGATTCTTGCAAAGCCCATGGACGGCCGTTCATGGGCTTTCGCTTTTGCTGATTGCACTTCCCTTTTTTCTCTCCATCAGGGACACTGTTTTACCCCTTAGGGAATCTCTCGGAGGCCCGCACGGATGCGGAGTCGTCGTTCTATCCTCGTCATCGGCGTGGCGGTTTTGCTCGTTCTGGTCAGCGGGCTGCTCGCGCGGTCGGCTCGGCCGATCGCCCCCCCTGCCGGATCATCGAACGGCTGGCTCGTCACCGCTTATTCGCATGGGCGAATCGTGGGCCAGCAATCGTGCCAAGCCTTCCCCGCTCGGCCCGCCGATCTCTTTGGACTCAAGCCTCATCATGAACCGGTTTCCTATCTGATCGAACCTCTGTCCATCGACGGAGCAACTCGATCGTGGCTGTTTCCCTCGGGTGTGAATGCCGAGAACCGCTTCCTTGTCGAATTCTTGTTGCTTCTGCCGCCCGCGACTTTGATCGTCTGCCTCTTGCGGAATTTGGTCGGGTTGAATTCGTTCGGGTCGTTCGCGCCCGCCTTGCTGGGGCTCGCTTTCCGCGAAGTGCAATCACCCCTCGGCCTGTTCGTGATCTTGACCATCATCTCCGCAGGGTGGTGGCTGCGCCGGGTCGTAAGCGAGTTGCACCTCCTTCAAGTACCGCGAACTGCCGTGCTTCTAAGTTGCATCGTCCTCGTGCTGCTTGGCATGCTCGCGATGTTCCAGGGACCGGGTCCCAAGTCTATTACCCTTTTCCCGCTCGTGATCTTGACCGGCATGATCGAACGCTACTGGTCGATGGAGGAGGAGGACGGCACGGCTCACTCGCTGCGCGTCCTCGCGTCGACTCTTGCCATTGCCGCGTGCGTCTGGCTGGCGACTTTCTCCCCCGCCGTGCCGGGCTGGCTGCTCCGGCATCCCGAGGCACTTGGCTATGTATTGGCCGGGCAGATTCTCATCGGCCGTTACACCGGCTATCGGCTTCTTGAACTGTACCGCTTCCGGTCGATGCTGGCAGTCGAGCTTCCGATTCAACCTGCGGCATCCATCCCCAAATTTGCTTGGCGGTCGCGGACAGCCCGCGGCGGCATGTTGAATGAGACGAATGCCGCTTCCCTTCCCGAGTAATACTCATGCGCTGGCTGCTGGGCTATCGCCGTCTGAAACAGCACGGAGTCATCGGCCTCAATCGCCGTAATGCCGATGGCATCCTCGATCACAATCCGCGTTCCCGTTTCCCCATCGTCGATGACAAACTGCTGATGGCTGAACTCTGCCACCGCATCGGCATCCCCACGCCAGCTACTCTCGGCGTGTTGACAACCCACGGGGATTTGGCAAAGCTTGGCACACTTCTCGAAGGCCATCGCGAGTTCGCCCTCAAGCCCGCGCGCGGTTCCGGCGGCCGGGGCATCCTGGTCGTTGATGATCGTCGCGACAATCTTTTTCGCCGGTCCAATGGTCGTTGGGTCGACCTGGATGGCCTGCGTGCTCACGCTTCCGATGTCCTCTCCGGTATGAGTTCCCTCGGCGGCCAACCCGATCGTTTGTTGATCCAGCAACGCGTGCGGCCCACCGCCTATTTTGAAGCGATCGCCCCGCGCGGCATCGTCGACGTGCGTGTCCTGCTTTACCGCTTCGAACCGGCAATGGCGATGTTACGATTGCCGACGATCGCTTCCAACGGCCGGGCTAATTTGCATCAGGGCGGCATCGGTGTTGGACTCGATCTGGCGACCGGGCGGACTCGTCATGCCGTTCTCGGCGACCGATCGCTCACGCATCATCCCGATACCGGGGCGCCGCTGCTTGATCGAGAAGTGCCATGCTGGAAGACAGTTCTGGAAATGTCGCGTACCACCGCGCGGGGCGTGGGGCTTGGCTTTATCGGTATTGATGTGGTGTTTGACGAACGGCAACCACTGTTGCTCGAGGCCAATGCCCGCCCCGGCCTGACCATTCAATTGGCCAATCGACAGGGGCTGGGCGAAGCCATCGCGGCCATCGATCGACGGCTCGCGACCGGCACGCTGGATCAGATCGTGGTTAAATGACCCCGCAGTTTGCGGATGGCCTTGTACTTCTCATCGCTGACGCGGGCGACGGTCGTCCGCAGTTCGTCAGCAATCTCGGGGACCGACCAGCCCTCACGGCTCATCTTCATGATCCGCTGCTGGCGCTGGCTGAGCAGTTCGCTCATCGCCTTGTCGAGTTCCTCCCGCTGATCTTGCCGGGCGGCTTCCGGGTAGGCCCGGTGATCCGTCACGTCGTCAACCAGACCGGAGTACTTCCGGCTGCGCTGGGTCCGCTTCTTGACGGCGTCGATGGCGCGGACGAACTCGCGGTGATCGACGGCGTCCTTCTTGAGAAGCGACGACCAACGTGCGGGTTCGACTGTTTCCAGCAGACGTGTGAGCACCTCCTGAGTGCAATCGGACCAACGATCGGGATGCAACCGTGCGTTCCGCCAACATGCCTGGCAATAGCGGGAAAGGTCGTTGACGGTCTTCTCGCTAGGTTGCGGAGCGGCCTGAGCCTGCTCACCCGACATCGCGAGCGCGGCGCCCACAACCACGGCCATGACCATCGGCCGGGCCGAGCGAGGCAAAAATTTCCTCATCGAACGTCCCTCGAATAAGAATCGAGAATTCTTTCAACAATTATATGGACGATGGGTTACGGAGATCTCGTCCAGAATTCGAAAAAATCGAGAATTGACTCGAAGGAGCACCGATGAAAGTTCAGCGGGAGAACGATAACATCATCACCGCTGTTGTGCGCGTCGGCGGAAATGATCGTTATTGGTCGGACTTTCGTGGCACTCGCATCCGTGAATTGGTAGTCATCGTCTGCTCTTCCCTTGAATCGGCTCGTGAGGACACCACGGTTTCGCACGCCACTATTCCCTCTACCTATTTTGCCGCATTACTGCTATGCCCCCATCTTAACTACTTTGCTATCGTTTTTTGCCTAAATATCTTTCCATCCGCTTACCGGTGTTTGTCGGCACCAATGGGTAACTGCGTGAAGCTCGATCACTTAGTAATGAGACGTTCTAAAGAACGACATTTCTTCTGTTTTGGTTCGTTTCTTCCGGACATGTTGGATTCTTCTGGACATGTTGGATTCTTCTAGAGAGGGGTGTGTCCCTTTCCGGCAGAAGAATC
>Ga0105046_10011680_pt1 | contig 13643 bp, 9 predicted proteins | sample MAT03_FD_78385 | JGI IMG/M metagenome (GOLD analysis project Ga0105046, IMG submission 78385) | Freshwater microbial communities from Lake Fryxell liftoff mats and glacier meltwater in Antarctica - MAT-03 (megahit assembly) | ecosystem: Environmental > Aquatic > Freshwater > Ice > Liftoff... | reverse complement strand
GACGACGTGCGGCGGATGGGGCCGGGGTGGGCGACGGTCGAGGCGGTGTCTGACACCGGCCGGCTGGCGACGGTGTACAACCTGGAGATCGAGGACGACCACACCTACTTCGTCGGCTGCGACGAGTGGGGTTTCAGCGTCTGGGCGCACAACGCCGATACCACTGTTTACCTTGCTGGAGACAAGGGGTATGCCGCCGGATACGATGCAATTTTCGGGAAGAAGACTGGGGCGATCAAGCTGACCGAACCAGAACTGGTGGCCCTGCGGACTGAGCTTCAGAGTGGGAAACAGATAGTCCTGAAGCCGAACCAAGACTACCAGATCGGGAACGCAATATATAGTGCTGACGCGACCGGACGGCTGAAGACCTCGAAGTTCGCGGTAGACCCATCCGGTGTAAAACCGGCTAACGCGGCTCGTACCGCTTCCTCCAGTGACACTACGGCAGTTGGCAGCAGAGTCAGCGGCGTTACTGACGATGTTGGATTCCACCTGCTTGGAGACAAGTTCAAGGGAGCGGAGTTCTATCCCAACTTGGTTCCCGCGAATGCAAATCTCAACCGCTCGGCATTCCGTTCGATTGAGAAGTTGTGGGAAGCGGCAACGGCGAAAGGGCATACGGTCGATGTGACAATCAACCTCGTATACGGGACGGCTAGCAACATTCGCCCAACGGCGTTCAGGGTCGGGTTCACAGTGAACGGCAAGGACTTCAAGATCTTGTTGCAAAATCAGGCTGGAGTGGTAGTCCCTCGTAGTTTTAAGATAGATGTCCGTTCGGCACTCTGAAGGGAGGCATCGTGAGTAGCGATCAACACACCATTCTCGATTTTAATCGAGTATTGCAGGATATTGCACAGGCACTGTTTGGCTTGGTAAAAGCTAAAATCGGGCCGTCCGCAGCTTGGCAGCAAGCGATCCTCGATGTCCGCTCGCCCGAAGTGGGTGGCATGCAGATGGCGAAGTTCCGAATCACTGTGCTCTCCGAAGCAGTTCTATCGGCACAAACCACGGATGAGATTGACGATCTCATCATGGTGGCGTGGGAGATCAAGCGAACTGCTTTCCCTGAGCAGTGGTTCGGCCTTAAGCTCGTAATCCTGCCGAGTGGAGAGTGCGAAACAGACTTCAATTATGATCCCGCGTCGTTCGACGCCTCAGATTTTCTGCACTTGTGAAGGATATGAACGATCTTTACGGGGCCGAGTCGGAACCTGTTCTGTACATAATCCTTTCCCCGTGGAAGTTGGCATCGGAGTTCTTCTTGCGGCTCCCGTGATCGGCATCGAGCGAACGAACGAAATCCAGCACCCGCACCCTTTGTTCGTTCGCACGCAATGCCCATCGTGATCGGACCACGACGACGGCGTGCTGACGGTGCGGCGGGTACTGCGGCGGTTCGAGCGGGTCGGGCCGGTGCTCGACCTGACGGTGTCCGGGCGGGTCATCGGCACCACCCACGAGCACCCGTTCTTCGCGCGGGGCCGGGGGTGGACGAAGGCGCAGGAACTGCGGGTCGGGGACGACGTGCGGCTGATGGAACCGCCGCCGGGCCGCGCCGTCGGTTCGTCGGTATCATCTCCGGATGACTCCCTCCCCCGATCCGGCCCCACCCGCCGACGAGCCGCGCACCTTCTGGCAGGCGTGCCGCGAACTGCTCGTGCTGTCCGGGCCGTTCATCCTCAGTTCCAGTTTCACCACCGTTCAGGTGTTCATCGACCGGCTGTTCATCGCCGGCGTCGGGGATGACGCGGTGGCCGCCGCCATGCCCACCATCGGCTACTTCTGGGTGCCGATGGCCCTGTTCCAGTTCTGCGTGCTATACGGGACGGTGTTCGTCGCGCAGTACCTGGGGGCCGGACGGCCGCACCGGGTCGGGCCGGTGGTGTGGCAGGGGCTGTACTTCGCCGTCCTCGCCGGGCTGGCGTTCCCGCTGTTCATTCCGTTGGTGGAAGGGATCATCGCGCTGACCGACCACGACCCGGAAGTAAAGAAGTTGGAGCTGGTGTACTTCCACAGCATGTCGTTGGCGGCGCTGCCGATGCTGTTGGTGGCCGGGGTGAACGCCTTCTTCGCCGGGCGACAGCAGAGCTGGATGGTGTTGCTCATCAACTCCGTCGGGGCCGCCAGCAACGCGCTGCTGGCGGTGCCGCTCATCCTGTGGAACAAGGACGATCCGGCGGCGGCCATGTTCGGGGCCGGGCTGGCGGCGGCGCTGGGCAGCAGCGTGTCGGCGGTGCTGGGGCTGGGCCTGTTGTTCCGCAAGCGGTATCGGGAGGAGTTTGGCACCGTCAGCGGGTGGCGGTTCGACCCGGCCTTGTTCCGGCGGCTGGTGTCTTACGGGCTGACCAACGGGTCGCAATTCTGCATCGAGGCCATCGCCTTCACCGCGTTCATCCTGATTATCGGCAACCTGGGGAAGGCGGAACTGGCGGCCACCACGCTGACATTCACCATGAATTTGCTGACGTTCTTGCCCGTGATGGGCCTGGGGCAAGGGGTGGAAGTGCTAGTCGGTCGGCGGCAGGGGGAGAAGCGGCCGGACCTGTCCGCCCGCACCACCCACGCCGGGGCGTTCATGGCGACGGTGTACATGTCCGCCATCGCGGTGCTGTACATCACCGTGCCGCACCTGATCGTCGCGCCGTTCGCCGGGGAGATGCAGCCGGGCCAGTGGGCGGCCGTCGCGCCTCTCATCCCGACGCTGCTGATGTTCGTCGCCGCGTATTCGCTGGCCGACGGCGCGAACATCATTTACGCCTACGCCCTGCGGGGGGCCGGGGACACCCGGTTCGTGTCGCTCATCGCCATCGGCACGTCGTGGCCGCTGATGGTCATCCCGTCGTGGCTGTGCTGGAAGTACGGGTGGGGGCTGTTCTGGGCGTGGGGGTTCGCCACTCTCTGGGTGGTGGCGCTGGCGGTGGCTTTCGCGCTGCGGTTCCTCGGCGGGAAGTGGCGGACCATGACCGTCATCGAACACGGCGTGCCGGAAGAGTTGGCGACGGAGGAACCCGCGACCGTGGCGTGACGGGTGAGAAAGTGGGCGTCACCGGCGGGGAAGGGCGGTCGTCAGTTTTCGGGCGTACCGTTCGGCCAGCGGTCGCGCCGGGGCGATGCGGGGACTCGCCGCCCGGTCGTACTCCGCCACGGCCGCCGCGAACCGCCTCGCGGCGGCCGTGCTGTCTCCCACTTCCAACTCGCACAGGCCGGCCAGCACGAGCAACTCCGCCCGCTTCACCGTCAGTGCCAGCGCGCCCGTCACCCGTGCCAGCAGCACGTCCCGTTGAAGGCCGACCACCAACTGCGGGGCCGGCGTGAACGCGGCGGCCAAGCCGATACCCGCCGCCACCTGCGACGCGAGCGGCCGAGCCACGTCCGCGAGGAAGGCGGGAATGGCGTCCGTCTCCCGCCGGGAGTAAGCCAGCAGCGACGCGAGCGCGGTGCGCGAGTCGTCTAGCCCGCTGCCGGCCGCCAGCAGGAAGCGGAACCAGTCGTAGGCCGGCACCTGGAAGACGACTGTTCGACCGCCCGCCGTCCGCGCGGTGAGTTCGTGGGGGCCGAGTACGGCCGGGTTTTGCCGCAACTCGTCACGCCCGAGCAACACCGCCGCTTCGGCCGTTTGACCGGTGCCGACGAGCAACCCGGCCAGCAGGCGTAGCCCCTCGTTCCCGTACAACTCCGGGCTGGATTTCAACAGCGTCTCTTGCGCCAGTTGGCTCAGTCCGAGTCCGACGGCTGTTTTCGCCCGGCCGAGTGGGTCGCCACTTTTCCCCTGGGTGCGGACGGCGAACAGGCACTCGCGGTCGAACAGGTCGCGCTCCAAATCGGCGACGACGGCCGCCACCGCGTCGGCCCGATCCGTCTCCCCCCTTCGGCGCAACAGCACGAGTTGCCGGCGGCGCTCGGCCAAACTCCGGTCGAGGAAGCCGCTCTCCCCGTAAGTCGCGGCCAGGCCGCCGCGGGCCGCTTCCGACTCCGGGTTCGCCGTGACGGCGGCCGCCAGCGCCGTCACCCGCTGCACCCGCCGCATCTCGCCGACGAACCCGCTCGCGGCCACCGCGTCCGCCTCCGCCGTGCCGGCCAGCACCGCGTACGCCCGGCCGAGTTCGAGCCACGCTTCGCTGTCGTCCGGGTTTGCGGCGATCCCCCGACGGGCGGCGCGAACCGCCATCAGTGGCAGGGCCGGGCCGCGCTTCCCCGTGACGAGGTGAAAGTTCAAAAGCGCGGTCGCCGTCGCCGCGTCCAACCCGGCCGGTGTCGGCTGAGCGGTGCCCGCTCGCCACCACTCCGGCGGGTCCGGCAGCCGCGCGGCCGACGGCGTGTCCGCGACCGTCTGCGCGAAGGCGAGCGCGTCCGGGTCGAACCGACGGCCGCCGAAGCTTCCGTCCGGCACCAGCCATGCGACCCGCCCGTCGAACCGCGAGGCCCGCCACCCGCTGCCTTTAGCCTCGGCCGCGACCAGAAGCGCGGGGGACGGGTCGGGCACCAACACCGCCGCGACGCCGTACGCCGCGACCAACTCCCGCCAGGTCATGAACTCGTCGGCCGGGTCGGGGGCGCGGGCGTGCAAGTCCCGGCGGGAAGCGACGGAGCCGCGTTCCTCCGGTGCGAACCAGGCGAACGTGTCCGCACCGCTCGGCGATGTGACCAGCACGCGCGCTTGCGGTGGGAGTTGGCCGTCCGCCCGCAGCGCGGCGAGCGTCTCCGCCGCTCGCACCAGTGACGGGTCCGCGTGAACCGCCAAACCCGGCGTCCGGTCACGACCACGCGAGCCGTGCAGCCACCCCGTCCAGAGCGCGACCGCCGCCGCCAGCGTGAGGGCGAGCGTACCCCACCGGCCGACCCGCCCCCACGTCACGGCCGCCGCCACGGACTGAAGTCGCGGCGCGATCAGGAGGATGGCCGCCGCCGCGCAGAACGGGACCAATCGGGCCTGCCAAACGGACAGCGCGATCACCAGCAGCCAGGCCCCCGCCACGGTCGGCCCGACTGTCCGCCGGCCCACCGCGAGAACACCGCTGCCCGCGATCACGACCGCGCAGTACGCCCAGAACGACGCGCTGTCCGCCAGTTCGCCGGACACGACTGCCGGGGACGACTCCGTCGGCGAGGTCAGGCCGTGGACGTGGAACGGACTGGCCAGACACGCCAGCAGCGTGGCGACGGGCAGCCAGAGCGGCACGGATCGATCCCCGCGCAGCACGGCGGCCAGCCAATGCAGTACAACCAGCGCCGGGGCCAGGAGGAACCACTCGTCCAGGTTCACCCAGGCGACCGTCAGCAGCGGGATGAATCGGTACGCCCGTTTGCCGTGGGTCAGGCACTTCAACAACACGGCGAACAGCAGACACGACACGACGAGCGGTTGCAGGTAAGCGCGCGGACCCCAGGCGACGACCGCCGTCACGACGAACGCGACGGCCGGCCACCGCGGGCGATCCCGCCGGAGGCCGAACAGCCCCAGCCCCGCCACGAGCGCGACGAGCGCCACTTTGACGAGTACCAACCCCGCACCCCCGAACCCGCGATAAGTTTGGTACGCGACCCACTCGGTCAGCCAGGCGTGATTCACCCACCGCTGCCCGTCGGTGGTGAAGCGGAACGGGTCGGTGGCGAAGTCGTACTCGCCCGACGCGACCAACCGGCCCACCGCCAGGTGCCGCCACACGTCCGCGTTCCGCGCTACGAAGGCCGACACCAGGCCGGCCAGCCCGACCGCCAGGACGACGAGGGCGGTTTCGACCCGGCGGGCGCGGCGGGTGAGGGGCGAATCGGGCGAAGGGGTCACGGGCGTTCCAGGCGCGATGAACGGGGAGAAACGTAGGGCGGAGCGGGGCGGCGATTCACTCGGCGACGGCGTGATACTTGTCCACCGTTAACCCCGTCACGTCGGTGGCCGCCCCGTGGGACCAGTGGACGGTGACGCCCAGTACGGCCGCATCCGCCCCCAGTCCGACGAGCAACCGCGCGTCGTCGGTCGAGGCGTAGCTGGCCCCACCCTTGACGAACTTCGTCTGCGCCCCGGACGCCGTGCGGACGACGACGCGGGTGCCCACCAGGTCGCGGTTTCCCTTCCCCTTCAGCGACAAACCCAGCCAGTGCTTGTCGGCGGTCGGGGCCACGTTCCGCAGTACCGTCACCGGCTCGTTGTGACCGACGACGACCAAATCCGGCCGGCCGTCGTTGTCCAGGTCGCCGACCGCGCTGCCGCGCACCAGATGCGGGGTGGTGAAGTACGACCCGCCCTGTGCCGAGCGGACTTTGAACTTGCCGCCGGCGTTCATCAGTAGCGCCGGCACCTGCGCCCGCGCCAGCTTGTGCGGGTGCCGAATGGCGTGCCCGTTGACGATGTACGCGTCCTCCCAGCCGTCCAGGTCGAAGTCGGCGAACCCCGTGCCCCACGAGACGTAAATGCCGTTCAGCACCCCCAGCCCCGTCGCCTGAGTCGCGTAGGAGAATCGGACGGACGCCGGGTCCGGGGTGCGGTTCTGATACAGCGCGGGCAACTCGCTCTCGTAATTCGTCACCAGCAACGACGGCCGGCCGGAGTGGTCGAAGTCGCCGACGCCCAGCCCCATGCTGCCGTTGGCGGTGCCGCGGTCGTCGCGGGCGACGCCGGCGATCAGGCCGATTTCCTCCACCCGGACGGCGGCTCCGCGGCCGAACGCGGTCCCGCGGTTCAGGTACAGGAAGTTGTCGTCCGTGTCGTTGGCGGTGTAAACGTCCGGCCGGCCGTCGCCGTTGAAGTCGGCCACCACCGCCCCGATGCCGCGGCCGTCCGTCCGCACCGGCTTGCCGCCCGCCACGGTCGCCGTGACGTCGGTGAAGGTGCCGTCGCGGTTGTTCCGGAAGACCGCGTGCGGCAGCGGGGTGAACCGCCCCGGCTGGCACACGTCGCGGGTCTTGCCGTCGTACATGCAGTCGGTCGGGTGGCGGAACGGCTGCCCGTCCGGGCCGGTGCCGCCGAACCCCCAGTTGCCGTAGTGGCAGACGTACACGTCGGGGTAGCCGTCGCCGTTCAGGTCGCCCCACGCGGTCGAGGTGGACCACAGGGTGTCCGCGTCCAACCCGGCCTTCTTCGTCACGTCGACGAACGTCCGCCCGCCTTTCCCGTCCGGCTCGTTGTGCAGCAGCACCAGCCGCGAGTACCCGCTGACGAGAAGGTCCGACCAGCCGTCGTTGTCGAAGTCGAAGGCGGACGCGCCGTGCGAATACTGAAGCGGCCCGGCCAGCCCGGCCGTCGCCGACACGTCCGCGAATTTGAACCCGCCCAGGTTGCGGAACAACTTGCACGGGTGGCCGACCGCCTTCGTCCCGTCGAAGTGCCCGCCGCCGGGGAGGAACACGTCGAGCCGCCCGTCGCCGTCGTAGTCGAACAGCGCCACCCCGCCGCCGAGGGATTCGATGATGGAGTAGTGGTTCGCTTCTTCGCCGTTGCGGTAGGTGAAGCGGACGCCGGACGCGGCCGTCACGTCCTCGAACAGCACCGGGCCGGGCGGCTCGTCCGCCACGGCGGGGAGCGGCGGCACCGGCGGCGTGGGCGACCCGCACCCGCACACGGCGACGGACAACGCGACCCACGAAGCCAGTCGTCGGAGGGGGGAAAGTGTCATGGGCGTCGGTCGTTCGGGAGGGGAAGAGACGGGACCGCTCCAGCCTGATACGTTCGCCGGCCGGGGGGCGTTCACCGACGGCCGGCCGCGCGGCTCTCGTGAAAGGCGGCTCGCGCGGGGTCTGCGGCGGCCCGGAAGTGAGCGGCCAGCGCGGCGTGCGCGGGCGGGTACGCGGGGTCGAGCGACAGCGCGTCGTCCAACCAACGGAGGCCTTCCGCCGCGCGACCGGCCTTCAGCAGTAGGGTGCCCAACTCGACGTACAGCGCGGGGTCGAACGGCCGCTCGCTCAGCCGCCGCGCCTGAATCTCGCTCAGCCGCAGCGCGGTTTGCTTCGCCGCTTCCGCCACCTTCAGTTGCTCCGCCGCGGTCGGCCGTCCCGCCTGGGCGAGCGCCTGATAGTACAGGTATTGCGTCTGGTAATCGCCGGGCAACCGGTGGGCGGCGCGGGCCAGATCGCGCTCGGCGTCGGCCGACTTCCCGCCGCTCAGGGCGAACTGCCCGCGGGTGCGGAGGGCGACGGCGTCGTCCGGATCGGCCGCCAGCACCGCGTCGAGCAGCGCGGCCGCCTCGGCCGGCCGGTCGGCCATCTTCAGGCAGCGGGCGAGACGGACCTTGTGGTCGGCGCGGTTCGGCTCCTCGCGGGTGAGCCGTTCCAACTCCGGAATCGCTTCCTGAAACGCCCCCACGTCGAGCAGTGCGGCCGCCAAAGTCGCGCGAAGGGCGGACTTGTCCGGCCGCTGTTCGAGTACCTTCCGCAGGTCGTCGATGCCGAGTCGCAACCCGAGCCCACGGCCCTGAATGGCGGCGCGGCCGCGCAGTTCCAGGGCCAACAGGTCGTCGGGCCGGCGTTCCAGCCACAGTTGCGCGACGGTGTACGCGTCGCCGGTGCGGTACACCGCCAGATAGCCGGTGCCCAGCGCCTCCCACGTCAGCCGTTGCACGGCCGGGTCGGTCGTCCCTTGCCGCTGGAGGAACTCGCTCACCTCGGCCACGTTGCCATCCGCCGCCTGCACGAGTGCCCACTCCAAAGCCAGTTCGGGCGTCGTTTCCCCCTCGCGGCGGCGGGCGGCGCGCAGGTCGTCCATCGCCCCCGGCGTGTCGCCGCTCCGCCACGCGACGCGGGCGGCGAGCCGCCGCACTTCGACCCGATTCGTCCACGGCCAGACGGCCCGGCAGCGGTCCAGGTGCCGGATGGTGGTCGCCGAGTCGTCGGCCGCGACCGCCTCCCGCGCGGCGCGGAGGTGGTGCCAGGCGTACCCCTGCGGGGCGGCGACCGCGAGGACGACGACGGCCACCCACAGTTGGGGCGAACGGACCAGCCGCGCGAGGCGGGACCGGCGGGGACGTGCGGGGTCGGTCATCGGCCGCCTCCGGTGGCGCGCGCGCGGTGCCGGGTCGCCAGCAGCGGGTTGCCCATCTCGCGATAAATGACCGCCAGGGCGGTGTGACTCGGCGCGTGGCGGGGGTCGCGTTTGAGCGCCAACTGATACCAGTTGATGGCGGCGTTCGGCTGCCCGGCGCGGAGGGCGATGCCGGCCAACTCGGCCGCCGGGGCCGGGTCGTTCGGGCGGGTCTGGAGCGGGCCGTTGAGTAACTCGGTCATGCGGTCGGCGTCGCCGCGGGAGGCGTCGGCGCGGGCCTGTTCGCGGGCCACCTCGTCGGTGCGGCCCAAGCGGGTGAGCGCCTGGATGAGCAAGTTCCGCGCGGCCAGCGAACCGGGGTCGGCGCGGACGGCGTGCGCCAGGTCGTCGGCCGCCGCGCGGTCGTCGCCGGCGTTCAGCGCGAGCGTGCCGCGTTCGGCGAGGGCGGCGGCGGAGTTCGGATCGCGTGCCAGTACGTCGTCGAGCGCCTGCTTCGCCTCGTCCGACCGCCCGACTTGTCGTAGCGCCAGCGCCCATTGGAGTCGCACCTCCGGGTTGTCTGGCAGCGCCCGGCGGAGGACGGCCAGGTGTTCGAGGGCGGCCGCCGCGCTCCGCTGCTGCATGAGCAGATCGACCAGCCGCAGCCGCGCCTCGTGGTGATCCGGGTGCCGGGCGACGACGGCGGCGTAAGCGTCTTCCGCCCCTTGCGTGTTGTACAATTGCTCGGCCATCTGGCCGGTCAGCATCCCGGCGAGGGGGTCGTTCGGCGCGGTCGCCCGCCAGTCGTCCAGAATGGCTTTCGCGTCGGCGTAGCGAAACTCGCGAATGTATCCGCTGACGAGGGCTTGCCGACACAACCGCGCCTCGTCACCACCCTGCGCGATCCGCGCGGCCAGCACGGGGGCGACGGCTTCGGCGTCGTCGCGGGCGGCTCGCAAAAGGAGGCGTTCGGTGGTCAGCGCCGGGTCGTCGCCGTATCGGGTCCAGTACTGTTCCAGCACGGCATCCGCGGCGGGCCACGCCCGCTGCATCCGGAAGACGCGGGCGGAGAGGAGCATCACGTCGCGGTCGAGCGAATCGACGGACTCGCACTCGCGCAGCGCGGCGATTGCCGCAGCGAGGCGGCCGTCCAGGGACGCGAACCGGGCTTGATTCAGGGAGTCGCGGAATTGGAGTTGCCGCCAGCCGGCCAACCCACCGAGGGTGAAGACGAGGAGGGCGAGAATCACGGCCGCCGCCCGCCACGGGCGGCGGCGAATGTGTGTCAACAGGGACGCTACGGGTCGGAACAGCCGTCGCCGGGTCGAAGGGGTCGGCGCTAGGGTGTGGCTGTCCATTGCACTGCCGGGAGCCGTGGAACCGTTGTTGAGGTAGGGTCCCACGGGCGATTCACTTGCTGGTCAACGGGATGTCGAAGGTTTGCGTGCCGCCGCCCCCTTTGAAGGTCAGCCCCGATTGCTCCGGGATGCCGTACTTCTCCGGGATGGAGACGTACTTCTTGGCGGCGTCGCCGGGGTTCGACATCTTGTACCCCTCCGGCACTTCGCGCTTCGCGCCTTCCTTCTTGGCGACATCCTTCGGCGGGCCACCGCCAGCCATATCCGGCGGCCGTCCCATGTTGACACCGGGCGGCACGCCCGGCGGGCGGAAGCCGCCCGACCCGCCGCCGCGCGGCCCGCTGCCGGAGGTCGGTTTCAAGTACTCCGTGTTCACCGACACCATGTATTCGCCGGCCATCAGGACCGGGACGGTGTAAGCGCCGTCCTCGCCGATCTCGGCCGAGGCGCTCTGGCCGCCACTCTGGCTTGCGAAATCGATGCGGCCGCCCTTGAGTTCCTTGCCGTCGAGCGTCACTTTGCCGGCGACCGACCCCTTCCCCGGTCCACAACCGGTGGCGAGGAAACACGCGCCGAGGAGTACGCTCGGGATCAGGATGCATTTTCGGATGTGTGATCGCATACGGAACACCTGAGAGGAGTAGGGTGCGAAGGAGTGATACCAAGTCGCGTGAATTCTAACTGTAGCCGGCCTCTGTGAGGCCGGGGCCGACCGGCCTCACAGAGGCCGGCTACAGCAACAGATCAATGCGATCCGGTATGACAGGGGCGGGAATCGCTCGTCGCGTTCCCGCCCCGTGACGTATCACCAGTCGTTGCCGGGGACTTCGCCGCCGGCCGGGGTGAAGGCCCACCACCAGGTGTTGTTGTTGACGCTCGCCCGGACGCCCCTGACGCTGCCGTCCCACAGGGCGACGATCATCGAGTCGTGCGGGGTGCTGGCGATCGACCCCGTGCAGACGGCCGTGGTGCCGCTCAACCGCGGCTTCACCTGGGTGGCGAACGTGTGCGGGCCGGTCACGGACCCGACTTCTTCCGAGGCGACGATGGTGCCCCAGTCGGGCCAGTAGTTGTCCGGGTAGGACCCGGTGTTGCAGCGGGCCAACTTCTCGGTGTACATGATCGTGTTGGAGGTGCCGTCGGTGATGCTGGCCGGGAACCGCCTGTAACTACCGCCCCAGTTGCCGTACGCCTGACGGAACATCTGGCCGTTCGAGCCGTAGCTGGCGCGGGAGTCGGCGTTGCCAGACTGCGTGTAATCCGACGGGCAGACGAAGGCCTTCACGCGGGTGTTCCCCATGTTCGTCCACAGGGAGAAGCACTGCAGGAAGTTGTTGCGGTCGTCGGTAGTGGACGACGACGACCTGTACAGGTTGTCTTGTTCGATGTACGGGAGTAGCGGCATCAGGTTGCTGCCGTTGCTGTTGCCGGCGGAGGGCCTTAAGTTCGGGTACAGGCCGATAGAACCGGGGACCGATCCGTCGTTCGCGTCACACAGGCCGACGGTGCCGAGGGCCATCTGCTTCAGGTTGTTCGTGCATTGCATCCGGGCGGCGGCCTCGCGGACCTTTTGCACGGCCGGCAGCAGCAGCCCGATCAAGATGGCGATGATGGCGATCACCACCAACAGTTCGATCAGTGTGAACCCGCGACGGGTTCGGGGGGAGAGGACGAGGCGCATAAGAAAGACCTCCGAGATGATCCACACCGGCTTTCGGTTGCGAGTACCGCCGGTGTCGTGAAGGAGAGCCGACAACCCGACTGGAGTCAGGCGAGTTGGGTTCGGGAGACACTTATTCCCCACGGAATCGCGAGTGATTCGAGGATGTGGGGAGGGTGACACCCGAACGGGAACGTCTCGCACTTATTCCTTATCTCTTCTATCCGGCCCGATGAGCGCTGGTCAAGGATAAAAATGAAGACTTTTTCTTTTTCACCGTTGCGACGCCGTGCCCTGTCGGGTTCCGCGATAGTTTGGTCCCAGGCGAGGACTGGAACGGTCGTCCCGTTAACACGTCAACGTCGGCCGGTCCGGCGAAGGGGTGGCGCGGGCCGTCGCGCCGGCACTCGGCGGGTGGTCCGTCGGGTCCGGGTCGGGCGGGAAGTCGTCGTCGGGCGCGTGGGTGTATCTGCCGTCGCGGTAGACGCGCGTCAACTGATGAACGGCCTCATCGGGAAAGCCGCTGGTGGCGAGAGCCGCGACGGTTGCGTCCACGTCGTACTCGACCTGTTTCAGCGTGGCCACCCCGTCTTCGATGACGGCGTAGCGGGCGCGGGGGTTGCCGTCGCGGGGGAGTCCGACGGTGCCGGGGTTAAGCAGTTTCACTTTCCCGATGTCGGCGAGCCACTGGTAATGCGTGTGACCGACCAACACGAAGTCGGCGCGGATGCCGGCCAGGCGCGGTGCCCACAGTTCGGGGTCGGCCGGGACGGACTCTTCGAGCGGGTCGCGGGGGGTGGCGTGGACGAGCAGGAACCGCAACCCGCCGAGAGTCAGCATGCGGCTCAGCGGCAAGTCCATGAGGAATCGGCGGTCGGGTTCGGACAGCATCCGCACCGTGGCCGGGCGGGTGGCCATGGTCAGGTAGCGGAAGCCCGACACGCCCACCACGTCCACGTTTTGCGCGGCCCCGTGGTCGTGGTTGCCGCGAACGCCGTAGTGGGAATGCTCCCGCACCCACTCCACGCACGCCGCCGGCCGTGGGCCGTACTCGACGATGTCGCCCAGGCACAGGCACACGTCATGCGGTTCGCGGATGGCGTCCAGGGCGGCGCGGTTGCCGTGAATGTCGGACACGACGAGGATTCGCATCGGACCTCCCGTTAAAGGAATCTTAGAACGGGCAGGCGCGGGGGCGACAGTGTCGGCGGGATTTTGCCGTCACTCAAAAGATAAGGATCGTGTCCACCGCCTCCGCGACGCTCGGCACGACCGCGACGAGGTTACGAGCCGGGTTTGGGTGGTGGATGTCCACCTTCGCCCCATACCCGGTGCGGACGAGGATCGCCCGGCAGCCGGCGGCGTAGCCCGCGTCCAGGTCCGACGCGCGGTCGCCGACGATCCACGACCGGGACAAGTCCAAGCCGAGCGCGGCGGCGGCGCGGACCAGCATCCCCGGCTTCGGCTTGCGGCACTCACAATCGGTGGTGAATTCAGGGACGGTGCCGTCGGTGTGGTGCGGGCAGTATTCCCAGCGGTCGAAGGACAGGCCCGTCTCGGCTTCGATGTGGGCGTGAATGGTGGCGACTTGCGACTCCGGGAACAGCCCCCGCGCGACCCCGGATTGGTTAGTAACTACGACGACCGCGAACCCGGCGGCTTGCGCCCG
>Ga0105046_10011679_pt1 | contig 13644 bp, 9 predicted proteins | sample MAT03_FD_78385 | JGI IMG/M metagenome (GOLD analysis project Ga0105046, IMG submission 78385) | Freshwater microbial communities from Lake Fryxell liftoff mats and glacier meltwater in Antarctica - MAT-03 (megahit assembly) | ecosystem: Environmental > Aquatic > Freshwater > Ice > Liftoff... | reverse complement strand
CTCAATAAATTAGACCTCAATAAATTAGACCTCAATAAATTAGACCTCAATAAATTAGACCTCAATAAATTAGACCTCAATAAATTAGACCTCAATAAAACAGAATTCAGCAATACAGAATTCAGCAACACAGATCAGGTTTCCTCCCAAAGGCATGGTCAATTACAGCACTTGCAGACTTGCACTCAGCGTTATCCGACGCTGCCGATTGTAGTCATGAGCGATCGCTTGGAGTTGTGCGATCGCCTGGACATAGCGCGGCAGGGCGGCAAGCTGTTTCTGGACACCTCCACCCCGCCAGAGCGCGTCATCGCCGCCGCTGTAGAGCTATTGAAGGGATCGAAACTTCCCCCAAAGGTCATGATTGTGGATGACGATCTCACCTGGTTATGCACCCTGCCCACCCTGCTGAAACCGTGGGGATTTAAAGTGACAACCTTGGCTGATCCACAGCAGTTTTGGACAGTATTGCAGGCCGTCAACCCAGATGTGTTGGTCTTAGATGTGAACATACCTGAGATTAACGGCTTTGAACTGTGTCAGATTCTTCGCAGTGACCCTCAGTGGCAGCGATTACCAGTATTATTTTTAAGTGTGCTAACAGACTCCACCCATCAGCAACAAGCCTTTAGCGCTGGGGCAGATGATTATTTGTGCAAGCCGCTAATGGGGAGCGAACTCGCCAGTCGAATACTAAGCCGCCTACAGCGTGTTCGAGCTTGGGCGAGTACAACGAATACAAATAGATGAACCCGGTTTGTTCAAAGTAGAAACAACGTTTCTGATTGCAGCTATAAATTCTAATTTGAGAAGCGTGCTGAGCATAATTTCCAAATTAAAATCCATAGCTAGATTAAGTAAGTAGGTGGACTTAATTAAATATAAGATTCTAAAACCCTGCGCCGCCCGCTGTGCGGGCGGCGCAGGGTTTTAGAATTTGGTTTCTATTTAGGTTGAACTACTTAATGCCAATAAAAAACATGACTCAGAGTTTATGCAAGTGTCGTTAAGAAATCACCAGCATTCCCTAATTCACCGATTAGCAGACTGCATCGAAGACGTGTGGCGGCAACATCTTGATCTGTCGCCCTACTCGGTTCCGAAAGATTTGGGCTTCATTGAAGGGAGTTTGGAAGGCGAACGGTTAACCATTGAAAATCATTGTTATCAAACGCCACAATTTCGCAAATTGCACCTAGAGCTGGCTCAGGTGGGCAGTAACTTAGATATTCTCCACTGCGTCATGTTTCCCAATTCTGACTACGCGCTGCCGATTTTTGGCACCGATTTGGTGGGAAATCAAAAGGCGGGAATTAGTGCGGCGATCGCTGATCTATCCCCCATCAATGGCGATCGCTCCCTGCCCCGTCGCTATCAGCAATCGCTATCAGAGTTGCCTCAAATCCAATTTTCCCAGCCTCGCGCCTTACCCGAATGGGGCAATATTTTCTCAGACTATTGCCTGTTTGTTCGTCCAGTGGGTGCTCAAGAAGAAGATCAATTTCTCCAACGGGTACAAGAATTTCTCACGCTCCACTGCCAGATTGCCAGTGCCGAAACGCCTCTAACATCACATCTCGACATTACAAACGTTTTAGTAGGACAGCAAAACTACTGCACCAAACAACAGCAGAATGACAAAACCCGGCGCGTGTTAGAAAAATCCTTTGGGGCAGAGTGGACTGAGCGCTACATGACCACCATGCTGTTTGACTATGTAGCGGTTTGAGTAACGTAGCGGCTTGAGTAACGGCTTGAGCACTAAAATCCCATCCCTTGCAAACTGACTAAACGCACATCAGTAAGCGTTAAGTAGATGGGCATAATTAAATATAAAACCTTAAAAGTCTGCGCCGCCCGCTGCGCGGGCGGCGCAGACTTTTAGAATCTTGTTTTCATTTAGGTTGAACTACTGACTGACTTAATGGGAGTTCTCTACACTGTTTCTGATTTTTTGAAGCTAGATAGTCTATCCACGGGTGCCATATCTGTGGACAGGTTTACTCATGCTGCGGGTTTAGCTGATAGGGCAGATCCTAATCGGGTGAAGTGTTCTGAGGCAACCGCAACCTACTGGTATGAGGGGGTCTGCCCCCAGAGCGATCGCCTCCTGCGGTTACCGCGCACACCGTTAGCAGAGGCGATCGCTCAAGGCTTAATGCGGCAATTAGGTGGTGCATCAGCGAGTCCAGACCGTAATCTTGATCAGATTCATAACGGTAAAATGTACGGCATTCTCTTAGTGGCATTGCCCTCAGGAGAATACGGCGTGCTGAAGGCATTTTCGGGGTTGTTAAACGGCCATGGCGAGGTAGCAGGCTGGGTGCCCCCACTGCCAGGACGGGGGCAGATCGCCCTAGCCGAAGCCCATACGCTGGAACGATTAGAAGGATTAAAGCAACAACTCATCGCTTTTAAACAGCGTCCAGAACAACACGACTACACTACGCTGCTGCAAACCTGTAGAGTACAGTTGCAGGAACTAGGCGATCGCCATCGCGATCGCAAGCAGCAACGCCAACACCAACGCCAGATACTCTGCAATACAGTACAGGGTGAAGCGTTAGCGTTGGCGTTAGAAACACTGAATCAACAAAGTCAACAAGACGGTATAGAACGTCGTCGATTAAAGCAGCAGCAGACTAGTCAAATCCAACCACTCGCACAAAAAATAGAACAGATTGAAATTGCAATTCGCACGCTCAAGCAACAGCGTAAAGATCTATCGCGACAGCTTCAAACGCAAATGCACAACGCCTATTGGATGACTAACTTCTTAGGCGAATCGCGATCGCTGCAACAGGTCGTGATGGGAGACGCAATGCCCACGGGTACGGGAGACTGCTGCGCCCCCAAACTGCTGCACTACGCAGCGACTCACCATCTGACTCCACTGGCGATGGCAGAGTTTTGGTGGGGAGCCGATTCGCCCAAGCGAGATAAGGTACAGGGAGAATTCTACGGGGCTTGCAGCGATCGCTGTCAGCCCCTGATGGGGTTTTTACTGGCGGGCTTATCGCCTAGCGGCCTGTCGGATACCCCCCCAGATCCTCTTAAAAATGGGGGCTTTCAGAGTGGCTCCCCCGTTTTCAAAAGGAATTGGGAAGCAAACCCGTTTCTCCAAGTGCCTACTAGCGATTCCTACTCACTAGACCTGGCGATTCTTTATGAAGATGACTGGCTAATAGCAGTTAATAAGCCTGCTGGACTACTCTCGGTTCCTGGTCGATACCGTCACACTCAAGACAGCGTGCTCAGTCGCTTGCAATGGCTGCATTCTCAACATCAGCTATCAGCCGTGCATCGGTTAGATCAAGATACCTCTGGCATTTTGCTGCTGGCGCGCCATCGCGATACCCACCGAAATCTCAGCCTACAATTTCAACAGCGCCAGGTGCATAAGGTGTATGAGGCGCTCTTGGCAGGTTCAGTCACTATCGATGACGGTGTGATTGAGCTGCCTGTTTGGGGCGATCCGCAACACGCCCCTTATCAACGGGTGGATTGGGCACGGGGCAAGCCCAGCACCACCCAGTTTCGTAAAATGGGCACCGTTGGAACTTACACCCGGATGGAGTTGATTCCGCTTACCGGACGCACCCATCAGCTTCGAGTACACACTGCCGATTCGCGAGGGCTAGGGGTACCTATTGTGGGCGATCGCCTCTACGGGATTCCGTCCGAGGGCGCTGCGTCCCAGGGCGCTGCATCCCAGGGCGCTGCATCCCAGGGCGATCGCCTATATCTCCATGCCAGAGAACTCACCATTCAACACCCTCACTCTCAACAGACGTTACACCTACAGACCCAAACACCCTTCTAGAGCGAACCCAGCAAAGGGCAAGCAGGCTAGCTTCGGCTTCGCTCAGCTAGCCTTTCTGTACTACTTTTCTGTACTACTTTTCTGTCATCTGCCATAGCTCCCTGAGCGAAGTCGAAGGGAGCTATGGCAGATGACGTTAGGTTAATTAACAGCCGCCTAGACCAGGCTATCGATTACATCAACTAACTGATCAATTTCCGATTCCAGCGTGAAGTAGTGAACACAGGCGCGAATACAGTCTGGATCAAGGATAGTACGGAGCAGAAACCCCTGTTTTTCAAGAGTTTGTGCCAGTTGGTTGTGGTTGCCCTGCTGAAGCTGAAAGGACACTAAACCCGCTTCGGGTGGCGCGGTGCGGAGGCAAGTAATGTGGGGATTATCGTTTAGGCGTTGCCACAGATATTCGCTGAGCGTGCAGATGCGTTGATAGCGATCGCCCACCGTACCCCAGCGCTGATGAGTGGCGATCGCCTCTCGCAGCGCCCCGCACAGCGTAAAGTCCGATGTCGCCACCTCGTATCGCCGCGCATCGGGCAGCCAGCCTGTGGGATGTCCTTGGGCATTTTTGGTGACACTGCGCCAGCCAATAAACACCGGGCTTAACTGCGCGATCGCCTCAGGCCGGATATACAGCCCGCCTAGCCCAGCCGCACCACACAGCCATTTGTGCCCCGTAAACGCATAAAAATCTGCGCCGATTTCCGTTAAATTGAGCGGCAGCACTCCAACAGACTGAGCTGCATCAACCATGACCCAAACCAAGCCGCGCTGACCGGGATACTCGTGACAGACTGCCACAATCTCTGCCAAAGGCAACACCTGACCTGTATTCCACAAAATGTGGCTGATCACAACCATCCGCGTTGTGGGGCGCAAGTGAGCCGCGATCACCGCTGTGGGATCGCCCTGGTTCAGCGTCGCCATTAGCGGACAGAACGAAAATTCCACCCCAAACCGCCGCCCAATTTCGTGTACTGCCGCCACAATACCGGGATGTTCACAATCTGACAGTAAAATGTGATCTCCTTCGTGCCAGTCAATGCCCCACAGGGCAATGTTACAGCCCACCGACACCGATTCTGTCAGTGTTATTGTTTCTGGCGCAACCTGAAGGTCTGAGGCGATCGCCCCGCGCACCAGGTTCGTTTCTTGCGTTGCCCACGCGTTTACTTCATTTGAAAAGGGTCCCTGCTGCTGAGTGTAAGCGTGCGCTGTTTGAATCGCGGCGATCGCCCCTTGGGGCATAGGGCCTTGCCCACCAAAGTTAAAATAAACCTTATTCGCTAACGCCGGAAACTGCTGACGGTGCTGCTCTAAAGAGGTCAAAACGGAAGAATGAGTCATGGAAAACCTAGAGCGGAAACTCTCGAAATTCTAACTCTTTCCCCATGTTCATAGCGCTACGAGCCACGGCAGGTAACTTGGACGAGTGCTCCTGGTTACTATACAAAGCTTCATACGTGTAGTTCTCAAATAAACATAGATTTTTGGGTGTTTTTTTATACATGCAGGTTGGCAGTTGGCGCATGTTTTGTCTAGGTTATGCAAGACGAAACTATGTCATTTCCAACGATGTAATGCCCAGTGACGTAATGCCCAGTGACGTGATACCTGTGATGCCGAATCATGCCGAATCATGCGGCCAAATCATTTAGCCAAATTATGCAGTTGTGTAAAGCGGTTAGTTTCGTTTCTATGCGATCGCCTGATCTTACCTGATCTTAAAGGTTGCATAACCGTAGCTGGGCTATGATGGCATCACCCATATACTCTGTTCGCATAATTTTAGTCTAACTCGTCAATCTAAGCGTCCCGATATCGTTCATTCATCTTTGAAGCATGAGGTTTTAACCATGTACTCAGACAGTGCCCGCAGCATTCCAGATGTGATTCAAAACGGCTACACCGTAGACATTGGTAAATATCTGGGAGAAGGCTGGGAAATTTTCAAGAAAAATATCGGTGGCTTCGTCGGGTTTACAGTAATCACACTACTGATCGGTGTGTTGACTGGCTTTTTGCCCGACAACGCTAAACCGCTAGGAAACATTGCTAGCGTTGTGCTAGCAGGCCCTTTGAATGCCGGGTTGTTCATTGTTGCCTTCAAGTTGCTAAAGCAGCGGCCAACTACTTTTGGTGACTTCTTTTTGGGCTTTAACAACTTCTTGCAGTTCTTCATCGCCAACCTGCTGATGGGCATTTTGGTTGTTGCTGCTTCCTTTTTATTACTCCTACCCGGCATCTACTTGGGGGTAGCCTACAGCTTCACCACAGCGCTAATTGTCGATCGCAAGTTTGACTTTTGGGAGGCGATGGAAACTAGCCGTAAGGTGATCACCAAGCGCTGGTTTTCCTTCTTTGGTTTTGTCATAGTGTTAGTTTTAATCAACCTCGTTGGTCTTGCGTTGGCGGGGGTCGGTTTATTGCTCACTCTTCCCTTGACCGTGTGTGCGATCGCCGCCGCGTATCAAGACATCTTGGGACTTTCCCCCACCAGCATGATTGAAGACCCTGCCTAGAAAACGCCCTAGAAAACGTCCTAGAAAACGCATTGAGGTTTTAGCATAGAAGGAGACAAGCAAAGCTTTTAGCTGTTCAAACGTCTTTAACCTCCTGATTCGTGAAGCGTACCCGAACCCTCCTCCTTTTTGCTCTCTTAGCGGCTGTTTACTGTGGCTCGCTCTCCACTCTAGAGACAAGTTTTATATTCAAAGGTTTAGCTGTCTTGCTGCCTGTACAGGTAGGGGGCAGCTTTTATTTGCTCTATCTTTACTGGACTGGAAAGATTCCTGGGACAGGCCGCGCCGAAAAAAAGACGAGGGATGATGCTGCATCTAGTCAGGTGCTCAGGAGGAAAATTTAACGATTTGATTGGTTGCCCGATCGGCATAGGGGGCAAAGCATTGGGTCAGTCTATTCAAATATGACCGACCCCTAGTGACTCAATGCTTTGACTCTATAGTAGATAAGTAGGTGGGCTTAATTAAATATAAGATTCTAAAACCCTGCGCCGCCCGCTGTGCGGACGGCGCAGGGTTTTAGAATTTGGTTTTTATGTAGGTTGAACTACTTAGGGATCAGCAAACAAAAATCATCCCGGTGTCATTCCCGCGCAGGCGGGAATCCATGATCAGCCTTCTGCTTGAGCCGGTATCTTATTTCAACGCAGTTCCCTTATTTGATTCCGTACAAAATTCCCTCGCAAAATTCCACTAACCCAGTTTCTCCTTGATCCCCACGCACTTGATCCCCATGCAATTGATCCCCAACATGCCATCTGCGATCGCCCCTTCTACCCCTGCTAACTTCACCAGGCTGACCTTCGATGTGGGCGGGATGAAATGCGCTGGGTGTGTGAAGGCGGTCGAGGATGTGCTGTTGCAGCAGCCCGGTGTGCAGTCTGCCACCGTCAACTTGGTAACCGAAGTGGCGCTGGTGGAATGTGATAGAGCGGCAGTGAATCCAATTGAGCTAGCGGCTAAGCTGACCGAGGCGGGCTTTCCCTCGCAGCCGCGCTGGAGTCCGGGTGAGGCTCCGGCAGAGGCAGCAGATCGGGAAACGCCAGCCGAGCGGCAGCAGCGGGAAACGACAGACCGACAAAAACAGTTGGCGATCGCTGCTCTGCTGCTGGTGCTATCTGCGGCGGGGCATCTCAGCCTGTTTAACCTCACCATCCCTGGGCTGAGCAATATCTGGTTTCATTGCGGGCTAGCTACTCTAGCGCTGATTTTTCCGGGACGCGCCATGATTGTAGACGGCTGGCGGGGCATACGGCGCAACGCCCCTAACATGAACACCCTGGTGAGCTTGGGAACTCTCACTGCCTACACCACGAGCCTCGTAGCTCTCTTGTTTCCTAATTTGGGTTGGGAGTGCTTTTTTGATGAACCTGTAATGCTCGTCGGCTTTATTTTGCTGGGGCGCACCCTCGAACAACAGGCGCGCAGCCGAGCGGCGGCTTCACTGCAATCGCTCGTAGCGCTGCAACCCGCGATCGCCAAGCGCATCCTCAACGATGAAGTTCTACTCAATCCCGCTGCAATCAACCCGTCTAAGACCGTTGAATTACCGACTGCCCAGGTCAACGTTGGCGATTGGCTCCAGGTATTGCCCGGTGAAAAAATGCCAGTGGATGGCGAAATTGTTCTGGGTCAAACCACGGTCGATGAGTCGATGCTAACCGGAGAAGCCACGCCCGTATTCAAACAGCCGGGAGCGTTGGTGGCAGCAGGGACGCTAAACCAGACGGGGGCGATCGCCATCCGCGCCACTCGCACGGGCAAAGATACTACCCTGGCTCAGATCATTGCCCTGGTCGAAACCGCCCAAACCCGCAAAGCTCCAATTCAAGGTTTGGCAGACACCGTCGCCGGATACTTTACCTACGGCGTTCTGGCGATCGCCCTCTTCACCTTCTTGTTTTGGTATTTTGTCGGTACCCCGCTGTGGGGAGCAGATATTAGCAGCCTTAGCACTGGGATCGGACACATGGCTCACATGTCCCCCGCACATATGTCTCCTGCACATATGTCTCCTGCCTATGTCCCTTCGTTCTCGTCTCCGTCTCCGCTTCTGCTCAGTTTGAAGCTGGCGATCGCTGTCCTTGTGATTGCCTGCCCTTGTGCGTTGGGATTAGCCACCCCAACCGCTATTTTGGTGGGTTCTGGGGTGGGAGCCGAGCGCGGGCTATTGATTCGTGGCGGCGATGTCTTAGAAAAAATGCATCAACTGCAAACGATTGTGTTCGACAAAACGGGAACACTAACCACCGGGCATCCCAGTATTACAGATTGTGTACCTGTTGGTAATGCGCTATCTGCCAGTCAACTTCTGCAACTGGCCGCCACCGTAGAGAGCGGCACCAATCATCCGTTAGCAGTGGCTATGCGTCAGCAGGCAGAGCGGCAAGCGCTGCCGTTGCTACATGCCGAGGCGTTTCTGACGGAGCCAGGGATGGGGGTGTCGGGTCAAGTGGATGGCCAACTGATTCAGCTAGGCAGCCCAGAGTGGTTGGCACAGCATGGGGTAAGCATTCCCCTAGACGTTCAGAATCAATCGGCTGCCCTGGCATCTACGGGCAAAACGGTGATTTATGTTGGGGCTGGTTCTGTGCTGGTGGGAATTATTGCTGCACAAGATACCCTGCGTCCCGATGCAGCGCAGACAGTGACGCACCTACGACAAATGGGAATGCGTCTGGTACTCTTAACGGGAGATCATCCCTTAGCGGCTGACGCGATCGCCCGTCCTCTGGGGTTTGCGCCTGCAGAGATTCAAGCGGGTGTCTCGCCCCAAGGCAAGGTGGACGCGATCGCCCGTCTAAAAGCAACCGGAACCCCGCAAGAGCAAGTAGTCGCCATGGTGGGAGATGGCATCAACGACGCGCCTGCCCTGGCAGAAGCCGATGTGAGCCTGTCGCTGCACTCTGGTACCGATGCTGCCATAGAGGCATCGGAGATTGTACTAATGCGCGATCGCCTCACGGATGTGGTCGAAGCTATTTACCTCAGCCGCGCCATTTTCAATAAAATTCGTCAAAACTTATTCTGGGCGTTTGCCTACAATGTGCTTGGTATCCCAGTTGCGGCTGGCATTTTGCTGCCTTCCTTGGGCATTTCGCTCAACCCCTCTGCCGCCGGAGCATTGATGGCACTCAGTTCCGTCAGCGTTTTGACCAACTCACTGCTACTCCGCCGCACGCCTCAGCGCATAAGCCAGACGTAGGCCAGCGCCAACGTGATTAGAGTCAGCGGCAGGCCAATATTTTGAGGATTGCCCGTTACGGCGGCGACTGAGCCAAGATTTGTCGCGCCTGCCAAGGCCAGTAAGTAGGGAATTGGATTCAGGTTTAAGGATTGCGCCAGTCCGAGTACAAGCGGTGTCAAAATCAGGGCGATCGTGTCGTTTAGAAATAGAGCCCATAGCACACCACTGCCAAAGGTCAACACCACTAGCAACCCCAACGGACTGTGTACCCATCGCAGCAAGTAATCTAAGTAGTTCAACCTAAATAAAAACAAGATTCTAAAAGTCTGCGCCGCCCGCTGCGCGGGCGGCGCAGACTTTTAAGGTTTTATATTTAATTACGCTCATCTACTTAGCGCAAGCTGAAAAAAACCAATATTGCCAAACTGTTGCTAATCACCATCATGCCAAACAGAAAGACAAAGGTTTTGTAGTCGATCGCCATCCAAGCTGTTTTTAGATCTAATACTCCTAGTGCCATCAACAGAGCTGCACCTGCGATCGCGATCGTTGCCTTTAGGATAAAACCTGCCAGGATGAGGACACTTTTTCAACTTTTTTCAACTCTATAGGCACAAACAGATTTCATTCTGCTTCAGAGTAGGTACACTAGGTAAAGCTTCCAGATGAATCTTTATTGGGTTCTTAGAATAACCCCTGGGGTTGTTGATTTACCCTAAACGGTGTCCCTGTTTTCATAACTTGGTAGCTTCACGGCTTGTTGCACCATCTAGTCATTGCACTCACTTAGTTGTCACATGTCAGGATCGCACTACAACCATTTGCTGATTATCGAAGACAACAAGGGGCGGCGTGAGTACACATTGCGTAGCGCAGTCTACTCTATTGGGAGAGATCCAAAGTGCGACATCCGCCTAATCTCCCAGTTTGTCTCACGCCGCCATGCGACTTTGGTTCAACTGCCCAATGAAGATGGTAGCCACTACTACCGCATCGTCGATGGTAATCTCAAGGGCAAACCCAGCGCTAATGGCCTGTTGATTAATGGTCGTAAGCTTCAAGCCCATGACTTAGAAGACGAAGACAAAGTGGTATTTGGGCCTCAAGTGCACGCGCTTTACTACTTACTTAAGCGAGATGCCGATTCAACAGTTCCGCCCGATGAATTCGATATCACCTTGATTAGCCCCAATATGACGGGTGAGCCAGAAGATGACGACATTGAATCCACCATGGAAATTGACGAAGAGGATGAAGACGACTTGGATACGCCTTACCGTTAACCAGTTGTCCCAGTTTCTTTGCTAGCCAAAACACCTTGCGGTAACATCAAATTCTGGTATAGCAATAGTCACAAAGCTTAGGACATGCCAGCGTCATTCTCGCGCAGGCGGGAATCCACCCCCGCACCTATCGAGCAGATGGATTCCCGCCTGCGCGGGAATGACAGGAAGGCGTCCTATTGATTATGGCTACCGCTATAAGTAGATAGGCTTAATTAAGCTTAATTGAAAACCAAATCCTAAAACCCTGCGCCGCCCGCTGTGCGGGCGGCGCAGGGTTTTAGGATTTGGTTTTTATGTAGGTTGAACTACTTAGTCCTAAATTGGTAAGGATTTTTTGATGGGCGGGCGAAGCCCGCCCATCAAAAAATCATTGCATCAATACCACTATCCAAGTTCTAAAGATCTAATTAATTCCCCAGCGCCGTCGCCAACTAGACGTAGATTCAGCATCGCATTGCTGTTGCTCGTGTTGGTGCCGAGTATTGATTAAATCGGCTGAATCGAAGAGATTAGGATCACGGTAAGGAACTGCCGCCCTAGTTTTCAGGTGTTCCTGCTCCATCAGAGAGAGCGGGTGTAAGTGTTGCCCAGACAGCGCTGCCACTGTACCTTGTGACCATGCGTGAGAGCTGTGGGATTGGTCAAGAGGAATGGTACCAATGGATAGCCCTGCCGCCTGCATTGCCGTTCGTGCCGCAGCCGATCGCGAGTAGGTAGCTAAGGTGCCATCGGTTGCCAAACAGCGTACGACTTGAGTAAAAAACTCAACTGTCCAGAGTTGAGGGCAGCGTTGGGGCGAAAACGGGTCAAAAAAGATAGCGTTGGCTTGAAAGCCAGTTTGAGCCAGCCGTTGAATCGTCTGACGAGCGTCGCCAATCAGCAAGGTCGCTTGTAAAATGGGCGTTGTATAACGGTGGTGCAGGGCGATCGCCTCTAGAACCCTCTGTACATCTGGCGACCAACTTTCGATGAGAGCAGGGGCGATCGCCGCTTGAGGCACCGTCTCGTCTAACTCCAACCCATAGAGTTCTACCTGGCAGATTGGATTAGCTGCCCAAATAGTCTCTAACGCCGCCGCCGTGTTATGTCCCAAGCCATAACAGATATCTAGTAGCCGCAGCGAACCGCTTTGGGCACGCTCCGTCAGCGCTGTAACCTGAGAGAACTTGGTAAAAGCCTCTGTCTTGGCTCCAGCTTGGCTATGAAACGACTCCCCAAACTCGTCTGAAAAGAATGTAAAAGAGCCATCGTCGGTTAAAAGTGGCGTCCAGTTCATGAAAAATTGGTAGTCCTAACCTGGTAAGGATTGCGTACAAAATAAAACCTAATCTTTTTTTGGAAGTGCCGCGCGGAGCGCGGCACTTCCAAAAAAAGATTACAGGTTAATTAATTTGCAATCCTAAGGATTTTTCGGTGTTGCTGAATTACACTATGAATTACAAAATCTGCCCTCACCGTTCGGCTGAGCGCTCACGTCGAAGCCCTAGCCCTCTCCCAGAAGGAGAGGGAACATGAATTCTAGCTCCCTTCTCCTTGGGGAGAAGGGTTGGGGATGAGGGAATCATATTTGGATTCAGCAATGCCGAATAATCCTTACATCAATACCACTACCAAAAAATTGAATGAAGACAAAGTTGACTGAGACTGTGAAAAAAGTCCCCATCGACTCTATTTTAGAATGTCCAGAATTTAGTGATTAAGTTTCTCTTAGGCGATTTCTATTAAAGAAATTACCCAGTTAGTTACAATCCTTCTATTCTCCTATGAATCAAGGAGCAGAATCTTAGAGGATATTAGTGATCAGGGGCAATTGCTGAGTTCATCTCAAATTGAAGCTCTCTGTCTGGCTGCCTCCAAGATGGGCGGGGCAGCCCGTCGCAGTTTCCAGGCAGAGATGGCATTGAAATACTGTGGTGACAATGCTCGGTTAGCGGAACGAGTGTTTGGCTGGGGCAGAGTCAACATGGAAGTTGGATTGGCAGAAAAGCGCACAGGCATCGTTTGTCTGGGGGCTGAATCTGGCTATGGTGAAGCGAAACGCTGGGAAGAAAAGCAACTTGAAGCCGCGATGGCTTTGCGTCAGTCAACCAGGTCTCATGCTCAACAAGACCCGACGTTCCAAACGACCCTTGCTTATACTCGATTGACCGTTCAAGCAGCGCTTAAGCAGTTGCAAAATCAAGGATTCAGCGAAGAGCAATTGCCTGCTGCCAGCACAATGGCGTTGATTCTCAATCGGATGGTGTGACCAGATTGGTCAGCCGATTCAACGGCTCTACTATCCTCCGTACCCACAATTGCAGCGTCTTCTTTGTGTTCTGCTTCTAGCGATCGCGATCGCTCAGATGCCTTGGTCAATGCCCCGTCATCAGCTAATCGCCATCGATGATGGAGCCTTGCTGTGGAGGCCCCACGAAATACTCGTCCCCCGAAGCTGAAGCATTTGCTCTGTCAAGGTTAAGGTCAAATTAAATTACGAAAATTGTGGTTAGAACTTTTAATCACTGGGCACTTTATTAAGAGTAATCAAAGGTCAAAACTATGAAACGGCGTTACTTCCTGTTGAGTACTTCATTATTTGTTGCAGGCTGTACTGCTGCAACCAGCAACTCAACGAAACAACCTCAGGAAGAAACAAGTCGCCAGCCTGAAAAGCTGCGGTTTGCTGTATCTGATGTTAAAGGCTCAGAAGACTTAGAAAAAGATTATGGAGCCTTGCGAACGGTTCTAGAGAAAATTTTGGAGACAAAGGTTGAGTTTTTCCCAGTCGAGAGCTATATTGCTGCTGCCTCGGCACTTCAACTGGATCAAGTTGATTTAGTGTTCACT
>Ga0105046_10011676_pt1 | contig 13646 bp, 11 predicted proteins | sample MAT03_FD_78385 | JGI IMG/M metagenome (GOLD analysis project Ga0105046, IMG submission 78385) | Freshwater microbial communities from Lake Fryxell liftoff mats and glacier meltwater in Antarctica - MAT-03 (megahit assembly) | ecosystem: Environmental > Aquatic > Freshwater > Ice > Liftoff... | reverse complement strand
GCGATCAGCAGGGGGAGGACGAGTTCAACGGTCATCGCGGATGATCAGAGGACCAAGGCGGGATGATACCACCGGTGTCCGCCGGCTACGCACGGTGGCGAGGATGCGATCAGTCGCGGCGTCATCGTCGGGACGTCCCAGGGAGCGCAGCACGCGACGTACCGCCCCGCGTCCGCTTTGGGGTCCCAGCAGCAAGGTGCGCGCGGCGCCCACCCGGGCTGGGGAGAAGGGCTCGTAGGTGGCCGGGTTCTTAGCTAGGCCGTCCACATGCAGACCGCTGGCGGCGCGCCAGATCGCGGCGCCGACCACCGGCGCGTGCTCCGGGATGCGCCGGCCCAGAGCCAAGGCGGCGCGACGGCAGAGGGCCGGCAAGCGCTCAAGCTGATAGGGCTGCCCCCCATGCACCGCCAGCCACGCGCACAAGGCCTCGGTGCGCGCGGTGCCGACGCGCTCACCGCCGCCCAGCAGGCAGCCGTCAGCCCAGGCGGCGCCGGCCTCCAGCGCGGCCACCGCATTGCCGGTGGCCAAGCCGAAATCGTCGTGGCAGTGCACGCCCACCGGCCCTGCGAAGGCAGTGCGGGCCAAGCGCAGCAGCGCCACCATGCGGACGGGCGAGGCCACGGACACGGTGTCCGCCAGGCGCACCCGGTCGAAGCCGGCCTCGCGCGCACGCCGGCAGGCGGCGTCCAGCAGCTCCGGGTCGGCCCGGGTCGCATCCTCGAAGCCCAGGGCCACCGCCCGCGCTCCGGCCCGGCGCGCCGCCTCCGCCGCGCGCGGGATCTGCTCCAGCAGCCAGGCCTCGTCCTTGCCCAGGCGCTCGACCAGATGCAGGCGACTGACCGGCAGCGAGGCATGGACCACGTCGGCGCCGCTGGCTGCACCCAGGGCCAGATCGGCGGGCAACCCGCGACACCACACCGACAGGCGCAGGCCCGGGGCGATGCGCCGCGCACTGCGCACCAGGCCAGCCAGATCATGGTCGCGGGCCGCGCAGCCGATCTCGGCCTCAGCGACCCCGACCGCCGCCAGTCCGCGCAGGATCGCCAACTGACGCGGGCGAGTCAGGCGGGCCGCGGGCGATTGCGCGCCTTCGCGTAGGGTGGCATCGAGGAGGTGCATGGCAGTTATGAGTTTCGAGTTTCGAGGTTAAAGAAGAATTATTCCGGGCTCGGGATGTGAGTTTCGAGTCTCGTAACTCAAATAACCAGATGGGCCTCGGCCGGGCGACCGGCGGCCAGCGCGTCGAGGATCTCGTCGACGCTGTCCTCGGTGACCTTGCCGTACCACCAGTCTTCAGGATAGACTACCAGGATCGGACCCTGGTCGCACATCTTCAGGCAGCCGGTGTTGGACACGAGCACGTTGTCGAGGCCGCGCTCCTCGACGCCTTCTTGCAGGTACTGGATCAGCGACGGCGCATCCCGCCGGGTGCAGGTGCCATTCGGCTCACCGACCACGCGGGAGCTGGAGCAGAGGAGGAGGTGGTGTTTGGGTTTCATAAGGTGGGTTATGGGGGGTTGGGGTATGGAGTATGGGGCGAAGGGGTGCGAGCGAGTCACCGGTGAAAGGGCAGCGGCATTGAGGTGCGAGCTGCGATCCATAGCCCATACCCCATCCACTGACTCAAGCACAGCCCTTCGCATTGCCGCCGCAGCCGTCGCCGCATTTGAAGGGTTTGCAGGCGGATTTGATCGCGGTGCCGGCCAGGGCCTTGGGCACCAGGTCCTGGACCAGGCCTTCGGTTTCGAAGACGCGCACGCCGCTGGCGCGCAGGATCTCGGTGGGCGAGGGGCCGATGCCGGCGACCAACAGAGCGCAGCAGTCTGCCAGCAGGTCGGCCAGGTCGTGCCAACGGGCCGAGCCGGTGCCGGGTTCGGGGGTGCGGCGCACGCCTACTTGACGGAAGCCGCCATCGTCGGTCGCGGCGAAGATCAGCAGCTCGTCGGCCTCGCCCAGGTGGCGATTGATGAATAGGCCCTCCTGCGAGGCCGCCGCGACCAGCAGGCGGCCGGGCTTCGCGGCGCTGGCATGGCGTTCCAGCACGCGGAACTGGGCCTGACCCATGGGCGCGCCGATGCGGCCGACGGCGTCGGCGCGGCAGCGGGCGCAGTGCTCCATCTGCGGCAGATGCTTGGCCGCAGCGGCCCGGGCGGCGGCCATCTCGGCGGTGGTGGGTGCGGGGGTGTCCGCGAATTCCGAGCCAGCGACCGGCACCAGGGCCATGCAATTATGGATGGTCGCGCCCAGCGCCTTGCATGCGGCGGCGATGGCGCTGGTGTGGTGGTCATTGATGCCGGGGACGATGATGGTGTTGATCTTCACCGCCACGCCGCGCGCCACCAGGCGGGCGATACCGGCGCGCTGGCGCTCCCACAGCAGCACGGCGGCGGGCCGGCCGCGCAACACGGTCTTCCCGTCGCGGATCCAGGCGTAGAGCCACTTGCCGATGTCCGGGTCGACGGCGTTCACCGTCACGGTGACGTGGCTGACGCCGGCATCCGCCAGGGCGTCCGCATGCTGAGGCAGGGCCAAGCCGTTGGTGGCCACGCACAGGGCGACCTCAGGATGGCCGGCGTGGACCAAGCTCATGGTCTCCAGGCTCGCTTCGGCATTGGCGAGGGCGTCACCTGGGCCGGCGATGCCCACCACCGTCATCGAGGGATCGGCGGCGATCAACTCGTCCGCATAACGCTCCGCCTGCCAGGGTTCCAGCACCGTGCTGGTGACGCCGGGGCGGCTCTCCGCCACGCAGTCGTAGGAGCGATTGCAGTAGTGGCATTGTATATTGCACTTGGGCGCCACCGGGACGTGCATGCGGCTATTGGTGTGCTTGGCGTCGGCGCTAAAGCAGGGGTGGTCCGAACGTCCAGCGGAATGTTCGGTCGTCCGGTCGTCCGGTCGTCCGGTCGTCGAGAGGGTGGTGGTCATGAGAGGCCTCCTGGTCAACGAAAGAGAGGTATGTAAGCGCTCAGCGGTTCTCGTTTCCGGATGAAGACCGGACGAGCGGACGATCGGACGACCAGACCGTGGCAATCACAGATAGGCATAGCCGGTCTCCGAAGTGTCCTGGGCATTCGCCAAAAGCGTGTTGACGAGCTCATCGAATAAGCGCTGGGTGCCTCGGTAGCCAAGATGCAGCAGGCGGCCCGCACCAATGCGGTCATGAACCGGGAAGCCGACCCGCAGCAGCGGGATGCCTAGAGCGCGGGCGGTGGGATAGCTTTTGCTGGGACCGAGGATGAGGTCGGGGCGCAGGGCGGTGATGCGCGCGCCGATGCACTCGTGATCCGCGTCCTCGATGACCTCGGCGCTGCCGGCCCCAAGCTGGCCCAGGGCGGCGGCCAGGCGGCCGGTCACCGCGCCGCTGCCGACCAACACCGGCGTCAGGCCGATCTCGGCGCAGAAACCGGCCAAGGCGGCGGCCAGATCGGGATCGCCGACGATGGCGACGCGCTGCCCGGCGAGGTACTTGTGACCGTCCACATAAGCGTCCACCAGGCGTCCGCGTTCGGCGGTGAGCGCGTCAGGGATAGGCACGCCGGCAGCCGCGGCCAAGGCGGCGACCAGGGCATCGGTGGCGGTCACGCCGATGGGCAGCCCTAAGCGCGTCAGGGGCACGCCGTGGCGCTCACTCAGCACCTCGCCCGGTCCGGGTTCCAGGACTGCGCCGAGCTGAATGGTGAGCGCCGACCGCCCGGCTCGCGCCAATTCCTCAAGGCTGATGCCGCCGGCGGGAATGGGCGCGTAGCTGGCCAGGCTCGGCCCGTCGAGGGTCTCGCTGTAATCGGGAAAGAGGATGGTGGGCAGGCCGAGGGCGTCGACCAGCTCGCGCAGGTGGCGCAGGTCGGCGGGCGAGACCGGGCCAGCGAGCAGATTGAGCTGCCGCAGGCGCGTGCCGCCCTGAGCGGTCTGGGCCAGGATGGCCGCGACCGCATCATGGAAGCCGCGGTGCTGGCAGCCCTTGAAACTGGGCGTGGCGACGAACAGGGTCGGCGCCAGGTCAGGCCGGCGGGCGAGATCGCGCAACATGCCCGGCGTGTCTTCGCCAATGGTCTCGGCCAGGCAGGTGGTGCAGACGCCCACCACTTCGGGATGATAGGCGCGGGTCAAGTTGGCCAGGGCCTCGGCCAGATTGCTGCGGCCACCGAAGATGGTGCTGCTCTCAGTGAACGAGGTCGAGGCAACGTCCATCGGCTCGCGGAAATGGCTGATCAAATAGCGACGGATGTAGGTGGCGCAGCCCTGCGAGCCATGCACCAGCGGCACGCAGCCGCGGATGCCACGGAAGGCGAGCACAGCGCCGAGCGGCGCGCAGACGCGGCAGGTGTTGGTCGCAGCGGCTTTACCGCTGCGACGATTTTTCATTTTTGAGTTTTGAGTTTCAAGGCCAAGGCTCATGGCATGCTCTCCTTCTTCGCATCGCGAAACTCTGAACTTGAAACTCGAAACTGGTGACGAGGAACGAGTCGCCACACCGGCGACATCACCGTGGCGTGCACCTCGCGGGCGAAGGCGGCCATGCCGCTGAAACCAGCCAAGCCTATTTTCCGCTCGTGGTTGTGGTCGCAGAAACCAACGCCCAGCTTGTAGGCCACCGGCCGCTCTTTCACCCCACCGATGAAGAGGTCGACGTCGCAGTCCGCGAGCCAGCCGGCTAATTCCAGGGGATTGGTGTCGTCGGCGAGGATGGTGCCGCCATCGCAGAGCTCCTTGAGATGCTCATAATCCTGCGGCGCGCCGGTCTGCGTCCCGGCCATGGCGACGCGCATGCCGAGCTGACGCAGCGCTTTCACCAGCGAAAAGGCTTTGAAGGCGCCGCCCACATAGAGCGCGGCAACCTTGCCCTCCAGGTCCTGGCGCAGACGGGCCAGTTCGGGCAGGACGGAGGCGGTCTCCGCGCGCACCAAGGCACGGGTGCGGGCCAGCACCTCGGCATCGCCGAAGTGGGCGGCGACCTCATAGAGCGCCGCCGCGCAGTCTTCGAGGCCAAAGAAGGAGACCTGCACAAACGGGATGCCGTAGGTCTCTTTCATCAGTTTGGCCAGTGAAGTCATCGAGCCGGCGCATTGCACCACGTTGAGCGTGGCGCCGTGCGCCCGACGGATGTCGTCGATGCGCCCGTCGCCGGTCATGCTTGCCACCACCTTGATGCCCATGGCTGCGAAATACGCTTTGATCGCCCAGATCTCGCCAGCGATGTTGAAGTCGCCGAGGATGTTGATGGAGAGCCGGCTGATACCGGTGGTGTCACCAGTGCCGATGAGCTGGGCCAGGGCCTGGCAGGCGGCGGAATAGCCGTGCTTCTTGGTGCCGCGGAAGCCTTCGCTTTGCACCGGGATCACCGGGATGCCCAGTTCGGCCGTGGCGCCCCGGCAGACGGCTTCGACATCGTCGCCGATCACCCCGGTCAGACAGGTAGCATAAACGAAGGCGGCCTTGGGCCGGTGCTGCGCCACCAGTTCACGCAGGGCGCGCTGCAGCTTCTTCTCACCGCCGAAGATGACCTCGTTCTCGCGGATATCGGTATTGAACGAGAGGCGGTGCAGCTGCGAGCCCGAGGACAGGGACCCACGGATGTCCCAGGTGTACGCGGCGCAGCCCGCCGGCCCGTGGACCAGATGCAGGGCATCGCCGATCGGATACAGCACCACCCGGGCCCCGCAGAAGGAGCAGGCCCGTTGGGTCACTGAACCCGCCACGCTGGGCCGGTCGCACACCACTGACCGGCCGTCGCCGGCGGTGACCACTTGGGATGTCCGTGCATCAAGCATGGCGGCCTTTGTGGATAGTGGGCTGAAGATAGTGCCCCGCCGCGACGCGGCGGGGCAAGGTCTCTGACGCTACAGCACGAGCTCGAAGACGTGGTCGGGGGCGTCCCGGTCCTGACGTTCCTGGATCGCGCTGATGATCTGGGTGGCCAGGCGCAGACCGCCGGTGTAACCGACCGAAGCGAAGTAGCTGTGACCGACCCGGTCGAGGATGGGCCAGCCATAGCGCACCAGCGGGACGTCCTCGGCCCGGCTGATGAACTTGCCATAGGTGGTGCCGATCATCAGGTCCACCGGGCGCTGCTTGATCCACTGGTGCATCTGGAAGAGATCGCCCTGCTGCTTGACGTTCGCATCCGGCACGCTGTCGGCCAGGATATCCTTGATGCACACCTCAAAAGCCTGGCCATGGCCGCCGGTGAGCACGTGCACCGGCTTCATATCCATGTCGCGGCAGAACTCGGTCAGCGCGATGACCTGGTCGGGATCGCCCCAGATCGCCACGGTCTTGCCACCCAAGTACTGGTGCATGTCGCTGATCACATCGACCAGCCGGCCACGCTCGTCCTCAAGGGGGATGGGCACCGCGGTGCCGGTCAGGCGCGCCAGGGCCGAGATGAAGCGGTCGGTGGCGGCCAGGCCGATGGGCAGGTCGAGGACCTCATGGGGCACGCCGCACTGTTTTTCCAGCAGGCTGGCGGCATCGGCCGAGGCCCAGGATCCCAGGGCCACGGTGTGGCGGGCATCGCCCATAGCGCGGATCTGCGCCACGGTGGTGCCGCCCTTGGGATAAAAGCTGTGCTCGCCGGTGGCGGGCGCATCAAGGACGCTGCTGGTGTCCGGCAGCATGATGGTGGGCAGGCCGAAGGCCGCGGAGTAGCGCTTCAGCTCGCTCATATCCGCTGGTTCGACCCAGCCAGGGATGATATTCAGCGCCTCGCTGCGCCGGCCGGTGCTGGCCGCCAGGTATTTCACGAAGCCCTTCACCATGTTCGAGAAGCCGGTGACGTGCGAACCGACATAGCTGGGCGTGTTGCAGTGCACGATGACCTTGCCCTCGGGCACCTTTCCTTCGATCTGGCATTTGCCGATGATGGTCGGGATGTCGTCGCCGATGGTCTCCGACAGGCAGGTGGTGTGCACGGCGATGATCTCGGGATCGTACATCTCGAAGATGGTCGAGATGGCCTGCTGTAGATTGGCCATGCCGCCGAACACCGAGGACCCCTCGGTGAAGGAGCTGGTCGACGCCATGATCGGCTCTTTGAAGTGCCGGGTCAGCTGGCTGCGGTGGTAGGCGCAGCAGCCCTGGCTGCCGTGGCTGTGGGGCAGGCAGCCATGCACCCCGAGGGCGGCGTACATCGCCCCCACCGGTTGGCAGGTCTTGGCCGGATTGATCTTGAGGGCGGTGCGTGCGGGACTGGTGGTGGGGGTCATGTCGAGCATGGGGTGCCTTGTGGGTGAGTAGTGGGGAGCGGGCAATGGCCCTCGGTTAAGGGCCGCCTGGGAGCGCCGAGTTGCACTCGGCACGGAAAAAGCAGCCCGCCTCAGCGGGCTTCCCCAATGTTCAGACCCTTAACCGAGGGCCATTGGGGAGACGGGCTCAGGCCGTCTTTTTCCAGGGCGGAACGATCATTTTCCAGATCCGCTTGCTGATCATGCGGTCGATCTCGTGGTAGAAGTTGGCCGCGCCCTTAAAGCCGGCGTAGGGGCCGCCGTAGTCGTAGCTGTGCAGCTGTTTGCAGGGCACGCCCATCTTCTCGACCACGTACTTGTCCTTGATGCCGCTGCAGAAGATGTCGGGCTTGTAGATCTGGATCAGCCGCTCCATCTCGATGTGGCTGATGTCATCAATGACCAGGGTGCCCTTGCGCATCTGCGACATCATTCCGTCGTAGTCGCTGAAGGCGAAGCCGGCCTTCTCCAGCGCCGCCCGCTCTTCAGGCGTCTTGGTCGGGGCGTAACGCGCCGGGTCGGCCTCGACGTGGATCTCCTCGATATTGCGACTGTCTGCATCGACCTTGATCGCGGGGATGACGCGCCGGCTCTCGTAGTCGTCGCGATGGGCGAACTCATAGCCCGCAGTGACCGTGACCATGCCCACGTCGCTGAAGAGGTCCTGGTAGTGGTGGGCCCGGGAGCCGCCGACGAAGAGCATGGCCTTCTTGCCGGTCAACCGCCCAGCGACCCCGCTGCGCACCGTGGCGATGGCAGCCAGTTCCTCGGCGATGACCGTCTCGACACGTTCGATCAGCGCCGCATCGCCATAGAACTGGGCGATCTTGCGCAGGCTCTTGGCGGTCGCGTCGGCACCGATGAAGTTGACCTTGAACCAGAGGATGCCGAACTTCTTCTGCATCATCTCGGCCATGTAGTTGATCGAGCGGTGGCACATCACCACGTTGAGCATGGCATTGTGGCTGATGGCCAGGTCGTCGTACTTCACATTGCCGCTGAACGTCGCGACCAGCTTGATGCCGCAGCGCTCAAGAATGCGTTCGATCTCGAAGGCATCGCCGCCGATATTGTATTCGCCGAGGATATTGATGGTGAAGGGGTGGTCGATCTCGACATCGGTCTCGCCGACCACGTGCTTGAACAGGCCGTTGTTGGCAATGTGGTGGCCGGCCGACTGGGAAACGCCTTTGTAGCCCTCGCACGAGAATCCGAAGACATTGATGCCCAGCTCCTCTTTCATCTTCTTCGCCACGGCATGCACATCGTCGCCGATCAGACCCACCGGGCAGGTGCTGAAGATGTCGATGGCCTTGGGCTTGAAGGTGGCGTAGGCCTCACGCACCGCCTGGGCCAGCTTCTTTTCACCGCCAAAGACGATGTCCTCGTCCTGCATGTCGGTGGTGAAGGCGTAGTTCAGGTAGTTCTGTACGCCGTCGCCGGTGGCCGCCTGATTGCGGCGGGACATCCAGGCGTAGTAGCTGCAGCCCACCGGACCATGGACGATGTGCACCATGTCCTTGATCGGGCCCATCACCACGCCCTTGCAGCCGGCATAACAGCAGCCGCGCTGGGTGATGACACCGGGAATGGTGCGCACGTTGGCTTCGATCTCCGGCGGATTCGCAGGATCGTTGACCAGGATGTGCTTGGCGCGTTTCTTGCCGACCTTGGCCGGGTAGACTTTGATCAGCTCGTCGCGCACGGTCTCGGCGCTCGGGATGGTGTCAGGCATGGTGGCTCCGTCCGGGCGCCCGCATGGCGGGCGCCCGTTTCAAGTTGGTGGGTTGGGTCGGAATCAGGCGGCGAGGCCGTATTTGACCAGTAGGCTCTCTAGCTCTTCCATGGTCAGCGGCTTGGGCACCACGAACATCTTGTTCTGGTCGATCTTGCGGGCCAAGCTGCGATACTCGTCAGCCTGGGCGCAGGTCGGGGCATATTCGATCACCGTCTTACGGTTCAGCTCGGCATGCTGGACGATGTTATCGCGCGGCACGAAGTGGATCATCTGGGTGCCTAGTCGCTCGGCCAAGGCCTCGATCAGCTCCTTTTCGAAGTCGCACTTGCGGCTATTGCAGATCAGCCCACCTAGGCGCACCTTGCCGGTCTCGGCGAACTTGACAATGCCTTTGCAGATATTGTTGGCCGCGTACATAGCCATCATTTCACCTGAGACGACGATGTAGATCTCCTCGGCCTTGCCGTCGCGGATGGGCATGGCGAAACCGCCGCAGACCACGTCGCCCAGCACATCGTAGAAGGAGTAGTCGAGGTCCGGGGTGTAGGCGCCCAGCTGCTCCAGCATGTTGATCGAGGTGATGATGCCGCGCCCGGCACAGCCGACGCCCGGCTCGGGGCCGCCGGATTCGACGCAACGGGTGTTGCAGAAGCCCGGCTTGAGGACCTCATCGAGTTCAACGTCCTCACCCTCGTCGCGCAGAGTGTCGAGGACTGTCTTCTGGGCGAGGCCGCCTAGCAGCAGGCGGGTGGAGTCGGCCTTGGGGTCGCAGCCGACGACCATCACCTGCTTGCCCATCTCGGCGAGGCCGGCGACGGTATTCTGGGTGGTGGTCGACTTGCCGATGCCGCCCTTGCCGTAGATGGCGATCTTGCGCATGGTCTGTTTCCTGGGGTTGGTGAAGCGGAAGGCCCGCGTGATGCCATTCCCTTTGCGCCCGCCGTGCCAATTTCAGGACAATTTCATCCGCAATGCTGAATTGCCGTAATTTACCTGTATTATTCATCATCAACGACTGGCTTTGTCGCATCGCGCAGCAGCGCGACGGCACCATCTCGTATCATCGGCCGTCGCATGGAACCATTCCGTGCCGCAAACAGGCATCAGCGAAGCGCTCGGCCAGGGCCAGCACCGCGACGCGCCGAGGCAAGCAGCCGACCCAAGCCCGGGGGATGCCGGTGAGGCCGCAGCGCAGGCCAGCCAGGCCGCCCGTGACCGCGGCGGTGGTGTCGGTGTCGTCGCCCAGGTTCACCGCTTCCAGCACCGCGTCGGCATAGTCGGCGTGACGGTGCAGGCACCAGCAGGCGGCGATCAGGGTGGAGATGACGTGCCCGTCGCTGGGCACCAGGGCGCGCGTCAGGTCCAGGCACGAGGCGTCGGTCAGCGGCGCGAAGTTGGCGCGTTCGGTCGCTGGAATGTGCTCGCTCAACACGTGGCCGGCGCTGCGCAGCAGGTCCGGCAGGGTCCGGCGCGAGAGCAGTCCATCAACGATCAAGGCATGCCAGGCGCAGCACAGCCGCGAGCGCACATGAGCGTGGGTCAGCGCGCTGGCTTCGCCCACGGCGCTGAGCGTGGTCGCCAGCGGTGCGCCTGCCCACCAGCATGACACCGGCAGGATGCGCATCAGGGAACCATTACCGTTGTCGCGCTCGCGGCGGCCGCCGATTTCATGCAAGGGCCGGCCCCGCTGGAAGCGGTCGAGGGCGGCGCGGGTGGCCAGACCGATATCGAAGACCCTGCCGTGCGCCGTCCAGGCACCCTGGTCGCGCCACGCGAGGAAGGCTTCGAGATGGCGTTGGGCGTCCCAGCCGTGGGCGACAAAGGCGGCGGCATGGGCCAGGGCCATGGCGCCATCGTCGCTCCAGGCGCCCACTGGCTGAAGATGGGTGCCGAAGCTGCGCATGCCCTGCACCGGATCGCGGTCACGCTCGCTGCGCGCGCCAAACTCGACCGGCACGCCCAGGGCATCGCCCACCACCAGGCCGACCAAGGCGCCCAACAGGCGGTCGCGGGGCAGGATGGGGGTGGCGGCCGACATCAGCAGACCAGGGACCGCACCAGATGGTCGCCGCCCAACACGATGTATTCTTCCTCGCCCAGCAGCAGGCTGCGGGGCAGCAGCGCACTGAAGTAGACCACTTTCCCCAGCGGCACCTGCACCGCCCAGACCCGCGAGCCGAAGGCCCAGGCGACTTCCCGATCGGCGGTGAAGGAGCTCACCGTATTGAACTCCACCAATTCTTCCCGGCCGTTTCCGCGCCTGACCACATAGGCCTCGGCATCGTGGGTGCCCCGGTACAAGGTGAGCCAGCGCTGGCCCGGATGGCGGCGGCGCAGTTCGTCCTGGCAGTAGGTATAAAGCAGGTCGAGTTGCATGCCGATGCCGGCCATAACGCCGCGCATCAAGTCGCTGGCGTAGCGCTCGTGGGCTAGGTCGCTGCGCGGCAGTGCGGTGCGATGCCAGATTGCGCGCAGGCCGAAGCGGTGCTCGGCCCAGCCCTTGAGCACCGCGCCCGACGCGCCGTTGCTGTCCACGCCCCAGCCGCGCAGCACCGCCACGTAACTGGCGCTCAGGCGCTCGTCGGCGGTGGGCCAACGGGTCCGCTCTTCGTGCATCCAGTAGCGGGACAGCACGTGCTCATGAAAGCAGGCGCCACGCTCAGCGGCATCCTCAAACGTCGCGATGAGGTCGAAAAAAGCTCGATTTTCCTGGCGGATCCAGGCGATTTCCAAGGCGCATGGCGCGGCCTGGAAGGCCTGGGAGGCGATCGCCCCGGGGCTGAGATTGCAGCGGTTCAGCGGGCTGCGCCGCACATACCAATCCTCGGCCGTCGCCAGCTCAGCGGAAGCGGTCGGCATCGATGCCATAGAGCTTGACCTTGTACTGCATCATGCGCTTGGTCATGCCTAGGCGCGCCGCTGCCTGGGTCTGGTTGCCGGCGGTGTCTTTCAGGGCCTCGGTGATCAGCTCGATCTCGAAATTGGCGACCCGGGTGAGGAAGCAGCTCTCTTCGCTGTCGGCGGCCTTGGCCACGTAGCGGTTCATCTGCAGGGACGGGGGCAGGTGATGACCGTGGATGACGTCGCCTTCGGCCATGACCACGGCGCGTTCGATGACGTTCTCGACCTCGCGGACATTGCCGGGCCAATGGTAGGCGGTGAGCATGTCGATGGCCGGCGTGTCGATGCGCATGATCGGCTTGCCCATGCTTTTGCCGAAGCGCATCGCGAAACCGTCGGACAGCAGCATGATGTCGGCCTTGCCGCGCTCGCGCAGGGGCGGCATGTGGATGGGGAAGACATTGAGGCGGTAGAACAGATCCGAACGGAACCGCCCGGTGCCGATGTCCTTCTCCAGCTCCCGATTGGTGGCGGCGACAATGCGCACATCGGCGTTGATGGTCTCCGCGCCACCGACGCGTTCGAAGCGGCGCGTCTGCAGCACACGCAGCAAGCGGGTCTGCGCCCCGGGCGGCAGTTCGCCGACCTCGTCCAGGAAGACCGTGCCGCCCTCGGCGCGCTCAAAAACGCCGGCACGCCGCGCCGTGGCCCCGGTGAAGGCGCCTTTTTCATGGCCGAACAGCTCGCTTTCGATGAGCGAGTCGGGGATGGCGCCGCAGTTCACTTCGATGCAGGGGCGGTCGCGGCGCGCTGACAGGGCATGGATGAGATTGGCCAGTACCCCTTTGCCGGTGCCGGTCTCGCCAGTGACCAGCACCGAGGTGTCGACCCCGGCGACCTTGGCCGCCAGCAGTTTCACCGCTTCGATGGCGGGCGAGCGGCCGATGAAGGAGTCATGGGCAACCAGTTGGACCTGCTGGTAGGCCTCCAGGCGGTCTTCGAGCCGGCGACGCTGGATGAAGGGGCCGACCAAATAGGCGACCTCGCCCAGCAGGCGGAGATCGCCCTGGGGATCGGTGACCTCCGCCAGATGCCGGTCCGCGGACAGGGTGCCCACCGGACGACCGCGATAGAGGATCGGCACGCAGAAGAAGGCCAGACGCATCAGATCCAGGCCGTGGCGCAGCCCAGAGCGATCGAGGAAGCCGTCCTCGGGGCGGATGCCGGCCAGGTAGATCGGCGCATTGTCGGCGAGGACTCGCCCGGTCACGCCCTCACCAGGTCGATAGCGCATGCGTTCGCCCAGGTCCCGGGGCACGCCCTCGGCGGTGATGTCGGCCACCGCCTCGTCTTCATCCTCGTTGAGAAGGGTGAATACCCCGCGGGTGAAGCCCTGGTCGCGGTGCAGCCAGCGCAGCACCTGGGCCAAGGCCCGGGCCGCATCGTGCTCATCAGCCAAGAAGCGAGACAGTCGCAACAGCAGATCGAGCCGGACACACGACATCGACGGCCCCGGGCCAGAAAGCGCGGGGCAGGGTGGGAACAAGGTGGGGCGCAGTGAGGTCATGCCGCAGTCGCCGCGCATAATAGCATGCGCATGTCCGGATGCACTGCTGCGCCGCGAGGCACTGGGATTTTTTCCTATGATTTCCTACATTATTCCCGCATCCGCGGCCGGCTTCTGCGGATGCTTGCGCTGTCAGGGCGCGGGTTTGGCCACCACCACCTGGGCCGAACGCACCAGTTGGTCTTTGAGGCGCCAGCCTTGGCGGTGCACCTGCACGATGGTGCCCTTGGGCACATCGGCCTTCACCTGCTCGGCGATGACCTCATGCACCGCCGGG
>Ga0105046_10011675_pt1 | contig 13647 bp, 9 predicted proteins | sample MAT03_FD_78385 | JGI IMG/M metagenome (GOLD analysis project Ga0105046, IMG submission 78385) | Freshwater microbial communities from Lake Fryxell liftoff mats and glacier meltwater in Antarctica - MAT-03 (megahit assembly) | ecosystem: Environmental > Aquatic > Freshwater > Ice > Liftoff... | reverse complement strand
GGCGGTCTACATCTTCGCAACCGAGATCCCCAGCGGGTGTGATTCGGTCGACTTCGACGGCGATGGCGACGAGGGCACCGACGCCGACATCGAAGCCTTCTTCGCGGTTATCGGCGGCGGCGTCTGCCCGACCGGCACCTGCAACGACATCGACTTCGACAACGACGGCGACGAGGGCACGGACGCCGATATCGAGGCCTTCTTCCGCGTCATCGGCGGAGGCCCCTGCACGCTCTAACCCTTCAGGGTGCCACGGGTCGGCCGCCTTCGGTTGACCCGTGAGGCCCCCCTTCTCCATCCCCACCACCCCGCGCCCCGAGGCGCGGGGTTTTTCGTTGATCGGGCACGCTGCTCTGCTCTCGCGTCGCCTCCCCCCGCCGAGACACGGGGCCGCGACCGTACGGGAGCGTCCCGAGAGGGTGTTCCCCCGACGACCCTGCAAGCCTCACAGGTTCACCGCGGCAAGACCTGACGGGCTTCAAGAAGCCCGCGTCGGGGGACGCTCCCTCGCGGTCGCGGCTGCGCACGGCGTGGGCGGACGCCGCGGGGCGTTCGGTCGGGGGCCACCGAACAACCCCAACGAAAAACCCCGCGCCGGGCGGCGCGGGGTTCGGGGGTCGGGCGATGAAGGGGCCTTACTGCGGGGTCGTGGGGGTCGTGGGGGTCGGGGTGGCCGCGGGGTCGAAGACGTTGGGGCGGTCCGCGTCGGGAACTGGCTCGCCGGGGAGGGTCACGCGGGCCGGGTCGCGGAGGTCGGGGCCGTGATCGTCCTTGACGGCGATGAAGAGGGGGGCCATCACGAGGGTGATGGTGGAGAGGAGCTTGATGAGGACGTGCAGCGAGGGGCCCGCGGTGTCCTTGCAGGGGTCGCCGACGGTGTCGCCCACCACGGCGGCGGCGTGGACGGGGTTCTTGATCTTGTTGCCCGCGGCGTCGGTCAGGTACTTGCCGCCGTGGGCGCCGGTCTCGATGTACTTCTTGGCGTTGTCCCACGCGCCGCCGGCGTTGTTGAGGAAGAGGGCGACGAGGATGCCGCCGATGGTGCCCACCATCAGGAACGCCGCGACCGCCTCGGCGGCGATGAGCGGGTTCTCGTCGTCGATGAAGACGCGGAAGAGGACGCCCACGGCGATGGGGGAGGCGACCACGAGGATTCCCGGCATGATCATCTGGCGGAGGGCGCTCTTGGTCACGATGTCGACGCACGCCGCGTAGTCGGGCTTGAAGTCGTCGGGGAACTGGATCATGTCGTTCTTGCGGGGGAGATTCGCGAACTGCCGGCGGACCTCGGCGATGATCGACTGGGCCGCCTTGCCCACCGCCCGGATGCACATGGCCGAGAAGAGGAAGACCAGCATGCAGCCCAGCAGCCCGCCCACGAAGACCACGGGCTGGCTGAGGTTGACAGTGAACTCGTAGACGCGCCCGGTGGCGGGGTCCACTTTGCCGTAGAGGCCGGAGTAGTGGAGGACCTCGTCCATGTAGGCCTGGAAGAGGAGGAACGCGGCGAGGCCGGCCGAGCCCACGGCGTAGCCCTTGGTGAGGGCCTTGGTGGTGTTGCCCACCGAGTCGAGGCGGTCGGTCCGCTCGCGGACGGCCTCGGGCTGGCGGCTCATCTCGACGATGCCGCCGGCGTTGTCGGTGATGGGACCGAAGGTGTCCATGGCCAGGATGTACGCGGCGGTCGCGAGCATGCCCATGGTGGCGACGGCGGTGCCGAAGAGGCCGCCAGAGACGCCCGAGCCCTCGGGGAAGGCGTTCTTGCCGACGAAGTAGGAGCCCAGGAGCGCGCCGCCGGTGACGAGGACGGGGAGGGCGGTGGATTCGAAGCCCACGGCGATGCCGGAGATGATGTTGGTGGCCGGGCCGGTGCGGGAGGCGTCGGCGATCTCCCTCACCGGGCGGTAGTGGTATTCGGTGTAGTACTGCGTGATGAACACGAAGAGGAACGAGGTGACGACCCCGATGATGCCGCAGATGAAGAAGTGCCACCAGGCGTCGGGGGCGTCCTGGGCGTTCAGCAACCACCAGCAGGTGAAGCCGAACCCGATCATGGCCAGGCCCGCGGCGATGAAGTAGCCGACGTTGAGGGCCTTCATGGGGTCGCCCTGCTCGTTCCTGAGCTTGACCATCATGATGCCGACGATCGAGGCGATGATGCCGAAGGCGCGGGCGACGAGCGGGAACATCATCACGCCGATGATGCCGTAGTTGAAGTCGATGTTCGCGCGGGCCGCGGCGGAGGCGAGGGTTGCGGCGAGGATCATGGCGCCGATGTTCTCGGCGGCGGTGGACTCGAAGAGGTCGGCGCCGCGTCCGGCGCAGTCGCCGACGTTGTCGCCCACGAGGTCGGCGATGACGGCGGGGTTGCGGGGGTCGTCCTCGGGGATGCCGGCCTCGACCTTGCCGACGAGGTCGGCGCCGACGTCGGCGGCCTTGGTGTAGATGCCGCCGCCCACCTGGGCGAAGAGGGCGACGAAGGAGGCGCCGAAGCCGTAGCCGACGATCAGCAGCGGGATCTTGGTCTCCTCGCCGTCGGGGACGGCGTTGGTGAAGGTGGCGACGGCGTAGAGCCCGGCGACGCCCAGGAGGGACATGGCGACGACGAGCAGGCCCGAGACGGCGCCGCCGCGAAGGGCCATGCGGAGGGCGTCGTTGAGGCTGTTGATGGCGGCGCTGGCGGTGCGGATGTTGGTGCGGATGGAGACCCACATGCCGACATAGCCGGCGATGAGCGAGCACAGGGCGCCCAGCACGAAGGAGCCCGTGACCCACGCGCCCAGGGCCATGGAGGAGTGCACGGGGTCGAAGGTGCGGTGCTCGCGGACGATGCCGTAGCCCACGAAGAGGGCGACGGCGACGAGGGCGGCGAGCATGACGATGGTCTTGTTCTGGCGGCGGAGGAAGGCCTCGGCCCCCGACTTGATGGCGTCGGAGATCTCCCGCATCTGCGGGGTGCCGGTGCTGCGGGCCATGACCCACTTGACGAGATAACCCGCGAAGGCGAGGCCGAACAGACTCACGATGATGACGATGCCCAGGAGCATCACCTCGGTCTCTTGGGGGGTGTCGGCGAGAACGGCGATAGGCAAGCGGAACCTCCGGGGTCGCTACGGGAACGAGAGCCGTCGACGAGGGCGACGGGGGCCGGGACATCCGGCGATCGATGGCGCGGCCCGACTCGCCGCGCCACCGCAGGACCAACGGGAGCCGCCGGTGTAATGCCGGCGGGGCCGAGCGTGGGACGCGGAGTGTGCCCTTGCGCTAGGGAAACGTCAAGTTGGGCCGGAACGAGAAAGCCGCCCGGAGGGGCGGCTTGTGGGGAACTTCGTCATGAAAACGCAGCGCACCGGGCCCGGAGAATGCGCGGATCGCGTCAGTCGCGGGGCGGGCGGTCGGGCTTGACCGGCTTGGCCACGGGACCCATTTCGATCTTGATGCGACGGACCTGGCTCTTGCGGGCGGCGCGGCGGCGGCGCTCGGAGGGCTTCTCGTAGAACTCCTTCCGCTTGATGTCCTTGGTCAGGCCTTCCTTCTCGCAGAGCTTCTTGAAGCGCCGCATCAGACCCTCGACGCTCTCGCCGCCCCTGGACTTCACTCGGATCGCCATGAAAACCTCACGCCCTTTCGCGCCGACGGACACCACTCGCGTTCAGACCATGCCAAGGCCATGCCAAAGCCACGCCAACGCCCGCCCGGGCCGGAGCCTGGGATGGGGAGGAAGTAAAGGGGGGGTGGAGCGGCGGATCAAGTGGGGGAACGGGATCCGTCAGAGCCCCAGGCTCGCGGCAGGAGCTCTGACGGCGTGAATACATTCTTGGATGCTCCTCGTGGACGCGTACAACGTGCTGATGGCGCCCGGGGTGCTGCCGCCGCGGCTGGCGGGGCTCGAGCTGGAAGAGCTGATCGTCCTCATCGCGCGGAGCAGGTACGGGGGCCGGTCGGTCAGGATGGTGTGCGACGGGGTGCCCGCCGGGGTGCGGGGGGACGAGTGGGGGTGGGGTGAGACCAGCCCGGGGGCCGGGAGCGTGCGACGGACGGTGTCGGGGGCGGAGGTGGTGTACGCCGGTCCCGGGCGCGAGGCGGACGACGAGATCGAACGGGTCCTGGCCACCGATTCGGGGGCGCGGCGGATGCTGGTGGTCAGCACCGACCGGCGGGTGCGGAAGGCCGCGAAGCGGGCGCGGGCGGGGTCGATCGAGGCGGGGGACTTTCTGGCGCACCTCGTGGCGGACGAGGCGGTGAGGCCCATGGAGCGGAGAGCGCGGTATCCGTCGCCGATCCCGCTAAGGGACGCCGAGATCGGATTCTGGATGCGGCAGTTCGGGGTGACGGGCGCCGAGATTCCCGACGAGCCGACGCGGCCTGCCGCGGCGGCGCGGGTCGAGGTGCCCGATGCCGGAGGAGCGGGAGCGGCGGTCCGGAGGCCGACCGCGGCGGCTAGGCTGGTGGCGCGGGAGGGGCGGCCGCGTGGGCCGCGGGTTGGTGAAGTCCCGGTGACCGCGCCGGGGCCGGTGGATCCGCTGCTGCTCGAGGCGCTGCGGCACTGGGAGGGACGGCTTCGCCTCGAGGACCTGGATATGACGCGATGGCTGAGCGAACGGGCGGATGCGGGCGGGCGTGGGGACGATGGATCGCGGCCGGCGCGTTGAGCGCGGGAGTGATGGGGGCGGGGTGCGCCTCGGAGCGCGTGCCGCGGGGCGCGAGCGGGGTGGAGTCGACGTATAAGCTGACGACGATGTCGGCGCTGGCCCCGGACACGGCGCGGGTGCCGGCGGTGATCGCCGCGGCGGAGGCGGTGGTGCGGGCGCGTGGATACACGGTCGTGCGGAGCGAGTCGACGGAAGAGGCGGGGAGGCTGATCGCGCGGCCGCCTCGGTACAAGGACTATCCGCGGGTGGTGCTGGAGGCGCGGCGGATGGGGGGCGGGACGCGCGTGACGGTGCAGGTCGAGCCGTTCGGGGACCGGGAGCTGTCGGGGTCGATCCTGGACGCGACGCTGCGGCGGCTGGGTCTGTAGGGCGATCAGCGCTTGTCGACGGGGACGTAGGGCTGGGCGTGGGGGCCGACGTAGTTGGCCTCGGGGCGATAGAGGCGGTTGTCGGCGAGCTGCTCGAGGACATGGGCGGACCAGCCGCCGACGCGGGAGAGGACGAAGAGGGGCGTGAAGAGATCGAGCGGCAGGCCGATGCAGTGGTACGTGGTGGCGGAGTAGAAGTCGACGTTGGGATAGATGCCCTTGGCGGCGACAGCGTTCGCCATGACCTCCTCGATGCGGGTGGACTTCTCGTAGAGCTCGGCGTTGCCGGTGTCGTCGGCGAGCTGCTTGGCGAGTTTCTTGAGGTGACTGGCGCGGGGGTCGTAGGCCTTGTAGACACGGTGGCCGAAGCCCGGGATCTTGTCCTTCCTGGCGAGCTTGTCGGTGATGTACTTCTCGACGGCGTCGACGGAGGGGATCTCGTTGAGCATGACCATGACGCCCTCGTTGGCCCCGCCGTGGAGGGGGCCGCGGAGGGCGCCGACGGCGGCGGTCATGGCGGAGTAGATGTCGCTGAGAGTGGAGATGACGACGCGGGCGGAGAAGGTGGAGTTGTTGAGGCCGTGGTCGGTGTGGAGGATGAGGCAGACGTCGAGGGCGCGGGCCATGGTCGGGGTGGGGCGGGCGCCGTTGAGCATGGTGAGGAACCCCTCGGCGACCGAGAGGGACTTGTCGGGGCGGACGAGGGGCTTGCCGGCGCGGTGGCGGGCGACGTAGGCGAGCATCGTCGGGACCTGGGCGAGGATGTTGAGGGCCTTGTCGCGGACGGTCGCGACGTCGACGGCGTTGGGCTTGGGGTCGACCAGGCCCAGGGCCGAGACGAGGGTGCGCATGGCGTGCATGGGCTGGGCGTCCTTGGGGAGGGACGTCAGCATGGCCTCGACCGGGGCGGGGAGGTCGTAGCGGTCGCGAATGGACTTGGAGAAGGCGACGAGCTCGTCCTTCTTCGGGAGGCGGCCGTTCCAGAGGAGGAAGACGGTCTCCTCGAAGGTCGAGGCCGAGGCGAGGTCGCCGATGGGGATGCCGACGTATTCGAGAACGCCCTTCTCGCCGTCGATGAAGGAGATCTTGGTCTCGGCCGCGACGACGCCTTCGAGCCCTTTGGAGAAGCCTGCCATCTGGGGGGATCCTTGCGGGTGTCGGTCGGGGGCCCCATCGGGGGCCGGGGTGTGTGGGGCCGGAGACTATAGATACACGGTGCGGATCGGCAACCCGGGGGGCGGGGCGGCGCGGTCGGGGAGTAGGATGCCCGCCCCGGCGGAATCGCGGGGGTGTCTGGTCGATATCACGAGGAGGCGAGCATGGGTCGGACCCGGATCAAGATCTGCGGCGTGCGGGACGAGGAGGGAGCGTCGGCCGCGGCGGAGGCGGGTGCGGACGCGGTGGGGTTCGTGTTCGTGGCCTCGTCGCCCCGGTTCATTGATCCGGTGGAGGCGTACGAGCTGATGACGCTGCTGCCGCCGCTGGTGTCGACGGTGGGGGTGTTCGCGGACGCGTCGATCGATGACTTCAGCGATGCGGAGGAGGTGTGCCCGACGATGTTCAGCCAGCTGCACGGGCGGGAGGACGCCAAGCTCGTGAAGGCGTGCGGGCCGGACGTGATCAAGGGGATCCGGTTTGAGGCGGGGACGATCGCGATGGAGTTGCAGCAGTGGGAGGAATCGGAGGATGTGTGCGCGATTTTGATCGACGGGACGGCGCCGGGGTCGGGGGGCGCGTTCGACTGGGCGCTGCTGACGCCGCACCTGGCGGAGGTGCGCAAGCCGATCTTCCTGGCGGGAGGGCTGACGCCGGCGAACGTGGGGGCGGCGATCCGGGCGGTCAGGCCGTACGCGGTGGACGTGTCGAGCGGGGTCGAGCGAGCGCCGGGGGTGAAGGACGCGGGGTTGATCGAGGCGTTTTGCAGGGCGGTGCGAGAGGCGGATGGCGACGGCGGACGCCGCTAGGCATCAGGCACTAGGGGGCGCGAAAGAGGACGGTTGCTTTGAGGAGGCCTTGGAGAAGCTCCGTGATCGTGCGGTCGTCGATCTGGATGGTGTGGAGGGCGAGGGTGGTGTAGAGAGGGTCGCGGGCGGCGAAGAGGGCGGGGAGTTCGGCGAGGGCGTCGGTGCCGGTGAGTGCGGGGCGGGTGGCGAGATCGGTCGCGCGGAGGCGGGTTTCGAGGGTTTGGGGGGTGGCGCGGAGGTAGATGGTGACGGCGCGGCGTTCGCGCGTCGCGTCTTGGATCAGGTCGGCGGCGCCGGGAGCGGTGGGGGTGCCGCCGCCGAGTGCGATCACATGGGCGGGGAGGGTGAGGGCGTGGGCCAGGGCTTGGCGTTCGGCGGCGCGGAATGCGGGCTCGCCGCGGCGGTTGAGGGCGTCGGCGCAGGAGGGGGCATCGAGGAGCGCGGCGGTGGCGTCGTCGAGGTCGAGGTGTGGGAGGTTGAGGCGGGCGGCGAGGAGCGGGGCGAGGGTGGACTTGCCGGAGGATCGGAGGCCGAGGAGGAGCACGTGCACGAGGAGAGGGTAGGAGAGCGCGCGGAGGTGCTCGGGCGTCGCCGCGTGTTGGTGAGCGAGGGCACCGACTCGCCGGGGTGCCGGGCGCGTCGGTGGCGGGGCGTCGGGATTCGGATCAGCCTTCGTCCTTGACCTTGAACTCGGCGTCGATGACGTCATCCTTGGCGGCGGCGCCCTGGGTTCCATTGGGCTTGGTTTCGGTCTGGACGCCGGCCTTGGCAGCCTCTTCGTAGATGACCTTGCCGAGTTCCATGCTGGCCTTCTCGAGCTCGTTCATGGCGGCCTGGATGGCGGCGGCGTCGTCGGCCTTGAGCTTGCCCTCGAGGTTGGAGAGCGCGGACTCGACGCGGCCGCGGACGTCGGAGGAGACCTTGCCGCCGTGCTCCTCGAGGTTCTTGCGGGTGGTGATGACGATGGCGTCGGCGCGGTTCTTGAGGTCGACGAGCTCGCGGCGGGCCTTGTCCTCGCCGGCGTGCTGCTCGGCGTCCTGCTTCATGCGGTCGATCTCCTCCTTGGAGAGGCCGCCGGAGTTGGTGATCTTGATGTCGGCCTTCTTGCCGGCCTTGGTGTCGGTGGCGACGACGGTGAGGATGCCGTTGGCGTCGAGGGAGAACTCGACCTCGATCTGGGGTGTGCCGCGGGCGGCGGAGGCGATGCCGGAGAGCTCGAACTGGCCCAGCGTTCGGTTGTCCTTGGCGAACTCGCGCTCGCCCTGGAGGACGTGGATCATGACGCTGGGCTGGCCGTCGGCGGCGGTGGAAAAGGTCTCCTTCTTGCTCGTGGGGATGGTGGTGTTCTTCTCGATGAGCTTGGTCATGACGCCGCCGAGGGTCTCGACGCCGAGGGAGAGGGGGGTGACATCGAGGAGGAGGATGTCCTTGACGTCGCCCATGAGGACGCCGCCTTGGATGGCGGCGCCGACGGCGACGACCTCGTCGGGGTTGACGGAGCGGTTGGGCTCGCGGCCGAAGATCTCCTTGGCGATCTGAGCGGCGCGGGGCATGCGGGTGGAGCCGCCGACGAGGACGACCTCGTCGATCTTGGAGGCGTCGATCTTGGCGTCCTTGATGGCCTGGAGGCAGGGGCCCCCGAGGCGGCGGAAGAGGTCGTCGCAGATGGACTCGAACTTGGCGCGGGTGAGGGAGACCTGGAGGTGCTTGGGGCCGCCGGCGTCGGCGGTGATGAAGGGGAGGTTGACCGTGGTCTCCTGCATGGTGGAGAGCTCGATCTTGGCCTTTTCGGAGGCTTCCTTGAGACGCTGGAGGGCCATGGCGTCCTTGCGGACGTCGATGCCCTCCTTCTTGCGGAACTCCTCGGCGATGAAGTCGATGAGCTTCTGGTCCCAGTCGTCGCCGCCGAGGTGGGTGTCGCCGTTGGTGGAGAGGACCTCGAAGACGCCGTCGCCGACGTCGAGGATGGAGACGTCGAAGGTGCCGCCGCCGAGGTCGAAGACGGCGATCTTCTGGTTCTTCTTCTGCTTGTCGAGGCCGTAGGCGAGGGCGGCGGCGGTGGGCTCGTTGATGATGCGCTCGACCTTGAGGCCGGCGATCTCGCCGGCGTCCTTGGTGGCCTGGCGCTGGGCGTCGTTGAAGTAGGCGGGGACGGTGATGACGGCGCGGTCGACCTTCTCGCCGAGGTAGTCCTCGGCGGTCTTCTTGAGGTCCTGGAGGATGAAGGCGGAGACCTGCTGGGGGGTGAAGGTCTCGCCGCGGACCTTGACCTTGACGAACTCCTCGGCGCCCCCCTCGACGGCGTAGGGGACGAGTTTCTCCTCGCTGGCGACCTCGCTGTGGCGCCGGCCCATGAAGCGCTTGATGGAGTAGATGGTGTTCTTGGGGTTGGTGACCTGCTGGTGCTTGGCGGGCTGGCCGACGAGCCGCTCGCCCTTGTCGGTGAAGCCGACGACGGAGGGGGTGATGCGGTTGCCGGAGGAGTTGATGAGGACCTTGGGGACGCCGCCTTCCATGATGGCGACGCAGGAGTTGGTGGTGCCGAGGTCGATGCCGATGATCTTGGAGGTGGTGGCCATGTGGTGGAATCCTTCCCACGCCGCCTTGTCCGGGTCTGAGAGCGCTCTCATACGGGGGGCGGCGTGTGCGCTGTGGGGACGGAAGGGGTATGGCAACTTCGGTGCCAGTCGCGGAGGGGCGGCGGCGGGGAGCGGGCGGGGAGGACACCCAAAGCGGGCACCCCGCGGCGTGCCGATCGAGGGCGGCGGCGGGGGGTGTCTGCCAGTTCGGCAGGGCGGCCGGGGAGGGGGGCCCGAGGCCCTTCCGCGAGCTCGCAGAGCGAGGAAGCGGGGATGGGGCCGCGCCGCATCCCTAACCTTGCCCGGTCAAAGAGCATCAGCGAGGGGGCAGGACCTATGGACGAACCCGTGACGACGCCGGCGGGATCGGGCGGACGCGGCCACGGGGCGACGAGCGCGTTCGGGGCGAACGCTTCGCGGGTGGAAGGAGAGGGTGCGAGGGCTTTCGGGGACCCGGCCGTCGGGGACGTCCTTGGGCCGTACAAGCTGCTCGAAATGATCGGCGAGGGCGGGTTCGGGATGGTCTTTCTCGCCGAGCAGCGGGAGCCGGTGCGGCGGCGAGTGGCGCTCAAGGTGCTCAAGGCGGGGATGGACTCGCGGGAGGTGCTGGCGCGGTTCGACGCCGAACGGCACGCGCTGGCGCTCATGGATCACCCGGGCGTGGCGAAGGTGCACGACGCCGGGGTGACGGGGCGTGGACGGCCGTACTTCGTGATGGAGCACGTCGCGGGGCTACCGCTCACGCGGTACTGCGAGGAGAGGCGGCTGCGGATGGGAGAGCGGCTGGCGCTGTTCTCGCGGGTGTGCGCGGCGGTGCAGCACGCGCACCAGAAGGGGATCATCCACCGAGACCTCAAGCCGAGCAACATCCTGGTCGTGGAGGTGGACGGCGCGGCGCTGCCCAAGGTGATCGACTTCGGGATCGCCAAGGCGACGGCATCGCCGCTCACGGATCGGACGCTGCACACCGAGGCGGGGCGGATGATCGGGACGCCGGAGTACATGAGCCCCGAGCAGGCGGGGAGCGGCGGGGCGGACATCGACACGCGGACGGACGTCTACGCCCTCGGGGTGGTGCTGTACCAGCTGCTGACGGGGACGCTCCCCTTCGAGCCGGCGGCCCTGCGGCGGGCGGGGGACGAAGGGATCCGGCGGATGATCATCGAAGTCGATCCGCCCAAGCCGAGCACGAAGCTGGGGTCTCTGCCGACGCGGACGGGGGGGCGGGCCGCGGGGTGGGCGGAGGCGTCTGCTGAAGTGGGGGGCGTGGGCGGTGGGGGAGGGTCGCCGTCGGCGGAGGATGTGGCGCGGGAGCGGCGGACGGACGCGGGGACGTTGCGCCGGCTGGTGCGGGGCGATCTCGACTGGATCGTGATGAAGTGCCTCGAGAAGGAGCGGTCGAGGCGGTACGACTCGGCGAGCGGGCTCGCGGCGGACATCGAGCGGCACCTGCGGCATGAACCGGTCTCGGCGGGGCCGCCGTCGGCGGCGTACCGGGGGGCGAAGTTCCTGCGGCGGAATCGAGCCGGGGTGGCGGTCGCGGGGGTGCTGGCGCTGGTGGTGGCCGCGGCGCTGGCGGCGACGACGACGCTGTATGCGCGGGAGAACATGCAGCGGAAGCGGGCGGAGACCGAGGCGGCGAAGGCCCGAGCGGGGAACGCGTTCCTGACGGCGATGTTCGAATCGATCGATCCGGCGAACTCGGCGGGGGCGGAGATCAGGGTGCGGGATGTGCTGGATGCCGCGGCGGCGGGGTTGGACGCGCAGGGCGTGGCGGAGCCGGAGGTGGAGGCTTCGATCCGCGATGTGTTGGGGACGGCGTATCACCAGCTGGGGTTGTACCCGGCGTCGACGGGGCAGCTGGAGAAGGCGCTCGAACTGCGGGAGGGCGCGCTCGGGCCCGACCGGGCGGAGACGTTGGTCTCGGCGGCGAAGCTGGGGCAGCTAATGGTGGCGCTGCGGGAGCTGGACCGGGCCGAGGCGCTCACGCGCCGGGCCTATGAGGGGCGGTCCAAGGTGCTGGGGGCGATGCACTCGGACACGCTGGTCTCGCAGGCGCTGCTCGGCTTCATCCAGCAGCTCCGGGGGGACTTCGACGGCGCGCTGGAGACGACGCGCCGGGTGCTGGAGGCGCAGATGCGGACGGTGGGGGCGATGGATCCCACCACGCTCGACACCCGGGCGAGCCTGGCGGACATCCTGGAGGACATGGGGCGGTACGACGAGGCCTTGGAGGCCGCGCGGTCGCTCGCGGCCGACACCGGCGCGGCGCTCGGGCCCGACGATCCGTCGTCGATCCAGGCGCGGAGCATCGTGGCGTCGGTGGCCGGCAACAGCGGGAAGGACGAGGAGGCGGAGCGGGCGGCGCGGGAGGTGGTGGAGGCGAGCGTGCGAGTGCTGGGGGTCAACCACGCCCGGACGCTGACGGCCAAGAACGTGCACCTGCTGGCGCTCAAGCGTCTGAAGCGGACGGAGGAGGCGTTGGCGGTGGGGCGCGAGATCGTGGCGGGGGCGACGGCGGCGTTGGGGGCGGAGCATCCCAGCACGCTGACGTACCGTGCCAACCTGGCGGCGGCGCTGCACGCGGCGGGGCGGCTGGAGGAGGCCGAGCCGATCTATCGGGAAGTCGTTGCGATCAGGTCGCGGGACCTGGGGCCGCGGGAAGTCGACACGCTGGTGGCGCTGAACGGGCTTGGACAGGTCCTCCAGGACTCCGGGCGGGCCGAGGAGGCGTTGCCGCTGCTGCGGGAGGTGCTGGCGGGGGTGGAGGCGACCATGCCGCAGCACTGGATGGCGTCGGCGTCGCGGACGTTCGTGGCGTCGTGCCTGATGGATGCGGGGGAGTTGGAGGAGGCCGCGGCGCTGGGGGAGCGTGGGTACGCGGAGTTGGTGGAGCGGCTGGGGAGCGGGCACCCGCGGACCAAGACGGCGGCGGGGGTGATGGCGGAGGTGCGGGAGCGGATGGGGGACGCGGCGGGAGGCGCGGCGTGGCGGGCGCGGGAGTAGGGGCTATCATTTCGCATCTTTCAATCATCACTGAAACTTCTCGCGAGGGGCATCCGATGAGCGGGCGGGCGGCGGTGGCCGGTGATGGGGCCGCGGACGGGTCTCCCGGCGCGGGTGTGTTCGACGCGCGCCTGGAGCCGATCCGGGACAAGGTCGATCGCGGGGTGCGGCTGACTCTCGACGACGGCGCGACGCTGTACGCGACCGAGGACCTGTGGGGCGTGCTGGAGCTGGCCGACCTCGTGCGGCGGCGGCTGCACGGGACGAGCGCGTTCTACAACATCAACCGGCACCTGAACTACTCGAACGTGTGCGCGCTGTCGTGCAAGTTCTGCGACTTCTACGCCAAGGGGACGGACGCGAAGGCGTACACGAGGGACCTCGCGTACATCCGGACCGAGGCGCGGAAGGCGGTGGAGGGAGGCGCGACGGAGATGCACTCGGTGGGGGGGCTGCACCCCACGCTTCCCTTCGACTACTACACGGACATGGTGCGGGCGATCCGGGATGAGGCGGCGTCGCTGGGCAGCGACCTGCACGTCAAGGCGTTCACGGCGGTCGAGATCGTGCACCTGGCGAAAATCGCGAAGGTCTACAAGCAGGCGGACCGGGCTTCGGGTATCCGCTGGGTGCTCGAGCGGCTGAAGGAAGCGGGGCTGGGGTCGCTGCCGGGGGGCGGGGCCGAGGTGTTCGACGACCGCGTGCACGACGAGGCGTACAAGGGGAAGATCAGGAGCGACGTGTGGCTCGATGTGCACCGGGTGGCGCACGAGCTGGGGTTGAACACCAACGCGACGCTCCTATACGGCCACATCGAGGCGCGGGCGGACCGGCTGGTGCACCTGGACATGCTGAGGCGGGCGCAGGATGCGGCGCTAACGCGGCTAGGGTACGAGGGAGTGGAGGGGCCGCTGGCTGCGGGGTCGCGCGGCCCCGTGGCGAACGGGCACCTGGGCTATACCGGTGCTTCGGACGGCGACGCGCCGGTGGTGACCCTGACGCGGCCGGGAGTTGAGGCTCCGACGCCCGCGATGAATGGGCGCGGGGGATACTTCCAGGCCATCATCCCGCTTCCCTT
>Ga0105046_10011674_pt1 | contig 13648 bp, 14 predicted proteins | sample MAT03_FD_78385 | JGI IMG/M metagenome (GOLD analysis project Ga0105046, IMG submission 78385) | Freshwater microbial communities from Lake Fryxell liftoff mats and glacier meltwater in Antarctica - MAT-03 (megahit assembly) | ecosystem: Environmental > Aquatic > Freshwater > Ice > Liftoff... | reverse complement strand
GCACGGCGGGGGCGGCGCGCACGAAGAGCACGAGGGCGCGCCCGGGTGGCTCATCTCCTTCGCCGACAACGTGTCGCTGATGATGGGATTCCTCGTCATCCTGCCGGCGGTGCGCATGGGTCCAAAGGCGACGGCGGTGCAGGGGGGCGAGCCCTTGGAGAACGGCGCGACGCAGGCGCCCGATATGCTCGACTTCGTGATCTCGGTGCGGGAGGGGTTCAAGAACCCGGTCAACATCGATTCGGACGAGCCCGACGATCAGCCGCTGATCCGGCGGATCCCGACGGGCGGCCTCCCGAACTCGCACGGCCGCCACTGAGCCGCGCGGGCCGCGTCCGCGCTCGCCCCGATCGTCACCGGCGCACCTCGCTCACGACCACGCCCTCGATCACCACGCCGACGCAGTGGGTCGTGTACTCGAACGGGTCGCCGTCGTACAGCGCGACGTCGCCGTCCTTGCCGGGCTCGAGGGAGCCGACGCGGGACGAGACGCCCAGGATCTCGGCCGCGTCGATGGTGATCGCGGCGAGGGCCTGCTCGAACGAGAGCCCGTTCGCGGCGGCGATGGCGGCCTCGAAGAGCACGACGCGGGTCTTGGGGACATAGGACTCGTACCCGCTCTGGATGGCGACGCGCACGCCCGCCTCGCGGAGGATCGACGCGGTCTCGAGGCTCATGTTCTCCATCTCGCCGAACATCCGGAACATGGTGGGGTGGAGGACCACGGCCACCCCCTCGGCCCGCAGCTCGTCGGCCATGAGATAGGCCTCGGCGCCGCTGTCCAGGATGATCCGCAGGCCGAACTCGCGCTTGAGCCGCAGCACGTTGGCGATGTCCTGGGCGCGGTTGGCCGTGACGAGCAGGGGCACCTCGCCCGCCAGCACCCGGGCGAGCATCTCCGAGCGGAGGCTGCGGGCGGCGGGGTCCTTCGGCTTGCCGTCCGCGTCCGTCGCCGGCTCGGCCTCGGCGTCGGCGGGGCGCGGCGCGGCGTCGCCGCGGGCGGCCGCGTCGCGCTTGCGGACGTACTCGGACGCCTTGATCAGCTCGTCGCGGAGCATGGCGATCATCTTGGCGCGGGTGCCGGGGCTCTCCTTGCCTCCCTTCTGCGCCCACGGCCCGACGGTCGCGGCGACGGTGGCGGTCTCGACGACGACGGCCTCCTCGGCGGTGCGGCCAGCGGTCTTGACGATGCAGGTCTGACCGGAGATCAGCTCGCCGGGGGCATGGCCGGTGTGCAGCGTCGTCACGCCGTAGGAGCGGAGCCACGCGACAAGCGGGTCGTTGGGGTTGTACGCGTCGATCGCGCGGAGCTCGGGCTGCACGGGGGAGGAGCGTTCGAGCTGATCCTGATCGTGGGCCTGGTTGAAGATCCCCGAGACTCCCGCCGTGCCGCGGGCGTCGACGAGGCCCGGCGTCGCGACGGCGGCCTCGAGCACGCGGAAGCCGTCGGGGATGGGCGTCGACGCGGCGGGGCCGACGGCGACGATCTTGCCGTCCCGGATGACGATCACGCCGTCCTCGATGACCGCGGCGCGCCCCTCTCGGGCCATGGTGTGGACCCTTGCCGCGCGGATGACGACCTGGGCAGCGGCCTCTCGACCCGCGGCGAGGGCCGCGAGGAGCACGACGATCAACGCGGACGTCGTTCGCATCACCGGGCCTCCCACTGCTTGCCGCCGAATCCGAAGGTCGACTCCCCCCCCTCGCAGCACATGTACGGGCGCATCGGGTCGCCCGCGCCATAGCCCCCGACGGCGTGCAGGCGGTCGTCCGCCACGGACCGATCGAAGACGCGGACGCCCTCGACCCACGTCTGCTCGACCTTGGTGTAGACGCTGAACGGGTCGCCGCCGAGGATGATGAAGTCGGCGTCCTTGCCCGGCTCGAGCGAGCCGACCCGGTCGCCGAGGTCGAGCATCTCGGCCCCGCGGATGGTGAGGGCGGCGAGGGCCCCCTCGCGGGACATTCCGGCCCGCACGGCCATTGCCGCGGAGCGGAGGAAGAGGCGGGAATCGGTGATCCAGTCGTCGGTGTGGAAGGCGGTCTTGACGCCCGCGCGCTCGAGGATCCCGCCGCTCTCGGTGCTCAGCTCGGCGGCCTCGAGCTTGCCGCCGGGGCTGTCGACGACGATGACGGAGCAGGGGACGCCCGCCGCGGCGATCTCGTCGGCGACCTTCCAGGCCTCGCTGACGTGGTGCAGCACGACCCTGAAGCCGAACTCGCGCTGGAGGCGCAGGACGGTCATGATGTCGTCTGCGCGGTGGGTGTGGTGGTGGATGATGCGGGTGCCGTCGAGGCACTCGGCGATCGCCTCGAGGCCCAGGTCGCGGCCCGGGGCCTTGTCGGGCGTGCCGTCGGCCTCTGCCTTGTCCCGCTTGCGCTTGTACTCCTGGGCCTTGATGAAGCGGTCGCGGACGAGCGCGGCGTTCTTGCCCCGGGTGCCGCCGAAGGGGGGCGCGCCCATCGGGTTGGTGCCGTTGGCCATCTTGAGGCCGCCCATGAAGCGGCCGGCCGCATCCATGATGAGCACGTCCTCGATGCTGCGCGCCGGGCGCATCTTTGCGTAGACCGTCTGGCCGCTCGACAGGTGGCCCGAGCCGGGCATGATGTTGAGGGTGGTGAGCCCGCCCGCGACGGCGCGGCGGAAGCCGGGGTCGCGGACGTTGATCGAGTCGATCATGCGGACGTCGGGCTGGATGGGCGCGCTGCCGTCGGCCCCGGCGACGCCGCCGATGTGGCTGTGGGTGTCGACCAGGCCGGGCATCACGACCTTGCCCCGGCCGTCGATGACCGTGGCGCCTTCCGGGGCCGCGACGTCCTCGGAGGGGCCCACGGCGACGATCCGGCCCCCCCGGACGACCAGCGTGCCGCGGGGGATCTCGTCGCCCACGATCGGGATGATCCGCGCGTCGACGATCGCGACGGCCGATTCCTGGGCCGCGGCGGGGCCGGCGGCGAGGAAGGCCGCCGCGGCGGCGAGACACAGGAACTGGCGGGCTGCACGGACGTTCTTGAGCACTCGACCCCCTTTTCAGGCCCCTCGTCGGGCGCCGGTCCAACGCGAGCGTATCACACGGACCGCGACACGCCGCGCTCAGCGTGCGAACATCATGCCCACGGCGCGACGGTAGACGCCCTTGACAAGGTCGTATCCTCCCGGCGTCGAGCGGGCCAGGAACTCCATCATCACGCCCGAGTTGGCCTCGAGCACCAGCGGGCCGGCGCGAGTTTCGATGACGTCCACGCTGCCGAAGGCGAGGTTGAGGGCCGACGCGGCCCGCAACGCGAGCCGGGCGGCATCGGCGTGCTCCGCGCCGGGGTCGAACGGCAGCACGGAGGCGCCCTGCCCGAGGTTGTGCCGCCAGTTGAGCAAGCGCGTGACGCCGGTCGGGAGGACCTCGCCCAGGCCCGCGACGTCTTCGGGGTCCATCGAGGCCAGGAGCAGAGCCGCGGCGGACCCGTCGGTTGCTCCATCGATCAGGAGCCGCAGCACGGTGCGTCGGCCGTCGCCCGTCACGCCCGGGCGGACCTTGGTGTACGCGAGGACGCACTCGCCTCCCAGGACGACGAAGCGGTGCTCGGCGCCGGCGGCGTGGTACGGGCTCAGGGCGAGGGCCGTCGAGCGTTCGAGGATGCGGCCCGCCGCACGCTCGAGGCCGAGCGCATCGCGGACGCGGTAGACCCCGCGACCGCCGGTGCCGGCGTTGTCCTTGGCCACGACGTCGAAGCCGTTCGCCTCGCAGTAGGCCAGCATGCCGCGCCAGTTGCCGGCGTGGGGGACGTACGAGGCCATGAGCGTGTGCAGGAACAGGCGGTGCTCGACGTGGGCGACGCCCGAGCCCGCGAGCACCTCGGCCGTCGCCGACTTGTCGCAGGCGATGGCGTGCGTCGCGGCGGAATTGAGGTCGAAGGCGTAACCGTGGACGTGGCGGACGACGCCGCCCCGCGAGAGTCGGAAGATCCATCCCCCGCCCAGGGATTCGACGCGCAGGCCGAGCTCGGCCCCGATCTCGGCCAAGGCCCGCGCCAGCACCCGCTCGGCGTTGCGTTCGTCCACCGGGTCAGGATATCGCGGGCGCACAGGCGGGCTGGCGGGGGGCGAGCCTCGCCTCCAGGCTCGCCTTGACGCGGGGCCACTCGTCGGCGATCACGCTGAACCACGCGGTGTCGCGGACCCGCCCGTCGTCGCAGACGAGGTGGCGACGGAAGATGCCCTCTGGCGTCGCGCCGAGGCGCGCGATCGCGGCCCGGGAGCGCTCGTTCAGGGCGTCGGTCTTGAGCTCAATGCGCCCGCACCCGAGCGTCTCGAAGGCGTGGCGGAGCATGAGGAACTTGGCCTCGGTGTTGGCCCGCGTCCTGAGCCGGCCGGGGGTGAGCCACGTCCAGCCGATCTCCAGCCGGCCGTGGGCGGGCTCGATCGCGCCGTACCGGGTGCTGCCGATCACCTCGCCCGTCCCCGCGTCGAGCGTCGCGAAAGGGAGGGCGCGGCCCGCCGCCCCGTCGGCGAGCGCGGCCTCGACGTACTGCCGCATATCCCCCTCGGTTCGCACGCGGATCGGGATCCACCGCCACAGTTCGGGGTGGAGGCCTGCCGCGCAGAGAGCCGGCACGTGCTCGATCCGCAGGGGCTCGAGGCGGACCGTCGTGCCCGCAAGGGTCACGGGCGTGACGAGCATGACGGGCTGGGAAGTCATGCCCGACGGTATGGGCGGCGGGCCTCAGCGGACGTAGCGGTCCGTCGCGTCGTTCAGCTTGGCCTGAAACGCCGCCATCGACGAGTCGACGTCGGCCTTGAAGGCCTCCCACGACTCGCCGGCATCGTGCTTCCAGCCCGCCATCTTGGTCTTGAGCGCCTCCCACGAGGAGTCCAGGTCGCGCATCGTCGTGTCGTAGGCGGTGCGGTCCGTGTCGGCGATGTTGGACGAGCGGGCGCGGAGGCGGTCGATCCCCTGCCGCGAGGTGTCGAGCGTGCCGTTCCAGGCCGAGACCGCCGCGTCTCGCACGCTGCGCGCGGCGTCGGCCGTCTTCTCGCCGGCCCGATCGATCGCCTTCCCGGTCCGCGTCGCGGCGTCGCCGACCGCGTCGCCCGTGCGGCGGGCGGCGTCCGCCGTCGCCTCACCGGCCCGGTCGGCGGCTCGGCCAGCGTCGTTCGCGGCGGTGCCCGCCGCCGTTCCCGTCGTCGCGGGTTCCTTGCGCTCACAGGCACCAAAACCGACCGCCACTCCGAGGACCATGATCAATCGCGTCGTGGAAGCCATCCGGGGTTCTCCTGTTTGGTTGGCCGTGCCCCTGTGGATGGGCCGTCGGGAAGGTGAGTGTCCGAGTTCTGCTACGTTCCAATACCACGCGGGAGATGAGCGCCGCCTGAGCGCGGGGTGGGGATGCCGTCACGCTGCGTCGATCCGCTCCGACTCCGCAACCGCAGCCCGTCGTCTCCGAACAAACTCACGTGACCACAGCCCCGCTCACTCCCGAAGTCCTCGACGCCCTCGCCACCGCGGGCGGCGCCCTCGATTCCGCGACGGCCAGACGCCTGTGGTGGCTTGGTCGCCTCTTGGACAACGCCGTGGCGGTGCCGGGGACACGTTTTCGCTTCGGCATCGACCCGTTGCTGGGGTTGCTTCCCGTGGGGGGCGATTTCGTCGCGGCGGGGCTCTCCCTTTACATCGTCCACGAGGCACGCCGCGCGGGGTTTTCCAAGCGGGTCCTGACCAAGATGCTCGTGAACGTCGCGATCGACGCCGCGGCGGGCGTGGTGCCGGTGCTGGGGGACCTCGCGGACTTCGCGATCCGCGCCAACCAGCGGAACCTGGCGATGATGGGGATCGACACGACCCGTCCGCTCCCGAACTGGGCGGCAGTGGACGCGGAGGGCGTGCAGGTCCCGCCTCGGAAGCGGGTGTGAGGCCGGAGCGGAAGACGCCGTGCGGGGTGAACGGCCCCTCACGAGAGATTCCACCCCCTTGCATCCCCTTGGCGGATCATCCTGCATCCCCGCCCGCGATCGGCATCGAGCGCCGGACGACGGGCCTAGGAACAGGAGCGCTCCATGTCACTTCTCTGGTGGGCCATCATCGCGTTCGTCGTCGCCCTCATCGCTGGTGGACTCGGGTTCACGGGCGTCGCCAAGGGCGCGGCGTCAATTTCCAAGATTCTGTTCGGGATCTTCTTGGTGATCGCGATCATTCTGATCATCATGGTGGTGCTGGGAGTGGGCGCGGTGACCTGAACCACCGCCCAGGCGCGGGGGCCGGGTGCGGGACAGCTGCGTCCCGCACCCCGGCCGGACGCCATTGGCATCACTGCGGCGCGGTCAGAGGGACATTCGCCGCGACGCGCCGGGCCTCGACGTATTGCAGGAACTTGAAGACCTCGTCGGTGGGATCGGTTGGGACCGGGAGGACTTGGTACGGCCCGGCGGCGTCGGTGATCTTGACGTACGTCCCCTCGGGCAGCGTGGCGATGGTGGTGCCTATGGGGACGCCGTTGGCGTCGACGCGGCTTACGAGGACCGGCGAGGCCGGATCCGCATCGAGCGCGACGATCACCTCGCTGTACGGGCGCCTTCCTTGGAGGGGCTGCACCCAGTGGACGAAGGTGGTGCCGGCGGAGGCCGTCTTGAGCTTGGTGGATACGACGACTGGCTGCTGCCCGACGACGAGCGCGAAGCCGTCGACCAGTTTCATAGACGGGATGGCCGACTGATACGTGATCGTCGCCGATCCGGGGACGACGGCGCGCGGATCGTATTGACCGACGAGCCCCTGGAAGTCGCGCACGCGACCGTCGGGGAGGGTCGCCGGGCCGTACTCGAAGACAATGTTCTGGGCCGTTTCGTACTTGGCCCCGGGGACCAGCACGGTCCGCGTGATGAAGAAGCCCGCCTCGGCCACCGTCTGGACCTCCGCGGGCGCGCTCCCCATGAAGGTCGTCTCGGCAGCCGTCACGGCCCTCTTGGATACGCTCCCCGGGGAGCCCGGCGCGGTCCGCCCGCTTTGGCAGCCCGCGGCGACGAACGATGTGACCGTCAACGCGAGCATCCTGCTGATCATGGGGTTCTCACTCTCGCGGAAGCCGCCGCGAGGGCGGGGGGTCTCAGACGGACAAGCCAAGCCGACACGATCGCCGCGACGACGGCGCCAACGACGGGGACGAGCGGGTTCCATGAAATGCGGCCGATCGCCAGGGCGGCGAGGCTACCCCCGACCGCAACCACCGTCAATCCGCACAAGGCCGCGAGCAATAGCCGTGGCCTGCGGGACAATTGCGCGCCAGACGCCGCGCCGGCGCCCGCGAACCCCGCGCATGCCGCGATGGTCCACGCGGCGTGCGGGAACGCGAGCCCCGTGGACGACAGGAGCGCATCCACCGCCGCGGCCTCGATCCAGAAGCCATCCCACGCCGTCCCCGCCGGGGACGCGACCCGATCGGCACCGGCGCGGGCGTTGGCAAGCACCACCGTCATCCCCTCGAACCAGCGCCGGAGTTGGGCATCGTCGGCGCGGAGCACCGACTCGTAGCGGATCGCCGCGCCGTCGCGCGTCGCCTGTGTCGGGAGGGGGAAGATGAACTGGCCGCACTCATCGCCCCGGAGCAGGCCATGGGAGGGCTCGTCGGAGTCGCGCCGCTCCACGCTCGTGATGGGCAGGGTGTCGGCGGCCCGGAGGCCGCCATACCGCAGTTCGATGCTGCCCGTCTCGGAGTTGAGCACGCGAAGGGCGGGAACGGCGCCGGGGGCCCGTGTCGCGCCGAAGGCGGCGAGGGCCAGGGAATAGAGCGGATCGACGCCGCGCCGAACGACGAAGAGGGTCTTCGCGTAGGTGGCCTCGGTCAGGAAGCCTCCCGACACGGCGCCGGAGCGGACCTTGCCCTTGAGCCCCGGGTGGACGAGGGGGGTCCCGTCGGGACCGGTGACCCAGTCCGACATCGCCACGACGACGGGGATTGGCGGGCGCGCCGCGGCGAGCGCATCGACCCCGGCGATGAGCTCCGCGTCGTACTCCGATGCGGCCTCGAAAAGGATGTCGACCACGACGGCCTGCGCGCCCGACCGGGCCAGTCGCTCGAGCATGCGCCCGTGCAGCCTGCGGAAGCTCCGGACGGCGTCCTCGTCGACGTCTGCGAACCCGAGCTCCAACGCGAGCGCCGAGATGGGCGTCTCATCGTTCAGCCCCACCACGCGGACGCGATCGAGGCGGCCCGCCGCCGCGGGCGGTGGCACCAGCGTCTCGGCCCACGCCGAGAAGGCGCGATTCATGCCGGTCCACTCGAAGACCAGGGGCATACCGATCCAAAGCGCGGCCGCGGTCCCCGCCCCCCACGCAGCCGCCGCCGCCAGCGCGGGGTGTCGCCTAGACCATCCTCCCAGGCGCCGTCCCAGGAGGTACGAGGCGTGGTCGCGCCGGGCCAGTACGGGCTCTCCGGCAAGGCATCGCTCGAGGTCCTCGCGCAGCGCAAGGGCCGTCGGATATCGACGCACGGGGTCCTTCGCCAAGGCCCGCAGCACCACCGTCGAGACATCCCCCTTGAGGGCGGGATCGAGCGCGCCGGGGCTGGGCGGCTCGACCTCGCGGATCACCCGCGTCGCCCCTTCGGCCGAGCGGCCCCGCACGGCGTAGGGCAGGCGACCCGTCAGCAGTTCGTAGAGCACCACGCCCAGCGCGTAGACGTCGCTCGACTCGGTGGCGCTCGCGGCCCAGGGGGCACCCTCCGAGTCGCCGGGCCCCTCGCCGCACTGCTCGGGGCTCATGTACTCAAACGTGCCCACGATCTCGCCGGGGGTCGTGATGGCGGCGACGGCGCCGACGGCGCGGGCAACGCCGAAGTCGATCACTCGTGGGCGGCCCACCTCGGCCGCGCCGGCACCCCCGGGTTCGACCAGGATGTTGGCCGGCTTGAGGTCGCGGTGGATGACGCCCGCGGCGTGGGCGTGCTCCATCGCCTCGCACACCCGCGCGATGAGGGTCAGAACGCCCCGCACGCCTGGGCGGTGCATCGCCACCCAGCGGTCGATGGGGACTCCTCCCGCCACCAGTTCCATCGCCAGGAATGGCGAGGCGAGCTCGGGGTCGCCGGTGGGGTCGGGGTGCATGCCCGCCTCGTAGACCTGCGCGATGCCGGGGTGCCGCAGGCGGGCGAGGAGCTCGCCCTCCTGCCGGAACCGGGCCACGCCCGAGGCGCCACCGGCGTCGGGGCGCATCACCTTCAGGGCGACGGTGCGGCGGGGGCTGGCCTGGACGGCCTCGTAGACGACGCCCATGCCGCCCGAGCCGAGCACCCGCACGATGCGGTACGCACCCACCATCGCCGGGAGGGCCGGCAGCGCGCCGCCGGCGGGGAGGGGCGCGGTCTCGCGTTCCCCCGGATGGCGGCCCGCATCGTCGTCGTTCTGCGGCGGCATCGCCCCGTCCTGCACCACGGACCGGTTCCTCCCCGCGACAGGGTACCGCCACGCACGCGGGACGGGTGCGGGAATCCCACGGGATCCGGCGGGGTTTCGGCGCGGCCGCTTCCAAATGGGGGAGAAGCGAACTCAATCGCGCAACTTCCGCGCGGAGCAGGTCGATCGCGGCGTCGTCGAGGCGGTCGCCGGGGATCAGCAGGTAGTCGGTGTCGAAGGTGGCGACGGGCAGAAGGCTGACACCGCCGCGGCGAGGGGGGCGGATGCCGCGGCCATGACACCGACGACGTCGAAGCCGAACGTCCCGCCGATGCGGAGGAGCCGGAATCCGCCCTCGTGTCGCACGTCGGCGGGGACGGCGGCCTGCGGGCAGATCACGGAAAGCTCGTCGGGCGTTCGTGTGATCGAGACGAAGGTGCCCACGGCCCAGGGGGGGACGGCCGCGATGGGCGCGAGGCGGCAGACGGCGTACGCACCGTCGAGCGGGTGCAGCGTCAGGGCGTGGGGCGGAGGGACGCTCATCGCGAGCAGGGTACTTGCTGCGGGGTTGAGGGAACTCGTGAAGACACCGACGCCCCGGCGCGGGCCGGGGCGTCGATGTGTGTGGTCGAAGGATGGAGGTAGGGTCGGGGCGTCGCGGCCCCGGAGGCTCAGCGGCGACGGCGGGCGAGGAGCCCCGCAGCGCCGAGCGCCGCGAGTGCGCCCGGCGCGGGGATCGGGAGCGTCCCGGGGAAGGTGCCCGATTCGGAATAGACGGTCAGGCCCCCGAAGTCGGCGCTCGCGTAGGCGGTGTTGGTGAAGTCGCCGAAGAAGGCGGTGTTGGCGCTGTTGCTCCTGGCGACGAGCGTGGTGCCGAAGACGACCTGGATGCGGGGGTTGACGCCGTTGAGGACGACCGATCCGCTGGAGACCAGGGGGCCGGGCACCCGATAGTCGAGCTGCCTGAGGTCGGAGACCCGGGGCGTGATGGCGGGGTTGAACAAGATGTCGTTGTTGATGGTCTGGGCCGAGGCGAGGGTCGAGGCGTCGATCACGACGTCGCCGTCCATGATGAAGAGCTGGGTGCGCGAGTTGGCGGACTGGAGCGGGTCGCCGCTGTTGCCCCAGAACCCGTCGAGGCTCAGGCTGAAGGGGACGCTCTGGCCGCTGAAGGTCCCCTCGAACTGGAACGTCTCGATCAGCATCGCGTTGACGATCCAGATCGCGTTGTCGAATCCCAGGCCGGGGCCGCCGGAACCGATGAGGTTCAGCCGCATCTCGCCGAGGCCGAGGTCGGCGCTGCCCGCGGCGGTGAACGACCGGCCCGCGGGATCGCCGGCGCCGCCCGCGGAATCGAAGACGAAGGTAGAGCCCCCGCCGTTGACCTTCAGGTCAAGCTTGGTCTGATCGATCTGCCCCGCGCCGAACTGCGTGTTGACGCGCGAGGCCCACCGGACCCGCTCCGCCATCGCGGGGGAAGCGGCGGCGGCGACGGTGAGCCCGATAAGAACGAGTCGAATCTTCCTCGAATCCATGAAGCGATCCCCCATCCCTGTTCCGACGGTCCCGCGCGGCGACGTGCCGCGACCCTGACCCGGAGATTGGAACATGCATCACGGCGGGCACTGTGCCATACGTCCGACGGCGTAGGGATCGCCATATCTCACGCTCGCCCGAAACGATCGACGCCCCGGCGCGGGCCGGGGCGTCGATGCGTGTGGTGCGTCGGCTCCATGAACGGCGGGAGGGTGTCCCGCCGCCCAGGGACGGCCCGCGCTTACCGGCGGCGACGGAAGGCGACGAGGCCCGAGAGCCCGAGCGCCGCGAGGGCACCGGGCGCGGGGATCGGGAGCGTGCCCGGGAAGAAGCCCGACTCCGAGAGCACAGTCAGGCCGCCGAAGTCGGCCGAGGCCACCGACGTGTTCGTGTAGTCGGCCGAGAACTGCGTGTTGGCGCTGTTGCTCAGGGCGACGAGCGTCGTGCCGAAGACGACCTGGATGCGAGGGTTGACGCCGTTGAGGGTCACGGTGCCGGTCGTCTCGAGGGGGCCGGCGGTCTGGTGGTCGAGCGACTTGAGCTGGGAGAAGAGGGGGGTGATGGCGGGGTTGAAGAAGATCTGGGCGTTGATGTTCTCGGCCGATGCGAGCGCATCATCGTCGATCACGACGTCGCCGCCGAGGATGACGAGCTGCGTCCGCGACTGGCCGAACTGGAGGGGATCGCCGGTGACGCCCCAGAAGCCATCCATGCTCAGGCTGAAGGGGACCGTCTGGCCGCTGAACGTCCCCTGGAACTGGAACGTCTCGATCATCATGGTGTTCGAGATCCAGATCGCGTTCCCCGACCCCTCCCCCGGGCCGCCGCGGCCGCCGAGCTGGCTCCGCATCAGACCGTTCGCCAAGTTCGTGCTGCCCTCGGTGAGAAACCTGCGGCCGGCCAGGTCGCCGGGACCGCCCGCGTCGTCATAGACGTAGGTCGAGCCGTTGCCGCCGTTGACCTGCAGGTCGAGGACGACCTGGTCGATCCCGCCCGCGCCGATCTGCGTATTGACCCGCGACGCCCACCGGACCCGGTCTGCCATCGCCGGGGAAGCCGCGGCGGCGAGCGCGAGTCCGAGAAGAACGAGCCGAACATTCGTGGAGGCCATCACACTCTCCCTGATTCTGATCCATTTGGCTCGGCGCGCGGCGACAGACCGCGCCCGGAGCCTCCGGAGAGTCGAACATGCACCCGGGCGTACGATCTGCCATACGCCAGAGGACGTAGGTCCGCGGAAAGCACGCAACGCATGACGAGGATCACCGCACAAGACGCCGCCGACCTCTCGGAATGGGTGAGGCGCCTGTACGACGCCACCACCCTGGACGGGGCGGCGGCGGTCTGCGTCGAGGCCATGACCGCGCTCGTCCCGTGCGACTGGTCGTCGGTCAGCTTCACCCCCCACTCCCTGGCCGGAAAGCGGCGGTTCTGGTCCCCGGAGAGCGCCGCCCAGCACGCGCTCGTCGAGCCCTTCCGGGCGTATTACCAGGAACACCCGATCTGGCGTGCATGGTGGGAGCAACTGGCGCCCACGGCCCACAGCCTTACCGAGCTTGTCCCATCCGCCCAGCTTCACAACACCGGCGTCTATCAAGAGGTCTTCCGTCCATTGCGGATCGAGCGGCTCTTGGGCGTCGCCATGGCGGGTGGGCTCGACTTCGCGCTGGGGATCATCCGTTCCCGCGGGCGTGACTTCTCGCCCCGGGATCGCCTGCTCATGGAACTGCTGGCCCCCCACCTCTCCCAAGCCGCCCGGAACCTCGCGCGGGCGGGAGGGCTCACACTCGACGGGTGCCCCTGTCCCGTCGGCGAGGTGGCGATCGTCGCCCTGGACGCCGCCCTCTCGCCCCGCCATCTCAGCCCCGGCGCCGGCGTCCTGCTGCGGCGGTACTTCGGCGAGCCGCCCCCCGCGCGCAGCCTGCCCTTCGCCATCAGCGACTGGCTTGCCAACCGCGACGGCGGAGACGACTCCCTCGAGGTCGCGTCGGGGTCGTTCCGCCTCCGCGTGCGATGGCTCGGGGGCCTGCACGCGAACCTGTCGCACCTGGTCCTGTGCGAGACGCCCGCGCCCGCGCTGGCGACGACCGCGGCGGCGAGCACGGGGCTGACCGCGCGTGAACGCGAGGTCGCCGCGGCGATCGCGCGGGGGCGGACCAATGCCCAGATCGGCGATGAACTGGCGATCAGCCCCCGCACCGTCAAGAAGCACGTCGAGAACATCTTCCAGAAGGTGGACGTCCGGACCCGCAGCGGGCTCGCGGCGTGGGTGCTCGGGGGACGCGTGAACTAGCCGCCGGAGGCCTTGGGTCTATACCCGAGCGATCGGAGATGGTCGAGGACCTTCTCGCGATGGTCGCCCTGCACCTCGATCGTGCCGCCGTCGACGGTTCCGCCGGCACCCAGCGCGGTGCGGAGTTGCTTGAGGATCGCGCCGGGGTCGGAGGCCTTGGGGTCGAGGCCCGTCACGACCGTGACCGTCTTGCCGCGGCGGGACTCGCGTTGCACGCGGACCTTCTGATCCTGGGGGAGGAGGATCTTGCCGTCCGAGCCGCGCGGGCAGGTGCAGCGGCCGTAGGGGAGCCCGCAGCGCTCGCATGTCACTGGGCGTTCGAGGGGGGTGCCCGCGAAGAGTCCGGCCATGCCCGACGGTAGCTACGCCGCGGGTGCCACGGCCGCCGGCCGCGGGGTCGTGCGTGGGACGTCCGACTTTGAGCCGTGGATTCCACCGCG
>Ga0105046_10011673_pt1 | contig 13648 bp, 9 predicted proteins | sample MAT03_FD_78385 | JGI IMG/M metagenome (GOLD analysis project Ga0105046, IMG submission 78385) | Freshwater microbial communities from Lake Fryxell liftoff mats and glacier meltwater in Antarctica - MAT-03 (megahit assembly) | ecosystem: Environmental > Aquatic > Freshwater > Ice > Liftoff... | reverse complement strand
GAGCGAACACGGCATAGAAGCAACTGTGATCAATGCGCGTTTTGTCAAGCCTTTGGACACCGAATTAATCTTGCCTTTGGCACAACGAATTGGCAAAGTTGTCACAATGGAAGAAGGCTGTTTAATGGGTGGTTTCGGTTCAGCAGTAGCCGAATCTTTGATGGATAACAATATCCTCGTACCACTGATGCGGTTGGGTGTACCTGACACATTGGTGGATCATGCAACGCCTGAACAATCATTTGCCAGTTTGGGATTGAATCCGTCGCAAATGTGCGATCGCATCTTAGCAACATTCAGCCGCAAACAATCACCCGTTAGCGTCTAATTAGCTAGAATTGTAGGGTGGGCACTGCTCACCTTACAATTCTAGACTGCTGATAAGAAATACCCGATCTATGACAGTGTAATAAAACGACCCTGCAAGTCAGATGGTGCCACATTCAGAACTCTGCCTAAAATTTGACCGTTTGAAGCAATTTGAATAGTAGTAGCGTCATAAGTACCATTGCGATCGGGATCTAAGTCGGCTAAAGAAATTTTGCTTTCTTGAGGAAATCTCCCCGAAACCAAGCCAATATTTTGCAATGGCATTGAATAGGTGGTGAGTCTGATGTTGGCCTCAGTTAGACCGTTAGTAAGACCAATTTTATCAAGAGACTTTGAAAAGTCTAGAATTATATCCCACGCCTGTACACTACTGTTAGGGTTACGCTTTGGATCTCCTAAAACAATATCCGTTCTTAGGACGAACACATCACTACCCGTTCCCCCTTTATAGAGAGTGTAACCCAGGTCGCCGCTCAGAGTATCATTACCCGCACCTCCATCTAAGAAATCATCACCTCGACCACCATTCAAGATGTCGTCTCCGTCACCACCAGCGATATAATCATCACCAAGACCACCAAGGAGAGTATCATTGCCAACTTCGCCATATAGATCGTCGTCGTCTTTACCGCCTTGCAAGTTGTCGTTACCATCACTACCGAATAAAATATCTTTACCAGCATTTCCGTTGATGATTTCACTCTCAAAGGAACCTCTGATTGTATCATTGCCTTCTAAAGGCAAGAACACCTCCAGGGAACTGAACCATCAAACCAGGGGGAACTGTAAAATTATCAGGATTAGGAGTCAAGTTGAAAGTATTTGCCATGATTGATTTCAGAAAAATTCAATTAAGTCAATAAATATAGTACCATCTGACACAAAGGAGAATCAACAATGACTAACGTGAAACCAAATCGTACAGTACGGCGCGGAAGATTGTTCCCCGAAATCCAGTGGTCAGAAGAAAAAAAAGCCCAGTGGCGCGCTGAAAGAGAAGCATTTTATCAGCGCTGCAAACCAACATTCGATCGCCTAAAACCAGAATTGATTAAAACCACTACAACTGGTATATGGCAGTTGAACCCGACAGCGGGGACTATTTTATCGACAACGATGATATGGTGGCTACCAAAATGTGCCGCCAGAAACACCCAAATGCTATCCCATTCATGTTCCGCATCAACAATACAGGGGCCTGTGGCACGATATGATTCAAGGAACATTTGGTGATGAGGATGAGCTATTTTTTGAAGTTGACTTGATTGCTGATAACGGCTTAGAATTACCTGTTGATGCTCTCCTAGATACAGGTTTTTCTGGCTGGTTAGCAATGGACATTCAGGATTCACAAGGACTTAATTGGACTTATGTTAGGCGACAAAAAATGATCACAGCTAGGGGAGAATTCAATTTCGACCTTTATGCAGGAAAAATCAGAATTGAAAATCAAGAATTCGATATTCCTGTTCACGTAGGTGACGGAGTACCCGAAGTTTTAATCGGTCGCCAATGGCTAAAAAATCGGCGGTTAGTAGTTGATATTTCGGCGGGTGTTTTGACATTAGAAGTAAATTAATAGCAAGATGACTTTAAAAAGTTTTGATATAGTAATAGTAGGAGCAGGCCCCGCAGGTGGCCACTGTGCGAGAATATTAGCAAAATCCGGCCGCAAAGTCTTGCTTGCCGAACAAAACGACAATTTTAATAAAAACGACTTTTCCAGCGCCGCCACGCCTCTAGAAACCCTCTCTCAATTCGATTTACCCGAACCAGTCATCGGCAGCTTTTGGCACAAACTGACTATTGAAACTAGCAAAGTCAGTCAAACTTGGGAGTCTCCCGAAAACTTGGGAGTTGTGCTCAATTTTGCTAAATTTAGAGCTTTTTTAGCCGAGGAAGTTGAGCGATTTGGCGGTGAAGTTTGGCTTGGTTATCGCTACACCCGACATTCACAAAGCAAGGGCGAAACAACAGTCGAATTTAAACAGTTATCCGACGGTAAACTTATCCAAGTCAGCACTAAAGTATTGGTTGATGCTACTGGCTTTGCTAGGGCGATTATGTACGAAAAAGAGAATGATAAGCCAGATTTTTTGTCTGGAACCGGAATCGAATATTTAATTGAAGTAGAGCCAGAAATTTACAATAAATACAGCGGCAATTTAATCTTATTTGTGGGCGATAAATGGATGCCTAAAGGTTATTCTTGGATATTTCCAATGGAACAAAACAGGCTGAAAGTTGGTGCTGCCCGAATTTTTTTAGAGCAGAAAACGCTGAGGCATTTGTCACCGCTGAAAAAATATATTGATTTACTGATTGATGAATATCTGAAGTCTAAAAATTATAAAATTCTTGACAAACACGGTTCCATGCTGAAGTACAGTCGTGGTTTGAAGGATATTTATTATAAGGAGAATATAATTGCGATCGGCGATAGTGTTTCGACAGTAAATTTTTTGGGTGGCGAAGGAATTAGACACGGGATGGATGGTGCCCAAATAGCGGGGAAATATATTCAAAGCTATTTGGAGGGGAAAATATCAGATTTTCGGGATTATGAGACGGAAATGCACCGCAAGTTTGATCAGAAATGGAATATTTCGGAAAGGTTGGCGGTGAGAAAGTATATCGATGATGTTAATGATGAACTGACCGATAAAATAATTTCTTATTTAAAGTATATGAAAACTGAAGATGTTATGGAGATTTTATTTTATTATAAATTTGAGAAAATATCCCGAGGGTTAGGCGGTTATTTGCAGAGAAAAATCAAGGAATTGATTAATAAATTTCACTTGTAAGGTTCGTCCGTTGAGAGATTGTTAATTGAGGGAAAAATTTCGCTGATTGAGGCACCATACTAAGCTAGTTTTAAGGCATTTTCGGCGGTGACTTGAATGCGCGGCAGCGACAATAAAGAATCGTCAAAACTGCTAAAATTTAATGTATATGATACACCAAAAGTATATCCACTCGCTCCAATTAAATGCGCTACAATTGGATCTACATCCCCATAAGGATAGGCAAAACATTTAATATGTTTCTCTAATCCCTGTTCCAAGATAGCACGGGATTTGGCGGCCTCCCGCACAATTTCTGTCGGCGACAATGCAGTCAAAGGTTGATGAGTAGCAGACATAGAACCGAATTCAATCCCTGCATCCCGCAGTTGCCAAATTTCCGGCCATCCCATTAACTGCACTTCTTCAAATTCGGCTTTTTCCCAACTATTTGTCTTTCCTATTGACTCCGCTACAAGAAAAACAGTTGCTGTAAAATCAAAGCGTTTTAGCAGAGGCCAAGCATATTGGAAAAAGTCGAGATAGCCGCCGTCAAATGTCATCAATATAGCTTTACCGGGTAAAGGAGTTTTAGCCAGTTTTGCGTTTCGCCAATTTTCCCAACTCGCACTGTAATAACCCAGATTTTTGAGATTGTGTAACTGTTGTTCAAAAATCTGGGGAGTAACTGCGTCTAAACCTTCAGGAGAAATGCGGCGGTAGGAGAGAATCGGGAGTTTTTGTGTAACGCTATGATTGTCCAAAACTTGAGGTTTCACCGAGTGAGAAACTTCCCGATAAGAAGATTTTGAGCCAATAATTTCCGGTGCGTAAAATACTTGCTTTGGAAACTCGTTTTCTTGGGGAATTTGCATTGTCGGTTCCCCAGCGATTGCCGCCGCTGACTCGATTTCCTGCAGCGCCGCCGCCGGGAGTGAGGCGCGGCGGCTGACACTCGTCCCGATCGCACCCGATCGCCTGCCGAACATCACCGCATTTTGGGGATAAATGCCCCCAGCACCCGGTGCATTCAAGCAGTCGGGCAAATTAGACCTTTGTTGAGCAAAAGAGGCTAAGCGCGATCGTAGCCATTGCTTGCCGTTGAGTGGTTTTCCCAGCAAAGCTTCTCGCACGGCGGCGACGCACAACTCAAAACCCATATTTCGAGTAATTGTCGATCGCAATTTTTGAGCCGAAACAAAATTATTTTCCACCGCAACAGTGACAATACCGACAGCAACGCCGCCTACTTTCACCAGCACGTCTATTTCAGGAAGCTCAACTTTTATATTAGCAAATTCCTCGCTAATTTCTAAGACAATCAAATCTTTTTCGAGGGTAATTGTTGAGACTTCTTCAGCTATTTCTGGATTGTAGAAATCCTCCAAATGCCAATGCGGACGCCCCCATAATTCTTGCAGAAATAGCCTCCAGTCATGTTTAGGGTGCAATTGTTCCAGCAAAGTTTCCCACAATTTATTGCCTTTTTCGCAGCGATTGCGTTGAAAGAAGCGATCGAGAATTTGCCAAGCAAACTGGGCTGCAACCGCATCCGCCAAAACCGAAGCCGCCACCATGCCATCGCAAATCGGCAATTCAATAATACCGAGTTTAATTCCTTCTAGTTTGATCGTACAGGACAGGCGATCGCATATTTGCCAAGCGTAAATATCCGAAATTGGTTCGCTTACTTCCACCGCAACTTTCCAGGCAATTTCACCCTTGACTCGCTGAATTTTATCTAAAATATATCTGATTTCATTGCGAGTGAAAATTTTATGATATTTGTGAACGTTACTACTTTTGACATCTCTCTCAATTCCTTTGTGCCAAGGTAGATTCAAACTGAGATTCGCAGCTTTTTCTTGATAGTTAACGAGCATTGTACCGTCATATTCAATGCCCATGAAATTACAAATTTTTCCTAGAATTTGTGTTTTGTTATCTAAAAGCTCCTCATACTTAACTAATATATGATTGGATTTATTAATATATTTGTGGCTAGTTAACATCGCGTGTTCCCAGCGATCGATACAGTGGTTTAAATCCCAACCAGCGCCCCACAATTCGTTAAAACTCCTAGTAGCCTCATACATAGAAGCTATTGTATCCATACCGTTTCGCAAAATATGTATGAATTTCGCATCCGGCAAAAAGCGCTCTATGTCATCAATAAAATATATGTGTTCCGGCGTTTTTTCCAACCAAATGCTTTTTTTTTGTTCAGCAGCCAAACCATCCAAAACTCTCACAAACCAACTAGCTTTAGCTTCCACAGTTTGGCTGTCATCAAAATCTTTCAAAAGTTCAGGACGTTTAATCTCATCTTTAAAAAAAGCTTCCATTCTACCTGGCAACTTTCCCGCAAACTGATCGTACAGCAAATAGTGAAAAAACTTCGATTCCGGAAAAGAAATCACTTCGGGATGAGCCGCTAATAAGCTTTGAAGAATTGTTGTGCCACTGCGAGGCGATCCTAGGAGAAATATGCGTTTCATAATATTTTGCAATTATAGTTAACGGTATATTTTGAGGTGGGTTGGGTTTCGTTCTCGTCACCCAACCTGCAAATTCTAACTCCAAGTAAAATCCTGTTTTAACAAATCAGAAAGTTCCTGATTGTAAGGTTTGAAATAATCTGTCAATTGTTGTTCGATTGCTGCTGGTATTTTGCTGTACTCCTCGATCGTATTCATCTCATATTCTTTAGTTGCGATCGCACTAATACCCAAGAAATCTAACACTTCCGAAAAAACTTTGTCGGCATTTGCCTCAAAATCTTCGCTCTTGAGAATCAGCAACTGTTCCCTCGGAAAATAATCGAGCCAATTCCTGATTTGTTCAACATAAATTCCTCGCGACAAATAAGAATAATGTTGGTGGTTGAAACTGTAATAATCTTTATCGGCTTTGATTTTTTCAATTTCACCTTTTAGGCGATCGCCCTCAGAGGCGATCGCCTTTTCAAAATCCAGCTTTTCGCAGCCGATCGCGACTTCTAGATGATAGTTCAGCCAAGCTCGTTTTACCGGGTTTCGCAGCATTACAATTAGCTTAACATCCGGGAAACACTTGTAAACCCGCTCTGCCACCAACGGATGATAAATATAGTAAGGAGTCATTTCCCACAGCAACACCTTCTCATCCGCCACACTGCGAGTCAACTGCTTGCTGTACCAATCAACACCCCGCTCAAAATTCAAATCAAAAAAGTGAATGTTGCGGGAACCATCTTTGATAATTTGCAAGTGATTTGCGAGATAGCCGGATAGAGGTTCCGTGCCGCACTTTTGAGCGCCAATAATTAAAAAGTCTGGTTCCTGCTTATTTTTCAACTGAGTCGAAATCTGGGCATAGGCGGGATTATTTTTATTCAAGGCGTGAACTTTTTCGGCTGCTTCTGGTAAATCTGCAACCTGCATTTTGCCATCAAATTCCCAGCGGTAGGGCGGACAAAGAATCGTTTTTAGGTTTACAGTCGATCGCACGTACAGCGGATAAATGTGCCAATGATAATCATAGGCGTAAGCCAAACTCTTCTCGTAAACCCCAGCATTCACGTAATACTGACCGTTCCCTAAATCCAGCCTGTCTACGTGCAGGCGGATTGTGCCTTTACCTTCGACCAGCGGCAGCAATCTGCCCATTTGATTAGTATTAGTCTCAAAACAACTTTGACCGTCTTCCCGGCTGATTGTCACGCCAAAAATAGCAGCCGAAATTGGCTTCGGTACAGAATAATGAATTTCCACAGTAATAGAATCGCCACTGTTTATCTCATCATCCGGCAACACTTTAACATCCGTAATTTCTACTTCTAAAGAACCGAAGCGATTGTCATTAATTCGCAGTTGCGAACCCGTACTCGTCACTTCAGGAGGACGCATGGGAGTGGTTTTTTCGGTTGCTGGGCGCATTTCCGACAAATACTGACCGACTACCACTTCTGGTTCCCCGTAAGCCACGATTTCACCGGATTTCAGCCACAAAGCCCGATCGCACATTTTCTGAATTTGCGTCGCGTTGTGAGAAATCAAAACAATCGCACATCCTTGATTCTTAAACTCCGTGATTCTGTTCAAACATTTAGTTTGAAAAGCCACATCACCAACCGACAAATGTTCATCAACTAACAGCACATCTGGATCGGTGTGCACCGCCACAGAAAAAGCCAGCCGCATTTGCATCCCCGTACTGTAAGTCCGCATCGGGCTATCAATAAACTTTTGCAATTCCGCAAATGCAACAATATCATCAAACCTGCACGCCGTTTCCCGGCGAGTCAAACCTGCTACCACCGCACCCACAAACACATTTTCTCTGCCAGTTAAATCCGAGTGAAAACCCGCACCCAAATCTAACAAACCGCCAATTCTGCCATTAATTTCAATGGTTCCTTCTTCAGCGTGGCCGATCCCGACGACAAGTTGCAGCAGCGTCGATTTTCCCGCGCCATTCTTACCGAGAATTCCCAGCATTTCCCCCGGAGAAACAGTGAAATTGATATCCCGCAGTGCCCAAAAACTAGCCTGCGATTTCATCTGCCGAAAACCCGCCAAAGCGGCCTGCATAATCGTATAAGGTCGATCGGCAGAGTAGCGGTTGAAACGTTTCCCCAAACCCTTGACAACAATAGCTTGACGCATTTACAATTCCTCCACAAAAGTAGTGCTTTGCCTTCTAAAAATTCCCAGTCCGATCGGCAAAAGAGCAGCCACAACCAAACTAACAATTAACAGCGCCAGCCAATCTGGCTGCGTACCTTTGAGCAGTATGGCGCGGTAGGCTCCAAGCAGTGGCACCATTGGATTTAACTGATAAAAAGGCTGAAATTGTTTCGGGACGCTATTGATGTCGTAGAAAATCGGAGTCAGGTAAAAAACCATCTGCAAAACTACGCCCAAAGTGTACTGAGTATCGCGAAAAGTGACATTCAAAGCGGCGAGGGGATAAGCCAAACTGATTGTCAAAAGAAACTGAATAACCATCAGCAGGGGCAACACCAACAGCACTAAACTCGGCTGAACGCCATCAATTGCCAGAAAGAGAATTAAGACCGGCAAAGCTAACATAAAGTGAATTAGTCCCGTCATTGTCGTGACTACCGGCAAAATTGCCGTGGGGAAATTCGGCTGTCTGATTAGCGCTTTATTGTTGGTAATTAATCCCGTTGCTTGAAATAATGCGGTTTGAGACCAACTCCAGATTAACAAACCGCTGAAAGCAAAGGAAGAAAACTTCGGAATATTCATCGGAATTACCGATCGAAATACAAAGGAAAAAACAGCCAACTGCAACAACGGATTGATCAAAGTCCAAGCAATCCCCAGAGTCGATCGCTTGTAAAGTAATTTCATATCGCGATCGACCAACACCCGCAGCAAATCGAAGAAATGAGCGATTTTGCGCCTGTCAATCAGCCTTGGAACACTTCTCATCGCACACCTCCGGCAACTTCCTGCGGTTCAGACTGTAGCTGCTCTTCCGGCTCAATCTCACCTAACTGCTGCGCCTGCAACTGCGCCTTTCTGTAAGCAAAAGGACTGTCGAGAGCTCCTAGCAACTCGCTGACTACCAACTTGCGCGGCAGCAAACCCGGAGCCCCCAAGCGGCGCACCAGCCACCAACCAAGCCACTGAAACATAGCAAATTTCCAAATTTCCCAGCGCGGCACAGTGCGGTTGCGATCGCACGTGAGTACATAAGCCCCAAAGCTGCGCCCGTTATCCTGTAACTGTCGGCTCAAAGCCTCGGCGCTGCGCCTGTGCCGGTGCCACACAAAAGCTCTCGGCTCATAAAAAGTCGAGTATCCCTTCGCCAAAATCCGATGAAATATCTCAATATCGCCAGCACCGCAAGTCGCAGTCCCCACATCGAGAGCAACGTCAAAATTGCCCACAGCCTCGAAAACTTGCCGCCGGAAAGCCATATTCGCCCCCACGCCGTATTTGCTCGCCCACAGCAACTCCCGCATCGAGAGCTTGCTACCATCAAATTTAAAACTGTGGAGATATTGCAGCATTCCCCCGTAGCGGAGTTCAAATTGAATTTGAGCCTCTGTTTCCAGTTCCGCCGGCGCGACTAAACCGCTAACTGCCATAATTTCCGGGTCAGCAAAACCCGCAGCAATACCCCGCAGCCAACCGCGATCGGGCCGCACGTCGTCGTCAGTAAAAGCAATAATCTCATGCCGCGCTTCAGCGATGCCACGATTGCGCGCCCAGTCCAATCCTGGCCGTTCTTCCTTGATGTAGCGTACCGGCAATCGCGCAACGAATTCAGCGGTGCTGCTGTTTGCAGGAGCGTTGTCTACAACGATAATTTCGCGGTGGGGATAGTCCAGGGCGAGCAGAGCTTCTAGAGCGCCTTTGAGCAAATCTGTGCGATCGCGCGTGCAGATGACAACGCTAATCGGTGGCAGGTGGCGATCCGCCACTGCTTCAGAAACTGCGCCGAATTGCTCTCCTAAAGTCGATTGCACCAACTCTTTTCCTAACTGATCCACAATTGTTTGTCGCACTCGCTCAGCGGAAATTGTTTGTTCCCAGGGATTGTTGCTAACATAAGCCCAGCCCAGAGGCCGTCCCCGGTAGCGAACTAAAATGCGAACTCCTTCGTATTGTTCGAGTTGCCTAATCGGATTAATCTGTTCGGTAAACTCAATCTCCATCACTTTTATTGCCATAACTTGCTCCTAAAAATTTTGCAGCGGGCACTAGATAGAAAAGTTTTGACTTGGGACTTTTAACTTTGGGGTCGCAACTTTCCAATTTCCCAACTTTTGAGGTTTGAGTTTTTGGTTTAACTTCCCCGAATTCAGTAGATATGCACGAAAAAAAATATCTTCTAGGGGCTAGTTTAGCTAAGCATAACGAGATATAAGCGAGAAGATGAAGGCACTCACCTGCCCGAATCATGTAATCTTTATTTGTACCTATTTACTTAGCTCTTAATTGCTAACTCGTAAGTTTCAAAAGCAACTAAAGGTTTGTCTTCAAGCGTTTCAGCACTGTGGGGCAAACCGTTAACCGCGATCGCCCCAGCCAGCGGTTGAGCAAAGTGAAGCGCCAGAATCGATCGCAAGTGAGCGCCCCGCAGCGGTTCCGCGCCCGCTTGTGGAAAAATATGGCCGACTGTTAGTTGGTCATAATACAGGTAAACCCCAGCCGGTCGTTCCGCATCCAGTAGACTTTCTGCCGCTTCCCAACCTTGCTGCAAATCAATGTTAATTTCATATCCGCCCAAATCAGCACGGGCCGGGCCTCCTTGCATAAAACTAGAAATAGCAGAGCGACTTTTCAACTCATCAATCACACCCCGCAAATACCAATAACCGCGCAATTTTGCCCGCAACCACCGCCAAGTTTCCCGCATCCCCAAGCTTTCGAGTAAATCCAGAGATTTCCTGACTCCCACAGCCAGCCAATCCACAACCGCCGGCCATAAAAACGCGATCGCCACCACAATCTTGTCTACCAAAAAATAAGGAGTTTCGTAGTCTTTTATCTGCAGCGTCGGTCTGAGTTCCGGGTGTCGGCGGCCGATCAAAACATCCGATCGCCCTTCCTGACGAGATCGGCGGAAAGAGCGATCGAGATTATTAGTTTCGTGTTCGTAATGATAGCCCACAGCATCCCCCGCTACAGCAAAAGGTACACCAGCTTTTAGCAAACGCACCCCAAACTCGTAATCTTCCCCGCCGCAGTTCCCAAAAGCCGAATCAAAGCCATCGAGACGAGCAAACAGTTCTGCATCCAAAGAAAGGTTGCCGCTAAGCAAATCTTGATAAGTAAATCGATGACCAGGCTGACTCATCTGATAAAACTTGTCTTCCCACCACGAGCGCACTTCCACGTCAAAAAACCTAGTTCCTCCGTGCAACTTAGGCGGATAGGGGCCCATGACAGCCGCTCCCGGACGCTCTCGGTGAACCCGCGCATGGCTTTCCACCAAAGGCGGCAGCGCTTCGATATCGTCGTCGAGAAATAGCAGCAATTTCCCGGTAGCCGAAGCCGCTCCCGTATTGCGGGCGATGGAAGCACTTCGGCAATTTACCTCGATCGCCTGCAGTTTAAACGGAGCTTTGTAGTCTTGTAGCATTGCCAAAGTATCGTCAATGCAGCTATCTGCCACTACAATAACTTCCATCAGGTCGATCGGATAAGTCTGCAAGTGCAAAGCATCCAAAGCCCGCCGCAGCGAAGAACTTCGGTTGTGGCTAGGAATAATTATGCTAACTGTTAGATTTTCCATATTTACATTACAACAATTAACTTCATCTGCATTTCATCTCCCTTCATCTGCCGTTAAAAATAATCTAAAAATCCCTATTCATTGCTCCCCTTAATTTTTTGTAACAACTTCCGAGAAGCAAAATAAGCCATCGGCCCGCTAATGCAGCCCCGGAATTGAGCCCACAGCAAATCCCTCGGAACCGCATCCGGTTGCTTTCGCAAAGAAGCAATTAATTCAGGAATTTGCTTATACCGCAGCCATCCCCAAGCTAATAGAGGCACACTAAATTCTCTGTTGATTACAAACAGCCGCGTCCAGAAAGCATAGACTCCGATGCCGTAGCCTTGGAGCGTTTTTCGCAATTCTTCCCAAGTGCGACGATGGCGGTGCCAGCTCAATGCTCTCGGCTCGTATACGATGCAGTAGCCCGCGCGCAAAATGCGGGCAAAAAGTTCACAGTCTTCGCCACCCACCGTGGGTGTTCCCGCCCCCAAAGCTTCGTCAAACAGGCCAATGTAGTCGATCAAACTTTTCCGCACAGCCATACTCGCCGAAACTCCCACAAGATGCACAATCAGAGGATTGCACTGCGCCCCATCAAAAACTCGGCGCTCAAATCCCCGCCCGTGCGGGCTGTAGCGCTCAAACCATTCTTGTGCTTCGGTTTCCAGTTCCAAGGGCATCACCAGCCCCGTGACGCACATCACTCGCGGATCGCTAAAATTCCACAAGAGCGATCGCAGCCAGTTCGGATCTGGGACAGCATCGTCATCTGTAAAGGCTACGAATTCATGTTTAGCTTCGCGTAAAGCTCGGTTGCGGGCAGCGCTGGAGCCCGGTACGTCTTCGCGCACATAGCGGACTTGTGGGTAATTTTTGACCAGTTCCTTGGTAGCGTCCATGCTGGGACAATTGTCAATTACCAGGTATTCCTGACCCTCATCTGGCAGCAGCATCAGCGCGTCTAGACAGCGCCGCAAATCTTCCGGTCGATCGCGCGTGCAAACCGCTACTGTGGCGATCGGCAATGCCTCCACCAACCCCCGCTCATCCCATTCTAGAGTGTCGTAGAGCCAGTTTTTCCACAAGTTGTCACCAGCAGCATTCATCAGTGTTTCCCGTAATTCGTCACCGCCAAGGCGGCCTCCGACTACGGGCAAAAGAGCTTGACCGATCGGTTTTCCGTGCAGTCGAATTAAAATCAAGGCTTTGCTGTAACGCTCCTCAACCGTGATTTCTGGCGGGAGTTTGGAGATTTCCAGGTCAAGAATAGCTGTTGCCATTTTAGATTTTAGATTTTAGATTGGGAAAAAATCCTAGATACTCCGTATATTACCGGATGTATTTTAGCAGAAATTGTTTTAGGGGATAGCAACTTCTCACTGCCATACTTGCCGAGCGCCGATCGCGAATCAAAGATAAAGCCTCATTTTGTTATGGCTATTATTTATTTTTACTTTCGATGACCCGCTGATGTCAAGTTTTTTTCCTACATAATATTTTTTATCGAAAACCTTCGCACCTCAATGCACGTGTCAATTGCAGCCGTTATTGGCCGTCGGCGTCCTCCCCAGTCTCCCCATTCATACCAAATCTAAAAACCCGATTTTTTGATAAAACCCGGTTTGTGCGATCGCCTCTCATTCCAGCTTTAATTGCGATCGGGTACTATTCTCTAAAACATACCAAACAATTAAACACTCTCGCACTTAAAACTTTCGCCAGTAGTAATTATTCTATAACAATCCCAAGCCCGTTGTTAGAATAATGAGCCCGCCCTTAAAAAATATTTTTTTTAAATCTAAAATATACCTAATTGCGCCAAAACAAATACCATGTATGTCTTGTATTGGTCGTTTGAGCTAAGAATGCGTCCTATACAAAACACTGTATGAGTTCCAGACTCGACCCAAATTAGCTATATTTCTACCTACTTATTTAACCGACATAAATGAGTTGAGCTAGTCCAACCCATACCACGTGAAGTGAAGCAATATTATTCATTTAAAATATTTACCAAAGGCTACAAAAACCGAGATTTCAGCAGGTTAAATAAGTCAGTTCCGGCTTCATTTGTTAATAAACTAAACTCTATCAACTACTGGTATCTCTAGGTTGAAATTGGCAGAACGACGAGGCTCAGTCAGTTATCTAGAATTTGTGCAAAGCGCAGCAGTCAATCGATTTTAGATTTTAGATTTTAGATTTTAGAGGCGACCCCACGGATAAATGCGGGGGCTTGAGGATTTTAGATTTTAGATTTTGGATTGATTCCACGGATAAATCCGGGGGCTTGT
>Ga0105046_10011672_pt1 | contig 13648 bp, 12 predicted proteins | sample MAT03_FD_78385 | JGI IMG/M metagenome (GOLD analysis project Ga0105046, IMG submission 78385) | Freshwater microbial communities from Lake Fryxell liftoff mats and glacier meltwater in Antarctica - MAT-03 (megahit assembly) | ecosystem: Environmental > Aquatic > Freshwater > Ice > Liftoff... | reverse complement strand
TTCAAGCAGTCGTTATCCGCGTTGGAGCCCAAGTTGACCCAAGTTGCACCTTCATTCACTGAATACTGGAATCCGAGCCCGTCGTAGGCCGGCTCCGTTTCCCAATACAACCAGAAGGAGATGTAGGGATAGGTGAGCGCAGAAAGGTCGAAGCAGGGGCTTTCCAGCCAGCTTTGTTGGTTGTTCGAATAGAAGGAGCCGGTCAGCCCGCCCACACACCAGGCCTTCGTTCCTTCGGGTGCGCTGTTGATCAAGGGATGCGCGGGAGTGCCCCAGGCCCAGTCGTTGTTGGTTCCAGCGCTGGCCCATGCCGGGGAAGCCTCGAAGCCTTCAACATAGGGGAAATTAGTGATCACGGTATTGCATTGAGCAATACCCCATACCGGAAAGCTCCACAGGCAGAGGAGGAGCAGTGCGTGCCAAGCAGCTCTGGTCGACCTTGGGTTGCTTACGTGTATTTGCTCCTTCCCCATATACTTGGCATCCATGATCAGACGGCCAATGACCTTACAAAGTTCGCCAAGCGGAAGGGAACAGTCGCCAAGATCTGTTATGGGCGGTATTCCTGCACCTTAGCGCATCACGGTCAAGTGTCCGGAGAGGTCGTAGTGCTTTCCATCCAAGCCCTCTGCAACAAGGACGTAGAAGTAGGTTCCTTCGGAGACCATTTCACCGCTCAATGTGCGTGCATCCCAGCTCTGGTTGGCACGGGTGAGTTCGCTCATCTTCTGGCCCCAGCGGTTGAAGATCTGCATGTTGAATGTGGCGAGGTTCGCTGTCGTGACCGTTAGGATATCGTTCTGGCGATCACCATTCGGGGTGATGACGTTGGGCACCTCGATGGAACTTTCTTCGATCGGGACGGGAACAGCGGAAACGACGATCAATTGTGAAGTGGAGATCGTGCAGCCGTTCGCGGTCACTGCCAAAACCACGGTGTACGTGCCGGGTTGCTCGAACAGGTGTTCCGGGGAAACCAAGCTGCTGGTGGCGTTATCGTCAAAGTCCCAGCTATGTGCGGCACCGCTCGGTGTGCTGGTGGAGTTGAATTGAACGGTGAGCGGTGCAAGTCCGGAAGTTGGAGTGGATGTAAATGCTGCCTGCACCTGGACCACTTGCACGGTAATACTTGCCGTGGTGGATCCACAGGCATTGGTCGCGGTGGCCGTATAAACACCAGCATCCGAAACCGTGATCGTTGGTCCCGTAGCGCTCGTATTCCAAGTGATCGGATCATTACTGGTGGCAGTAAGGACCGTGGTCTCGCCGGGGCAGATGGACCCAACACCCGATATGCTGACAGTAGGCAATGGCAGAACGGTAACCTCCACCGAAGCCGTATCCGATCCGCACGCATCGGTACCGATGACCGTGTAAGTACCTGGAGCCTCCACCGCGATGGTAGAAAAAGACTCCGATGTGCTCCACACATAACTGGTGGCACCCGTCGCAGTGAGTTGGGTGCTTTCACCAGCACAGAAGGTCGTTGTTCCTTGGATCTCGACAGTGGGTCCAGCCCCAAATACCACTTCGATCTGAGCCACAGCTTCGCCACAGCCATCCGTACCGGTCACTGTGAATGTGCCTGCAGTCCCGACGGTGATGGAAGCCGAAGTCTCGTTCGTGCTCCACATGTAAGTATCGGCGCCTGTGGCGGTAAGCACGGTGGTCTGTCCAGCGCAAATGGTCGTATTGCCAGTGATGGTCACGGTGGGTCCAGGTGCAGAGGTCACTTCAACGGAATCCGTACCGGTCCCGCACGCGCTAGTTCCAACCACCGATATCGTTCCGGCGGTTTCAACCGATATGGACGGTGTGGTCTCCGACGTGCTCCACAGATAGGAATCGGCTCCACTGGCGGTGAGTATGGCCGGTTGTCCGATACAAAAGGTAAGGTTTCCAGTTATAATCACCATTGGTTCTGCAACCGCAGTTACATCCACCGAGGCCGTACCACTTCCACATGCGTTGGTGCCTGTAATAGTGTAGGTCCCCGCAGTGGAAACAGTGATCGCTGGAGTTGTTTCGCTTGTGTTCCACACATAAGTATCCGCACCCGAAGCTGTAAGCTCCGTGGTTTCCGGTCCGCACAATTCGGTATCGCCGACAATGGACACGGCGGGTGCCACACCGCCGGCCACCGTTACTGAAGTGAGTGCGGTTCCACAGTTGTTGGTTCCCGTAACGGAGTAGGAACCGGGCTGGCTAATGGTAATGCTTTGCGTGGTTTCGTTGGTGCTCCACACGTATGTACTGGCACCATTCGCCGTAAGTACGGTTGTTTGTCCGGGACATACCACCAAATTGCCCGTAACGGTAACGGTTACTCCTGTCGCATCGGTCACTATGAACGAAGTGGATCCAGTTCCACAGACATTCGTACCCGTAACGGAGTATGTCCCTGAAATGAAAACGGTGATGGATGCTGTTGTTTCGCCTCCATCCCATGCATACGTATCGGCACCGCTGGCCGTGAGTACCACGTTGTCACCGAGACATAGTGCCGTAGGTCCATTGGGGGTGATCTGCGGTGTGGGGCCGTTACCTGCGGGAATGATAACCGTGGTGCAGGTGGGAGTTGCACAATCTGTGATCGCGCATAGCTGGAGCACCACACTGCCTGTATCGCCAACGCCTGCAGTGTAGGTCGTGTTCAATGAAGTGGGATCCCCAATGGTACCCGTGCCACCCTGCCATTGGATGCTATCGAAATCTCCGCCGTTCACTGCACCGGTAAGGTTCACGGTACCCACACCACCGCAGAGGGTACCATCGGCGCTAGCTGTCAGCTGCAAGGCAAGGAACGGGGCTTGGCACCCGAAATTCACGTAGGAAACCTGAGGCACACCGGGCCACGAGAACAAGGCCGTCCCCCCATCGCTTTCGCCATTCTGTCCACCGTACGTACCTTGGTTGTTCACCACCAACTGCGTCACGTAAGTTGCAGTATCACTACAACCCGTGGGCGTGTATGTCATGATCATGGTCCGCGTACTATTCCCGGGCACTGGTGTCGGGCTGATCACCTGGCCAGAAGCCGGGTTGTTGGCAAAGTGACCGGAGGTATTGCCTGCATTCTGGAACACGATGTAGATGGTATCGGAGAGCGCCGTGAATGAATTCGCTTGGATGCACATATCCACGCTGGTGACCAAAAGCACGGTGGAACCCGGTGGTATAACGCCACCAACAGGTTCGATCAAGAGGCCACAAGTTTCTATGGTCGCATTCAATTGAGCGGTGTTCGCGGCGGTGGTCGCATTCTGTACCAGCCCCAGCCAGTTGTTGTTCGGCCAGTTCACTTCCAGCTCGTCCAAATTGGTTGCTTGCGGCCCGGTGATGAAGCGGACCATTTCATTTTGGCCTTCGTTGCTACCACCGCAGATCGACGACGGGTTGCAAGCATCCACCAGAATGCTTTCGATCTCCAAGCATTTCGTGGGGACCTGTGCCATGGCGGGCAAGCACACCAACGCGACGAATGGAAGGCCAAGGAGCAAACGGAGCACGTACGAATGAAGCAATGTCATTGTAGTATGGACGGAATAATTCGGTCAAAGGTCGCTTTAAGTTGCTATCCCAGATAGCCATGGAGGGAAAAGTAACAACATAGTAAGGTTGGATCCAGCTCCATGCCGATGTTGAATTCAGAAGCAGACCATGTCGATCGGACCAAACAGTCATTGACCTTGTACAGTGCCTCGTATCCTGCGGGGAGTCTCTTTGCTTTCCGAGGAAAGATTATCATCCACCACCGGTCCTCACCGCCAAGTATACTCCGAGGGCAATGCTACCCGCAGCCAAGATGAAGAAGAACGATCCCAAAGCGGCTAAGGTCCGCACCATCAATTGAACCACTGGTCGGTCCCGATAGAGTTGAACGAACGTTACGATCATGGTAGCGCCATAGGCCACGAAGAGCAGGCTGGCTGCGACCATGGTAGCACCCAAGCCCAAAAGGTTGAAGGGAAGGGCGAACACATTGAACAAGATCCGTTGACCGCTCAAGAAGGCCTGGATCACCAAATGTTCGGTGAAGTTGTGCCCGTACCTGTGGAGGAACAGCCATGTAAATGTTGAAAATAGGGGTATCAAGGCCAATTCCACGAGCGCGTAGTGCCCCATAATGACATTCATCATTTCCATACTCTTTTGCATGGAGTCATTCGTCATGGAATAGTCTTGTGGCATAAGCCCGTAGAGGATGCTATAAATGGCAGCCATCACCAGCACGAAGGCCAACGGCTTGAAGTGCGCCTTTCGCTTGCCGTCCAAGTACTCCCGCATCATGTAGCCGGGACGGGTGAAGAGTTCCTTCAAGGTGAACAGGATGCCGCGCTCCAGCACGAACACGCTGGATACGAACTCTTCGCCCAGCCATTTCCAGCTGATACGGCGGGTATCGGCGCGTTGGCCGCAGCTCGCACAGAACGCATCCGTGAGTTCAGCAGCGCAGTTCTTACAGGTGGGCATGGCGCGAAAATAGCGGAGTGGGCGTAGCCGTGGTGTTTATCGGATCCCGAAGCGCCTCAACTTTCCATCTTTGCCCTTTGCCAATACCCTTCCATTTCGGCGAGCGTCATCTCCCCCATCACTTTACCGTCCTTGTGGCTTTCGCGTTCCAAGAACTGGAACCGTTGGATGAATTTGCGGTTGGTGCGTTCCAAGGCTTCGTCCGGGTCTATGTTCAGGAAACGTGCATAGTTCACCATGGAGAACAGCACATCGCCTAGTTCTTCGGTCTGCTTGGATGAATCTGCTTCCACCTCTGCTTTCAACTCGTTCAGTTCTTCTTGCACCTTTTCCCACACCTGTTCACGGTTCTCCCAATCGAAGCCGACACCGCGTGCTTTGTCCTGTACACGGATCGCCTTCACCATGCTTGGTAGACCCCGCGGGACACCTTGCAATACGCTGGGGTGCTCGGTCCCCTCTTCTTTGTTGGCTGCCTTCTCCGCCAATTTGATCTTTTCCCAGTTCGCCTTTACGTCCTGCTCATCTTTCACCTTCACGTCGCCGTAGATGTGGGGGTGCCTGTTGATCAGTTTCTCGCAGATCCCATTGAGCACATCGGTTATGTTGAAGGCCCCTTTCTCCTCGCCGATCTTGGCATAGAAGACCATGTGGAGGATCAGGTCGCCCAATTCCTTTTTCACTTCCTGCAGGTCGTTCTCCAGAATGGCATCACCGAGCTCGTACGTTTCCTCGATGGTGAGCGGCCGCAGGGTTTCCATGGTCTGCTTCTTGTCCCATGGGCACTCTGCGCGCAAGGTGTCCATGATGTCCAACAAACGCAGGAATGCCAAGAGGCGCGGATCGGTCACTGAAGCGGTCATGCCGCAAAGGTGGTTAGCATTGCGGAAAGGAACCGGTCATTACACAGGCTAATCCTCCAAAAAGAAAAGGGAACCGGGAATGGACGTGAATGAACGTGAATGAATGCGGATCCCTCCCGGACCTTTTCCGTCGTCTCGCACTCCTTGCGGAAAACCACCTCACAGGTCCCCTTCAACTGGAAATGAGCGTGTATGAACCGTTGTCTGGTCGAATGCTCAGGAGTCCATCTTCCTATTTCCGTTCATTCCCGTCCATTCACGGTTCTGTATTCCTTCGATCTCCCAACGGAAATGGACGTGTCAGCCACATGCAATCCGAACCGCGTTCTCCTGAACTCCCGTATTTTGGCCCCCAATGGCTGGCACACGTATACTTTTCTTTGGTCGCAATCCGGCCATGATGGCATTGATCGATAAGGAGTTGTCCGCAGCAGGTTTTGAGGCTACGGGGTTTCTGGAAGAGGAGTTGCTCTTGGCGGAACTACGCAAAGGCGAGGTCAAACTGTTGATCATCGGCGGTGGTGTGGAAGATGAACCCCGTGAGCGTTTGCGGAAGATCTGCGCCGGTTCGGGGATCAAGGTCCACGAGCATTTTGCCGGTCCAACCGCTTTGGTGGACAGCGTTAAGAATGCGCTGGGTTGAACCGTTGCCGGATGCAGCCCTCCCCTATCCATACTTCATGGGTCCATTCGTCGTTAATCCAGCTTATGCGCATTTGTCCGATCGTCCTATTTCTGCTCCTCTCCACGTATTCGCTAGGCCAAGGCACCGCGAAGTTGCGTGGTATCGTTAAGGATGAATTGGGCAATACGCTTCCGCAGGCGAACATTATAGTAAGCGATCCCAGGGACCGTGTTGAGGTGTGCGATGCAGAAGGGAAGTATGAGCTCGTGTTGCCTGCCGGAGTACCTGTCAAAGTACGTTGGAGCTATGCGGGGCTGTTGCCCAAGGAAGAGGAATTGGTGTTGAACGATGGCGAAGAGCGCACCTTGGACGTACGGCTGAAACTGCGGACCTTGAGCATTGTTGATGTGGAAGGCACCCGGCGGGAAAGAGAGTCGGGTGTTGAGCCGTTGGACGCCCGCATCGTACCCTTTGTACCCAGCGTACAGGGCGGTGTAGAAGCCTTGCTCATTGGCCAGTTGGGCGTTGCAACGCGGAATGAATTGAGTTCGGGCTACAGCGTGCGCGGTGGCAATTTCGATGAGAACCTGGTCTATGTGAACGACATTGAGGTGTACCGTCCGTTCCTTGCGCGTGCTGGACAGCAAGAAGGATTGAGTTTCCCGAATCCGGCCATGATCGAGCGGATCCAATTCAGTCCCGGTGGTTTCGAGGCCCGTTATGGCGACAAGATGAGCAGTGTATTGGACATCCAGTACAAGCGGCCCCGAGCATTCGCGGGCAGTGCCACGATCGGCTTGCTCGGTGGTGCTGTACATATCGAAGATGCCATGTTCAAGAAGCGGCTGCGCCAGATCACGGGATTCCGCTACCGGAGCAACACGCTTATATTGAACGGACTCGATACGAAAGGGCAGTACCGGCCCACGTACACCGACCTTCAAACGTACTGGACCTACGACCTTACCGAGAAGGTGGAATTGGGATTCCTGGGTCTCTATTCCACGAACAAATACGGCGTTGTCCCGGAGGACCGCGAAACTGAATTCGGCAGCTTCAACCAGTCGTTGCGGTTCACCTCTTACTTTGAAGGCCAGGAAGTGACCAAGTTCGAAACGTTGTTCGGGGCATTGAACGTGAATGTGCAGCAAACGAAGGACCTCCGGTTGAAATTCACTGCAAGTGCTTTCACCACGCGGGAAAGCGAACGGTTCGATGTACTGAGCGAGTACTTCCTGGACGAGCTGGAACGTGATCCGGGCAGCAGCCAGTTCGGCGAAGCGATCGCGAACCTGGGCATCGGAAGATCACTGCGGCATGCACGCAACGACCTGGACGCACGTGTGCTCACCTTCGCCCACAAGGGCTACCTTCAAAAGGGAAAAAGCTACATCCAATGGGGTGCGGACGTTCGCAGTGAGTTGATCAACGACAGGCTGAGCGAATGGACCTTGATCGACTCGGCGGAATTCAGCATACCGGTGAACAGCGGCGATGACCTGAACCTCAACTACGCCTTGAAGAGCAAGCTGAACTTGGCAAGTGTTCGCGCATCGGGCTACCTGCAAAACACGTGGCGCTGGGATATGGGCGGCGATAAATGGTTGAGTTTCATCGCCGGGGCACGTGCCCAGTATTGGACCTACAGTTCGCAGACCGTTGTAAGCCCGCGTGTTCGGCTCACGTATCATCCGGGTTGGAAAGCACTTTCCGCCGAAGGGGATACCCTGGACCGTGACTGGGGATTTTGGCTGGCAAGTGGCCTATACTATCAGCCTCCATTCTACCGCGAGGTCCGTGGCTTCGATGGCACCTTGAACCCCGACATCAAAGCACAGCGAAGCATCCACTTCGTGCTGGGCATGGACCGCCGTTTCACGATCTGGGACCGCCCGTTCAAATTCACTGCGGAAGGCTATTACAAGTTGATGAACGAATTGATCCCCTATGAATTGGACAACGTGCGGATCCGTTACTACGGTGCCAATTTGGCGAAGGGCTTTGCCACCGGGATCGACCTGAAGCTGAACGGAGAATTCATTGACGGCGTAGAAAGTTGGATCGGCATTAGCACCATGACGATCAAAGAGGACCTGTTCAATGACACGTACACCAAACGCTATAACGCACGTGGTGACCTGATCTTTCCGGGCTTTACGTTCGATCAAGTCGCAGTGGATAGCACGGTGGTGAACCCCGGTTACATTGCTCGGCCCACGGACCAACGGGTGAATGTGGCCTTGTTCTTCCAAGATGAAATGCCGGGCATTCCCTCTTTGAAAGTGCAATTGACCGTGAACTTCGGAACAGGTGTACCCTTCGGCCCACCGAACCAGACCCGATATGCGGACACCCTGCGCACCACCTTGTACCGCCGTGTCGACATCGGTTTCACAAAACAGCTTTTGGGTGCCAAGGGACAGGAGAAACGCGGTTTCCTTCGGCACATTGATAACATGTGGGTCAGTTTGGAAGTCTTCAACCTGTTGAACATCAACAACACCATTTCCCATACGTGGATACAAGGCGTGAACGGTGTTGATTACTCCATCCCCGACTACTTGACACCGCGGCGATTCAATTTGCAATTGATCATGCGGTTCTGACGAATAGGAGCGAATTTATTCCTCCCCATATGGACTGCTGCATGGTTTCTCCAAGGACATTCTCGCTGAGCTGAAATAGGCACCTCTCGCCGCGAACCCGCTCCTTGCGCTATTTTAGCCGCATGATGCATCGCTCTGCCATTTTGCTACCGGTACTCTTCCTACTTATCGGCTGCTCCACCCACAAATTCGTGGCTGCGTCGCACCCGAACGGAAAACCCGAAGTCGTAGTCTTCATGAAGGGGAAAGGAGATGATGCGGAAAAGGTGATGGAAAAGGTCTACTATCCGAACGGGCAGCTGGAATATGTCGGCACTTTTGAGAAGGGGGTGGAGCAGGGCGAATGGATGTACTATTACGAGAACGGCACCAAGAAATTCAAGGAGATCTGGGACAAAGGCGTGGAGAACGGGATCCATTTGGACTACTCCCCGGATGGCCAAGTGTACCGTGAGTTGCACTATGATCACGGCCGTTTGGTGAAGGAGATCAACAATTCTACGCACTAGTTAGGCGGGTTGGGACAGAGTACCGGGTACAGAGTACCGAGTACAGAGTACCGAGTACTGCTCCCTGCGTACTAGGTACTCTGTACTCAATACCCTGGACCCTTCAACCTCTTCAACCCTCAACCCCTTCAACTTCTCAACCACTGTACTTAACCTCTTGGCATCGCTACCCCGGCAGGTTCACGATCGTGTTCGGGGTGCTCCTGTTGGCGTTGTTCGTGATCGAGCACATCAACGGTCGTTTCTGGCTGAATGACTTCCGCGTGTATTACGGTGCTGGCGAGGCGTTGTTGAAAGGCGAGTCCTTGTACGGTGTGGCGCACGGCTTGGACAGTGGCGTGTTCAAATATGCTCCGGCGTTGGCCCTGTTCTACGCGCTATTCGCGTTGTTACCATACGGCATTGCGGCATCCATCCAATACGGGTTGATCGCGATCGCATTCATAGATGGCTCCATACGGATCGACCGCCTTGTGCGGGAACGGCTTCTGCAACAGCGCACAGCAGGGTACTGGCCCTTGTTCGTTACGGCCCTTGTGTGCGTTGTTCACCTGCATCGCGAATTGCATTTGGGCAACATCAACATGCTCTTGTTGTGGTTGCTCGTGGTCGCGTTGGAACGGTTCATGAATGGAAGAAGCAATGCAGCTGCCGTGCTGATCGGTATCGCGATCCTGGCCAAGCCGCACTTCGTGGTACTGCTTCCGTTGCTAGTGTTCTTCAGCAAGTATCGCGAGCTGGGCGTATCCTGTGGTGTGGTGCTGTTGGGCCTGATCCTGCCGGCATTCTTCCAGGGTCCTGCTATCAATTTGGAAGTCCACAAAGCGTGGTTCGCGGCCATGGCCGAACACAATTCCTCTTTGATCTACACGGGCGGCGAGGACTACCGATCAGTGAATACGATCTACTCGTTCCTCCATCGTTCCGTGCTGAAGTATTTCATGGACCCGTCCAGTGGCGAAGCGTACACGATATTGGGGATCATTGCAGTTGTGTTCGGCACATTCCTCCTCTGGATGAAACGTCTCACCGCAGCACCTCCTACCCTTTTCGCAATGTGCTATTTCCTGATCTTGGCCTTGGTCCCGAGCATAACGCTCACGGACACGGAACACTTCCTGCTAACCATGCCGCTGGTGGCCTACCTGATGCACCATCTGGTCCCGATCACCCGGCCGCGCTGGCTGCTTTTGTTGGGCATACCGATCCTGTTCGCATACGGCGGAAATTGGGAGGATGCACTTGGTCCGTTCGCTGCGGATCTGATCCACTATGGCGTGCTGGGGATCGGCAATGGTTTCCTGATCCTGATCTGTGCTTGGCTCTTTGCCCGATCGAACCAGATCGAAGCGAGTGCGTCATAGACATGATGATGAAGCACATACGCACCACATTGCTCGTTTTCGTTTTCGCGTTGGTCCATACCAGCTTTGCGCAGTCGCTCTACTTCCCGCCCACCACCGGCAACACGTGGGAGACGACCGACCCGGCAGGCCTTGGCTGGTGTACGGACTCCATCGCTCCATTGCTCGACTTCCTCGAAGAGAGCAACTCGAAGGCCTTCATACTGCTGAAGGATGGCCGGATCGTGATCGAGCACTACTTCGGCACGTTCACAGCGGACAGCAATTGGCACTGGGCATCGGCGGGCAAATCACTTACCTCGTTCTTGGTAGGTATGGTGCAGGAAGATGGTTTGTTGGACATCAACGAACCCAGCAGCAATTACCTCGGTACCGGTTGGACCAGTTGTACCCCGGAACAGGAATTGGCGAACACCGTTCGGCACCAACTGACCATGACCACCGGGCTGGATGACGGAACAGGAGATCCGTATTGCACGGACCCCGCTTGCTTGCAGTACCTAGCCGATCCCGGAACACGTTGGGCCTATCACAATGGGCCATACACCTTGTTGGATGGGGTGATCAGTGGGGCGACCGGCCAAACGCTGAACAGCTACGTCATCAACCGGCTCAGCCTTCCGACAGGGATCACCGGTCTGTACATTCAAACAGGTGGCAACAATGTGTTCTTCAGCAAACCGCGTAGCATGGCGCGTTTCGGGCTGTTGATGCTGGGGCAAGGCACGTGGAACTCCACACCGATCATGTCGGATATGAACTACTTCACGGACATGACGACACCATCGCAATCCATCAACAACTCCTATGGCTATTTGTGGTGGCTGAACGGCCAGACGAGTTATCACCTGCCATCCACGCAGATCGAATTCCCGGGGACGTTGATGCCCAATGAACCTGCTGATGCCTACAACGCGTTGGGCAAGAACGGACAGTTCATCAATGTGGTACCCAGCCAAGGGATCGTGTTGATCCGCATGGGCAACGCGCCGGATGAGTTCCCTGTGCCCTACTTGTTGAACGATGCGATCTGGGAATACTTGAACGCAGTCATTTGTACACCATCATCAGTGAAGCCCCCAGCGCTAGGTGGTGCGCTGGGGTTCTTCCCCAACCCCGTTCTGGACCAGCTGCACATCACTCTGCCCGCAGGCGACCACGGAGGCGAACTACGCATTCTGGATGCGCTCGGAAGAGTGGTACACACCCAACAGATCCTGTCTGCCACCACGGCTAGCGACTTGCGCGGCCTCTCCCCCGGCAGCTACCGGTGTGTGCTTACCACGGCCACGGATCGGGTGGTGAGCGGGTTCGTGAAGGAGTAAGGGATCGCGCGGGGCTGCCGAACAACCGTGCATTATCTTGCTCTTTCCCCATGGACGAGAAAGTCGTCAAGAAACAGGTTCACTTGGAGCATTTTGTACACGATGCCAAGCGCTGCATAGGGGTCGTTTGCCCGTACGATACGCTGCTCATTGCTGCTGCGAAAAAGGCCGGGGCCAAGTGGAGTGCGACCCACAAGCGGTGGTACCTATCCAACACACCGGAAGCCCTACGGGACATCTTCGCAGCATTCAAGGGCGTTGCGTGGGTGGACATGGAAGGCTTGCGGAAAAAGCAAGACATGCTTCCAATAGGTCCAACAAGTGTTCAGCGGAAGACGGGATCCAACTGCCCAGCGAAGCTGGTGCCCGCAACGCATTCGACACCTGAACCGCCAGAACTCAGTGATGTGCAGGTGGCGGCGCTTGAGGCGATGCGGCGCAAATTGGAAGTAGCGCGGTACAGCCCACGGACGATCAACACCTACCTGAGCGCCACGAAGAAGTTCTTTCAGCACTTTGCCTCGCAACAACCGAACGACATCCCTACCGAGGACATCGAACGCTACCAACACTACTTGGCATCCGAGCGCAAGGTGAGCAACAGCTATCTCAACCAAGTGGTAAACGCTGTTCGGTACTACTACAAGGATGTTATGGGCGACCACCACCGTGTGAAATTCATTGAACGACCCTGCCTACCGTCAGGCAGGCGCGCGGTGAACGCAAGCTGCCAAAGGTGCTCAGCGAGGAAAAGGTGGCGGCACTGCTTAACGCCGTGGACAACCTGAAGCACAAGTGCATACTCATGCTGATCTACTCGGCCGGGCTACGGATGGGCGAATTGCTTGCTTTGGAGCGGACGGACATCATTCCTGAACGCAAGCAAGTGCTTGTCCGCGGTGGAAAAGGAGGCAAGGACCGGGTAACGCTACTGAGCGAAAAGATACTTACGCTACTTAACGAATACTTGCAAGCATACACGCCTAGGATCTACCTATTCGAAAGTCCAGAGGGTGGCATGTATTCCGCTACAAGCGTTCAAATGGTCTTCAAGCGGGCCAAAAAGAAGGCCGGTATAACGGCACCCGCTACGGTACATACCCTTCGGCACTCTTTCGCAACACATCTTTTGGAGAGTGGAACAGACCTGCGCTACATTCAGACCCTGTTAGGCCATGCTTCCAGCAAAACCACAGAGATCTACACGCATGTCAGCACCAAAGCCCTTGGCCAGATCCGAAGCCCATTGGACAACTTGGACCTGTGATGAACGATGGCTGGACCATAGGAGAAATAAACCACATATGGTCACAACCGAGTAGTTAGGCATTATTTTGAAGTCAAAAACATTATCGACAAATGAAATATATTACACTTTTAGTTATAACTATAGCCTTATCAATTGGCTTTATTGGTTTTAATAGAAATAATCCAACGATAAGATTTTTGGAATCCATAGATGGTGAGCAATTAAGTCGGCTTACAATGCCTTTCGATGACATGTCGAGAAAGGATTGGCACTATTTACCAGGGAAGATGTGGCCGAGAACCGGGTTAAAACTTGGTGAACTAAATGACAATCAGAAAATAGCATTTTCACAAATGCTCCAGTCATTCTTAAGTAACTCGGGGTATGACAAGGCTCAGAAAATTATAGAATTAGAAAATATCTTGGCCGAATTGGAGGGCGATCCCGAGTTGAGAGATGAAGGGGCTTACTTTATTGCTATCTATGGAAATCCCAGAACAGATAGTCTTTGGGCGTGGTCTTTTGAAGGACATCATTTGTCATTGAATTTTACTGTATTAAAAGGCAAATTATCGACTGCACCAAGATTCTTTGGAGCCCGCCCGGCTACTATCACTGAGGGCAGTAGAAAAGG
>Ga0105046_10011671_pt1 | contig 13650 bp, 11 predicted proteins | sample MAT03_FD_78385 | JGI IMG/M metagenome (GOLD analysis project Ga0105046, IMG submission 78385) | Freshwater microbial communities from Lake Fryxell liftoff mats and glacier meltwater in Antarctica - MAT-03 (megahit assembly) | ecosystem: Environmental > Aquatic > Freshwater > Ice > Liftoff... | reverse complement strand
AATAAATTTATCAGAATGAATTTTCCGAATCATTTGACAGGAATCAGGAATTTAGATTTAAAAGATATTAATTCTATTTTTCAACTCACAAAGAAATATAAAAGCAGTATTATAAATAAGACACCTTTTGAAAAGAGTTTAAACGGTAAATCTGTAATAAATCTTTTCTTAGAAAATTCTACCCGGACACGAACTTCATTTGAGCTTGCAGAAAAGAAACTTGGAATGGATGCAGTAAATTTTAACGGTCAAAGTTCATCACTTAGTAAAGGGGAAAGTTTTTTAGATACTTTAAAAAATATAGAAGCGATGAAATTTGATTACATAGTTATCAGACATTCTGATTCGGGAATAGCGGAATTTTGTACTAAAAATACTACTTCAAAAATCATAAATGCAGGTGATGGAATTAATGAGCATCCGACACAGGGCTTGCTTGATATTTATACATTGAAAGAGGAATTTAAAGAACTTGAAAAACTAAATGTCTGTATAGTCGGTGATATTTCTCACAGCAGAGTAGCATTATCAAATATCTACGGATTAAAAAAATTTGGAGTTAATGTTTCGGTTTGCGGACCAATATCTTTTATGCCAAAATATATTGAAGGATTAGGAGTTACTGTTTATACAACTATTGAAGAAGCAATTAAGAAAAGTGATGCATTGAATATTTTAAGAGTTCAGTTAGAAAGAGATGCCGGAAGTTTACTTCCTTCTCTTTCAGAATTCAGTAAATACTATGGGATTACAAAAAAAAGACTTTCTTTAAATCCTGATATAAAAATATTACATCCTGGTCCGATGAATATTAATGTAGAAATAGATTATGAAGTTTCAGTTTCAAAAAACTCATTTATATTCGGGCAGGTTACAAATGGATTGGCAGTAAAATGTGCCATTTTCAAATTAATGAATAATAATTAATAATTGAACATACTATTACAAAATATTAATTTAGTTTCACCGGCTGATAAAATAAATTCGAATGTTGATATATTAATAATTGACGGTAAAATAAATAAAATCGGAAAAGTAAAAATTCCTAAAAAATCTCTGAAAATTATTGACGGAAAAAATAAATCCTGTGTACCCGGATTATATGATATGCACGTACATTTTCGTGAACCGGGTCAGACTCATAAGGAAAATAATGTAACAGGTGCTGAAGCTGCGGCTAATGGGGGTTTTACAGGCGTATTGATAATGCCAAATACATCTCCTCCGTTAGATTCTCCTTTACTTGTTAAAAGTATTCTGGATAATTCAAAGAATTCTATAGTCGATATAAATATAGCAGCATGTGCAACTATGAAAAGGGAAGGAGAATTTCTTTCTCCGATATTATCATTATGTGAAGCAGGAGCAGTTGCATTTACAGATGACGGAATCCCAATTTCAAATCCTGAAATTATGAGGAGAGTTCTGGAATATACATCTCAGATAAATTCAGTTGTTATTCAGCATTGTGAAGATATGTTAATATCAAATAAAGGAGTTATGAATGAAGGATTTATTTCAACTTTGATGGGGCTCAGGGGTATTCCTGACATTAGTGAAACAACTGTAATCGCACGGGATATACTTTTGACAGAGTTTGTAAAAAATTCCAGATATCATACACAGCATATTTCCTGTGGAAGAAGTATCGATTTAATCAGGGAGGCAAAATTAAAAAATATAAATATAACTTCTGAAGTTTGTCCGCATCATTTTATTTTAACTGAAAAAGACTGTATCGGATATAATGAAAATGCAAAGATGAATCCACCTTTACGAACTGCCGACGATATTGAGAAAATATTAAACGGGTTAAAAGATGATACAATTGATGTAATTTGTACTGACCATGCTCCTCATACTGAGTATGAAAAAAATCAGGGTTTTAATAAAGCACCGTTTGGCATAATCGGATTAGAAACAGCAGTAGGGCTAACTTATACATATTTAGTCAGAAATGAAATTATATCATTTGAAAAAATGATAGAAAAAATGTCAGATAATCCGAGAAAAATATTAGGACTGGATAAAATAAAAATTGAAGAAGGTGAGAGTGCTAATTTTACAATACTTGATATGAAAAAGAAATGGACTGTTGATAAAAATAAATTTAAATCAAAATGCAGAAATACACCATTTGATAAATATGAACTTCAGTGCAAGCCATATTGTGTTATAAATAATAATCAGATTTATTTTACAGATTTGTAAAAATGTTTAATTTAAAAATAATTATTTTAATAATTATATGAGTAAAATAATTTCCATTTGCGTTCCAAAAGGCGGAGTAGGGAAGACCACTACCGCAGTGAATCTGGCAGCTTCACTTGCAGTTGCGGAAAAAAGAACTTTACTCATAGATGTTGATCCAAACGGAGCATCAGCAATTGCGCTTGGGTTTACGCCGGATAAAATCAAAGCCGGATTAGCAGAAGTATTTGGATTTACTCACTCATTAAAGTCTGCAATTCATAAGACTGATTTAGAATATTTAGACTTTGTGCCAACCAATATATTTTCAATAAATTCTCACGATAAATTTATAAAATATTCTGAGAACAGATTAATTCTTAAAAATGCAATAAGTGTTATTTTAAATCATTATGATTTTATAATTATCGATTGCCCGCCGGTTTTAAAAGGAATCTCTACAAATGCTTTAGTAGCTTCAGATTCTATATTAATTCCAATTAAGTCAGGACATTTTTCACTAGAAGCAGTTGATACTTTGTTTAAATATTTTGAATATATCAAAGAGATTGCAAATCCGAATTTGAAAATAGAAGGAATAATTCTTACGATGTATGAAAAAGATTCAAAAGTAACTAAAATATCCGAGCGTGAATTAAAAATTAAATACAGTAAATATCTTTTGAATACAGTAATCCCAAATTCAAGTTTATTAAACGAATCAACATTTTATGGAAAGCCGTTGTGTCTTTATAAAATAGATTCGGAAGGAGCAATAGCGCATTTAGACCTTGCAAGTGAGATTATTAAAAACAATAAAACATTAGAAAAGGAATTAGTTTAGTATGAAAGAGTTTCCTAAAAATTATGATTATCCGGTTTCTGAGATATACTGGCAGAAATTCTGGGCTGATAATAAATTATACGAATCTCATCCGGATCAGGATAAACTAAAATATTCAGTTGTAATCCCACCTCCGAATGTAACAGGAATTTTACATTTCGGGCATGTATTGAATAATACAATTCAGGATATTTATTGTCGCTGGAAAAGAATGCATGGATTTGAAGTTTGCTGGGTTCCGGGAATGGATCACGCAGGAATCGCCACACAGGTTGTCGTAGAAAAAGAATTAGCAAAAGAAGGTAAAACCAAATATGACCTTGGAAGAGAGAAATTCATTGAATTAGTATGGAAATGGAAGGAGAAAAACGGAGGAACTATCGGCAGACAGTTAGTGAAACTCGGAGCTTCTGTGGACTGGTCAAAAGAAAGGTTTACATTTGATGAAGGATTATCATTAAACGTTAAAAAAGTATTTGTAGATTTATACAAAAAAGGTTTGATTTACAGGGGTAACAGAATTGTAAACTGGGATCCTGCGTCACAAACTGCTGTAAGTGATGATGAAATCTATTATGAAGAAAAGCAGGACAAACTTTATTTTATTAAATATAAATTAGAAAATTCGGAAGAATATATAAGTGTTGCTACAACCAGGCCTGAGACAATGTTTGGTGATACTGCTATTGCAGTAAATCCTCATGATAATAGATATAACGCCTATAAGAATCAATATGTTATGCTTCCTTTCTTAAATAAAAAAATACCAATTATTGAGGACGAATATGTCGAAATAGAATTTGGCACCGGAGCATTAAAAATCACACCTGCACATGATTTAAATGATTTTGAAGTTGGTCAAAGGCATAAACTTGAATCTGTAAATGTATTGACAAAAGACTCAAAATTAAATGAACTAACAGGTGAATTCAAAGGAATGGATATTTTCGTTGCGAGGAAAAGAATTGTTGAGAGACTTAAGGAAATGGATTTATTGGAAAAAATTGAAGAAATAAAACATAACGTAGCATTTTCTGACAGAACGAAAGCAGTGATAGAGCCATATTTATCGGAACAATGGTTTGTAAATATAAAAAAATTAGCTGAGCCGGCAATTGAAGTTGTGAAAAACGGCTCAATAAAATTTTATCCCGAGAGATACACGAAAGTTTATTATCACTGGATGGAGAATATCCGGGACTGGTGTATATCGCGTCAGCTTTGGTGGGGACATCAGATACCAATCTGGTACAATAAACATTCCGGTGAAATTTACTGTGAAATTGATCAGCCGGATGACATAGAAAACTGGACACAGGATGAAGATGTACTTGATACATGGTTTTCTTCATGGCTATGGCCATTAAGTGTTTTTGGATGGGAAAATAATGAAAAGGATAATGCGAATGAAAATTTAAATTATTATTATCCGACAGATTTATTATCGACAGCCCCTGAAATTATTTTCCTATGGGTAGCAAGAATGATAATGGCAGGAATGGAATATCGAAAGGAGATACCATTTAAGGAAGTTTATTTTCATTCTACAGTTCGTGACGGCAAAGGAATAAAGATGTCTAAATCACTCGGTAATTTTTCTGATGCAATTGAATTAATGGATAAATACGGGACGGATGCTTTGAGATTTACGATTGTTTATCTTGCACCATTGGGTAATGATGTTTTATTTGATGAGGAAAAAACTCAGATTGGCAGAAATTTTGTTACGAAGCTGTGGAATGCAGGAAGATTTTTATCTTTATCCAAAGCAAATATTCTGGATTTAAATGCAACACAAAATAAAAATTACAAAAAAGATTTAATTGACAACTGGATTGAAAGTAGATTTAACAGTACTTTAGCTGATGCTGAAAGATATTTGAATGAATACAGATTAGATGAATATACTAAGGTAATTTATAATTTTGTATGGAGTGATTTTTGTGACTGGTACATTGAACTTATGAAAATCAAAATAGCAAATAATTCTGAAGATGCTATAAGGATTATTAATGATGCATTAAATCTTTATGAAAATATATTAAAAATTCTCCATCCGGTAATTCCTTATGTAACTGAGGAACTTTGGCATATATTGAATGAAGAGAGAGATTCCAAAAGTATTTCATTTGAAATAATTTCTGAACAAGACCAATCAAAAATAAATAAACAATTTGAAGAAAAATTTGAACAGGTAAAAGAGATAGTTACAGGAATAAGAAATTTACGGTCAGCAAACCAAATTCAGCCGGCAAAGAAATGTGATGTTATTATACATGTAACAGATAAAGAAACTTTAGATAATTTAAACGAATTCGGAAGATATATTGAAAAACTCTGTAATCTTGAAAAATTAGAATTACATAATAATAATTCGGAAAAAGAAAAAAATGAAAATGAAAATAAATTTGCAAGTTCGATTGTTAATAAAGTAGAAATTTTACTTTCTTTAGAAGGCAGTCTGGATTTGGAAAAACAAACGGAAATTGTAAAAAAGGAAATTATAAATTTAGAAAAATATCTGAACGGATTAGATAAGAAACTTTCGAATGAAAATTTTTTGAGTAAGGCATCTGAAGAAATTGTAAATGCTGAAAAGCAAAAACAAAAAGAAGCAAACGAAAAAATGATTAAATTAAAAAAACTTTTAGAAATTTAAATTTAGTTTAATCATGTAAAGTTGTTTTTCCGAGAGCTGAGATAATTAATTCAGTAGCCAGGTAAGCAGTTTTATTCTTAACATCTAAAATCGGATTTACCTCAAGAATTTCAAGAGAATTCATACAACCGCAATCAGCAACCATCTCCATTAACAACTGTGATTCACGATATGTAAGACCACCGGGGACGGGCGTTCCGACACCTTCGACAAAATCAGGATCAATACCATCCATATCAAAACTTATATGAATGAAATCAACTTTATTTTTAAATTCATTTAAAACTTTTGAAATTATTCTGTGAATTCCAAGTTTGTCAACTTCAGTCATAGTATAAACATTAAGTTTCATATCTTTAATATTTTTTGACTCAAGATAATCCACATCTCTGATACCAATTAAAGCAAGATTTTCTACCAATAATTTAGGAGCGAATCCGTTTATATGAGTTAACTTTTTATTCCCCAAACCCAAAGCTACAGCTAACGGCATACCGTGAATATTTCCCGAAGGAGTAGATTCTTCTGTATTCATATCAGCATGAGCGTCAATCCAGATAACGCCAAGAGTTTTATTTTTTTTCCGGCAATAATTTGAAATTCCTGCAATAGAACCGATAGCAGTCGAATGGTCGCCTCCGATTATAAGAGGAAAATATTTTTTATTCAGGAGTGACTCAACTTTATTGGCAAGAATTTTAGATGTTTTTTCAATTTCGGGTAAATATTTCAGCTTAGAATTTTTAATTCTCTGAGTTTCAGAAATCTCAATATAAATATCTCCAAAATCAGTAACATCACAACCAATGTTTTCCAGTTTTGATTCTAAATTTGCATAACGTATTGCTGAAGGTCCCATATCAACACCTCTTCTGTCAGCTCCAAGATCCATTGGAAATCCAATAAGTCCGATTTTTTTATTAATTTTTTTATTTTTCATTTTATTTTTCAGATTATTTCAATATACAAAACGCATAAATTAAATTAAGTAAGTAAATAGATACTATTGAATATATAAATGCAAAGTTATATTTTGATATAAATAAAACATTACAATTGCGGGTTACTGATTTCAAACATTCTGTTCAGATTCGGGTAAGAACTTTTGAAGTAGATTCACAGGGTATAGTTCACAATATAAATTATCTGAAATATGCTGAGATTGGAAGAGTTGAATACAGGAGAAATTTAGGCTATAATATATTACCTGACGGAATTTTTAATGACGGATTAAAAGTTGTGGTAGTAAGAAATGAAATAGATTACAAATCATTTTCTCACATAGATGACCTATTAAATATTTATACAAAAATATCCTGGATAAAAAATTCAAGTTTTTGTTTTGAACAGATAATTGAAAATGATAAGAGTAAAGTAATTGTATGCGAAGTTAAAGGTATTCTTGTAAATATAAATTCTCTGAATGAACCTGAAAATTTAAATATTAAATTTATAAAAGAAATTGAAACTTTCGAAAACAAATTAATTAAAATAAACTATGAAACAAAAATTTAAAAATCTGTTTTTCCCAATTTTATTGTTGGCAATAATTTACTTTACTTCAATTTTATTCCAGTCATGTGAGCAGGATTTTTTAGTACCGACGACTGCACAATTTCCTCCTGATATTGAAGCTATTTTTAATACACCATATTCAGCAAATAATATAACATGTAATACTCCATCCTGCCACGCCAGTGAAAACAGTGCTGTAGGAATGGACCTTACAAATTGGCAGAAGTCTTTAAATGGCTCTAATAACGGAACTATGATTATTCCTTATAATGGAAATTGGTCACACATTACTTCTGTATTGAATTCAGATACAAACATAGCACCTGTGACAATTGTCACACTACCTGAATATCATAAACTTGATTCTCAGAAAGTTGCAACTGTAATGAACTGGATTAATGCAGGTGCAAAGAACGCAGACGGACAGGTTGCTTTTACAAATGTTGCCGGCTCCAGTAAGGGTTATATTACAAATCAGGCAGCAGATTTAGTTGCAGTTTTGAATGCAAATGATAAAAAAGTTATAAGAATGATTCCGGTGGGAGGAAGGGCTTCTATTTTAGATGCACCACATTATATTACAATTAGTCCTGATAAAAGATATTTTTATGTAAGTTTAATTCAGGAAGGTTTTATAGAAAAGTTTGATGTGAATGTTGATTATCCGTTTACAAAAACTGACAGAATGCAGGCCGGTCTTAATCCTGCACATATTGTTATAGCACCTAATGGCAATTCAGGTTATGTAACCAATTTTGATGCAAGTGGTACGGAAAGAATGGTCCGAAAATTCAGTACAAATCCGTTTGAAATTATAGATACAGTTTCAAATGTAAAGATGAAAGCTCCACATGGTATGGCTATTTCAAACAATGGAGAATATTTATATGTAGCTTCACAGATAGGGGAGTATATTTTTAAGATTAATCTGAGCAGTTTTGAAATTGAAACCGATAATGGAATTGACCCGTCAGTGCCTCCGACAGGTAATGGTACTGGAATGTATAAACCTTATCAGGCAGTTTTATCTCCGGACAACACCCTATTATATGTATCATGTACTGCATCAAATCAGGTAAGAGTTTACAATGCTTCTGATTTAACATTAATAAACACAATACCTGTGGGTGCAAATCCGCTTTTGATGAAATTTACAAATGACGGAAATTATTTGTTTGTTTGCAATAAGAATGACAGTTCCGTTACAGTAATAAACGCTGCAAGCCAGTCTGTGCAGACAATTATACAAGGAGTTGGAATTCAGCCTCACGGTGTTGATTTTACATCTGACGGGCAATATGCAATCATCTCATGTGAGACTCAGTCAGGCTTTGACGGACATCATCCTACGGTAGGCAGTAAAAAATACGGAGTTTCAAGAATAATTAAAGTTGCAGGTTTTGAATTACTTTCGGATAAATTAGAAATGGGACCATTTCCTGCAGGAATAGCAATCATAAAATAATATGTAAAAAATACAAGTAGTAGTTAAACAAAAAAGCCCTTGAAAAAAATTATTTTCAAGGGCTTTTAGTTTGTCAGTAAAACTATTTTGCGAAAAGCATTTTTTTTACTTCAGTTTTCTCGGGTGTTTTTATTCTGTAGAAATAAATTCCACTTGGTAAATCTGCTGCATCAAAATTAACGGAATGTTCACCGGAATCCTGATTGCTATCGATTAAGACTTCAACCTGTCTTCCTAATCTGTCATAAACTGAGATCGTAACATATGTAGGATTTGGTAAGACATAATTAATTACAGTGCTTGGATTAAATGGATTTGGAGAATTACTGGCTTTAAAATAGGATTCTTTAGATGATGAATTTCCACTTTCATATTCTGTGAAAACTTCTTTATTTGGAATTTCTGAGACTAATGCTATACCACTTTCAAATTTTGATTTTTTATAAGTTTTTTCTGTCAGAAAATCCAACTGAATTCCATAAGCATCTTCTTCTGTTACTTCAAAATTACTACTTTTATTTTCAGATTTTATATTAAAATTATCCTGATCTAATTTAATTTTAATTTCCTTCCAACCATCAAAATTCATCGAAATTGGTTTGGATTCTAGAATTAGATCTTTATCTTTACTAATAGAAATATTTTTATCTAAATCGTAAAGCAATTTAATTGTAACGGTTGCATTATTATTTGCACCTTTTAACATAATATTGATAAAATTTCCGGCTGTAAATAGGTAAGATTTCTTTAAGACAATTTTACCAATGTATTCACCGCCTCCCGGTTCACCTTTCGAAAATATTTCAGCAAACCCATTATCTTTATTGTCTTCTGAATGTGAATATTTCATTTCAACACCGCCCCATATCCATCCGGGAAGTGCTTTTTTTGAAAAATCGTCTATTACTTCACCTTGCGAAAAACAATAGCTGGAAGTTATTAAAAATATTAATATAGAAAGAAATACGTGATTTCTTTTCATTTGAGATTATTTAAATCGAAACTTTATTGAAATTGATTTATTACTTTATTAATGTCATACGTTTTACAGATGTAAAACTATTTACCTGAAGTTTATAAAGATAAATTCCGGCTGAAAGCTCAGAAGCATCGAACTGTTTAGAATAAGTTCCTGATTCCTGGTTTTCACTGACGAGAACTTTTACAATTTGTCCAACTAAATTGTAAACTTTTAAAGTAACAAAACCACTTTGATTGATTTTGTAATTGATTATTGTTGCAGGATTGAAAGGATTTGGAAAATTCTGGTATAGTTTATAGTCATCAGGGTTAGCTGAGCTATTTACAACACCAATAATTTCAAAAGTATTGTTGAAATAAACTTTAGTTTCAGCATTAATTTTAATACTTAAACTAAAAATTATGATTAGAAATAATATTTTATAGTAAATTTTTTTCATATCCTTTACAAAATTATATATTTAGAATTTAAAAAGCAATTGGATTAAAAATAAATTATCCGGGAGAAATATAATCTCCCGGATAAAGAATATTTATTGAATTTCTACTGCAACTAACCTTATATTTCCTTCAGCGTTTCTGACTTTCAATACTACAACATCTCCCTTACTCTTGCTATTCAAAATTTTACTTAACTGATCCACACTATTTACTTTTTCTTTATCAGCTTCGTCAATAACTAGACCTTCTCGTAATCCTCTGTCAAAACCTTCAGAATAACTTGCAACTCCGGAAATATAAACTCCATTTTCTATTTTGAACTTTTCTTTCATAGAGTTTGATAATTCAGTTACAGTAATTCCAATTGAACTAAAACTTTTCGAACCTAATTCAGTTGAATTATTTCTTGGTATTGTGCTCTCAGCTGTTTGAGTGGCTTTTTCATCTCGTGGCTTTAATGTTACTGTCTTTTCTATTAATTTGCCATCTCTGAAAACTTTTAAACTTACTTCATCACCCGGTTGATGTGAACCAATAATTGTCTGAAGTTCATTTGCTGCATTTACATCTTTTCCTTCAACAGATAATATTACATCGCCGGTCTTCAATCCTGCATCTTCTCCGGCACCTCCTGCAATTACGTCCTGAATAAGCACCCCTTTAGCCTTGTCTAATCCTAAACCCTTTGCTTCTTTTGTATCAACATCTTTTATTGAAACTCCGATATAACCTCTTGAAATTTTACCTGATTTTATTAATTCAGATGCAACATTCTTTGCAAGATTTATAGGGATTGCAAATCCATATCCCTGATAAAAACCATTGGTTGTTTTTATTGCTGTGTTAATCCCGATTACCGAACCGTTAATGTCAACCAATGCACCACCACTATTTCCCGGATTAATTGCCGCATCTGTCTGAATAAAATTATTTATTGCATAACTGTCGTTTCCTAATTGTATATTTCTACCTAGTGCGGAGACTATTCCTGCTGTTACGGTACTGTTTAATCCTAAGGGATTACCGATAGCAACAACCCATTGTCCCACCTGCACATCATCTGAATTACCAACTGTAGCTACCGGTAAATCATTTGCTTCAACTTTAATAACAGCAACGTCTGTATTCGGATCGACTCCGATTAACTTTGCAGTGTATTCTCTTTTATCTGTTAATATAACTTTTATTCCGTTTTCTGATGCACCTTTAACTACATGATTATTTGTAAGTATATATCCGTCCTGACTTATAATTATTCCGGATCCACTTCCTTTACTAGGTCCTTCATCAGGCATTCTGAATTCCGGTCCCAGATTAAAAGGCAATTGATTTCCCTCGTTTTCAGAAGAATTATTTTCGTTTTGTCCGGTAGTAACTTCAATATAAGCTACAGTTGGTGTTACTGATTTTGAAATTTCCACAAAGGCATCGCTTAATCCCTGAAGTTGTGTATTAGCATTTTGTATTGGCGGTGTGGTTTTAAAATCAACCTGTGAACTTGCAACAATATTTTTTACATTGCCAAAATTTGCTATCAGAAGTGCTCCAAAAGATATTGCAACCACTAATAACAATCCGGCAAATACTATTGATTTTTTTGACATTTTAATTTTCTCCTGTTTTGTTTTAATTAAAAATTTTATTTCCCTGAATGAATACTGACTGAAAACTGATCAAACTGATCAAACTGATTCAATTCATGATATATTTTTTTTGATAAATAATATTTAGAACCTTGTGTATGATTAAGTATATATTTCTCGAAAATATCTGACAAAACCTTAATTTCCTCTTCATTAAATGATGAATCAGATTCTATTGCAAAATTCATTTCTAATATCTTCTTCAATGTTCGGATTTGATTTATGTTTAAGTTAAATTCATTACTTGCGATAAAAGTTTCAGCTGATCCTGTATTAGTAAAGTCTGGGCAAATTCCAAGAATCTGTAAAAGCTTTATTTGAAAATATATTAAATTTAAATGAAAATTTTTTTCAGAGATTTCAAGAATTTCATAAGTATTCAAGAGTAAAGCAAATGTTGCCTTGTTAATTTCGTTTTCAATAACAGATTTATTTATCATTTCGATTATTCTGTATGACAAAATTATCTTATCAAAATTATTTGAAATGGCTTTGAATGATTTGATATATTCTGCGGAAGAAACAAGCTGTAGATCTCTGTTTTCTTTTATGTAGATAACAGCGTTAATATAATTCATTGATTCAAGTACTCCGCATAATTTGGATTTGTAATTTCTTGCACCTTTAATTATAGCACTTACTTTTCCGTGGTCTTTAGTAAGTAATGTCACAATTTTACTTGTTTCACCATATCTGAAACTTTTTAATACGAATGCCTCAGTTTTTACAATGTTCATGAGCTATACGCTAAGATTAATTATTGGTTTCATTAATGTTTTATGATAAACTTATCTCATCAAAATCTGTCAGTTTTTTAAATTCACTGAATCTTTCCTTTATTTTTTCCTTTGTCAGATTTCTTATTCCGTCCAAAGAAAATTTTTCAACTGCTAAAGAAGCCATTGCACTTCCGTATATTACAGCAAGCTTAACATTCTTTTCAGAAAGATCATCTGTCTTCGAAAGCCATCCCATCATACCTCCGGCAAATGTATCTCCTGCGCCGGTCGGATCAAATACCTGCTCCAAAGGATAAGCCGGTGCTGAAAAAATCAGATCATTCATAAAAAGAAGGGCACCATGCTCTCCCTTTTTTATGATTAGAATTTTAGGTCCCATTAACATAATTTTTTTTGCCGCCGTAACAAGATTATATTCCTTTGATAATTCTCTTGCTTCACTGTCGTTGATTACAAGTAAATTTACAAGTTTAAGAATTTCAAGCAGATCATTATGTGCTCCTTCAATCCAGAAATTCATAGTATCGCACATTATTAATTTGGGATTTGTAATTTGCTGTACAACTTTTTTTTGTAATGCAGGATGAAGATTGCCTAAACACACATATTCACTGTTTTTAAATTCATCTGAAATAACAGGATCAAACGTTTCAAAAACATTCAGTTCAGTTACAAGTGTTTCTCTGCTGTTTAAATCAAAATCATATTTACCATGCCAGTGAAAGGTCTTTTCAGTTTCAGAAATTTCCAGTCCGGAAATATCAATATTTTTTGATTTTAAAAATTTTATTTCCTCATCCGGAAAATCATATCCGACTATACCTACAAGTCTTACTGAATCAGTAAAATAACTTGCAGCCGTAGAAATAAATGTTGCAGATCCTCCTAATGTGCGTTCAGCTTTTCCAAAAGGCGTTTCAATTGTGTCCAAAGCCAGTGAACCGATAACTAATAAACTCATTTATATAAATTTAATTTGATAATACCAAAAATAAACAACGTGTATTGATAATTCAAGAATATAAAAAATATGATTTGTGAAATGACAAAGCTATTTCTCAAAATATTTAACTGAATAATGAATCAAATAAGTTGAAAATTATAAGTATATCGATGTTTCATGAGTTAAATCTTATAACATAGGTTATGTTAGATTATTTTTGAACTGATTT
>Ga0105046_10011668_pt1 | contig 13651 bp, 13 predicted proteins | sample MAT03_FD_78385 | JGI IMG/M metagenome (GOLD analysis project Ga0105046, IMG submission 78385) | Freshwater microbial communities from Lake Fryxell liftoff mats and glacier meltwater in Antarctica - MAT-03 (megahit assembly) | ecosystem: Environmental > Aquatic > Freshwater > Ice > Liftoff... | reverse complement strand
GACCGACCAAGCCCAACTCGCCGAACTTTGCACCCTCGGCGAACTCACCGAACGCGCCTGGCGGAAGGGTGTGCAGGTGATGATCGAAGGCCCCGGCCACGTCCCGCTCGATCAGATCGAATACAACATGAAGCTCCAGCGCACGCTCTGCCACGGCGCGCCGTTCTACGTGCTCGGCCCGCTCGTCACCGACATCTTTCCCGGCTACGACCACATCACCAGCTGCATCGGCGCCACCAACGCCGCCTACCACGGCGCGAGCATGCTCTGCTACGTCACCCCCAAGGAACATTTGGGTTTGCCGAAGAAGGATGATGTGAAGCAAGGCTGCATCGCCTACAAAATTGCCGCCCACGCGGCCGATGTGGCGCTGGGCATCCCCGGCACAAGAGATCGCGACGACGAACTCACCAAAGCCCGCGCCGCACTCAACTGGGAGAAGCACTTCGAGCTCTCCTTCGATCCCGACACCGCCCGCGCCTATCACGACGAAGACCTGGACGTAGACACAGACTTCTGCGCCATGTGCGGCCACGACTGGTGCTCCGTCCGCATCAGCAAAGAGATCAACGAATTTTTCAGCGGCAAAGACGAAGAATACCAGCGCGGCAAAGCCGTGAAGAGCGCCGCGCTCACACCCGAGCAACAGGAAATTCTGGAGAAACGCGGCGTGCTCTCGCCCGATGAAATCCACAAGCTCGCCAGCAAGGTGAAGAAGGTCATGATAGGCGAGCCCGCTTCGGCGGACGGGAACCCCACGGTCGATCCCGCCAAACTTTCGTGTCATAGCGACTACGTCGATCCCGATACGGCGAAGCAGGCGCAGGCGGCGAAACTGGTTCAGGTGGGTGTTGGGGTGAAGCTGAGCGATCGATTGATCTGAACTCCGTGCGTTAAACGAGACCCTTCCCCGAGACGTTAACGATTCGTATCCGCCACGCTTCGACCCTCTGATTCTTATGGACAGGCGAGTGCGTGGGTGACGCTGCGGCAGCATGAGCCTGCCGCGATCGACAGCCTCCGCCCGACGCCCTACGGTTTCGAAGAGTTCCTTTGTCCTTCGCCGCGATTGGCTTGGCGTGCGCAATCTGCCTTGCGAATTTTTCCATTTCGAAAATGGTTTAGGATGCGTTTCGCAGTTGTTTCTTCGATCTCGCTTCTTGTTGTCGTGATGTTCACTGCCGGCGTTCTCGCGGAGGCTCCTGTCGCACAGCCGAACATGGTGGTCGGTCGGGTGTTGGGGCAGAGTCAGGAGCCGATTGCAATCGAAGGCGTTGCCTACAGTGTTGCCATCAGTGGCATGACATCGGCTGGCGAGCGTGTGACGTAAACGCCCGAAGCCGCCGCGGACGGTTCCTGGGAAACGCAGCTGGCACCGGGCACATACTACGCGTCGCGCGGCACGATTGTGGTGGCTTTTCACGACGCCGAGTTCGCCTATGAACTTGTCCCCGCCGAGGAGCTTGGCGATTTCGACGCGAAGGACGGCATTGCTTTCGACCTCGTCTGGCACAGCACCGGCCCGAAGCCCCGCTCCGGCGCGAAGCCCGACCCGGACAATTGGACGCACTTCTTCGGCGCCGCCGTCACCGTCGCGCTGGACCGCTTCGCGGACGGCCCGCGAACGCCGGCATTCGGGGACGACAAAACCAAGGTTGTCTGGAGCATCGAGCCCGTCGGCCCGCTGATCGACGGAACCGAAGCCGAGCCGCGCACCTTTGAACTGCAGTTCGACAAGCTGTTCCTGCAGACGAAGCCGAGCAAGCTGCACGACCTGCCCGTCGCCAGGTACAAGCTCACGGGCAAGCGCGTCGCCGGCGATGGAACGGAAACGCCACTGCGACTCCGCGTCGACAGCGACAAAGAATGGCGGGACGAAATTGAGTTCGAGATCTACACCTACGCCGGCGGCAAAGATGCCATCGGCCCGACCGTGCGCTGTGGGGCCAAGTAGAGATCTGCGTTTTTGTTCGCCAGGCGATAGATCATTAGCGTGACGAAGGTCTGTGAGCCACAGTGTTCGCCAGTGAGATTTCAAATCGATCGCGCACGTCATCGCATTGCTCCTTGCTCTTGCTCCTCTACACTCACAAGCCCGCTGTTTTCGCTGATCTGCCAACTCAGTTGATGAGACCGAACGGGCATAAGCAAACACCGCAACGAAGGCGGGTGGTAACGTTTTCTCTCTAAAGGTGCGCGAGCAACAATCGAACTTACACGAACGACTACGTTCCTGTGTAACCCGCCGATGGATCCGCCTTACTTGCGGCATCGCTTGCGGGTGATAGTATTTCATATAAAGCGTCCCAATCGCGGTGTAGTGTGGTGTATCGCTGCGGCGAAAAGTTGGAGACACGCGGCCGTCCCTGTATCTATATACGGGTTCGTTGATTGACCAAGTTACTGGAGGAGTTGCATCATGTCGTTTATACGAAATCGCTCGTCGTTTTTGTTGTTGATCGGACTTTTGTTCACGACACCGGCGTTGTTCTTGGCAACACCCGCGCTGGCCGGCGACGAAGACCCGGAGCAGGTGAAGGCCGACTTCGAACGACTTCGCGAAATCACCAACCAGTTCGGCAACGAGCAGATCTTTTTCTCTTCGCCCCAGATAGGCGCGGAGGTGGCCCCGCTGTTCGCGCCGGCCAAGCTGGAGCGCGCTCGGCTTGCAGAGAAGTACGCCGACCTGCTGAAGCAGCGCGGCGGCGATCAAATACTGCAGAGCATGCTCAACGCATGCGACGCCACGCTCGAACGATTCGATAAAGCCGCCAACGACTATGCAGACAACGCACCAGCACGCCTGGCTAAGCAGTTGGACGAAGCCCGCAGCACCGCGAAGATGGGCATCGAGAATAAAAGCCCGGCGTTCTTCAATCCCGACGGAGGCGTCACCAGCAATTTGAAAGCCGCGCAGATCACCTGCGATACGCTCGTCGGCCTGCGTCCGGATACCGACGCCGCCAATCAGGCCGTCGCCGACATGGCCGCGGCGCGCGTTGAAATCGCCGCGCTTGCCGAGGTGCTTAACGCCGAGATTCTCGCCACCAACCGCGTGCCCGATGACCAGTACCAGGGTGCCGATCGCGATGCCCTGCTCGCGCTCGTTAAAGAGTATTGGGCCAACTCCGGCACGGGTTCGGAGCCGATGCACGTGGGTCTGAACTCCAGTCAGTGGACGCGCAACACCCGCTGGGTCTGGCAGGGCACTTCCAAGTCGTGGTACAAGCTCGACGCTTCCAACGCGCAGGGGTTCGTCGTCGTGAAGCTCGACGATGAATTCGCCAGGGTGATCCACATCGAAATTTTCAAGAATCACCTGGAAGAAGACCGCATTAGCCTCAGCTTTTATGACGACCCCAAAGAGCCCGCCGCGCTGCAGCGGAAAGTGAAGCTCGATCGCGTGGGCAGGTAACTCTGCATTGCGGCACACCCACACGTACCCGCCCTGCAACGGGCTGTGTGGCCGGCCCTCCGTAACCCGCTCCGGCCCCGGTTTCATGCGCGGTTCGATGCGTCTGGCGTGTCGCATCGTTTCAGGGTGATAGACTTCCTTGCGACGCGTCCTGATAGCGTTGCGTCTTCGTGGCGGGGGTTGGCAATTAAGTGAGTGTGCCTGCATCTGCCTTGTCCTGCGGTCAGTCCACGCGAATCATTCGGATATCCACTTCTCGGTCGACATACTTCCATTCTTCGCTTCCGCGCATGATGCCGAGCATCTCGTCGAACGCCGGCTCGTCGGAGTTCGCGTAGTCGAACAGCGTCAGAAAATCGAACGGCTTGGCGTCGCCTAAGTCCCGACAATGGTGCAGTCGCCGGGCTATCGCCGGGAGATACTTCAGACCCACCGCGACATGCCTCGACTGCTCTTCGAAAATCGCCCGCCGTTCGTCCTGCGTCAGATCCGACCACGCAGCGTTTTTGCGGATCGGAATGAGTGCAGACTGATTGGCCGACGGACGTCCCAACGCGGCCTGCTTCCTGACCAGCGATTCCTTCTCGTCCCGAGTGATGTACCGCGCGTTGCTGGTCACGCCTCGCAACACCCACACGCCACCCTCGTACAAAACGTCGACGGATCCGTTGACGATTTCGACCCGATCGACCGCGTGCAGATTCTCACCGACGACAGCCGTCGTCGAGACGACCGACCACCCACCGGTCTTACCGCCGACGAAGGTGAACAAGCGTGGATTCATAGGGAATTTCCTGACTGGGTTTAATTGGTGATGGAGACGGCGGCAACGGGTAGTGGCCCGCTGAACACGATCCGGTCCCCGACCTGGCTGACCAACATAAATGCTACCATTCCCCGCGGCTTGTCGGAGAGCGCGTAGCAAATCTCCACGCCCTCGGCGACGAACCGGGCGTAAATAAATGACGCCGAAGCAAGCTGCCCTGGCGGGGGGCCGCGCGACCCGCATCGCCAGCATCAAACCCATGCACGTTCGCATTATTGCAGCCCGTTTCATGATTCATCTCCGGTTCGCCCCAGCCAATTCAGTCGCCGCCGTCCCCGCGCCGCGCACCCGCCGCTTCCGTGCCCGACAGTTGGGTTCGTTCCGCAATTTTGACCTAAATCACGTCCATTCCTATACATGCGATTTTCAAAATTCTCCGCCCAACCCCGCGCCGGCCGGCCCACACACACGTGCGGAGCCCGCGCCATCCCACCACACTCTCCGTCCGCGCTGCGCGCAATGGTGACGGGCGCGCAGCGTCAGAATCTCACCCAAGCAATGACAACGATTTATGCACAAAGATTTTCTGGATTGTCGTAAGTGCCGATGCGCGCCACGTCGCGAATCGCGCAGCGCGGAGGAGGGGCCAATTGTGGAGACTCGCACGGCGTCGATCGGAGTTGCGATCAAATCAATCGAGCCCCTAAGCGTTCTTGTGCGAGGAACGATCCGGGCCTAAGGACGCGGAGGCCGTAAAAAGTCCGATCGATTAGTGCACCGAAATCCTGTCAATCCAACGTCAACAATAGATCTGCCCAGGCGAGCGCACTAAAGAGAATGAATCGATCCTTTGCCGGCCCGAACACCGCAGGACGATCGATCGTAAAAACGTCGTCCATCACCTGCAATTGCGGTTGCAAAGCCGTACATTGTGAAATTGCGATAGCAGGAAGATTGGGAATGTTTCCCTCGGCCTCAGCAACGACGTACGGCGTTACGATGAGCATCCACCCGTTCGCGTTTGATCGCCGAATTTGTGATCAGGGTGTTGCGCGCCGCGAGTAGAAACCGCGCAGCTGGACTTACGAAAGATCGAGAGTTGATCCGATGAAATGGCCTGTCTTTTCAGGGCGATTCGGCGAGGCGCTGCGCCGCCGAGCATCTACGGCGCAGCGCGGGCGTAGGAAGGGAGCTGCGCGATATGTCGAGCGCGGTGGGCTAATGTTGCGAGGTGTTTCGCGGAAAGAGCAGAACGAGGACAACGTCGGGCCGGGATAGAAGTTGAGGGCGGGCAGGCTTGTGAGAATTATTCCACGTGGAATAATTCGCCGGCGTGTGGGTAGAGTGGGACCGGTGGCGGGGGTATCGCCAACCCGCGAGAGGCGGGGAGGATTGGATGAGACGTTTGCGGGTTAGTTGGCGGTGATGTGGATCGGGGTTTCGGAGTGTGTTTATGCTGAGGATCTTGGTGATGTTGATGATATCGATGACGACGCTCCCGGGGATGGTTGGGCGCGCGGCGGCGGAGGAAGATCGGCCGCTGCGGATGTTCGTGGGCACTTACACGTGGGGCACGTCGCGCGGCATTTATCTCGTGGAGCTTGATACGAAACTCGGGCGCCTGAGCGCGCCGCGGCTGGTTGTGGAGATGAAGCATCCGACGTTTTTGAATTGGCATCCGAAGAAATCGATTCTGTACGCAGTGTGCGAATTACCCGACGCCGGCGGTAAAGATGTGAGTACGGTCGCGGGGTTTGCGGTGGATGAAAAGACGCTCGCGCTCACGCCGCTCAATCGGCAAAGCAGCGGCGGCGCGGGTGCGTGCTTCGTGCAGATTGATCCGAGCGGGCGCGCGGCGATCGTTGCCAACTACAGTGACGGGACGGTGGCGGCGCTGGGAATTGACGCCGGCGGGATGCTTCGCGCGCCGGCGAGCGTGCTGAAGTTTCAAGGCACGGGGCCGGATCCCAAGCGACAGGAGAGTCCGCACGCGCATTGCGCGGTGCTCGACCCGTCGGGGAAGTTTATCATCTCCTGCGACCTGGGCACCGACGAAGTGCGCGTGTTGAAGCTCAACGCCGCTGAGGCGACGCTCACACCGAACGACCCGCCTTCGGCTCGCGTGAAGCCCGGCGCCGGCCCGCGCCACGCGGTGTTTCACACCAACGGGAAATTTCTTTACGTCGTCAATGAACTCGACAACACGCTCAACGTCTTTGCGTGGAGCGCGGCCGCCGGGACACTGAAACCGGTCGAAACGATCTCGACACTTCCTGCTGGTTCTTCAGACGAAAGCTATTGTTCGGAAGTCGCGATGCACCCTGGCGGGAGGTTCCTGTACGCCGCCAATCGCGGGCACGACAGCCTGGCGATTTTTGGAGTGGAGGCGTCGACCGGAAAACTTTCGCCGCGCGGGCATGTGTCTACCGGCGGGAAGTTTCCGCGGCATTTTGCGATCGATCCGAGCGGGCGATTCGTCGTCGTGGGGAATCAGAACAGCGACAATCTCGTATTGTTCCACGTGGAACAATCGACGGGCGCGCTATCCCCGGCCGGATCGAGCGTGGAGATCGGCGCGCCGGTTTGCATCAGATTCGTTGAGCGATGATGCAGGCTTTCAACCGCGGCTTGCAAGGATGTCGACGACACTCGCGCGTCGCTGAGATCTGTGCTATTTGTATCGCAAAGAATTAGTGCCCGTCGCGGCCTTTCGGATCTGGCGGGGTGAGTTTGTCGACCGGGCCTACGGGGTGTCGGTTCGATCCTTTCAATAATCGCGGCGATTCATTGTCCCAGATCGCTCGCACGTCATCCCGGTAAAACTGCACGCCGTAACCGACGCGCGGATGATTCGTATCATTCTGCCCCGAGCCGTGAACGGTCAGGCGCGTGAACGCAACGGCGTCGCCGGGGCGCATGCGCAGGGGAAGAAAATCCTGCGGCTCGATCTTCACTTTTCGATGGCCGTCGGATTCGGCATCGGCGTCGAGCGTGCCGCGCAGGTGTGATCGCGGGCAGATCTGCAGGCACCCGTTTTCGGGCGTCATCGGCACGAGTGCAATCCAGATATTAATGCCCAGCATCCCGTCGACGAATCGGGTGTATTGATTGTCCTGATGAAATGCGAACCTCCCGCCGCCGCCCCCGGTTTTGACGGCGGTGAAGGGCAGGTACAACGACGACGCCCCGCCCATCAGTTGCGCGGCGATTGCGTTGAGGTTCGGGGAATTCACGACCTGGTCGAGCGTCGAGCCGACGAGGTACTGGGACGACTGAATCAGCTTGTGCGTCTGCGCCCCGCGCCCGGACGCATCGTCGGCCGAGAGATTCGCGCCTACGCTCAATACTTCCAGCGTCTCCCGGCGCGCGGCGTCGGCGGTGGGTGAGTCGAGCAGGCCGGGCAGGAACAGAAATCCCTCCTGCTGATAAGATCGAATTTCGTTCGAATGCAGCTTTATTGATTGAACCACGTCCGGCTGATGAATCAGGTGCATCCTGACAGAATCGCGAGTCGACGCCGCACACGCAACCAAAAAACGCCTATCATTCCGTAACGTGTTCCCAGTCGGGTGCATCTGAAGCTGACGGGAATTACTGGAGCAATTGATGCGTATTGGATTAGTTGCGGCGATTTTTGGCGTTCTAATTGTGTTGATCTTGTTCTCGACGACACGAGATCGATTGTCCGGTCACGCGCCCGCTGCCGAGCCCTCGACTCAGCCGGATCAAGGAGGTGTTTTGCACGTTCAGGTTTACAACGATGCCGGCGAACTCGTCGGCCCGGTGGAGCAGGCAAAAGTGGTGAAATCTGCCGAGGATTGGAGAGCGCAGCTCACCCCGCGGCAGTTCGGAATTGTGCGCGAGAAAGGCACGGAGCGCGCCGGTACGTCGCCACTCCTGCACAATAAAGAGCACGGTGTTTATGCGTGCGTTGCCTGCAGGCTTCCGCTTTTCTTGAGCGACACCAAGTTCGAATCGGGCACGGGCTGGCCGAGCTTTTACCAGCCCATCGCCGAAGGAAATGTTTTGAATATTGAAGATCGAAGCTACGGCACGGTACGGACCGAAATCGTCTGCGTCCGCTGCGACGGCCACCTCGGCCATGTGTTTGACGACGGCCCGAAGCCGACGGGACTGCGCTACTGCCTCAACGGCGAGTCGCTCACGTTCGTAAAAGCCGACGCGCTGGCGACGCTCGCCGAGCCGACGATGTCGACGACGCAGCCGAGCGAGTGACGCGCGAACTTGAGGCGGCATTGCAGTTGACTTGATGCGCCGGCGCGGCGTCGGTCAAAGCCATCGTTTCAACCACACGAGCACTTCCACCCGCATTTCCGCGGTTTCCAAGTGGCCGACGGGGTAGCGGAGGAGCCTCCAGCAGTCGCTCGCGTTGAGGGACGCGTAGACTTGTTTAAGTTCCGCGTCGATGCGATCGAGCCCGTGCGGCGGGGTGAGCAGATCAAGATCTCCCGCAAGCCCGAGGTGCGGCCGCGGGGCAATCAGCGCGTTGATTTGTGCGGTGGTAAAATACTTGAGAAGGCTTGGCACGTAATAATAAATACCGTGCCCTTCGAGCATGTTGGTTTCGATGAGCGACTGAAAATCGCCGAGGCAGCAGAGGTCGACGCAGACCTTGATCCGCTCGTCCAGCGCCGCGACGTACCACGCCATCAAGCTGCCCATCGACAGGCCGAGCGTGCCCAGGCGATTCGTATCGACGTCGTCGCGAGAGACAAGGTAATCGACGGCGCGGAGCGAGTCGTACACCATCATTCCCCACATCACCTGCCCCTGCCAGATCATGTGCTTGAAGATGTCTGCTTCGGGCCTGGTGGCGCGCTGGCCGAAGGCCCAGTGGTCGATGCACAGCGCGGCGTAACCGGCGCGGGTGAGCGCGACGGCGTACGGTTCGGGCTGGAGGAGCGATCGGCTTTGGGTCAGTTCGTCTTTGCCCAGTGGGTAGTCTCCGCCGTGCGCGTGGTTGTAAAGAATCGTCGGCAGTCGGCCGGTCGCGCCGAGTGGCTTGACGAAATACCCGGGCACGCGCTCCACGCCATTCAGATCAAAATCGAACACATCGAGTTGATACTCGGCCCGGCGTTCAGTACGCACGAGGCGCGCGTTGATCGGCCGGTCGCGCGGGGGGAGATCTCCGAACAATTGATAGAGTTGTCGACGTCGTTCTTCGGCGTTGGGCATGGCGAGATTGTACAATCAAGGAGCGATGGAAGAGACGATAAGAATCGACACATTTGTGGTCACGCTTCGGTCGGCCGGGCTGGGTGAGATTGTTGATCTGCGCTGGGCTGTGTTGCGCACCGGGTTGCCGCGCGACTGGGCCGTCTTCGACGGCGACGAGCACCCCGCGACGCGTCACTTCGCTGCCGTCGCCGGCGGGCAGGTCGTCGGCTGCGCCACCTTCATGCGCAACCCGTTCGAATCGCGCGATGCCTGGCAACTGCGCGGGATGGCGACGAGCGAAGCCTTCCGCGGCAAGTCGGTCGGCGCGCGGCTGCTGAGCTTCGCGACGCAGCGCGTTCTGGAAGAATTTCGCCCGATGCTTTTGTGGTGCAACGCACGCGCCCCGGCGGTTAAGTTTTACGAGCAACAGGGCTGGCGGGTTGTGTCGGAAGAGTTTGAGATTCCTACGGCCGGGCCGCACCGGCGGATGACACGGGAATTCAACGCTTCGGCGACGCAAGCATCTCGCTAACCCATTTCGCGTCGGCGAGCGGCGAGCGGCGGATCGGGAAAATTCCTGGCGTCTCACGCCAGCGAATTCAAAACCTCGCACCCCGCCCGCAGCTTTTCGTCGGTCGTCGCGTAGCTGATGCGGAAGTGGGTGTCTTTTTCGCTGAAGACGTTGCCGGGGATGATCAGCACATTCTTCTCGATCGCCTTGGATACGAACTCGCTGGCGGTCATGCCTGCGGGGGCTTTTGGGAAGATGTAGAACGCGCCTTCGGGTTTGACGATCTCGAACTTGTCTTTCAGCAGGTCGTAAACCAGATCGCGTTTTTTGCGGTACGAATCGACGGCTTCTTGCATCGACACGTCCAACGCCGCAAGGGCGGCGTGTTGGAGCGGGGCGGGGGCGCAGATGTAGGTGTACTGCTGGAGCTTGATCATCTGCAGCAGAATTTCACTCGGGCCGACGCAGTATCCGAGTCGCCAGCCGGTCATGGCGTGGCTCTTGCTGAAGCCGCGGAGCAGGAGCGTGCGGTCGTAATATTTTGCGGGGCTGGGGGCGCTGCGAACGTAGGTGAAGGGTTCGTAGATTTCGTCGCTAAGCAGGAGCAGATCGTACTTCTTTGCCAGATCGACGGCGGCGCGGACTTCGGCTTCGCTCATGATCACCCCCGTCGGATTGCTCGGGCTGTTGAGCATGATCATCTTCGTGCGTGGGGTGATCAGCGGCTCGACCTTCGCGGGGTCGAAACGAAAATCGGGGTAGCTGTCGACGATCACACTCTTCCCGCCGGCGAGGGTGAGCATGTGTTTGTACATCACGAAGTACGGATCGAGGAAGATTGCTTCGTCGCCGGGATCGATGACGGAGAGGATCGCCAGGAACAACCCACCGGCCACGCCGGAGGTGATCAGGACGTCGCCGGCGTCGCGGGCTAATTCGCGGGTCAGGTCCCCGCGGAGCCGGTCGCGCAGCGGGGCGATGCCCTGGGTGAGTGTGTACCGATTCTGGCCGGCGCGAATTGCATCGATTGCGACGCTCTTGGCGATGTCGGGGACATCGAACTCCGGGAGGCCGATGGACAGGTTGATCGGATCTTTAAGCTTGGCGGCAAGGTCGAAGACTTTCCGAATGCCGGATGCGTCCACGCCGAGGGCGCGTCGGGAAATAAAGTCGGAGGGATTGCGCATGATGGGGCGCGTGGTTGCCCGGCGTGATCAGGTGATCTGAACACGCCGGGGCGAGGCCGTTCGGGGCATTACTTTTTCTTCGCGGCGGGGGCGGCCTTGGCGGGCGATGCGCCCTTGGCCGGGGCGGCACCTTTGGCGGGCGCTGCGCCCTTTGCAGGTGCGGCACCTTTGGCGGCAGGGGCGCCCTTCGCGGCGGCGGCACCCTTCGCGGGCGCGGCACTGGCGGCGGGGGTGGCGCCGGGGACTGCTTCGTCCTTCAGCTTCCCGCCGACCTCCTGCTTGCGGTGGCCCACCTTAGGCAGCCCGAACACGCTCTTCTGATCGTTCCACTTTTCCACTTCCTGGAGCATGTCCAGCCGCTCCGCGCGCGTCAGCACGTTGCGATGACGGACGAGGGAATTGGCACTCTTGAGACTAGGATCCATCGACATAGCAAACCTCTGCTTCAATCAAAATCGAGTCGGGCATCTTACCGGAGGGCTAACCTCGTTACAACTGCCCAAAGTCTTCCTCGCCAATGGAAATCCCTGCCGACCTCGGATAACGCACATACCCCTGACGATTCTCTTGCTTATCCGCAGGACTCCGGTGCTGGCAGGCTAGGATCAGTATCATTTAACTCGTGCGGATTTGCCGCTGTCGCTATTCTGTACGTGAAGAGGCTTGATCCTCAGATGAAGCAAAGAACAAACAGTCGATTCCTACGGCCGGGATTTCTCATCCAGCACTTTGCCAGGGTGTACGTGATCCTCGCGCTGTTGTTTCCTGCAATCGGATTAACGCAGACAACGCAGGCGTTGGAATCGTTCGATCAATCCAGCCCGCGCTCGGCCGCGCGGAAACTTTCGGTGGCGGTGGAGCGGGGAAACGTTCAGCCGATGCGCGACGTGCTGCTCGCGGAAAAGCCGCTGGAGCAACGTGTGATCGATTTGCTGTGTGACCTCGCAGATGCTTCGCGCGCAGTCCGTGAAGCGTCGGAAAAACTCTTCGGCGAAGACGCCGGCGGGGCCATGACCGGCGACACCGACGCGTTCAGTCAGATCGCGCTTCGCGTGGACGATTCGCTCGAACGCATCACCGACGAGTCGGCGGTGCTCACCGACGGCGCTGGCGAGGAACTCACGCTCAAGCTCGTCGACGGGCTCTGGCGGGTGCCGGTCAACCAGATCATCGGCGAGGTCGACGACGACGTGCTTACTTCGTTCCTCGACGAAGGGACGACGCAGGTCGAACTGCTGCGCGAATTGGCGAGGGAGCTTGACGAGGGTAAATTCCGATCCGCACAGGAAGCCGAACAAGTGATGCACGCACGCATGATGCGCGGCACGACGCAACCCGCAGTCGCGCCCCCTGCGAACCCATAATGACGGCAGAGCGTCTGCGCGAGAGTCGACGATGACACATTCTATCTTCTCGATCATCTGTACTCTCATGCTCGCGGGCGCGTGCGCCGCCGAGACGATTCGCGTGGCGGCGGCGATCAGCCTGAAGGACGCGGTCACCGAATGCGCCGCCGAGTTCAAGGCCGCGACAGGCGACGAGGTTGCGTTTGTTTTCGGATCTTCGGGGCAGCTCGCGGGGCAGATTGCCTCCGGCGCGGACGTGGATCTGTTTATCTCAGCGGCGGACAAGCAGGTGAATGATCTGATCGAGAAAGATCTGCTCGACCCCGCCACGCGGGCGGTGGTTGCTTCGAACAAGCTGGTGCTGATCGCGCAGACGGGCGACAAGCAATCGCCGGCCCGCTTTGAAGACCTCGCCGGCGTTGAGCGGTTGGCGATCGGCGAGCCCAAGACCGTGCCCGCAGGGATGTATGCAAAGCAGGTGCTCGACCATCTGAAGCTCAGCGACTCGCTCGCCGGTCGACTGATCTACGGCGCGAACGTGCGTCAGGTGCTGGATTACGTCGAGCGCGGCGAGGTGCCGGTGGGCATCGTCTACGCCAGCGACGCGCTGGCGACGAAAGACAAAGTTCGGGTGCTCGCGATTGCCGACGATTCGTGGCATGAGCCGATCGTTTATCCCGCGGCGGTGGTGGTGGGATCTAAGAAAACGCAGATCGCGATTCAGTTTCTTAAGCATCTCACTGGCGACGAAGGACAGGCGATTTTTGTCCGATACGGCTTAACCGCGTCGCCGGCTCCGGCGACTCAGCCGGCGCGATGACGCAGCTGTTTCAATCGCTCTGGCTGTCCCTGGGCATCGCCGGCTTCGCAACGGCCGCGGTGATTCTCCTGGCCGTGCCGCTGGCTTACATTCTGGCGCGCCGACCCGTGCGCGGCCGCGGGTTCCTCGAAGCGTTGGTGCTCATGCCGCTCGTGCTTCCGCCGACGGTGGTGGGATACTTTATTTTGTTGTTCGCCGGTCGGGGCGGGTGGGTGGGTCAGTACGTCTTTGCCTGGTTCGGCTATTCGATCACATTCCGATACGAAGGCGCGGTGCTCGCCGCGGCGGTGGTGGCGATGCCGATGATGTACCTCTCTGCAAAGGCCGCGTTCGCGTCGATCGACCGAGACTACGAAGACATGGCCCGGGTGCTCGGCGGATCGGGCTGGCAGGTTTTTGTAAGCGTCAGCATACCGATGGCGTCG